>WLWH01000014.1_pt1 | contig 184337 bp, 224 predicted proteins | sample 6712741 | NCBI WGS metagenome assembly WLWH01 (sample SAMN12718694, study PRJNA515312) | sponge metagenome | isolation source: marine sponge | host: Mycale hentscheli | place: New Zealand: South Island, Marlborough, Capsize Point | collected 2003-05-01 | reverse complement strand
ATTCACATTTATATCAGATGTTCTGGCAGTTCCAGATATTTCTGCCTCTATCAACATCTCGGGCTCAGGATTATATGCCACAAACGCATATGTGTCCAGTGTTCCAGCAAACAGAGTCTTAGTATCAACAACAGATGGTAAGGTTACAAGTCATTCACCATTCACATTCACTTCTGATGTGTTAGCGGCACCAACTATCACGGCATCTGTTGGAATACAAACAGAAGCATTTGAAGTATCTTCTTCCGATAACGGAAGAATCAGTATAGGTGAGGGATTAAGTTATAACTACGAAGGAACATCGCGAGTAGACATTTTTGAGAATGAGTTTAAACTAAACACCACACAGTTTTATCAAGCAATGTCTCCTGTAAAAACATCAAACTTTGATGTAAGAAACTTCCAAGTATTCCCAGTAAATACCAACGGAAGTGTTGTTACAGGCACACTACCGGGGCTTACAAGTGACGATGATATTGGAATAACATTTACTGTCAAAGACTCAGAAGGTTCAGGCTCAACTAATAATGTAGTAATCGCAGCAAGCGGATCACAGAAGATAGATAGTGCCTCTCAATTAAAGATTGAAGTTAACTATGGATCAGCAACAGTTTCTGCGATTTCAGGTGCATCAGGTTACTTCTGGTCCATTATGTCTACATCACCTTAGAAAGTATAAAATGGCTTTAGTATTAGAAAACGGAGTATGGAAATTACAAGCTGACGGTACAGGACCGACTTCCACTACTATATGGTCTGTTGATTTTTCTACTGTCTCTGATCATAACTTTATGTCTACTTCAACTCTTTCTCTTGGAGGAGTTACATTTACAGCTGAGAATGCATCTGCTACTTACGCAACGCAGTTTCAGGTTGACAGCGGAGTACTTAAAATAGAACCAAAGGTCGGAAATATTTACCTCAATGGAACTTATAATGCACCGCAGCTTTCTGCCCAGTGGGCTGATTTAATGGCGTATGGTGCATCGGGCGCTTATAATACTGAAAAGCGTTATGTTTGGAGATGGATATTCTCGTCAGCCGTTACTTTATCGGCTGCGGTGGATCACTTCGGCGGCGGTTTCGGAGGCATTCGTACTGACAGAACAACAATCAATAAAGATTTAGGATTTCAGCTTTCGCAGTACGGATTTTGGCGTTTTCAAAAAGGCGCCTCGCAAGATAAGGCAGTGAACTCAACTTCGACAAGTATTACCGGATCATATAGGTCGCAAGCAATCAGTTACGGGAATGGTAGTTTCGCAGCTTTAGCTAGTCAGTCCACCGAAAAGGATGTTGCCTTTGGGGGTCTGCCTATTTGGACTGGATACACGACGGCAGCTGATACTAATGAGGGCTTTAGAAAACTTACGGCGCCTCCTGATACTCTTGATTTATCGGATTCTGGTGCTCAAGCATATATCGGTGCTTATTGGTACACCGGAGGTTCTACGACCATAACCTCTATTGAACGTCTTGAATTACACGAGGTAGGATAGTAAGGGTATAAAATGGCTTTAGTATTAGAAAACGGAATATGGAAACTTCAAGCCGATGGCGGCGGTTCAGCATCAACAGTTATTTGGTCTGTAGATTTTTCTACTGTCTCGGATCACGATTTTATGTCTACCTCAACTCTTGCTCTTGAAGGGGTCACTTTTACAGCCGAAAACGCCAACTCCACCCGCGCGACACAGTTTCAGGTTGATAGTGGGGTATTAAAAATAGAGCCGAAGACTAATAGCGGGTATTTTGGCGGGACCTATACGGGACCACAACTATCGGCACAGTGGGCAGACTTGATGGCTTATGGAGCGTCTGGTGCTTTTGATGCCAAAAAGCGATATATTTGGAGATGGGTATATACATCTGTTTTAGCTCAATCACAAAACGGTGGACCAATGGGAGGCATCCGCACAGATAGATCGACAAATAATGAGGATACTAACTTTAGTATGGTTAGTAATGCTAAATGGCGAGTTGTTAAAGGCGGAACCTTAGTGGAAGATCATAATGTCGGAAGTTCGGGAGTGACGAGCAACATCAAGTCACAAGCTGTCGGATATGGGCACTCTAACTTTTCCGCCATGGCTAGCACATCCTCAGAAGAAGGAAAGGCTTTTGGTGGCGTGCCTATTTATGCCGGAGCCTTTTGGTCAGGAAACCCTCAGGAAGATTTTAGGGCAGCCGCTACAACACCACCATTAGATCTCACAGCAGGCACAGCACAAGCTTACATAGGAGCTTACTGGTATAATGGAAGTCCAAGCTACATATATTCGTTCGATCGCATCGAACTACATGAGGTAGGTTAATGTATACATTCGAATCCCCACTGGGGCATCGCTCTATCATTTTTGAGGGTGTCGATCCTTTTGAAGCTGTTGCCGCGGGCCCAGGAACGGGAGATGATTTAAACATAAGAGTTTTTATTGGCGGCGATTCTCCATGGTCATTTGATTTGGTTCTTCACCCAAACGACACTGTAACTAAACCAGCAGAAGCAGATGATATTACAGTGTCTGTAACACGATCTTAACTTCGGCGCCGCCATTCATAAATCTATTACTTTAAGTCATTTAAGGTTACAAAACACTATTTAATATCGGAGATTATAATGACTACTTACAACTACAAGCCAGGACTAGGCAACGCCGCATCATATGAAGTTTCGGGTATTCCCTATGTAACAGGAGGATTAAACCCTGCTGGAGGTGAGATTGCTTTATCTTTCCCACAAGTAACGAGATGGGTGGTAGTAAGTAACACAGACGCAACTGCTGCAAATACTGTTAAGATTGGATTCAGCTCCAATGGAGTTGGAGGAGAGAACTATTATCTTCTCAGCGGAAGCCAGACTACTCCAAGACTTGAAGTAAAAGTAACCGAACTATATCTTAATGGTGCTTCTACAAACGTTTCAGTTATGGCTGGACTAACAAGCATTGAGACAACAAATATTAATAACCTTAGTATTTCGCCTTCTGGCTCCAACTGGTCTGGTTCTCTTAACTCTAACGTAGGGTAATCTCTACGGTCTGTTCTTAAGAACAAATGGAACTCTACTCAACACAATAACATAATATTTTACTTTTGACGTTAAAAAACACTATTTATTTTTGACGAGTTAAAAGATTTGGAGTTTCTTATATGTCTTCGTTACTAGAAGAGGCGATTGTAGACGCCCGGGCGCTTAAAGAAGCAGCATTGAAAAATGCTGAGAATGTTGTATTGGAAAAGTATTCGGGAGAAGTTAAAAAAGCTCTTGATACTTTACTAGAACAAGATGAACTTGGTTTGGAGCCCGAAGAGGAAGCCGACGACACTTTAGATGAGTTTGTTGAGGAAGTTCCTTATGCATTCCAGAACGAAGAGTTGGGCGAGGCAGGAGCAGATGAGATCGTAGAGATTGATTTTGATGCTTTAAAGATGCGCCTTGACGATGAAGACGAGATAGTTGAAGAAGAAGATCTTAACGACGCGTTAGGAATGGCTGATGAGATGGCTGGTGGCGAGATGGCACCAGAACTTGAAGCCTCCGCTGAGGAAGATGCCGCTGAACTTGGTGCCGCACCAGTTGAGCCACTCCACGAAGAAGAGGACGACGAAGATGTTCCTCTTTCAGAAGAATTTTTAAGTGAACTAGTAGAGGAACTCGTTGTTGATATGACCCCGCGCCCGCAAGGCTGGTCATCTGTTAACTCCGCTAACAGTAGCGTTGAACAAGCAAACAACGACGCAATGGCAGCAGCACAGGCTGCTCACCTTGAAGAGCAGGATGAAGAGGAAGAGGAAGAAGAGACAGCACCAGATGTTGTTTCGGACGCTGCCCTTTACGAATCCAAAATTACAGAACTTACAGAGTCTAACAAAGAGCTTCGTGCTCTTATTGTAGAAGCAAAGGATCAGCTTACAAAGCTGAATCTTGAAAACGCCAAGCTTGTTTATCAAAACAAGGCTTTGAATAGCGCCTCCTTGAATGAGCGACAAAAAACACAAGTTGTCGAGGCTGTTCAATCTGCCAATTCTGTTGAAGAAGCGAGTATGATTTTTGAAACAATTCAAAACGCAGTGGGGTCCTCTCCTGATCAGAGAACACGACCACAAACACTTCGTGAAGCAGTTCAAAGACCTACCTCACTTTTGATCAATTCTAAGAGAGACAACAAGGCAACTAAAGATCCAAACATGGGTCGTATGCTGCGTTTAGCAGGTTTAACAAAACATTAAAATAACAAACAGGAGGTTATATTAAAATGTCTATTGTACAGAAACTAACTGAGGGGATCGTCAATCGTGATCTTTCTTCAGAAGGTGCTGCACTCATTAATAAGTGGGAGCAGACCGGTCTTCTTGAGGGTATCTCAGATGACAACAAAAAGAATGGAATGGCACGATTGCTTGAGAACCAGGCAAAAGAGCTACTCCGTGAGTCTTCATCCATGGCGGGTGGAGATGTAGAGGGCTTTGCAGCTGTTGCATTCCCACTAGTACGCCGAGTATTCGGTTCCTTGATCGCAAACGAACTCGTTAGCGTTCAGCCAATGAGCCTTCCATCAGGTCTCATCTTCTTCCTTGACTTTACCTTCTCCACAGAGATTGGTGACGACGCAGCCGCGGCCAATCCGCGTTTGGGTTATACAACAGGTACATCACTTTACGGTGGTGGGCGAGTTGGTTCTCAAATCACCGGTGGTGTTCTATTGAGTGGTGTTAATGCTGAAGCTGGACCTTATGCGCTCAATAACGGTTATTCTTCACCAACCGGCTCAGTAGTGCTCACAGTCAGTCCATTTGGCACTGGCGAAGTGCAAGCAGATGGAGTCTTCGTACCGAGCGTAGCCATCTCCGGATATGAAGAATCAGCATTGTTAGAATTTGATGTTGATTTGGTTTCCGGCTCTAATGTAGCGATCGGTACAATTCTTAAGTCTGCCGTAGGACCTACCGATCAGTTTAACTTTGATGATTTTGTAGCACTGACAATCACAACCCTAGGTGTAGATGCCGGTACTCAGATTCGTCGTCTTACACGAGAAGATCCTGAAAATGACGCAAGGCTTCTTGTAGTTGTTAACGGTACCGGTTCGGCGGCTGTCTTAGCAGCAGCACTTACTGGTTCACACACTGTTCAATTCCCAATCACAGATAACTTTGAAGGTGGTGATGCTATAGGTTCTCTTGTCGGTCTTGATACGTGGGGACTAGAGGGTTCTGAGGAAATCCCAGAGATCGACATCAAGGTCGATTCCGTGGCTGTCACAGCTATAACCAAGAAGCTCAAGGCTAAGTGGACTCCAGAGTTAGGACAGGATCTTAACGCTTACCACAACCTTGACGCTGAGGTTGAGCTTACACAGATTCTCTCTGAGCAGATTGCTCTTGAGATTGACCGCGAGATCCTCGAAGACCTCGTTCGTGGTGCAGAGGCTGGTACACGTTACTGGTCCCGAGTCCCAGGTCAGTTCCTTGACCGAGAGACTGGTGAATTAGGCACAGGCGACTTCACAGGTAACGTAAGTGAGTGGTATGAGACTCTCGTTGAGACAATCAACGATGTTTCAGCTCAGATTCACCGCAAGACTCTACGTGGCGCAGCAAACTTCGTTGTTTGCGGTCCAGAGATTGCTAACATTCTTGAGTTCACCGCTGGCTTCCGTGCTAACGTAACTGCTGACGCTGACCGTGGCGACATCGGTGCTGTTAAGACTGGCTCACTTTCGAAGAAGTTCGACGTTATGGTCGACCCTTACTTCCCACGTCAGTTGATTCTCGTTGGTCGAAGAGGCTCTAGCTTCCTAGAGAGTGGATATGTTTACGCACCTTACGTGCCACTACAGACCACACCAACGATCTTCGGTGTAGAGGACTTCGTACCTCGCAAGGGTGTCATGACCCGATACGCCAAGAAGATGGTTCGTCCAGACATGTATGGCCTCGTCATCTGCCGAGGACTTGTCTAGACTATCATAGTCTGACGTAAAGTCAAAATAATGAAAGCCCTGCCTCTTTTGAGGTGGGGCTTTCTATTTATTAATAGAGTTATTTTAAAGGATCATCGCATATGGCAATTCCAAATCTAAACCCGGCATCAACTTCAAATGCCAATATACTTCCAGCCACTGGGACAGAAGCCAACGTTTCAGCAACTTTACCTTTTGGTATATATGCTGCCTCTACCGCATTCTTATCAGGCGCCTCCGATCAGGTTGCCTACACTTATAAGAAACTAGGTGGCGATGTATTGGACATTGAGTTGGCGGAAGGAAACGTTTACGCTGCCTATGAAGAAGCAGTTTTGGAATATTCATATCTAGTAAACTTATTTCAAACAAAGAACTCTCTTTCTTCTTATCTTGGCGCCACAACTGGCTCATTTGATCAAGACGGTCAAATATCTGGTTCATTATCCGGCTCTAATATTGCTTTACGATATCCAAGATTTGATTACGGATATATTAGAAGAATATCAGAAGGTTTAGCAACGGAAGCCGGGTTCGGTGGAACAACGCCAATCTACTCTGCGTCTATTCCATCAGTTGCAGGTACACAAGATTATGATTTGCAATCTATCATCTCAGCATCTTCTGAAACTGACACAAGCTCTCCTTTCTATCAGCAAGTTGAAGATAAGAGATTAACAATCAGAAAGGTCTTTTTCAAGACTCCAAGAGCAATGTGGAGATTCTACGGTTACTATGGTGGATTCTCGGTAGTCGGAAATATGAATACATACGGCCAATACGCGGACGATTCTACATTTGAAATTGTTCCAACTTGGCAGAACAAGCTTCAAGCAATGGCTTACGAAGATGCGCTTTGGACAAGAGTATCACATTACTCATACGAGATTCATGACAACAAGCTAAGACTTTTCCCACAACCAGATCAAACTTCTCCAAAGAACTTCTGGGTTCAGTTTACTATTAATAACCAGTATGAGCCATGGGATAACCAGCCAGGGGTTGATGGTGGAGCAGAAGGTGTTAACAACATAAACACGATTCCATTTGAGAATATTCCATATGAAAACATTAATGCTATTGGTAAGCAATGGATTCGTAGATTTGCTTTGGCTTTAACAAAAGAGATGCTAGGACAGATAAGAGGCAAGTTCTCCTCTGTTCCAATCCCTGGCGAATCCGTTACGCTAAACTACTCCGAGCTTCTATCACAAGCAAGAACTGAAATGGATCTGCTAAGAGAAGAATTGAAAACCATTCTTGAAGACACTACTTACGATAAGTTGGCCGAGATTGATTCTTCAATGCAGGACTCCGCGAAGAAGGTTCTTGAGAACATTCCAGCCGGCATCTTTGTAGGATAACTGAATGTCTCGTAGCAAAAGAACAGAAAAGCAAATAAAAGATAAACGATCCAAACGATTTGATTATGTCGGTGATAAAGAAGTAGCAGGCAAACTTCAAGAGATAGAGTTTATGCCTTCATCTTTGGAAACAATCGATAAGGCAATGCTTCGGTTCATTGATGAAGATCTTAATCTTTTCTCTAACACTAATGATGGATTTAAGAAAGTTCCTGTCCTATGGGTCACAGCAGAACGAGCCTTTCAAATAAAACATAATAAAGATCTAAGAGATAAGGAGGAAACACTAATCCTTCCTTTGATTACGATAAACAGATCTAATGTAACAAAAGAACAGAACTATCGTGGAACTGTGTTTGCTAACCTTTATCCTGTTGATGATGCTAAGGGCGGAACGATTACTATCGCGAGACAAATCAACCAAAAGAAAACAGCAGAGTTTCAAAACGCTTTAGCAAATAGAAAGTATGGCGCAGATAAAGACGTTGCCAGCAAAATGCTAAACACGAACAAAAGAAATATGCCTACGGCGAAAGTGGTATATGAAACCATTACAATGCCGATCCCTACATGGGTAAAGGTAATGTATCAGATTTCTATTCGCACTGAATATCAACAGCAAATGAATGAACTTATTCGTCCGTTCATTACAGTTCCTGGCAACTCTAGGACTCCAAAGCGAATCGAAGCCGAGGGTCATTATTATGAAGTCTTTATTGATGGCGGTTTTAGTAATAACTCTAACCAAGCCAACTTAGGAATGGAACAAAGAAACTACGAAACAGATATTAACATTGAAGTTTTGGGTTATCTTATTGGAGAAGGCGAGAACCAAGAAAAGCCTAAGATTGTAAAGCGCGAGAACGCTGTCGATATTAAGCTTGGAAGAGAGAGAACAATAGTAGGAGATATACCTCAAAACTTAAAGGATGGTTTTTACAGAGAATAATTCTCTTCATACTATTTAACACTATTTACTTTGAACATTTTTGTGAAATGTAGGAGATAAGAAAGAATGTCAGTTAAGAATTACCGATTTGTATCCCCGGGCGTCTTCGTCAATGAGATTGACAACTCCCAACTTCCGGCTTCACCAGCAGGAATCGGACCAGTTATCATTGGACGTGCTGAAAAGGGACCAGCACTAAGGCCAACCACCGTTAACTCTTTTGAAGAGTTTGTTAACATATTTGGTACGCCAAACCCCGGAAGATCCGGAGACGATGTTTGGCGCCAGGGTGCCAACACAACAGCAACTACCTATGGTATGTATGCTGCTCAAGCTTATCTTCGCAACAGTTCTCCTTTAACTTACATTCGATTGCTCGGCGCCGAGGATAATTCTATTGCTGATGGAGCAGCCGGCGAGGCCGGTTGGAATGCTGGTGCCTCTGGTGTTGCTTGGGGACTCGTTCTATTCCAAACTGGCGCCGCAAACACAGTTTTGACAGGAGCGCTAGGCGCGATTGTTTACGCTCAATCCGGCGTAGAGTTGCAGCTTTCTGGCAATATTCTTAAAAACAACGGCACTACATACGAATCTTCAGTGGCTCTTACAGGATCCGATGTTGTAGTCTTATCCACCAACAATGATGCCAAAGAGTTTAAAACGATTATTCGCGATGGATCGACAACCGTTGACACAATCACCACCAACTTTAACAGAAGTGATTCCCGTTACATTCGCAAGGCTCTAAACACAAACCCGCAGCTATTAAACACCTTTATTACTAATGAAGATAACCAAGAGAAGTATTTCCTAGGAGAAACCTTCGATCGGCACCTAGACGCTGTATTGTCAGATGCCAACTCTGATATTGCCGGTGCTTGGATTCGCTTAAAGAATGGTACTTATGAGGGAGATGATTTTAGATATGAAGCACAGGCTGCTCAAACTCCGCAAATCATTAGTTGTAGACTATCCCCTGGTTCAACTCCAACAAGTCTTTTCAAGTTTGTTGCCAGAGGAGAAGCAGGCGATTGGACCAGCAAGAACCTTAAGGTATCCATTCAGGACATTAAGCGCTCAACAAACGAAGAAAACCAGTATGGCACATTCTCTGTTGTTGTAAGGCACCTAAGCGATAGCGACAATGTTGTAAGAGTTGTGGAGCAGTTCAACAACTGCGATTTGAACCCTAACTCTCTTAACTACGTCGCTCGCAAGATTGGTGATAGAAGAGAGCGATGGGATCAGCCTGAACGGCGATACATTCAGGAAGGTAACTACCCGAACAACTCACAGTATTTATACATTGATGTAAACTCTGATGTTGATGCTGGCGTAACTAACCCATCTTTACTTCCATTCGGCTTTGAAGGAATTGTAAAGTATACTGATTTGGCTTCTCAAACAGGCGCTGACCGCAGCGTTAGTTGGCTATCAGGAAGCTTCACGGATGTTCCAGCAACATCTGGGGGGGCATACACGACAGGTGGCGTCTTTATTGTTTCCGGTTCCACAGCCACAGACGTAATTTCTTCTGTTACATTCCCAGAGCCGGTTCTTCGAGATAAAGCAACAGACGGAAACCTTCAAAATCCAACAGATGCTTACTTTGGATTCCAAACATCAAGAACAGCTGGTTCGACAGTGTTCGCTGGCTCAACTATAGACTTGTTGCGCCCTCGTGGTGGCATTGTTGGCCAGACCAGCGCGGATACTGATCTCAGTGCGTCTTTGTCTCCAACATTCACGCTAGATGACATCTCTGGCTCCGGCGATTGGGAAGCAGGCTCCTATGCTAGCACATCTCTTACAAATGTTAATGGCGCCGTATCAGGCGTCCTCGATGCCGGTTACGATCGCTTCACAGTTCCACTATTCGGTGGCTTCGACGGAGTAGACATTAAGGAGATGGATCCTTTCTCCGGCGTGAGGATGGGTGGCTCTGCAACTGACACATCCAGTTATGCTTTCTTCTCTATTAGAAGAGCAATCGATTCAGCTGCTGACCCAGAAGTTGTTGAAATGAACCTCGCGGCTATCCCAGCCCAGACACAAGACGGTTTGACTACTCACTTGGTTAGAACTTGCGAGGCTCGTGGTGATGCATTAGCAGTCATCGATCTTCCGGACGCTTTCGTTCCGCGAGAAGATGGCACTGAGATTGATAGAAACAACACACAGTCAACCATTACAACTCTTGTCAATGGATTGAGAAGTAGAAACCTCAACTCTTCATACGGTTGCGCTTACTACCCATGGGTCAGAGGCCGCGACACCATTAACGGCGCGTTCGTATGGCTTCCGCCTTCAGTAGCGGCAATCGGAACATTCTCCAGCTCACAGCGAAAGACGCAGGTATGGTTCGCACCAGCCGGCTTCAACCGCGGTGGTTTAACAGAAGGTTCTGCTGGCATTCCAGTTGTAGATGTAGCTCACCAGCTACGACGTGTCGACCGGGACAACCTTTACACTGCCAACATTAACCCGATTGCGAAGTTCCCAGCAGAAGGTATTGTAATCTTCGGACAGAAGACACTACAAGTTACACCGTCAGCACTCGACCGAATTAACGTTCGTCGCCTAATGATCTTCGTTAAGAAGCGTATTTCACAGATGGCAGCTGGAATACTCTTCGATCCAAACATTAAGACAACGTGGAGTAGATTCACATCAAAGGTTAACCCATTCTTGGCCGACGTTAAGACAAACTTTGGACTTTCAGATTATAAAGTAATCCTTGATGAGACAACTACAACACCGGATCTTGTGGATAGAAACATCCTATACGCACAGATTTACTTGAAGCCAACAAGAGCTATTGAGTTCATCGCGATTGACTTTAACATTACAAGAACCGGAGCATCGTTTAACGACTAAATAAAAGTGGGGGAGTTTCGACTCCCCACACTATTTAACTTAGACTTATCAGGAGATAACAACAATGGCCTTTTGGACAAGCGCACTTTCAGAACCAAAGAGAAAACACAGATTTATTTTAAGACTTCCGGACCTTCAAGTTCCAGATGGACCTTTACAGGGACAAACTTTTCCAGAGTATCTTGCAAAGTCTGTTACTAAGCCCTCTTACACCGTAGGATCCACAGAACATAAGTTTTTGGGAAACACCTATTACTACCCAGGCGCTGTCACTTGGAATGATATAAACGCCGTCATTGTTAACTCCGTAGCGCCAGATGGAAACGAATTGTTATACAGAGCATTGGGACAGATGGGATATCTAAGACCAGATATACAGGAAGATGTTTTCTTGAACAACTTGCCACCGTCAACACCTAACAAAGCCGCAGCTTTAGCAACGTTAGGACAGGTTCAGTTTGATGAGCTTTCCGGTACCGGTGGAACTCTTGGAACTTGGAAGCTAAACAACGCGTTTATCACAAACGTGACTTTTGGCGACTTAGATTATGCTGATGAGGCTCTCCTAGATATCAACATTACTTTCAAATATGATTGGGCGACATACGACGTTGGTCCAGCATCACAGGCTTTGGCCAATATTAGATAAAAGAAAGAGACGGTGATTTTTGAGTAGGAATCTAAACAGGCAGGGGGCACCTAATACACCCCCCGCGCCACCACAACTAGAACAGCAAGCACAAAGCATATTTTCATTTCCAACTCCAACAGAGTTTGTAGTGCTCCCAAGTAAGGGACTATTCTATGGCGAGGATCATCCTCTTCATAGGGCTGAAACAGTTGAAATTAGACACATGACAGCGAAAGATGAAGACATTCTGTCTTCTGAGGCTTTGATCAAAAAAGGTCTTGTTATGGACAGGCTTTTAAAGTCTGTATTAACTGACGCAACTATTGATCCAGCAACATTACTTATCGGTGATAAGAATGCTATCATTATGGCTGTTAGAGAAACAGGCTTTGGTTCTCTATACAACACAAACATTAACTGCCCAGCGTGTGGAACGTTAAACGAGAAAGAGTTTTCTCTGGCAGACAGAGACATTAAAGAGTCAAGTCTTCTAGAAAATGTCCAACTCCTAGAGAACGGCAACTTTCTTTTAACATCCACTGACTACAACCCAGAGATTACTTTTGAAATCAAGCTTTTGACAGGCAAAGATGAACAAAGAATCGTAAAGTATGTTGAAGGCAGAAAAAAGCTTAAGCTGGAAACAGGATCTGTCACAGAACTACTAAAGAATGTTCTTGTTTCAGTTAATGGAATATCACAAGCTAGCGCTTTGCAGGAGATTATCAAGCAAATTCCTGTTTCACTATCTAGGCAGATTCGTAAAGTATATGAAGATGCAATGCCAAATATTGAATTAAAGGCCGATTTTAATTGCGACAACTGCTCTCACATTGAGCGGCTGGAGGTGCCGATTAATATCGACTTTTTTTGGCCTAGGCTCTGATTACCAAGCGATTCTCTACGAAGAGTTTTTCATCTTAAAACTGCACGGCAATTGGTCTTTTGCTGAGGCTTACTCGCTTCCTACTGGATTGCGCCGATGGTTCTTAGAAAGACTTGTTAAACATTTTGATGATAAGAGGGAAGCAGAAGAGAAAGCTGCATCCTCTTAGCAAGTGTGCTTTTTAATTTATCTTACTACTTAAATAGAAGAGGTATTCCAGTATGATTAAAGAAAAGATTATCATCGATCTAAACAGCAAAATGCTAAACGAGAAACTGTATACTCAGTTCTCTTATAAGGTTAATCGTTTGTTATTAGATTTGTTTGACTCTGGTGTTGAGATTAGTCCCACTATAAGAGGTACACAAGCTCAAATTGAATCTTTCTTTAAAGCCCTCAGGGGAGAGAAAAGATATATGGATTCCTACATCAATAATGGTTTAAGCGATTCTCGAACTATGATGAATAAAAGAGACCTCGAAAGAGCAGTGTCTAACTTTGAAAGAGAGACAGGCTTACGATGGCCATTTAAGAATTAGGTGGCTAGATAATGTCTGAAATTACAGATCTCACAAAAGCAGTTAAAGACCTTGTCGACCAACTAAAAGGGACGCCTTCCTCTCGTTTAACCCGGGCAGAGCGCAAACAAGAGACAATTGATGATCTTAACGATCGAAATATAGCTATAAAAAAACAGCAAGAACTGCTTGAGAAAGCTGGACTAACTGAAAGTAAGTTGGCTGCACGTAAGAATAAATTGCAGTTAGAGGAAATTGCAAACCGGGAAAAACTAATTGAACTAGGTGATATTAGTGAAGATAAAATAAAGGATGAAGCCGGCAAAATCGCGAAGCTCGAAAAGGAAACAGAGAAATACGCTAAAACCACCGCAAAATCAACTAAAGTCATAGAAGCCCATGCAAAGGCAATTGCGAAGGGAGCCGCCGAAGCAGATAATATGCTGAATGGACTCCTTGGGCTTTCAGGCGAAGGCGCACGATTCTTTCAAATTCTTGGTAATGGTCACACGAATCTTCTAGGGTTTGCCGGAGGGTTACTTAAAAGCGCATTTAATGGCGATATATTCCTTGGTATATTCAAAAAGATAATTGGAAACTCTATTAACTTTGCTTTTGAGCTGGATAAGCAAAATGCCGCATTTAAAGCAGCCACTGGCGCCGGCGATGAATTTTTTGGAGTCCTAGCAGATGCAGGAAGCGAGTATCTTACATATGGAATGAACGCAGCAGATGCTGGCAGAGCAACACAGTCATTATTCGGTAGTTTCAGGGATTTCACTAATCTTTCGGCATCAGAACAAACTAATATAGCCAATACCACAATGATATTGGAAAAGTTTGGTGTTTCTTCGGCTCAGACAGGACAAATTCTTGATCAAGCTACAAAGTCTCTGTATATGAACTCTCAGGAAGCCGAGACATTAACAAGAAAAGCAGCAACATTGGCAACAGCAATCGGCAAGCCAATATCTGAGGTTGCTGGTGATCTAGCTTCCGCTGCTCCTAAGCTTGCTTTCTACGGCAAGCAGATGTTTGATGTGTTTGCACAGTTGGAAAGACAATCAAAGTCCACTGGCTTATCAGTCGATTCGCTGCTTGGACTAGTTGGTGAGAAGTTTGATACATTTAAGGGCGCGGGTGAAGCCGTGGGGCGCCTTAATGCTATCTTGGGTGGTCCATACCTTAACTCTATTGATATGTTAAATGCTTCTGAGGCTGATCGTGTAGAAATGATCAAAGAAGCAATTGAAGCCGGAGGCGCTCAGTTCAATCAGTTAAACAAGTTTGAGCAGAAAGCATTTGCCTCTGCTATGGGAACTGATGTTGATACTCTTCGCAGAATGTTAAATAATTTAGATCCTGAAGTACAATTACAAGCTATGCGACAAGAAGAGTTAGCAAAAAAAGCTGGTGATGCCCGAGACATAATGACCAAACTAACTGATGCAATCAACAGTTTGATTATTCGTAATGAGCCACTAATAAAATCAATTATTAAGGGGGTTGACAGCTTCTCGGAACTTATATTCCAAATAAATGCCGGCGAGAAGTCAATGGGCGCCCTCTTCAAGCGAATCTACGATGTTACTCCCACATGGATCAAATTTGTCGGCGCCGTTGCAATCGGTTGGAAAGTGCTGTCAGCGGTTAACAGTGCCATTCAATTAACTCTGTCTCTTAAAACTTCTCTCGCGGCGTTTGCCGCTACAACATCAACTTCTTTTGCTAGCATGTCGGCCGCAGCCGCGCCATTATTAGGTGTTCTCTTGCCAATCGCAGCTATAATTGGCGGATTAGGCGGCGCGGCCTACGCAATTTCAAAAGCCTCTAAAGCAGCAGCAGCTGGTGAAACTGGAAAGGCAATGGGATTCGGCATGGGTGGCGGCGCTGCGAGTGGTGCTCTTATCGGCGCCGGAATTGGATCATTTATTCCTGTTATCGGTACGGGCATTGGCGCGCTTATCGGAGGCGCCGTTGGTCTCGCGGGCGGCACGCTGGCCGCTGGGGGTGCATTTAACGATGCAACTATGCCAGCGCCAATACAAATGGCTAAATTTAATAATCAAGATACGTTTGAAAGGGTCGGTAACTCTGTTGTTGCTGCCAAACCAGATGGGACAATTGATAAGGCTATTAGAGAAGCTTCTGAAAGACAAACCTCTGTTCTTGTTGAAGCAATTCAAAACTCAATGAATATTAAGGTTCAAATTGGTAATAAACAACTTGATGATATGGTTGTTAGTGCAATGAACAGTTCAGCAGGTAGAAGATCAATATCACCATTCTACCAAGGCGCCGGGAGTTTAGGCTAAATGGCATCAATACTACCAGAGTCAATTAATAAAGATCAGTTCCTAATTAAAATTACTCATATTCCAACAGCAAATTCTGTTCAGTTTCATTCTTGGCTGACTGGCTTCTCTGATGCTTTTAGCTCAACTTGGGCTGGAACTCCTGTGTATGGAAGGATGGATGATCTTTATACCTTTACGAAGACAAGTAGAATTATAACGATTGCTTTTGATGTTGTGGCTGCTGATGAGAAAGAAGCAAGAGAAAACCAGTATAGGCTAAATAAACTAACTCAATTTTTATACCCAGTGTACTCAAATTCTATATCTCCAGCAACTGAAACGACCCCAGGTGGAGAACCGGTCTCTCGGGCTAGATTAAACAGTCGCGTTTTGCAAGCAGCCCCTCTTTTAAAAATGAAGTTTAATGCTTTAGTTCAAGATCCAAGTAATGGTGGGGAATTGGTTGGGTTTTTAAATGGATTTACCTACACTCCAAATATATTAGACGGACAATTCTTTGTAAACAAAGCAGTAACAAGAGATATGGTTTACCAATCTCACAATGTTCAGCTTACATACAATGTTTTACATACTCACCTGACTGGCTGGGTTGAATCTACCACCGGAACTACTGGTGACGGAAAAGCGCTCTACTCTTTTGCTAATGGTGATCAGTCTAATATCAATAACGGTCTTAATGTTAACTATCCCCATGGGGGTGCCTTGGAAGTGGCAAACGTTATAGTACCTATAGACAACAATAATGATGGAATTGCGGATACTTGGCAAACAGAGCCGGGTGCCCAAGCCGAAGAAGCTGCCGCCACTCAAAATACTGTGCTGGGCTTTCAGACTCCCGACTAGCAACTAAAGAAGATAAATATGACTAGTAGATATGACAACAGAAGAATTATACGCAATGACTCAGAAAGCTATGAGAATATCTTAGAAGATCGAGGTGTAAGTAGTATTATTCAATATAACACCGGAAATTTGCGCTATCCTACTGTCAACCAAATCCAGACTTTAACAAGAGTTCAGCATATTTGGAAGGTAGGCGACAGATATTATAAATTAGCTGCTGGTTTTTATGGAGATCCAAAGTATTGGTGGGTTATTGCTCACTATAACAAGAAGCCAACTGAAGCTGACTGCACAATTGGAGATATAATTTATATTCCTTCTCCTCTTGAAAAAATATTGAATTATATTTTGGAGTAAATGATGGTAGGTTTAGCCGATCGGATATTCACGCCGGAACCAACAGGTCCCGGGACTATCCATAACAATCCCAAAATCACCGCGACGAATCTTAATAAGTCGGGTATAATAGATGATATATGCTCCTTGTATGTTTTAGAGTATCTTTCTAGTGGATATGAGCTAGGAGCCGACGAGTGGGCACAAACGTTCAATGCGATCTTAGATAAGTTCAGGGATGACCCCGGCTTTGAATTTTTAAGTGCGGAAGTAGAAGGAAAAAAAGTCCCTAAAAAAGTCGATCCAAAAAAATATGATCAATTTTTAGCTTCAAAAACTGATTTTTTTAAGAAAGATGCTGAAGATCTTAGAGAAAGTTTCTTAAAAAATTTACTTACAATAGATGAGCTTCATACCATTGTTAAAGAACCTAATAAAGTATTTTTAGATCAAGTATTAACTGAGAATAGCAACACGGTCGATGATGTTACAAAAGATAATTTTATTGAACCTGTATTGAATTTCCCAAAAAACGCTACTTTAAGATTGTCTGGGCTTGATTTTTGGGTTTTTTATCTTTTTGTATGGGAGACGGGACTCATAAGCAAAGACTACAAGACCAACTCTCCGGCTAATATAAATACTAAGAAAGAACCTAAGGGAGCAAAGTTCAATAAGGAAAAAATTATACTAGTAAACCGAGAGACCATCCGCGAAGCGACGACAGTCGCGGATGATGGCGCCCTAACTTGGATGCCACTCTATAAGACAGTTCGTCGCAGAAATAGTAGTGGACCACAACCCGGTAAGCTTGATTTCTTTACAGAATCGGATAAGGACCAATATTACGGAGGAGATGATGACAGTGACCCTGAGGCTGATGATACTTTTTCATCTTTGCTTGATTTTTTGCCCCTTCTTCCTGAGGAAGCCCTTACAAGGGAAGAGATATTTTCTATTTATGAAGAGAATTCATGGCTCCGACTCGGCACTGGTGCAAACTCAAAAAAAATTCCTAATGATGCTTTATATTATCCAATTGGAAAATCTGGTGAATTTTTAAACGGAAAGTACCCAAACTCACCATATTTTAACCCTATTTACAAAAAATGCTTAAATGTTGTAGCTTCTATAGCATCCTTATATCCGGAAAAAACACTTAAGCTTTTTGCAACAGTACTAGAGCAACTTCTTGATTCCGCCGAAGAATCTCCAGATGCTAACTTCCTAACAGAATCAGAGGCGGGAGATAAAAATAGAAAGGTAGATCTTACACCTCAGGCACTTAAACCCTCAGATCATCAGTGTTTTTTGTTAGAAAACATTAGACCCATAGCTACTGCAAAAGACAATTTGCAAAAAGTGAAAGACACACGGTATAAAAACCTTGGTGCGATTTATGGAACTAGATCACCGGGAAATATTATTTCTGCCATTCAACATGGAGAGAAAAGCGATGAGGTTGATGCTTTATTGAACTTGTGCCCCGAGATATATGCCTTATTGACTCCATTTATAGAGGTTTATAGAGTAGAGTATCAGAAGGATGACAAGAAAAAGCTAAGACCCATTAGAGAGGCAAAAATACCTTTTCCCAATTTCATAGATTCTAGCGATATTGACGCGATTATGAACGGACAATATGGTAGATTCCCCGGGGCAGGTATTAAATCCTTCACTTGGAGCTTAGACGGCACTCAACCGGAAGAGGTAGAAAATAACATCTCGGCAAAACTAGAATTACATTTTCAAACAATTCAAGATCTATTTTCGTTAAATACAGATCAGGCGGCAGGAGGTAAAGAGCCCGGGTATTTAGACTTAATCATTGCATCTCCTGGGGTTGATGATAATAAAAGCAGTAATGGAGGCAGCAATAATATACAACCAGCTGAGAGCAAGCCACAATTAGACTCCACTGCCTGCTTTGAAGCTGAGATTATGGATTTTGACCCTAGGAACTTTGAGGTAAAGATTTGTGCTGGCTGGTCTGTTCCGCCTAACTTCGCAGATATAGTAAATGAGCTAGAGTTCTCCCGTGACCAGGGTCCGGACTATGGTAAAAAATTGCAAGCTGCGATTATGACATCAAAGATTCCTCTTTTTCTAACTTTAACTGAGCACGAACTTATCTTTAATGAAAATGGCTCAGTTGATTTAAACGTGTTTTATCAGGCTCGTCTGTCTGGATTGGCTAGGTCACCAGCAGCTGATATTTTTGGCTCTACTTTTGATTTTAATTTGGCGTGGATCGACGCACAAATTGATGAACTAGAAAAACAAAAATCAGATATTGCTAAAAGAGAGATGGACAGCCAGAAACAAGACAACGACGATGAAACGGTCGAGGATATTAATAGTGAGCTTGAATCTCTTTTGGAACAAAAAAGCTCAATTGTTAGAGAAAACAAGGGAAAAAAATACAAAAGGTTTTTGGATAAACTCTATTCTAGTAACAAAATTTATTCGTATAAAGCAAATCAAAAGAAACTATTAAGAGATGAAAATAGTCCCGCAATGAGGGCTTTATATGCGAAGAGACGAGCTAGCTCTGTAGAATACAAAAACGGATTTAACCCACAACAACCAACTGGTGCGGATGCATCTTTGTATAAAGAAGCTGCTGAAACAATTCAATCAATTGCTAGCGCCAAGGAGGAGTCTGAAGCGGGCAAAAAAATAAAAGCAGCCCTCGCGGAAATTAAATCAATAGAGGATGCTAGAAAAGCTGCAGATGGAACTTTAGAAATACCATTTTTCTATTTAGGAGATCTAATAGACGAAGTTGTTGGGAATCTTGGAGATCTTACCGATAAAGACAAAGGAAGTTTGCAGATAATCTTATCCCAAGTAGAGCTTCTAGATCCTTTACTGGCATATCAAATTAAAGAAATTAGCATTCCTTGTTCAAATGATCGGTCAAAGTTAATTACCAAAGCCATTTCTCAGGTTGATCCCATGAGATACAAAGCTTTTACCGGAATTAAATTTATGACCAATATTGGAAGCATTCCAATATCATTAGAGTTTTTTCAAGAATGGTTTATTAATAATATTGTCAAACCACAGGCAGACAAGTATAACTTACTACGGTTTATAAAAACTGTTTGCTCCTCTTTGATTTCGCGAGCCTTTAATTCTCTATGTTTTGAGGATGGCCCAAAATTCAGTCTTAGGTTTGATACAGCGACATTTAATTTTGACCAATCATATGCTGGGAGAAACATAACTTCTACTACCTTGGCTCAATCTAAGTCTAGAGCGCAAGAGAGTAGTTGTGGTAAGTTAAGCGGGGCGCCTTCAATTCCTGCATTTATTGTAGCCTCTATGGATTCGCGGCCTAAAACTGGTAATTATAACCATGACTTAGATGTGGGAATTTATCACTATTACTTGGGCGCAGCGTGTGGTATAGCCAAAAGTATTAAATTTGATCGCACTGGGCAACCTTATTATCGAGAGGCGCGATTGCAAAGAACTTCCGCTCTGTCGGCATTACAGCTAAGAGAGATGTATAATATAAGCATTGAGATGGTGGGAAATACTATCCATAAAAATGGTCAATATATTTATGTTAATCCAATTGCTATTGGTGCCGGAAGCGCGAAAACAAGATCGACGGTTCCAAACTTAGCTAGACTATTAGGTATTGGCGGGTATTATATGATAACGGGAATATCACATACTGTTTCTTCTGCTGGGTTTAATGTCTCGTTGCAAGGACTTCAAGAGGGTATTGATTTCTCAGGCGTGGGTGATACAGTGCAGTTGGTTGAGTTTTCTAACCTAGAGCTAGCCGGCAAAACTGAGAATTTTCTTCCTCTTACTGAATTTTTGAATCATTATTAAAATAAGGAAATATTACTTGTGACAACATTTAAGTATACTGACGAAGAAAAGAGAAATCCGCTTGGAAATAACTCGCTGTCTGCAAGAGCAAAGTTTTTTCAAAGATCGCTCTATAAAGAAGTTGTATATCCGGAGGATACTGTACAACCCTTAGATTCGTGGTATGACAAAAATTTGTATGGCAGATTTGATCAAAAGCAAAACGTAGTTTTGCCCTACAAGACCAACCTGACACAATTGCAATATGGCGTTCAGCCTAATATGCTTTGTTTAAATTTTGTTAATTTAGCTTTTACAGACTTCGTGGAGCATATGAAAACCGCATACCTAACAAACTGTGTGGACCGAAGAGGAAATTCAGCCTTGTTTGATATGAGGGCAATTATTTCCTATTTTGATTGGAACTCTAGTTGGCTTAATCATCGAAACAACATTATTGATGCTTTTATAAACAATTACAATCCAAAATTTGCATCTCCAATTAAAAACTTTAATGATTTTAAAAACATTTTTACGATTTACCTTAATAATATGTCGCAAAAGATGCCAATAACTAGAACAAGCTATATCCTGTCTCCATTTGCCTCATCGTTTGGTAGTGGGCTAAAAATTGCAATTGCTCAACAGGATGCTGGGAATGATTCAATCAAATACCAGCAATTTATCTCTGATCCTAATTTTAAATTCTTCACGAGAGCTGCAAAAAAATATGGCTTTTTAGTTGACAAGTATACCCCATGGGTGTTAACATATGACTTATTCACTAATGCTTCTTTAAATTATATTAACTATTATCTTACAGCTGAAGGTGATTCTATAACAGAACAAAACTTTTTTAATACATATTATTATCAATCTTATGAATCTGATTTAGATATTTTACAAAACTTTTTTAAAGTAGCATATAGCAAATTTGTTACAAAAAAGCCAATTTACGAAGAAGAGAAAAGCTTTTACAGAAAGCAATGTAATGACTTTAGCACCCTTCAAACAAAATACCGGGATCTTCCTGGGAATGACTTACTAACCGTGCAAGAGTTGATTGATTTGTATATAACTTTAAGATACAATGAAATCGATCGGTCTGGCCCGTCGCCCTTGAAGACAAAGAAAAGATCGTATGAAATATACCGAACAACCGAAGACACAGAAATAGCAAAACTAAATGTTGCCAAATTTATTGATGAAACGTATAAGAACTTTATTTACCCTGTTAATTATGGACAATTGAACTCTACTCTTGACTTTACGAGATTAACTGATATAGTAGACACAGTGGCTGAAACCGCTGTATTGGTTCAGTCAAATTACTAGGGAGATATCTTGCTTTTTCAGGTTCTTGACGCAAATCGCGATTGCGTCGGCTATTTTGCTAGAAATAAAATAAACTCAACAACCGAACTTCCGCCCCAAGGCTCCACTTGGGAGTATTCAGCACATCTCGGTTCAGGCAAATACGAAATAGCACGTATTTACGCCAACGGTGCGACGATTACAGACGTTTGTCCCGAGCATATGAAGGCTGACTGGGAGAAAATCAAAGAAACGCTTAAATCGTGTCTCAAAGCCTTCAATACTGCGAACCTTTCTTTGAAAGATAACTGCTTTTATGATGTATTGCCGGAATATTTCCTGTATCAGTATCTCGAAGCAAAAAATCAAGTCACTAAGCACGTTCTGGAAAACATTGAGAAGCCAGAAAACTACGATCATATGTTTAATCTTGTAAGGATGCTTGGAGACATAAGTTCTCGGCATTTGAACGTAGATATTCAGCCAATCAAGCATCTTTTGTCGTCTGTAAAGGGAATGAACTTTCATAAGACGCTTCGATCGTCTAACTGGGTGTGTGATTACAATCCTTGGGGCACTGTAACAGGTCGTTTATCAACAAAGCCTAACTCTTTCCCGATTCTTACAATGGGCAAAGAATTTCGTCCTTGTATTAAGCCTACAAATGATTGGTTGTTTGAGTTAGACTTCAATGCTGCTGAACTTCGTGTTCTTTTGGCTCTCTCAGGAAAAGAGCAGCCTCAAAACGATATTCACGACTTCAACGTTGAAAGAGTCTTTAATAATACGCTCACTCGTGATGAAGCCAAAACAAAAACGTTTGCTTGGCTTTATTCTGCGAGTAAAAACATAGAGTTAGAGAAACTATACAACAAAGAATCAGTGCGAGATAAGTATTGGGATGGATGTAATATTAAGACTGATTATGGTAGAATAATGAAGAATGTTGACGATCATCGTGCCTTAAACTACATCGTTCAAAGCACTACGATCGATATGGTCCATGAACAAGCATACAAGATCTTCAAGTTCTTGGAGAATAAGAAAAGCAACATAATGTGCCTTATTCACGACGCAGTTTACATTGATTTAGCCGAAGAAGATAAGTTCGAAATAATAAAAATGCTTGACTTATTCAGGCAAACGCGGTATGGTTGTTTCACGGTGAACGTCTCCGCAGGAAAAAACCTTGGAGAAATGAAGGAACTAAAATTATGATCATACACCACCAAAAACTAGTGAGAGATCAAATACCAGAGGTTATTAAGGAATCTGGTAAAGAGTTTTCATTTCATCAGTGTAATAAAGAAGAGTTGATTTCATTTGCTAAAAAGAAGCTTTTAGAAGAAGCACAAGAGTTTGTAGAGGATCCTTGCGCCGAAGAAGCCGGAGATATCTTGGAGATTCTGTTTTTTCTCACAGATACACTGAATATTAGAAAGCAAGAAATCGCCGCACATCGCATTTCGAAGTTTGCTCGCAATGGCGGCTTTGATAAGGGAATCATCTTGGAGTGGGTTAAAGAATGATTGTTGTTGGTTTAGGAAAAGCAGGCTGTAATATTGCGAAGGCTTTCTCAAAGTTTCCTCAATATGAGACACACTCCATTGATACAACCGAAGACGCTGAGATTACAATCTTAGAATGTAAGTCTCACGAAGAGTATGATGAAAAGTTCCCGGCTTTAAACTTAAACATTCAAAATGAAGATGTGCTTGCTATTATCGCCGGTTCTGGTAAGATCTCTGGCGGATCATTACGGTTGTTAGAGCAACTACAAAACAACAAAATCACAGTTCTTTACATTGAGGGCGATCTAACGATAATGTCCGATACACAAAAGAAACAAGAGAGAATCGTTAGTTCAGTTTTACAAGAATATGCTAGATCTGGCGCCATAGAGCAAATCATTATGGTAAACAATGCTTATATTGAACGAAGCATTGGAGATATGTCTATCATAGGATATTACGACACTTTAAATCAGGCAATAGTAAACATTATTCATATGATGAATGTATTCAAGCACTCAGAGCCTGTAATCGGCAACTTTATCACCCCGTCAGAACTGTCTCGGATCTGCACGATCGGCGCAGTTACATTAGAGGGAGACGATTACACCGAATACGAAGAAAAATGGTTTTACCCCTTGACTTATACGAAGGACGTGGTATACTATTATGGTATTGGAGATGACGACCTGAAAAACGACGGGACGCTCTTCAGAAAGATTAACAACTTTGTTAAATCACGCCTTGACACGGGAGCAAATGTGTCGTATGGTGTGTTTAGAACGAGCTACGAACAAAAATATTGTTATTGCATTCGGTATGCGTCTGTGGTACAATACATTGACGAACTTCTAGGCGATCAGGATATTAGCTGATCGTACTTTAACCCACGAAAGGAAATAAAAATGGGTATTAATTTAGATAAAATGCGAGCAAAGCTGGCAGCCTTACGAGGTGAGGGAAAAGGTGGAGATTCTGTTTTCTGGCGACCGGAGGATGGGGACCAAGACATTCGCATTGTTCCTACTGCTGATGGAGATCCCTTTAAGGAGATGTGGTTCCACTACAATGTTGAGAAGGGCGGCTTTCTTTGCCCGAAGCGTAACTTTGGTGATGATTGTCCTGTATGCGACTTCGCTTCACAGCTTTGGCGTGAAGGCGTAAACAACAACGATGACCAATCCAAGAAGATGGCGAAGTCTCTCTTTGTCCGTCAGCGTTTCTTCTCACCAGTAATGGTTCGTGGTCAGGAAGACCAGGGCATCCGCATCTGGGGATACGGTAAGACTGCTTACGAGAACCTTCTTTCACTTGTGCTCAATCCTGAGTATGGTGATATTACCGACACTGAGGCAGGCACCGACCTAACTCTAACTTACGGTAAGCCCCCGGGAGCACAGTTCCCGCAGACAAAGTTGGTTCCCCGCCGACGTTCATCCGCTCTCTGCGAGGATCTAACTCCGGACAAGTGTGCTGACCTTCTGGACAACATTCCAGACTTCGGCGGTCTCTTTGAGCGTAAGACGACTGATGATGTTCAGGCAGTACTTGATAACTTTGTTAACGCACAAGTTGAGGATCCCGAGGCTATTAGCAGCGAGACCACAAAGTATGGTAACAAGACAAGCGACTCCGAGGTCAATGCAGTCGAAGCCGCGTTCAAGGAACTCGGTTCTCTATAACAAATATCCCACAGGGAGGCACAGGGTTACAGGTGCCTCATTATAGAAAGGAAGAGTTATGACTACTACTACGAATCGACTTGAACAGTTGATTACGCTTCTTGAGGAAGCCCGTGATGATCACGATAAGTTCTTTGACGCTGGAAACAACGCTGCTGGAACCCGTGTTCGCAAGGTGATGCAAGAGGTAAAGGTTCTCGCTCAGGAACTTCGTCTTGAAGTTCAAGAGACTAAGAACGCTAGGTAAGCTCTACCAACCGCAGGGAGGCACGGGTTACAGGTGCCTCAACTTATCACAACAACAACATTATAAAGGAAGAAAATGAGTGATTTTATTAACAAGCTCCGTGAGCTTAACGTTTCAGAGGATTCGTTCCTAACCCTATCATACACCGAGGGAAATGATGTATGGCATATTAACGACGGTTACGTCAATGATTCAGTTTATGAGACTGAGACAGCAGGATACTTAGGTAATCTTCTGGCTTCTAATATTCCAGTGTATTCTCAGTACGGTGATACAAGTGAAGGAAATGATCTTCTAAACGCAATGCGCGCCGATGGAGAGCTTGACGAGTATGAGCGAGGAGATGAGTATTTTAATGAGTTCCTAACAGAGAGGCTTCAGGTAACCATTCATGAGGGTGAGTATTCACTAGAGTATTCAACCGAGCAGTATGACTACAAGCGTGGTCGCTGTGATATTTCTACATCTGTCCGCGTTCGTGCCGGTGATCTTTATGCCGCACAAGCAGCAACCAATGGGCGATTGGCAACATTTGATGCTGATACTTTCGTTGCTGGATTTGACGTTTCAGTTGAAACCGACAACGGCACACTAACTCTAAACTAGAAAGGAATAAGAATATGTTTAAAAACCTAAATAAGATGATGCTTTTTGTATTTTTGATTTGCTTTATGGGTCTCGCTACTGTATTATTCAGTGGCTGTCCTTCTGAGGCTGATGACGATGATTCGTCAGTAGCTGATGACGATGACTCTGGTGATGATGACGACTCCTCTGATGATGATGATTCCTCTGATGACGACGATTCGGCAGACGACGACGACAGCGCGGAGTAAATGATGCTGACGGTGATGGCTCTAATATTGATGTTTATTTATATGTTGGAGCTTCACCGTCAGGTTACTCAAATAAGCGAACAAGTAACTCAACTACATCGCGATTTCATAGAAGACACAAATACAAGATACGGAGAGAAGATAGATGGCGAAAAGTAAATCAAAGGCTGGTAAGATCTCAATTGATGGTCTGCGTTCTTTAATCAATAAGACTTCGGGCGTGGAAGTCGCTCACAACCTAAGAGAGGCAAACCCAACAGAAGTTAAAGAGTGGATTCCCACTGGCTCGCGCTGGCTAGATTCTATTATATGTCGGGGCAGACTTGCTGGTATTCCAGTAGGCAAGATTTCCGAGATTGCTGGATTAGAAGCAACAGGCAAGTCTTTTATGGCTGCGCAGATTGCTGCTTCTGCTCAAAAGATGGGAATGGTGGTTGTTTATCTGGACTCAGAGTCAGCCATTGATCCAGAGTTCTTAGAGCGAGCAGGATGTAACTTGGAGGATCTGATTTATGTTCAAACTCAATCAGTAGAACATGTTCTTGAAACTGTTGAAAATATCTTGAATACTGGAACCGAAAGAGTTCTTTTCATCTGGGACTCTTTGGCTTTAACACCAACTATTTCAGATGTTGAAGGAGACTTTAATCCACAGTCATCAATGGCGATGAAGGCTAGGATTCTATCAAAGGGAATGTCTAAACTTACAATCCCGATTGCGAATACTAGATCAGCATTCTTGGTTCTAAACCAGTTAAAGGTTAATATCCCATCTGGTCCAAATGCGCGCATTATCGCTATGACTACTCCGTATGTTACTCCTGGCGGTAAGGCGATGCATTATGCTTACTCACTGCGAATCTGGCTAACCGGACGAAAAGCAAAGTCTTCTTTCATTGAGGACGAAAGTGGCTTCCGTATTGGTTCAGAGGTAAAGGTAAAGTTGGAGAAGTCACGATTTGGAACACAAGGCCGAAACTGTGCTTTTAAGATTCTCTGGGGCACTAATGAAGTAGGAGTTCAAGATGAAGAGAGTTGGCTAGAAGCAATCAAGGGATCAGACAATCTAAGAACTGCTGGCGCTTGGTATACACTCTTCTATGCTGACGGTAAAGAAGAGAAGTTTCAAAGGGCTCACTGGACTGAAAAGTTACAGAACGAAAACTTTAGAAACCGAGTGTTTGAGATTATGGATGAAGAAATCATCGGCAAGTTCGACAAAAGGGAGGGATCCGCTGAGGACTTTTACGACGTAGACAAAGAGTAGAATCTTAAACGGTTCTTGACAAACAGGCGGCTATGGGGTATTATAACTCCATAGCCGCTTCATATATAGGAGATTACAGATGAAGAGAGTAATGATTGTTGATGCCCTGAATGCTTATTTCAGGGCTTTTATTGTAAACCCAAGCATTTCCATCCACGGACAACCGATTGGAGGACTCAAGGGTTTCTTGGGTATCCTACAGAAGCTTTGCCGAGATATTAAACCAGACAGTATTGTGATTATCTGGGATGGACCCGGAGGCTCACGTAAGCGCCGCGAACAAAACAAGAACTATAAAGCAGGAAGAAAGCCTATTCGGGTTAATCGCCCAAACAACCTTTCTCCAGAGCAGCAGCAGGAGAATATGGTATGGCAGCAGGTTCGCTTGCTTGAATACTTAAATGAACTACCAGTGATCCAGTTTCGTTTCGATGAGATCGAAGCCGACGACGTTATCTCCTATGTAAGCCGTATGTCCCATTATGATGGATGGCAGAAGGTTATTGTTTCTAATGATAAGGACTTCATTCAACTTTGTGACGATGAAACAGTCTTGTTCCGACCAACTCAAAAGGTAGTTCATAACAAGAACAATGTTGTAGAACAGTTTGATATTCACCCTCGTAACTTTGCTATTGCTCGCGCCATTGCCGGGGATCCATCCGACAATCTTGATGGAGTTCCAAGAGCAGGATTGAAATCTATCGCAAAAAAGCTTAATTTTTTGAGGGAAGATAAAGACGTAACATTACACGAACTTTTTGATTTTTGCGAAAATATTGACTCCAAAGCAAAGTTTTTTACGAACATTTTAAGTCACAAGGATGTAGTTATTAGTAACTATAAACTTATGCAACTGTATGCGCCCGCTATTTCGTTGCAAAGCCAAGAAAAGGTTCATTATACCCTAAACAACTTTGAGCACGACTATAATAAGACCGAGATTCTTCGAATGATGAATCAGGACGGTTTTGGTGTTTTTAACTGGGAGGATTTACACGCAACTATGAATAGAATTTGTATTGACAAAGCTTTGGTGAAGGAGTAAGATGTGGCTATGACTCAAACGATTATTGGAAAGCCTGAGAACTCTAGTTTCTCAAAGTATGGAAAGTCCTTTCAAGAAAAGCTTTGTATGGTGATACTAGATGACCGTGCTTTTGCGGATCAGATAGAAGAAGTGCTAGATATTAACTTTTTAGAGTTGAACTATCTTAAGTTATTCTTAAACAAAGTATTATCTTACCGCGTAAAGTATGGAGTGCATCCCTCACGCGACATTATGAAGACTATTCTTCGTTCTGACTTGGACAATGAAAATGAGCTTACTGCAAAGCAAGTAAGAGAGTTTTATGTTCGCTCACAAATCACAGATCTAACGGATATTGATTATATCAAGGATACATCGCTAGATTTCTGTAAAAAGCAGAATCTTAAGTCTGCGATGGTTAAGTCTATTGGCTTGTTGCAGTCATCATCATTTGATGAGATTTCAAAGGTGATAAATGACTCACTTAAGCTTGGAATGGACAATGAAGAAGGATATGATTGGAAGAGAGACTTTGAAGAAAGGTTCAAGCCAAAGTTTAGAAACCCGATTTCTAGCGGATGGCCTCTGATTGATAATATCAGCAAGGGTGGATTAGGACAAAAGGAACTTGGGGTGGTTATTGCTCCAACTGGTGCTGGAAAGTCAATGGCTTTGGTTCACTTGGGAACAGAAGCCCTTCGTGCTGGTAAAACAGTAGTTCATTACACCCTAGAACTTCAAGATACAGTAGTAGCATCACGTTATGACTCCTGTCTTACTAAGATTCCACTAGGAAGCCTTACATCCTTTAAAGAGAAGATTTATGAAGAGGTTCAGGACATTGAAGGCAGACTGATTGTAAAGGAATATCCAACAAAGTCAGCCAGCACGCAAACAATCCGAAATCACTTGGAAAAGTTGCGAATGCGCAATATTGAAATCGATATGATTATCATTGATTATGGTGATCTATTACGTCCAGTTAGATACCAGAAAGAAAAGAGAAACGAATTAGAATCCATCTACGAAGAGTTGCGTGGTCTTGCGTCTGAATATGAGGCGCCAGTTTGGACTGCTTCACAAACAAACAGATCCGGCTTAAACGCAGAGGTCATTACAATGGAATCTATCTCAGAAGCGTTCAGTAAATGCTTTGTCGCTGATTTTATCTTTAGTATTTCACGAACTGTGGATGATAAGGTCGCCAACACTGGTCGTCTCTTTATAGCAAAGAATCGTAATGGTCCCGATGGGATTGTTTTTCCATTATTTATGGATACAAGCACAGTCAGTATTAAGGTACTGGAACAAAGTGAGGAAGATGAGAATGTAGAAGTGAATGCTACAAAGTATAAGCAGACACTTGCCGAGAAATACAAGAACTTTAAGAAAAACAAAAAGGAATAATAAAAATGTACAATGAGGAACAAGTAAAAGAAGCAACACTAGCTTATTTTAACGGTGACGAACTAGCCACAAATGTCTTTATGACAAAGTATTGTCTAAGAGACAAGAAAGGCAACTATGTTGAGAAAACACCTGATGATATGCATAGACGCCTTGCGGCAGAGTTTGCTCGTATGGAAGATAAGTTTGGGGATACAGGTCCCACTGAAAACGAGATCTATTCTTTCTTAAAAGACTTCAAATACATCGTTCCTCAGGGTTCTCCTATGATGGGCGTGGGAAATGATTATGTTAATGTTTCGCTCTCTAACTGCGTGGTTGTCGACAATCCTCAGGACTCTGTTTCTTCTATTATGGATGCCGGTAAAGATATTGCTAATCTATTTAAGCGTCGTTGTGGGGTTGGTCTGGATATTTCTGATTTACGTCCCGAAGGCGCTCCCGTTAACAACTCTGCTCGCACTACAACTGGTGCTTGGTCTTTTGCTGATTTTTATTCTTACGTCTGCCGTATGATCGGACAGAATGGTCGTCGGGGTGCTCTAATGCTTTCAATGGATATCCGCCACCCGGATATTCAAAAGTTTGTTAGAATGAAGCATGATCTTACAAAGGTTACAGGAGCCAACGTATCTGTTAAGATAAGCGACAGTTTTATGGAAGCAGTTGAGAAAGGAGAGCAATTTACGTTACAGTTCCCGGTTGATGCTGAAACTCCAACACATATAAGCGAAGTTAATGCTGTTGAACTTTGGAATGAGATTGTAGAGTCTGCTACAAAGACAGCAGAGCCTGGACTTCTTATGTGGGACAACATTACAAAGAACCTTCCAGCACATTCTTACCCACAGTTCCAAACAAAAACAACAAACCCTTGTGGGGAGATTCCTCTTTCTGCTTATGATTCTTGTCGTTTGATTTCTTTAAACCTCAAGCATCTCGTTACAAATGCCTTTACAGACAAAGCAGTATTTGACTTTAATAAGTTAAAGCAGATTGTTGCTGTTGGTATGCGACTTTCTGACGATCTTGTAGAGTTAGAGTTGGAGAAGTTACAGAACATCCGGAATGTAGCAGATTCGGAAGATGAAAAGGTTTTATGGACAAAGTTATACGATGCCGCCGCCAATGGTCGCCGCACAGGCTTGGGGACACACGGTCTTGCTGATGCTGTTGCTAGAATGAACTTGTCGTATGACTCTGATGAGGCTGTAACCTTGATTGAGCAGATATATGAGATTGTTAGAGATACGGCTTACACAGAAAGCTGCTATCTTGCGCAAGAGCGTGGAGCATTCCCAGCATTTAACTGGGAGACAGAAAGCAACAACGCTTACATTCAGCGTCTTCCACAAGAGATACAAGCTTTGATCCAGACGACTGGACGACGTAACATCTCTATTCTTACAAATGCACCAACTGGTTCTGTTTCTATTATGTCGCAGACTTCATCTGGTTTGGAGCCTGTATTCAAGAACTTCTACATTCGTCGTCGTAAGTTGTCTCACAATGAGTTGGGTGTTGAAGCAGATTTCGTTGATGATCTAGGAGATCGTTGGTTGGAGTATAAGGTATTCCACCACAATGTTCGCGAATATCTTAATCTAATGAAAACAGAGGATATTCCAAGCTTCTTTGTAGAATCTGATTCTATTGATTGGTCACAGCGAGTTGTTATTCAAGCCGCGATTCAAAAGTCTATTGATCACAGCATTAGTTCTACTATCAACCTTCCAAAGGGCACATCCCCGGAGGTTGTTGGAAAACTATACCAGCAAGGTTGGAAGATGGGGTTGAAAGGCATTACTGTATATGTTGACGGATCCCGAACAGGAGTTCTATTAACCGAGTCAGAAAAAGAAGAGAAAGAAGCATTTCCACAGTATTCCGCACCTAGACGCCCAGAAGAACTGGAATGTGATATTCACCACACTACCATCAAGGGTGAAAAGTGGGCGATTGTTGTTGGATTATATGAAGGCAAGCCATACGAACTAATGGGTGGTCGTTCTGATTTGATCGAGATCCCAAGAAGTAGAGTTACAGGATTTTTGGTTAAACACCGATTTAAGACAAAAAACTCTGTTTATGACTTGCGCATCGGAACGAATGGTGATACAGTTATCGTGAAGGACCTAGTAAAGACCTTTGATAACCCAAACCACAGTGCTTTCACTCGTATGATCTCACTTGGTTTGCGTCACGGAGCAAACATACAATATGTTGTAGAGCAGTTACAGAAAGACAAGGACTCTGATATGTTCTCGTTTTCAAGATGTATTGCTCGTATATTGAAGAACTACATTCCTGATGGACAGGAAGCAACAGAGAAGACTTGTCCTGAATGTGGTGAAGATGGTTTGGTTTATGTTGAAGGTTGTGTAACTTGCACCTCTTGCGGTTTTGCAAAGTGCGGATAGGAGATAAAATGAACTTTGTACCAGTAAACAATTACCTATACATTAGGACAATAGACGAAGAAGATGACAACACAGGAATCTTGCTTCCACAAGATTATCGATCAGTGGAATCACCACACGCAGTTGCCGAGTTATTGCAAACTCACACAACTGCTAATAATGTAATGTGGGCTCGCGGTATTCATTTGGTTGTTGAAGCACATATGATGAAGGACATACAATATAACGGAGATACTTTCACGGTTGTTAAGGAAAACCACGTAATAGGGATTTTATCCGATTAAACAACTATTTAAGTTGTTGAGTAAAATAGAAACTTAACAGAACACCCTAGGATTAATAAAATGAAGCTTATAATGGAAAACTGGCGCAAGCTACTTAAAGAAGAGATTGAACCTGTTGGCGATCAACGCGCGCGAATGGCGGCTGCCCACGGTCGGCCCTTAGGAGTCTATAATTCTGGACTTAGCCCTGAAGTCAAGAAGGGCACAGAACTTTTTTGGTATGAGACTGCTGATGGCGAACATGTGCCTGTAGAAGATCCCCGGTTCGCCGGCCCCGATACAAAGAAGGTTTCTGGCGTTGTTGTTAGAATTGACCCAGGATCACCGTCCGAAGATGTCGATTCGACGAACCTCGCTGGCTGGTTCCCCGGGCCATATGTGCTAATAAAGTTTCCCGGTGGCACTATGGAAGTAAATAGAGAGTGGTGGGACTCGATATTTATCAAATAAAAAGATTTATAAAATGAAGTTAACAAAAGCAAGATTGCGACAGATTATCAAAGAAGAAATCAGCGCATTACAGAACGAGCCCCGTCCCTCGGTCACTGAGGCTTACCCCGACGATGCCGAAGCCGGACTCGACTCCACCGGTCATGGCTTCATTAAACGCGACGACCCCAGGCTGCAGCTACTTGATAATGCAGTTGAATATTTCTCTGACAATATATATCAGCCTCCTACCGATATTGATGTAGAAGAGTTTAGATACTATTACAACATATATCAAAAACTGCGATCCGTCCTCACGTCTATCCGTGGTCGCAGATTCGCCTCCAGGCTAGACAAGGGAATCAGGTCACAGTTAAGAGCAATACAAACAGCTTATGATAAGCAGCTCTTAGACCTCGACGTTAACGATGAGATTTAAACAAAAGGATTTATAAAATGAGTTTACAACTAACAAAAGCAAGATTGCGACAGATTATCAAAGAAGAAATCAGCGCATTACAGAACGAATCTGCCCCGGCAGGTCGTCCACACAAGGTTCGTATGAGTAGTGATGGACGCGTCCTTATTGTTAAGGACGCTGATCACCCTAGTTCTTATGCCGAGCCAGCCCCGGTTACTTTAGAAAAGTTATATGCTGATCTTAATCCTGGGGAAGAAGAGTGGATAAGTGACGAGGATCTACAAGCGAATATGGAATTAGATAGGGCCTAATAAAATGAAACTCACCAAAGCAAGATTAAAGCAGATTATTAAAGAAGAGATCGACTTTCGAGGATCCGGTCTGGAGTTTGATACTTCCGTAGACCCAATGAATGCGTTGGGAGCCGCGCTTGAAGAGGCTATAAAGAAAGCGCAGACTGCCGTAGGGTCAAGCAAAGATGATTATGAAAAACGACTAGCAAGTAAAATCGCAGACACACTTTCCTCTCTAATAGAAGATATCAACGAGATATAAAATGAAACTAACAAAAACAAAACTAAAGCAGATTATTAAAGAAGAAATAGACAGCATACGGGAAGACCGTGATGCCGCAGCCACTGAATATGAGTTATACGCAAGTCTACAGGCAATCTCGAAAGATCTACAACAGTTCAAGGACGATCTAGATTTTTCTATGGGATTGACGGCTGGTTCACCGAGAACATCACAGATCTCGGAAAAAGTATATGAAATGATAAGAAAGGGCGCCTACGCGATGGAGTTAGCCCGAAACGCACTCGCACAGGAGATCGGCCAAGACCCGCATCCTGAACTAGCATCAGTAAGACAAGAGGATTAACAAAATGAAACTCACCAAAGCAAAACTACAAGAGATCATTAAAAAAGAGATCAATGAAATACGTGGTTTTCCTGTAATGTCGGCAGACGAGATGGGAATGAATTCTGGTAAAAGCTTTGAGGAGCTTTATGGCTCTATTATGAGTGCTATAACAGACCTTCAAAGCTATGCTGAGGGACCAGAACAAACAGAGTTGTTAAAAGATGCCCACACCGCAGTTCAGCGTGTAGTGATGGCGATACAAGCATCTCGCGAAGAACCATACGGCGCCGCCAAACTCCCGGCCTGATCAAATAACCCCTTGACTTAACCAAGCATCAGTGGTATAGTAATACCATATGATGAAACTGCCTCCTCTTGAATACACCTTCGACAATATAGTTCTTGGGTGGCGAGAGGAGGCAGTTTCGTTTGCGCGAGAGAATGGCTATCACTTGATTGTGAATAGTGAGCAGCGTCCTTTCCATCACTTTGTTGGATATGAAGATATTAAAAGTGAATGGTATAAAGGAATCTATGATCTAGGAATAAGGTCATTATTACCAATACCTTTTAGCATCCAAACCATTGGATTAGAAGATAACAAGTTAAGAATCATTACCGAAGGCAACACCAAAGTTTTAATCAACTTTGGTAGTTTGCATATTTTTGATCTTGATAACTGCGGTGATCTAGGAGTAAGCGAGGTTATAGAAGATTATCTAGTTTATGATATGTTTGATATAACACTTGGTTCTCGCCTTGGTCGCCATATCGTAATAAACCCCAAAGACAGTTTTATAAAGACAATAGATTTTGTTGTATCAAACCGCATTGATAAGAATACATCCGGGGATTACAAAGATATTGTTGTTACCAGCGTAATAGATTACAAAGACATAAAAAGCTTTGATTACTCTGATACTGTGATTCGCATATTTGTAGAGCGAACCTTAAAAGAAAACAACATAAAAAGACGAAGAGGACGCAGCCTTAAAATAGTTCATTCATCGCGACACATAATAAAAAATAACTTTAAGTTTAAAATATATGATGATTTGGATAAAAGGATAACATTATATGAGTAAGTTAAATATGCCGGCTATTATTCCAGTCGCAGGACTCACCTCAGAGTTTGGTATGGAATGGGACGCATCTTTGATGCCTGTCGCCGCCAACTATACCGCTTTGGAAGCAGCAGTTTATGAATGTATCCACGCTGGATGTTCATCTATCTGGATTGTAGCAAATGATGATGTTGCGCCTTTAATAAGACGCCGCGTAGGAGAATACGCCACTGATATACGATCAGTTGAGCAAGGAACATTTAAACGCTTTGGAGGAACAAATCATATGGAAGTTCCAATATACTATGTTCCAATCCATCCAAAACACAGAGATAAAGTTGATAACTATTCTTGGTCAATCATATATGGCGCCAATGTCGCTTATTGGATAATGAGAAGATTTTCCAGATGGACGCGCCCAAGTCAGTATTATGTTTCATTTCCATTGGGAATGTTGGATCCATTAGAAGTATTAAAGCATAGAGCCGCTGTTCGCAAGAACGCTCCATTTTATTTCTCTCATAACGGCAAAACTATCAAGGATGGGTTGCCTATAAGTTTTGTTCTTAGTCCTGATGAGTGGCGCAGAGCAAAACACACGATTACAACAAACTCTTCTACTTGGCAAATCCCAACAGGCGACGGTCCCCCAACTGAAAAGCTTCCAATAGAAGAAAGATTGGTGTCCCGCAAATATAGTTTGATTGACGTGTTTGGAGGAGGACCAGATAATACAGAACAGGAAATCAAGACCTTTTATGACTTGACAGCCTGGGCTGGGTATGCTAAATTTATATCATCGGACCTAGGGAAACGAACCCGGCGCCCGACCACAACAACAATGTATAGAGGACGAAAATAGATGACGGATAAAAAGATTCCTTTTGTAGGACTTCACGCTCACTCGGTTGCGGGCAGCATCTTTGACGCTATGGGATACCCAAGCGAACACATGAACTTTTGCTATGAGAACGGTGGAGAAGCACTTGCTCTCACAGATCACGGCAATATGAATGGTTTTTCTCATCAGTTGCTTCATTGGAAGAAGATGAAGGCTGAGGGAAAGAACTTTAAGCCTATTTTTGGAGTAGAAGCATATTTCTTGCCTTCCATTGAAGAGTGGCGTGATGATTATGAGCGTGTTAAGGCTGACGCAAAACAAGCAAAGTCCCTAGCAAAACAAGGAGATACATCAGGAGCAACCGTTGAAGACGAAGAAGCTTCAAAGAAGGCTATTAAGTCAGTTATTAACCGCCGCCGCCACCTCGTACTTCTGGTTCAAAACCAGACAGGACTAACTAATCTATTTAAGTTAATCTCTGAGTCTTACAAAGAAGAGAACTTTTATCGTTATCCTCGCGTTGATTATAAAATGCTAGACAAATACTCAGAGGGCATTGTTGCTGCGTCTGCGTGTTTGGGCGGTCCTTATGCCGGGAACTACTGGGCAAACCGAGAAGAAGGTCCAGAAGCAGTCCGCGAGGCTATGAGAGAAACAACGCGCCGGTTTGTGGAGATCTTTGGAGATCGCTGGCACGGTGAACTACAATGGAACAATATTCCAGAGCAGCACGAACTAAATCAATACATTATTGAGATGAACAAAGAGTTCGGGATTCCTCTTATCTCTACCGCAGACAGTCACTATCCCAATCCTGATGCTTGGAGGGATCGTGAACTATATAAGCGTTTAGGCTGGCTTGGTAAGGGAGCACCCGCTTGGGCAGAAGACAATACAGAGTTGCCGCCCGGTGTAGAAGAGATTGGATATGAACTTTATCCAAAAAACGGAAACCAAATGTGGGATTCCTATAAGTATTATTCAAAGTCTTGTGGAGTAGAATATGATGACCAACTGGTTATGGATTCAATCACAAGAACGCACGATATTGCTTTCAGTATGATCGAGGACTTTACGCCAGATACTACAGTTAAACTTCCAAACTTTGTGGTTCCAGCCGGCTTTACGGCAGATCAGGCATTGGTGAACTATTCTTTGGAAGGTCTTCGTAATCTAAACTTCCACGACAATAAGGAATACACAGATAGACTACAAACCGAACTTGATGTTATTGAGGATCGAGGGTTTAGTAAGTATTTCTTGACTATGAAAGCCATTTCCGACAAAGCAAACGAAGTTCAACTTACTGGTCCCGGGCGAGGCTCGGCAGCAGGATCCTTGGTTGCGTATGTTCTCGGGATTACACAAATCGATCCTATTAAGTATGGTCTTCTCTTTGAGAGGTTCCTTCGTAAGGACGCAACTGACTATCCAGACATTGACTATGATGTAGCAGAGCCAATGGAACTTAAAGAACTTTTGATGGAGGAATGGGGTAAGAACTCTGTTGTCCCGATTTCAAACTGGAACACATTGCAACTTAAATCCTTGATTAAGGATATTTCAAAGTTCTATGGTGTGCCTTTCATTGAAGTAAACAAAGTTACATCACAGATGATCTTTGAAGCAACTCCATTAGCAAAGGTTAAGCACGGTATTAAGGCTGGTGTTTATAACCCGACTTGGAAGGAAGTAATGGAACTTTCTCCTTCTTTGCGAGGGTTCCTTGTTAAGTATCCTCACATTAAGACACACGTTGAGGCACTTGTAGGTCAAGTTCGTTCTTGTTCACGCCACGCTGGTGGTGTATTGGTTGCTGATGATCTAAATGAGCATATGCCGATTATTAGTTCAGGAGGAGTAAGGCAATCTCCTTGGGCAGAAGGACAGCACGTTCGCCACTTGGAGCCATTAGGGTTCATTAAGTTTGATTTGCTTGGGCTTTCTACTCTTCGTATGATCGAAGGGGCAATCAGGCACATTCTTGTTAGACATAAGAATAATCCAAACCCAACATTCAAGGATGTTCAAGATTTCTACAACGCTAACCTCCACCCGGATAAGATTGATTTTGACGACCAAAAGGTATATAAGAATGTTTTCCAGAGCGGAAACTTCGCCGGTATTTTTCAGTTTACAGAGATGCGAGCACAAGAATTTTGCGCAAACGCAAAGCCGAAGTCATTAGTTGATATATCAGCCATCACTTCAATCTATCGCCCAGGTCCTTTGTCGGCAAATGTTCACGAGCAATACATTCAAGCGAAGAGTATGCCTCACGAGATTGATTACATTAACGAGCATATTAAGGAAGTAACACAGGAAACTTACGGGTTCTTAATCTTTCAGGAGCAGATTGCGCTTCTTGCTCACAAGTTAGGAAAGAACATTTCTCTAGATGAAGGTAATCTTCTTCGCAAGGTTCTCACAAAGAAAGGTACCGGCAAGGGTCACGAAGTAAAGATGAGAATCCACGATAAGTTTATCAATGGTTGTATCGAAAAGGGTATTCGCCAACGAGAAGCAGAAGATATGTGGGAGCGGTTTGAGTATTTCTCCGGGTATGGTTTTAACAAATCACACGCTATTTCTTACTCCGCAATCTCATTCCAATGCGCTTGGCTATGGAACTACTACCCAGTAGAGTGGATGGCTTCTTTCTTGGATAAGGAACCAGAGAAGCGTAAGGAAAGAGCGATCAACATCGCAAAGCAGAACGGATTTACTATTGAAAAGGCAGACGTGAATCGTTCATCGTTTGTATGGGAGATTGATCCAAATAATGATAGAAAGTTAGTTCAGCCACTTGCAGGGTTGAAAGGTTTGGGAGACGCAGCAATCCAGCAGATTGTAGATCATAGACCATTCGCAACAATCGAGGATTTCTTGTTCCACGACGATATTGTATACAGCAAACTAAACAAGAAAGCACTTGATCGTTTAACTCGTGCTGGCGCAATGAACAGTTTAATGGATGAGCGATTCTCTGGACGCAAGCATTTCTGGTCTGCTGTCGCAGTAGATAGAGTTTATAATCGCAAGAAGTTCAATGAGAACATTGAAAAGTATTACCCTGATGGCGACTTCTCTGCGGCAGAAGAAATCGAGAACCTAACATCAATCACTGGAATCTTTCCAATGCATTTGGTTGTTACACCAGAAGTTCAGCGTCAGTTGGATGAACATTACATTCCGCCGATTTCAGACTATGATCCAGAGTTAGGATTGGTATGGTTTATTCCTCGGCAGATTGTTCGAAAGAAAACGAAGAATGGAAAGCCATATTGGATTGTCGAGGTAATCGATTCAAATTCGGCCTTGACACGCTTCCGCTGCTGGGGTATAGTAGAGGGGAAAGATAGGATCCACTTGAACAGACCTTACATGGGCAAACTAGACTATGACCCAGCGTGGGGATTCTCAACGAGATCCATCAAAAGAAACTTAAGATTGTTAGGATAGGAAAGAAGATAAAATGAACTTATTTAGTGTAGACCCAAGAGAAATTCGTACCAGTAGACAAGCCGAAACAAACCAGGCATTGGAGCAGATGTTTGTGAGAGGCGCCTCTTCTGTCAAGGAATTAAAAGCGCATGCAAACCTCAAGGAGTTTGATCGTGTTTGTGAGCAGTTCGGCCTGAATCAGCTAGAAATGCTTGGAAAGCTCAAAGAAAATCAAGATTTGTCTAAGATGGCTGCTGGACGAATAGCTATCAACTCCTCCCGCCAATCATCCTCAGATGAGAAGTTTCTGATAGAGGGAATCTCCGAAGCGCTTTCGGGCGACACGGATTTTACAATTCAGAAGCCAGATCAAGAAATTCGCTTTACGAGAGACGGAAGGATCTTGACAAGAAAAGAATTTAAGAAGGAAAAATTGCATAAAGACGCAGACGGCTTAAAGTCGGTTGATGCCACAATTTACGAACAAAATAACCTCAGAGGATATGTTTTTGCAAAAATTTTGTATGGACAAGGTGGCCATCAGGACAACGTAAAGAGAGAAATGAATGAGTTTATCGAATGGGCTCATCAATATGGCGATGAGTCACTCTTGTATGTCTGTTTGATCGATACGGACCATGACATTTCCGAGTACACAAAAAAACAAACCAATAACATCTGGGTGGTAAATCATGTCGAATTGCAACAACGACTCCGATCTTAAGAGAACCCTTCTTGGGCAGTTTTATACAACTTCAAATCCCTTTTCGGAATCGGAAGCATTTGCCGAATGGTGGGAAAAGGTTCCAAAAGTAGAACACGTTCTGGAGCCTTTCGCCGGCGCAGGTAATCTGTTTGATTATATTCAAGTGCCGTGGAAAGGATATGACATCGACCCCCAACACCCAAGTGTTGTCCGGAGGGACACGATGTCGAATTTCCCAGAGGGATACGAGGTATGTATTACTAATCCGCCTTATCTTGCTAAAACAACAGTTTCAAGAAAGAAACTGGATAAGACGATGAAGTATGAAGACGTTTACTTAGACTGTTTAGAGAAGTGTTTGGAAAACTGCTCTTATGTTGCGGCGATTATACCTTCAACTTTTTTTGCAACAAAGAAGTTCCGAAAAAGACTTTTTGCCTGGGACAAAATTGATAAATCGATCTTCTCCTCTACGCTAAGCCCAGCTGGAGTGGGGTATTGGGTTCCCGAAGAAGTTGGTGAAACAAAGATATTTGTTAATGGCACAGAGTTGACTTTTGACCAAAAAGAGCACTCTCCATCTCGGGCTTCCGTTGGTATGACCTTTAACGATAAGGACGGCAACATTGTTTTGAGTGCTATTGATACTACAAAGGGCCACAACATAAAAGTTAAAGGAATCGAAAATTTTGATACTAAAAAGTATCTTAAGCATACGAGTCGAAATTACAGCCTTATAAAGTGCGATGAACTAACAGCTGATGATTTTGATGAGGTTAACCTAATGATTGAGGACTGGCGGGAAGAAACGAGAGATTTTTATCTTACAAGTTTTAAGTCGCTGACAAAAGACCAAGAGAAGTACAGAAAAAGAATTGGATTTTCACAGTTTAAGTGGATTGTTGAGAAGTTTTTAAACGGAAAGGTTGAGGATAAAAATGTTAGCTGATATAGTAGTAGGCTTGTCTTATGGTGATGAAGGCAAAGGAAAAGTAACACATCACCTTTTAAGGTCTGGCAAGTATACACATTGTATTCGCTATAATGGCGGATGTAATGCTGGTCATACCATATACCACGAAGGCACCAAGTTTGTAACACATCACATTCCAGCCGGTGTGTTCTTTGGAATAAGGTCTATCATTGGTAATGGATGCGTTGTAAATATTGATCAGTTTAATCGAGAACTTCAAATGCTTCAAGAAGGCGGCATCAATACAGATGGTTTGATTTTTATCGCGAATAACGCTCATATCATTACTGATGCTCACTTGGAAGAAGATCGTAAAGACACAACGATCGGCACAACAAAGCAAGGCAATGGTCCAGCATACCGCGATAAGTATGATCGCCAAGGAACATTGGCGTCAGAGGCACTTGTTGATACACCTTATCTTATAGATTTGTATCGGGAACTTCACGAAACAGATGAAGAAGTTGTAGTCCTCTGTGAGGGCGCACAAGGCTTTGGATTGGATATAGATTGGGGAGACTACCCTTATGTAACTTCAAGCCACTGCACATCCGCTGGAGCCCTTCTAAACGGCATCCCTCCGCAAGCTGTCCGTAGGGTTTATGGAGTGACCAAGGCTTACGACACTTATGTCGGTGCTAAGGAGTTTCACGGCGAAGGAAGAATCTTTGATTTATTACAGCAGTTAGGTAATGAATATGGTGCGACCACTGGTCGACCTCGCCAATGTAACTGGCTTAATGTTCGGGATCTTAAAAAGGCAATAGATATCAATGGAGTCACCGACCTTATCCTTAATAAGGTAGATATTCTACGAGAAGCAGGAGAATGGAGCTTGCGTTCGTCTGACAACGATGCTATTATGCTTAAGCTTGGAAGCGAAGAGAACTGGAAGAGTTACATTAACGGTTATATTAATAATGAAGCGTCCTTGACATTCGGGGACACCCGAGTTAATATTACATTCTCGGAATCACCAGAAAGAATTTAAATGAACAAATCAACACAAAAGACAATGTTTTCGTCGAAGAACGATAGTTGGTCGACCCCACAAAGTTTCTTTAACAAACTAAATAAAGAATACAACTTTACACTTGACCCTTGTGCAACAGACACAAGTCATAAATGCAGCAAGTATTACACTGAAAAGCAAGACGGACTTTCCAAGAGTTGGGCTGGCGAGACTGTGTTTATGAACCCTCCTTATGGTAGGGTCATCAAGCATTGGTTAAAGAAAGCCTACGAGGAAAGCAGAGACGCGAATACAACTGTTGTGTGTCTTATTCCAGCGAGAACAGATACAAAGTACTGGCACGAATACTGTATGAAAGCAGAGAAGATTCTCTTTGTGAAGGGTCGTCTTAAGTTTGGCGGCTCTACTAACTCTGCTCCGTTTCCTTCTTGCGTGGTAGTCTTTGATTCAAACAATAAGACACCAGCAATGGATTACCTAACCCCCTAAACAAAAGGATTTAAAATGATTTTACAATACCATATGATTCACGACAATGTGTTCGCTCCAACGCGATCCAACCCAAGCGATGCTGGACTAGATTTAAGATGGAGCCCAGCAGATACTTCTTTAACAGCATTGCGTATTGAGCCAGGAGAGAGTTGTATTATTCCAACTGGCTGTCGCTTTGCTATTCCACATGGTTATATGATGGAGATTAAGAACCGTTCCAGTATGGCCGCAAAGTATAACTTGATTGTTGGCGCTTGTGTTGTCGATAGTGGGTATGACGGAGAAGTATTCGTCAACCTTCATAACATTGGAAAGACATCAGCAGTCTTGGAGCCAGGACACAGGGTAGCACAAGCAGTGGTTGTTCCGGTTGTTCACGCTCGCTTTGTTGCTAGCGAGACACCAGACATTTATGACTGGCATCCAATCACGATTAGTAACCGCGCTGACGGCGCACTAGGGAGCACAGGAAAGTGACGAACACTCTACCAAAGCCTATGGCTAGAAGCTTGTATCTACCAGAACAAGTAAACCAAGAGTCAATGAATAAGTTGACGAAGAGCATTATTGGAATCAATGAGAGCGATGAATACTTAAAGAAGTTATATGCGATCAATGATATAATCTACGATCCTAAGCCGATTAAGTTGTATATTGATTCTTATGGTGGCGCTGTGTATCAGTGCTTCGGGTTGCTTGGAGTTATGGCGAAGTCTGAAACTCCTATCCACACTATTGTAACTGGTGCCGCTATGTCTTGCGGGTTTATGATTCTAATCTCGGGACATAAGCGCTTTGGATATGAGTTGTCCACGCCGCTTTACCATCAGGTTTCAACTGGGTTCCGGGGCAATGTTCAGGATATGGAAGAAAGCCTGGAAGAAACAAAGAGACTACAAAAGAAGATTGAGAAGATTACACTCGAACGAACCAGTATTAGTAAGAAGAAGCTTAAAAGCATCCTTAAGAATAAGGTTGACTGGCATATGACGGCAAACGAAGCGCTCGCCTTGGGCGTTATTGATGAGATCATTTAATGAGTTACAGTAAGTCTGTTGAGTTATACGGCGACGGTATTGGAAAGGTAGAATATGTTTCACATATGGGATCTGACCTTACCGTTGTAAACTCGGCAAGAGTTTCCTTTGGGGTTGAGAAGGAACAGTTGGATGATAAAGATAAGAAGTTAATCAACTATCTAATCAAGCACCGACACACTTCAACCTTGGAGCATAACCTTGTTACATTCCGCTTTTGTGTTCCTTTATATATTCGTAGTCAGCATCACCGCCATAGAACTTGGTCTTATAATGAGATATCCAGGCGGTATACTGATGTGGATCTCCGATTCTATGAGCCAAAGGCTTTCAGGACGCAGCATAAGTCAAACCGACAAGCATCAAACGCCGAAGAGTTGATTAACCCCGAGATGGTAGTAGACTGCAATCCCGGCAGGGCTGAAGGTCTAGTGCGTCTTCATCACGCAACGTCTCTTTCTTTGTTTAACAACCTTATCGAAGCAGGCGTCTGCCGAGAACAGGCAAGAGGGGTTCTACCACAGAACCTCTACACCGAATACTACGGCACAGTCAATCTATCAAACCTCTTGAAGTTCATTGACCTTCGCACACACGAAGGGGCGCAATGGGAGATCCAAAAGGTTGCCGAGGCTTGCTTGGAGATTGCTACGGATCTATTCCCCGAAACAGTTGGGGCTTACAGAAAGATTAGGAGCGAAGGATGAAAATTTACAAACGAAAAATACGAATCAGATCACGATTCGTACGAATCAGATCACGAATTTGACGATTTGATTGTGATAACTTACTAAGGAGGAATAAAATGGCAGAATTCAACATTACAGATCCAGAAATCATCAAAATGCTCGATGGGATAACAGAAGAAGCAAGGCAAGATGTTGCCGACCAAATTCAAAAATCACTGGATTCAGGCGAGATAAAGAGGATTGTAGAAAAAGTAAATCACCCAGACCATTATGGCGGCGAGAGCAATCCTTACGAAGCAATCAAAGTTATTGAGGCTTGGGATCTAAACTTTCATCTTGGTAATGTCGTCAAATACATTTCCAGAGCAGGCAAGAAATCAGAAAACAACATTGAAGATTTAAAGAAAGCAGAATGGTATTTGAATCGTTATGTCGAGTTCATACAAAGAAAAAGTAGTTGATTACATCAATGAGGTTCTGGATCAAAAGAGACCAGAGTTTAATAATATCGCAACGTGCCCTTTTGCTGCGCCAGAGTTAGCGAACGATAAGTTAATGATCGCAATGTTGGGTGAGGACGACAAAGGATTAAAGGATCTACTAGAAGAATTCCAGCAATCTGATTATGATAGCACTCTTATTTGTTTTCCTCACGATATGGATGCTGATGGAACCAAAGTTATACAAGCGCTTGTTAATAAGATCTTAAAAAGACTTGGAATGAACGAATACAAGACAATCTGCTTTAATCCAAATGATAAGGTAGAAGTAGAAGGATTCAATCCAAGATCCAAAGCACCTTGTTTTATGATCAATGTCGCACACAAAAAAGTGTTAAATGATGCGCATAAGTCCTTGCGCAAAACAAAATACTATGATAAGATAAACAAAGAATATAGAGAGTTTCTAAAGATCAATGAAGAAGATAAGACGCCACATCCCGGGAAAGCAAAAGAAGAACAGGAAAGCAGTTCAGGAAAGACTTGAAAAGCAAGCAGCCAACTTTGGTAAGCACCCAAAGGAATGTTGCGTTTGTTCAACTCCTTTTGAGAGAACCAAAGAAACAGTTAAAACTTGGCAAGTTGTAATAAAAAGCGAGCGAGTTCGCTTGACTTGTCCAGATTGTTGGGCTACAATACAGGAAGCAATGGAGAACATAGAATGATAAAAGAAGCACTCACATATAATGACGTATTAATCACACCCCAGTTTTCAGATATTGAATCAAGAAAAGAAGTATCATTATCATCAAAGTTAGGATTTATCGAGTGTGAACTGCCGATCATAGCCTCCCCGATGGACACAGTATCGGAAGAGCAAATGGCGACAGCAATGGATTCCAAAGGTGCCCTTGCTATACTACACAGATATAACAGTATTGAAGAACAGGCAAGTATGGTTACTGCTGTTCGAAAAGAAAGTTCATTAGTAGGCGCCGCAGTTGGAACATCAGGGGATTACCTTGAAAGAGCCTATGCGTGTTATGAAGCAGGCGCCGATGTAATATGTGTTGATGTTGCTCACGGTCATCATATTCTTATGAAGGCTGCGTTAAGACAGTTAAGACAGATGGTAGGTGATGATGTTCACATAATGGCTGGGAACATAGCAACCTTAGGCGGATACAACGATCTTTGTGATTGGGGTGCGGATTCTGTTAGATGCAATATAGGTGGAGGCTCAATCTGTTCAACACGCATTCAAACAGGACACGGTGTTCCGGGTCTTCAAACAATATTTGATTGCGCCAAATCAAAGAACGCTGGATCGATTCCTATTATCGCTGATGGAGGCATTCGCAACTCGGGTGATATTGTAAAGGCTCTTGCTGCTGGCGCTGACTTTGTAATGTTGGGCTCTTTATTGGCTGGAACAACAGAATCCCCGGGCGACATTATGATTGGTCGGGATGGAAATAAACACAAGGCTTACAGAGGTATGGCTTCAAAGGACGCTCAAATGTCTTGGAGAGGCAAGACAGCATCTTTGGAAGGAATCGCCACAACGATCCCATATAAGGGGTCAGTAATAAACATTCTGGACGATCTAGAAAGAGGAATCCGTTCAGGTTTATCATACTCCGGCGCCAGAACCATTGATGAACTACAAGCAAAAGCACACTTCATCCGGCAAACAGCAAGTGGACAAACCGAAAGTGGAACCCATATTTTAAGATGAAAAAGTTTCCTGACCATCATTCAGTTTTATCATTCTCGATCGATTCAAAACTTCACGAGAACTTAAAGATAAGATTGTTTTATGACGAGATTAAAACACAAAGCGAGTTCTTTCGTTATTGCGTGGAATCTTATTTAAGTCAGGATCCACTATTCATAGCTTTCTTAGACGATTACAGAATCAATAAAAAAGTTCAATCTAAAAGAAAAGTTACGAAATCTCGCCAGTTGCGCGAGAGTAGCGAGAAAGTGTTACAAGAACTCGCATTAACCAAAGAAGATATAGAAAATATCTTTGATATATTAGAAGAGGATTTACCAGAACTATGAAAGACTGCGCTATAAAATGTTATACACACGATGTGCCCTGTGCTCAAAAGGAATGTAGGTTGCACTTAGACTATGAGGATGACTTAAACTGTACTGATATTGCTGTTTATAAGCACGGCGAGATGACGCTAGAACAAATAGGAATAAGGCACGGCGTAAGCATTGTCAGGGCAAAGCAACTTGTTGATGGCGCTCTATTGAAATTAAAAAAGACATTATCAAATGAAAATACTATTTAAAACAGCATATTCACGAACAATGTTAGGAGTTTTGTAAAAATGTCTAAGAAATCACTTTTGAACGAGTCACAGGTTCGCCAGTTCATGAAGCTAGCGAAGCTCGAGCCTTTATCCCCAGGCTTTGTTGAGGGACTTAAAGAAGGCGCAGGTCGTATGCGTATGCGCGATGAAGACGATCTTGAAGAAGGTCGTGGAATGCGCCGCGATGAAGACGAACTAGAAGAAGTTCGATCTGATGCCGCTGGTGGCGGTTTAGAGGATGCCCGAAGAGGTCACGGCAGAGGCCGAGGACCAACCGATCGTCTTGAAGAAGAAGAGGATATGGAGATGGACGTTGACGCAGCCGAAATGGAAGACGCTGCTGGCGACGATGAAGAAGTAGAGATGGATGCTGAACCAGAAGCACCAGTTGACGCCGATGCAGGTGGAAAGATGGTTGCTGTTGATGATTTCCTCTCCGCGCTAGAAACTGCTTTGGAGTCCGCAATGGGCGAAGAAGTTGAGATTGATGCTGATGACGCTGACTTGGATGACGAGCCAGCAGAACTTGAAGCCCCAGTTGATGACGCTCCGGTTGATGATGAGATGGGAGCAGATGATGCTCTTATGGAAGCAGTCACGAAGCGAGTAGCAAAGAGAATCCTTATGGAGGCACTTTCTACAAAGAAGTAGTTGACAACAGAAGACTCTTAACGTATATTAAAGACCGCGATCATTCGCGGTCTTTTTTATTTTGGAGGAAAAATGGAAATATCAACATATGAACTATCAGTGTTCGCAGTGCTTTCTTTCTTTGCGGGCACTTTTGCTAGCATTTATATATCTCGTCTATTTGATGTGATACATGCTTGGAGAATAGTAAATGAAGCAATACTAAGTATCTTATGGATGCTAACAAAAATAACAGAAGATATGGCGTTCCTACAAGAGTTAAAACTTAAGCAGATGAGAGAGTCTGGATTTACACCGGAACAGATTAGCAAGTTTAAAGAAGTTGACGATCACTTCTTGACAAACTGGAAGGAGTCTGCTATAGTCTCCATAGTGAAGAGAGCCCCCCGCCACTTTAAAAGCATGATGCCGTTCTATGACTGGAACAGCGCAGTGCGGCACCTATTTAAAACCCTAAAGGGAGAAAACAACTAAGATGATTATGTTTAATAACGAAAGCACAGAAACAGAGCCAGAGGAAGAGGAGGAGATCTCTGAGCGCCAAGCAGCAATGTTAATGGCTGCGGCATTAGAGCAGCAAGATAAGGCACCCAACACCATTGGTTTAGTTGGAGACTTAAACGAAGAATCAGCACAAGAGTTATACCACGGTTTATTACAGTTAAACGGCGGCAGTATCTTTCCCAACCCTAGAAAGGAAGATGAAGAGGAAGAAGACGACATACACTTTCTAATCTCAACTGCCGGAGGAACTGTCTATGATATGTTTGGTGTTGTGGATATGATGAGGATCGTAAAGGAACGTCGTGACATTTCTACATTAGGCACCGGAAAGATCTTCTCTGCTGGTGTGCCTATCTTGGCGGCAGGAACCAAAGGCAAGAGGTTTATCACTCGCAATGCTCGCATTATGATGCACCGTTGTTCAGCCGGAAATATGGGAACGACAGCTGACATTAAGGCGACACACGATGAGGTGCGGCTAATGGAAGATCAAATGGTACAGATAATCGCAGAAAGCTCAGAATTATCTGTGGGTGAGATACACAACATGTTTTCAAAGAACACAGATGAATATTTCTCTGCGCAAGAAGCAATTGAAATGGGTCTTGTTGATAAAATCATCTAATTAGTATTAGCAACCGAGGATATAAAATGAATATTGATACACTAGTTAAGAGTTTTTACTCTGATCAAGATGAAACTGAAAGCCTTATTAATGAGGTGATGGATCTGATGACATCCGCTGGAATACCAGTGAGCCCAGGACCCCTAAGCGAACAGGCAGGGAAGAGTGGCTTCTCAGCTGCTAAATTTTTTGACTCCATCTTTGTCCCCAACCTTTCGGAAAAGATTGGTGAGGTCAACAATGAGGCTCGCGAAGACTTCCGTCGCTCCATGAAGCAGGTGAAAGGGAGCAACTTGAGAGAAAAGATCCAAGGGGTCGAGTTGTTTATGAAAGGCGATCCCTCGATGGCCGAAGATGCCTCGAAGGTTCTCTCCTATCTTACTTTTCTCAAGTGCATGGCCCAAGTATTCCAAGACTACTCACCATCGGGCAGCGGTTTCTTACTTGAAGCCTTCCTTGCCGGCCTACTAGACGGGTACCAGGTTGTTGAAATCACTGATGAATCCGGAAATGATGTGACCGGCCTGCCGATCGCTGACTATAAGACTGGTACAGGAGAACCTGTTTCTCTTAAGAGATTGACAGGCGGAGAAAAAGGAACACCCATTAAGGGATCAATTGTTAACTTAACTTCTCATCTGATAAACAGTCCGACGAAGGCTCTTACATATGTTATAGCAGCAATCTTCCAAGACAAACAAGACGTTTCATTTTATGAATTTGAAATCACCCCGGAAAACTATATCTTTTGGATTGGGGAGTCCATCTCGATTGATGCCGAGGGGATGGCTCAACTGAAGGCAGCTGCTGGTGGCGAGAAGCTTAACGAAGTTTCGAAGGAGCGCTTAGTTGATGTGGCTAAGAAATATAGGCAAAATGTATATGCGATTCAAGCAGCTATGGGTATTCCTCCGCAGTCGGATGAGACCGGAAGAGAATATTTTGATGGTCGCGACTTTCCGTTGCTTAAGCCAAGCAAACCACTCGCAAAGTCTTATTTCTTAGAGCCCAAGCAAAGGAAAAAACCCGGCCAGCCAGCTCAGCCGCGACTACTTTCCGTTGATGCGGTTAAGCAGGTCATCGCTGCCGCCGACCGGCTTGAAAAAGACTTTAAGAAGGCGCTAAAAGAAATGGGCCCGGCAGCGAAGGAACTAGTCTCTAGCCTACAGACCCTCACCCCGCAAACAGATTTTGAAGACTTTTATAAGCGCGCCGATGCTCTCTCTCAGTTGTTTAGGGCTCAGGTGGTTGCACCTACGGGTAGAGCCTTCTCTCGCGGCCCGTTTAATTATGGCAAGATGAGAGACCCAGAGGGGACTGGCAAGGAAGGCAAACTCTCTGCGCTACCGGACGATTTGAAGGAAGCATTCCCCATATGGATGACCTCAGAGCCAGCCCAAGTCATGGCCTTGATTAAAAGAAACTTCTCTAAAAAGAAGGCAGTCTCCGAAGGAGCCCTTGAAGAGGCAAAAGGGGACGATAAGACTCAGTTCCAAATCAAGCAAGCGAGAGTCATCGGTAACTCAGACTACTTTGTGGGCACTGTTGCTGTGGACCGCAAGAGCGTGCTCAACACCACGCGGGAATACAACGTGGTTGTTAAGGAGAGATTGTCCCCAATTTTTGAGACGTTAGATAGACTAATGGACAGACTTCAGATGTTTTATAGCTACAACAAAATTGGTGCTGCCGAACAGGCTTCCGAACAGTGCATGGTTCTCAAGACCAATGTGGACGAGCAAATTGATTTTGCTAAGACAACAAAGAAAAAATAGTTTGACATCTTAAACATCTGTGTTATAATAACAATATAAGAAAGTGAGGTTTCAATGCCCAAGTGTGTATTTGAAGACCGACAGGGCCTGAGTCAAAAGGTTCTAGACGGAGTGAACAAGCTTGCCGACAATGTTGCGGCAACGTTAGGACCGAAGGGTCGCAATGTTATTTTACATCAAAAAGGAAAGGATCCTATCATCACTAAGGATGGTGTGACGGTTTCAGAGTTCGTTCATTTAACTGATGAGTTTGAGAACGCAGCAGCACAGATTGTTAAGCAGGCAACATCCCAAACCAACACAATGGCTGGCGATGGAACCACAACTGCGACAGTGCTTGCTCGGGCAATCTTAAATAAGGCACAGAGATACATTACTGCTGGTGCTTCACCAGTAGAACTTAAGCGAGGTATTGACTTGGCTGTAGAAACTTTAGTTAGGGAACTACAAAGCGAAGCCCAACATATCGAGACTCTTGATGATGTCGAGAACATTGCTACTATCTCTGCGAACAATGATAGAACAATCGGTAAGTTGATTACTACTGCTGTTGATAAGGCAGGCAAGGATGGCTCTATTACGATTGAAGACGCAAAGTCAGTTGAGACTTCTTTGGATGTTATTGAAGGCTTTAGAGTTGAGTCTGGCTATGCTGCGTCAGCATTTGTAACTGATGAGCGCAGAGGTGCGTGTCATTATGATTCTCCTCTCTTGCTAATAACTGATAATCGAATTGAATCAGTAGATCAAATCCTTCCTGCTCTTGAGATCGTTTCCCGTGATGGAAGACCGCTTATCATTGTAGCAGAAGAGATCGAAGGTCAAGCATTGGCTGCGCTCATTATGAATACCGTCCGCGGAACAATGAAGATTGCTGCTATTAAGGCTCCCTTCTATGGCGAGAGGCGTCGTAATATCCTAACCGACCTAGCACTCTCAACCGGAGCAGAGTTCATCTCTACAGGCGGCACAGCGAGCCTTAAAGACATTAAGTTGCAACACTTTGGACAGTGCCGTTCGATCGATATCACAAAGTCAAACACAACTGTTATTGGTGGTAAGGGAAACTTTGATGAGATTGATAGAAGGATTGAACTTCTTAAGACTGAACTTGTACAGACAGACGACATACTTGAATGCGACAAGATCCAAGAGCGTATCACAAAGTTAGCATCAGGTGTCGCAGTCATTAGAGTAGGTGCTCCAACAGAAGTTGAGATGATTGAGAAGAAGCACCGCATTGAAGATGCCCTAGAAGCAGTTAAATCAGCACAGCAAGAGGGAGTAGTCCCCGGTGGTGGTGTCGCTTTGGTCCGCGCATCAAGGAAGCTTTCTACTATAAACGCAGAAAATGAAGATCAAGTGTTTGGTATAGAAATCGTTCGTGAAGCCATTAAAGCACCACTACGCCAGATGGCTTTGAACTGTGGACTATCCGCCGATCTTGTTCTATCACAAGTTGAGAACGCTGAGGGTAACTATGGTTATAACTTCCGCACAGATGAGATGGTAGATATGCTTGAAGAGGGAGTCATTGATCCAGTTAAGGTTACGAGAACAGCGTTACAAAATGCAGCATCAGCCGCTGGAACTTTGATCACAACTTCTCACGCCATTGTGGAGGTATAGTCCTATTTAGTTGTGCCTGGAGGTAGACTATGATGAACGACGAAGAACAGCAAAAACTAACAGTTATGTTGGTTGAGATGTCTAGTAAGATTGAGATTTTACTTGACAAACAAGAAGAACTAGCGGATAATATTAGTAAGATCAAAGAAGCAGTCTATAACCCAGACTCGGGATTATATGCTAGGCTTAAAAATCTAGATACCCGCATTCAACACATTGAGAGTTGGCAAAGCACAAACTCAAGAATAATGTGGCTTGTTGGAGGATCCGTAGCAGGTCTATTAGTTAAAGCCGTTTGGACGGTTCTATTTTAGGAGTTAAAGAAATGAGAGTAAAGTTAGCATATACAGTAGAAGAAGAAGACATTCTAAAAGAAACAGCAAAGATACTTGGATTATCACAGGATGACGTTGGGCATTGTATTAATATGTTCAAGGCAGTTCAGGAAGAGTTACGATTAGAAGACGAGGCACCCAATACAAGTAAAGTATTGGATATGATCGAGGATTTTCGTAAAGCCCTTCTTGCGGTAGATACACGATTGATCGAAGTTAAAGATATTATCAAAGGCTATGATAAGCATCGTGTATCACAGCGCGATAGTTTAGTTGCTGCCCCACCAATGGGAGAAGAGGATTATTACGGCACAGAATAATGAACAATAAATACCCGGCAGGAACACTGATTCATATACCGCAATCAGTTACATTAATGAGTATCCCTACAACCTTTGCGGATTGGCATATAATCCAGCAAACTTTCATTCCAGGCGCGGTAAAGACCACCGAAGCACCAAGAATAGCATTGATACTCCCCACAGATTCAAGACTCATAAAAAACTCCCACGTTGAAGTATTATATGATAGTAAACGATGGATGGTACACACAGACAATATTTACCCGATAAGAGAAAGATAGATTAAATGATAAGATTCGTAGAAGTAATCAACAAGACAGATAAGAATCCTAGGCTAGAAAGAATATCAGTCCCACAGTTTGAGTTAAGTGAGGTATGGATAAACGAAAAGTATGTAGTTCAAGTTCGCCCACACACAGGATACGATAGGCTTCTAAAAGAAGGAAGAATGGGACTAGGCTTAGACTCCAACCATAGGTTCTCGGCAGTCATTATGAATGAAGGGGGAGTTGCTTCGACACGAGTTGTAATAGGAATCCCCTCAGAAGTAGCCAACAGACTAATGAGCGACAAAACTCAACTCTTGAAAGGATAAGAGATGCTTAAAGAAGCAAACATAATCGAGAAGCCCTGGGGTCACGAAGAAATCTGGGCACAATCTTCACGTTACGCGGGAAAGATTTTAGTGATAAACAAAGGACACCGTTTGTCGCGACAGTATCATAATGTAAAGGAAGAGACAATCATGGTTCTTGATGGAACTTTGATTTGCGAAGAAGGACCCGATAAGGTTGGTGGGGGAGTAATACGCCACGTTATGGAACCGGGAACAATATTTCACGTTACTCCTGGGACCATTCATCGCTTCTGTGCGGAGGAAACAAATGTTCGCTTGGTTGAAGTAAGTTCAGCAGAGATAGAAGACGTTGTTCGTTTAGAAGATGACTATCGTAGAATAACTGATGTTCCTCGTCCCCCTAGAACAAGCGGAAAGTAAAACACGAAACTATTTAGTTTGAATGTATTTACGACAATCTAATAAATGGAATGACTTCTTGATTCAGGAGGCGATCGAACAATCCGGTCTGCCTCTTGAAATCGTCGCTATGATTAGGGATGCGAACAGCACAGATGGTCCAGTCCCAGAGAAGGTTCTAACATCGATCGGAACACTTGCTCGTTCCCAGGACAACAGTGAGCCTATTCTTAATACTAAGGATTCGGATTGGGGTGATGAGTCACTTCCTCCCGTGTATGTCTCCGTTGGGGAGATCTTTGCCGAGATCCCCAAGAAGTTGAGGGGGGACTTGATAATAACTCTTATCAATTTTATATCGACGCCTCGTCACGAGTTGGAAAAGTATACTCTTCTAGGTGTAAATCGTTTTAGAAAAAAATATGCTAAGATGATTAAAAAGGCAGGCTATGCCGCAGAGTCAGAAGAAGTAAATAATGTTATATTAGAGCGCATGAAGCTTTGGACCCAAAGTTATGTAATGCCTTATGTAAAGGACCTTATAAAAGTTTATGTATTAGACCCAGCCGCTTATAAAGAAGCAATCAGTTTTGCGTCTAAACGATCAGAGGGACGAAGATTAGCAGCCGCTGGACTTACGGCGAGAAAGATACTTAACCGCGAACGAGAGGAGCCAGATAATATTCTTCATAAGTTTGATAATGGTTATTATTGGTACGATATCCGTTCATCAGCTTGCAACACTGAGGGAGAAAAGATGGGGCACTGCGGGCAAGGAATGAAAGAAGGCAATCTATATTCTTTAAGGTCGCCATCAGGAACATCCATAAACCCCGACCCACACGTCACGATAGAAATGGATGCTGATAAAACAGTTTGGCAGGTTAAAGGCCGCGCCAATATGACTCCAAAGAAAAAGTACTGGCCTTATATTTCTTGGTTCCTAGTCAATATGGGAGCAAAGAACTATCGAGAAGACCGCAGCGGTGATGCTAGTAAGGAAATGATTGAGTATTTGGAGAAAGTATCCCCAGACATTTTCAGACAATCATTCATAGAATATGCTCAAGAAACCGGAGACGATTGGGAGGAAGCAACAAAAGCCCTGCTTGAACTTGATAATATATCAAAAAATACTATGAACGTCGCCTCGCCGTTTGATTTATCCGGAACGACCCTGGACTACGACTACCTTAGGGTTGATTACAAACTTTTGTATCAAGCGGATCTCTCAGATGTGTATCAGGACGGAACATACGACGAGATCCGTGACGCGCGGAAAGAGAGACTTAAACTTCTCAGAAATCTAAAAGATTCTTTGGAGTCGAACTTTATAGCAAAGCATTTCTCTTCTGAAATCTTTGGAGTCACTCCAAAAGTTAGGGTTTCCCCCGTGGTAATCAAAGGCGAGAAACGAATGGACCCCTGGGGCTCCGAGCGCGCCAATGCGCTACAAACCACACTTACATGGTATTTTAAATTTGAAGTCCCGCCAGTAACCGCCGCGCAGACTGCTCAAGAAGAGGCAAAGAAAGCTTTTGCTGCTACTATTAAGAACGCTAACAAGTTAGTTAATCACTTAATAGATGTTGAGAAAGGCTATTATGAATACGCTGCGGAAGATCAGCCCTCAGCTCTTGAGGGATTTGATCTTGATGGGTTTGAGATGGACCTACAGAACTTTTATGATTCTAAGGGACTCGCCAAGAAAGAGCCAAAAAAGCGCTTTGATGATCGCCGTGTTACAGAGCGATGGTCAAGAATAATAAAATAAAATAATATTTTTTTCCGTTTAAGGGAAACTCGTCTATAGTTACTTATAGACAAAAGGGTTAGAAAGGACTCAAGGTTGTATGCAAAAGTTAGCGTCCCAAGGGAGTTTGCGGGTACTGGTACAGTGAAATAGTGATAAAGTAACCTAACACAGAGGAGAATCTCGTGACTAGGTACATTAAAAACTTTATATTAATAACTTCTTTACTTTTGGTAAGTTGTAACGGACCCGTCTTACCCAACACATCAAAAACAGGCTCTGAACAGCCAGAAACAGTTCAAACTCAAAAAACAATTCAAGTCAAGGATCGGGTCGGTAAGGTCCTTGAGATTATAGATGTAGCCAACCTAACAACGGTTGAAAAGAGAACTAGACAAGCGGCTGTAAAGGTCCGCTCCATTCTTCATGGAGGTCACGGTTCTGGAACCTATATGGTTGCTTATGGACGACGCATTGTCGCCACTGCCGCTCACGTTGTAAGAGACGAAGAGAGTATGGTCATTGACGGACGCGACGGCGAGATGGTCATAGGCAAAGTTGTCTTTGTAGATCACGGCGTTGACTTAGCGTTTTTAGTAGTCCCAGAGATGGAAACTAGAACAGCAGTCCGCTACAACCCACAAATGAAATACGATGAGCGTTTGATTGGAGCGAGCCTTACATACACAGGCTTTCCATCTCATCACGATCTTCTTACTATTCGTGGTTACATCGCAGCCCTACACAAAGATATGGTAGTAGCCAATATGTTTGGTTGGTTTGGTTCGTCCGGTTCTGGTATATTTGATAGCAGCGGACGTTATCTAGGTTGTGTATCTGGGATAGACATTGGACGGTTTGAGTTTGGAATGAGAATACCGATTGAAGAGATCGTTTGGGTTGCCCCAATCAGTCGCATCAATCAAGATCTTCTAAAAACCAAGATTATTTCGTCAGAGATTCCAGCCGAACCGGCATCACTTAAAGCTTTCCCTGGGGCCACAGCGCCTAGAAGGGGAAGCCGAAGAGATTAAGGCAGTGAGAAAACTTCTTCTTTTGCTTCTCTTGGTAATGACTACGACGGCTTGTGAAGGAGACTACACAATCCATGACCAAACCCCGCCCGAGACAATCTATATTAAACTTCCCGGGAATACAGAATATACAGAAATATATGGTGATGTTTGGGTTGACTCCTTTGAACAACCATATGCTGTAAGCGGCGTTGATATTGTATGGCTTATTGATAAGTCAGGCTCTATGAGCGAGCACGCAGGATCGATAGTTCTAGGCATAGAACAAATGATGAACTCTCTTCCAACATCAGGTTGGAGATTAGGGATTACATCCACCAGTAATATTGACTCTGAAAATGCCCAGGAGTTTCCTTTGGTCCCCGGTGATGATGTTCAAGACGCTTGGGATGCTTACGCACAATCAGGCAACAACGCCAGAGAAGCAGGCTTTGATTCTATATACTCGTATATTGAAGAAAATCTATACAATCAAACTTGGCTACGCAACGATGCTGCTTTATTGATAGTTTTTGTTAGTGACGAAGAAGAGCAAAGTCAGGAGTATTTCACCGACGATCCATCTGGCCTAGCCGATTTTATAAATTGGTATAGATTTACGAGACAGTCCGTTTATATCGCAAGCATCGTTAATGTTCATAGAACTGAAAATGAGTGTACTAACAGCGTTAATGAAATAGATGTTGGCTATCGTTATATGGACGCAACAAATGCTTTCGGCGGAACTGTTGTGGATATTTGTGAGACAGATTGGGCTCCCGGCGTGGCGGAAGCAGTAACACAAGTTCAGCCAAATGAATCTTGGGAACTTACACACAGCCCAGTTGTTGAGACAATAGTAGTCTTTGAAAACAATGTGCCATTACCTCAGACAGATTGGGTTTATAATCCACTAAATAACAAAGTCGAGTTTTTAGTAATACCAGCCGAAGGTTCATTGGTTGAAATCGGCTACATTATTGACTATGCTGCTGGCGATGATGACGATAGCGCGGAATAAAACTACTTACAACAATGGAAAATGATATAGAAACAGTTGAAATAGCGCCCGGTGAGTTTGGTGCTTCTCCATTTCCTTTGAGTGTTAATACACAAAAGAGACTATTGGAGTTGATTTATAATCGAAAGTCTGGTATAGTTACAAGACAGGAGTTGATTGATGTTATCTTTAATAAAGAGAGTAATGCGAGCGATAAACTCGTTCGATGCCGTCCTTGAGCGTTTGGACGAAGTAGAAGATAGACTGGAAAAACTTGAAAGAGTAAGAGATGAGAACGATGCTTTGTGGATGATGATCGATGAAGCGCGCGATATGGAAGAAACAATCTTAAACTCGCAAGAAGACTACGGCACCGAAGTAGCAGAGATAATGCTACGACATATGAAAGTTCAAGGCGATGCCTGATAGAGTTTATCTATTCGACGTAGACGGAACTTTAACAGAGCCGCGACAACTAATAGAACCAGAGATAGAAGATACTTTCATTGATTGGGTTTTGTCCAAGAATAAGAAAGTTTATTTGGTCACAGGATCTGATGTAGAAAAAACCAAAGAACAGTTAAGTGAGGATCTAATGGATGCTTGTTTAGGTGTTTTTACTTGCTCGGGAAATGTTTTTAGGCAAGATGATAAGATTGTTTATAGTAATGTCTTTGATCCAAGCGAAGAGTTCTTAGAAGATCTAGAACTATATTTGGACAACTCTCAATGGAGAGCCAAAAAAGGAAATCATATCGAAAGAAGACCCGGGATGATTAACTTCTCAACTGTTGGTAGGAACGCCTCTCATAATATGAGAGAGGCTTATGCGCGTTGGGATAAAACAAACCTTGAACGCGAAGACATAGTAGCATACATAAATGAGACATATCCAGAGTTGGAAGTTTCTATTGGAGGATCTATCTCGGTTGATATATATCCGTGGGGCAAGAACAAAGGACAAGTGATCGAGACGTTAAGAGAACTTCACGGTGATGATGTTGAGATGATATTTGTTGGAGATAAGAATAAACCAGGGGGAAATGATTGGCCTCTCGCTCAAAGATTGGATCCATTAAAAGGATCAGAGTGGTATCAAGTTTTATGCCCCGAAGAAACACGCTCCCTTATTGAGTATGGGATACTATTTATATAGATGAAACGCGAACTACAAGTATTTAAAGACTTCCTCGAAGAAGCAAAAGACCCATCCTACTATCAGGATACATTCTACTTTACTGTCCTTATTTCAATGGACAAGAATCGTGGTGGATCCCGCGATGAAACAAAGAATGATATTCGCGCACTTCCAGAAGTGCTGACTGTTACTTTGGTTGAGAAAGAAAAGGGAGGTGTCCAGAAAGACTTGGGCAACTCTTACCTTTCTACTCTCAAAGTTCACATTCGCAAGCCGCGCGACAGATCAAAAGACATAATAATGAAGAGAGCCATCAAGCAAATCGCAAGATTAAAAGGCGTCTCTGTTCTTCGCTACAAAGAACGCAAGCCGAAGCAAAGAAAGAAAGCATTCTACGGACCAGGGTCATATACCAAGAGAGTTCAAAATGTTAATGAAGGTGAATACTGGCAGTCTTCAAAGCATATGTCCGATCTTAAGAAAGACTTTAAGGATCTTACTTCCAAAGGACCACAAAAGACAGGCGGATATAAAAACGTAGAAGATTCACCAGACTTTAAGTCAGCCCCACCGGGAGCACCGGGTGGATTAGAGGAAACGCTTTTAGATGAAGCAATGAAGACAGCCGCCGATCTACCAGAAGGTATTGTTGTTGTTGTGGATAGGCAGAACTCACCAAAATCATACAGATTTTACTATGCGACCCGTGATTATCTTCGTTCTCCCCTCAAAGCAGGGGATATGGACCGTATGGAGCGCGGTATTGCAATCTACGGCGTTCTATCCATTCAGTTGGGTAGAGACTTCCCTTACGAGGGAAACTACATCGTAGAGTCTATTAGAGCCGCTGACGGCTATGGTCCGTTATTGTATGATGTAGCCTTGGAGACAGTAGGTAAGGCTGGGCTCAAACCAGATACAAAAACAATATCTGACGATGCTGCCGCAGTTTGGAAGTTCTACGATACACAGCGCGATGATGTTCAAGGCGAGATGTTAGTATTTGATATTGATCAATACGATACTGTAATGCCCGCCGATAGAGCAGAGAAGCCAGAAGAGAATGAGTATCTAGCACAGGTATATCGAAAGAAGAACAAGAACACAACAGAGGAACTTGAAAGCCAGAATAAACTTGTTCAAATATCCACAGCCCCACCGGTAAAGCAAAAGTCCCGATACAAAGAAAAGGATCTTAAACGATTCAACAGATTGCGTGAGGACATTGTAGTTTCCGTAGGCGACAAAGATGAGTTAGCAACATTTGAGATGCAACCAGAACTCCAACAAAAAGTATGGGATGGCGATGAGAAAATCCGCCCAGGAGTTAAGGGAGCATTGATGGATATAGTTGATGACTTCATTGAACGTTTAGATTTAGATGCCGAGGTGAAGGACATTATTGTTACAGGATCTTTGGCGAACTATAACTGGTCAAAATTCTCTGATATTGATATTCATATTCTTATTGACTTTAAAGATGTTAATGAAAACGAGGAACTGGTTAAGCGCTTTCTTGATGCTGTGCGTTCTAACTGGAACAAAGCCCACGATATTAAAGTTAAAGGACACGAAGTTGAACTTTATGTTCAAGACGAAAACGAACCACACGTTTCAACAGGAGTTTATTCTTTGATGAATGATAAGTGGCTCGTGAAACCAAACAGAGTTAAGCCTTTCATTGATAAGAAAACAGCAAAGAAAAAAGCAGCCAATATTGAAAGAGAGGTTGACAAAGTAGCCGCCATCCTGTATGATGGGAACCATAACGCTGCCTTAGAGGCCGCGGCAAACCTGAAAGACAAGATCAAAAGAATGCGTTCTGACGGATTAGAAAAAGCCGGAATATTCTCACCAGAGAACCTTGCCTTTAAGATGCTGCGAAGATCAAATGCGATAGGCAAACTTCATGATGCCTACATTAAAGCATACGATCTTTCTTTAAGCGTCGAGCAGTGATAGAAATATAGAACGGTAATACAATGAGCGAGCCAACCAATAGCGAAGACGAACCTCAAGTAGAGGAGCAATCTCCTGCGGAAGAACTGATACCAAAGAAGCCTTCTCGTCTATGCCCACGCGGCATCCAGACATTCACAGTTGCACGGCAAGCAGATGAAACAGGTGTGTCTGGCGAGGGAGTTGTGATTGAGGGAGTTGTGTTAGCAACCGGACAGTGTATAGCACACTGGCTATACCCAAGACCAAAAGGTTCTATTGCTATTTTTGATTCAATGAATGATTTTATCACAGTTCATATTAAACCACACCCTGGAAATCGAACTATCATTACATATGATGACGGTGAACAAGAGAAGTATGGACTATTTACAGATGAGGAAAAACCCAATGAAGGTCACGAAGTCTAAACTTAAAAGAATAATCACAGAAGAGTTACAAAACATTCTTTCAGAAGTGGAAGACACTGTAGTTTTATCTCCTGATCAGTTAAGAGCAAAAAAAGCAGCCGCCAGAAATGCCGAGCGTGATGAACGACAACGCGCCAATGATGTGATCCGAAAGAGGATTAGAGCCAGAACGGCATCCCGTAGAAAGTTTGAGCCTCAAGCCGAGAGGATAATGAATGTTTTATATCCCGACGCATCCCGCGAAGAGATGAAGCATTTGATTAGAGGCAGTGATGATGAGGCTACATTGGCTACTGACTTGTTTGGGTTTATGTTTCCAACAGTAGTGCGCAACTCCCCACCGAAAAAAGTTATGATGGATAGGGTTGAATCTTGGATCGCATCATTTGACGATCCAAAAGACGCTGCTTTTGAGATTGGCGGAAGAACCAACACTGATAACATTGAAGCACTCTTAGATTATAATGATGAAGTAGCCTTTACCAGCGGCAAGGAAGAGTTTAGAAAAGCCAAAGCATATGCCGAGAAGAACCCGGCAAGAAATGTTCCTGTTGGTCGCTCTGCTTCCCCAGGCACGGCAGAATACGATGAACTGCAATCAATGTTAAAGGCAGATATTCCCCCAAGGCGAAAGAGAAGAAGTTAGTCCATTACTTGACAAAACCGACCCGCTATGCTATAGTGTATACAGAGGTTAAGAGATGGTTTTTCACGCAGACTACGAAGAGGCACTAGAACAATACGATTCACCCAACTCTACATTAAGGGTTGGTGATTTAGTTAGACCCGTCCGTGGATGGCTTACAGGTCTAGGAATAGTGTCTGATATATACGATGTTGTTCACGATCAGACCGGCGAGTCATACTTATGCTGTAAGGTTTTTATGGCTGGAAAAGAATGGACTGCGCCTGTAAAGGATTTTAAATTAGTAGAAAGAGAGTAGATTGAGAGATTTAGTTTATGGATTTTTGCTGTTCTTTATTGGACAGATAATGATCTGGTTTCAAACAAACGCACAGTTTCTTAATGATTGGGCAAAGGAACACCCTTTCCTAATGTCTTGTACGTTTAGTATTCCTATATCATATTTGTTTATTAAAGCAACAGCTTTTGTAGTAAATCACTTTGATGGGCTCTTGTGGCCTGGAAGGTTTATTGGGTTTGCTTCGGGGATCTTTGTCTTTGCTTTCCTTGCCTACTACTTTATGGGCGAGGGCATTACAATCAAGACAGGCATCAGTTTATTCTTAGCCACACTCATTATTGGTATTCAAGTTTTATGGAAATGAAAAAGTTTATATTTATTATCGCTTTACTTTTAGGAGGATGCTCTCATATGCATCCTCCAATGTTAAATGGTCGCTGCCCTACTGATTTCCCGATCAAAGGAAACGCTGACTCAGGGATCTATCACACAGCAGACAGCAAGTATTATTACTTAACTGTCCCAGAGGTCTGCTTTGCGTCTGAGGAAGTCGCTAGGCAACGAGGTTTCGCTAAATATAAAAAGTAGCATTCACCCCTTGACTTTCCTACTCTGGCGTGCTATTGTGTAAGGGTAGGAGGCTACTATGGATAGTCAAAAGACAAACGAACTTTACGAAAGGTTTTCGCATTTATATAGAGAAAGATTAGCACCACTGGAAAGTTCCAAGATGGCGTGGGGCTTCCAATGTGGTAATGGTTGGTATAACCTTATACACAAGATGTCTAAAAGAATTACAAATTTACTAAGTGACGACGAAAGCGCACCCGCCATCGTGGAGGTGTCGCGAAATGAAGATGGAACATTATATGTTGATGTTCGCAATCCAACACTAGCAATAGCAGATATAGTTGAGACAGCAAAAGAACAATCCCGAATAATCTGTGAGACTTGCGGGTATTCCCCTGCGTTCTTGCGTCATCAGGATGGTCCTCAAAAGGGTCATATTGCCTGTGGACGGTGCGCTAGGCATAATGCCGGTAGAACTAACAGCAAAGCGCCAAAGCGCAAGAGACGCCCTCGTAGAGCCTCTGATATAGAGGTAGTAAAACGTTGACAAAACTAGCAGTAGGAGATTTGGTAGTTGATAAGTTAAACGATAAGACTAAAACTTATGGTATCGGTGTTGTCTTAGGTATAATCACCGAGCGCCGTGATGGATCAGGAAGGTTTAGTCGTCCGTATTACAAAGTTTATTTCAACAAGTTTAAGAAAACAATAGAGTTTGCGGAGGAATATCTTGAACGTATCTCAAAGAACTGAAAGATACATCAAACAAAGATTAGAAGAGATAAAAGGACGAACGCCTTCTAGGCAAGATGTTGATCCTTATGTTTATAAATACACTTCTGCTCGCCTTAGAGAGATTCGCAGAAGTAAGGAGAAAGAAGAATGAAGAACCTTGTAAGTTTTTTACATAGTTTAACAATGATAGCAGGAGTGGTTGTTGCTCTGGCGTTCTATCTTGGATTAGCATCTATGCTTGCGGCATCAATAATCAATGATATACGATTAGATACTTATGTAACGATAAAAACAGGATACTCCACAGTATTGTTTATTATTTTGATGTATTGGATTCCACACGCTATGTTCTTTACGCCACATAAAATCAAGAATATGTAAACAACGCTTGACAGCAGCACCACAGTGTGGTATGCTGTAAGCACGATGAAACACGGACCCTTAGCTCAACAGGTAGAGCAAAAGACTTTTAATCTTTAGGTTCTCGGTTCGATTCCGAGGGGGTTCACCATTTTCCGCTGGCACACCGGTCAAAGTGTGCTAACTTTTTATGCTCGCATCGTCTAACGGTTAGGACGCTGGTTTTTCATGCCGGTAATCGGGGTTCGATTCCCCGTGCGAGTACCAAACTTAAGAAAACAAAGGATATAAAATGACTTTAAATCAAAGTACTAGCTTAGCGCTGGTTGGTACGCTGTCATGGCAGCAAAAAGCACTAAATAAAGGCTGTAAAATTCCCATCAACTTCCCCGGAGATGGCGTAAGGATTGTGGGGTTTGATGAGATTGACATTCCGGAGATCCGCCTTCATCCCCAAACGACACAATCTCGCACTCTAACTGTTGTTAAAAATCATGTAAAAGAAGTGGAGAATTATATGGAGGTGAATGGCTTAAATGAACCAATATATTATTCGATCGACCCAAAAAATGGCAAGAAGATGTTGGAACACGGCCATCACCGTTTTGAAGCAGCCAGTAATCTTGGATGGGAAACCATCCCAGCATATGAAGTAGAGTTTTTTCCGCGCGCTGACAATCTTAATTCTCGGGATGAATTTAACCAATGTTTAAATAACCATCCACCTTCTTTGTCGCACGACACAAGTGATGCTCTGGGATATTTAAACAGACTAGAGAAAAATACACCTTTTTTTGCAGGCGCAAAGAGTGAAACTGACCAAACAACGCGCGTCAATGAATTAAGAAGACTAGCAAATAACAAGTTGCGTGAACACTATCCGAGCAAATCGCCACAGAAGCGCGGATCTATTGTTACAAAATGGCTGGACGGCAAGAACCCTAGCTTGATGAAATCATGGAAGTCAGGGGAAGTTTGGGACTTTATAACCAACAACAAGTACTTTCCCGCAAAGCCCAGTAATGGTAGTGTTTTCTATGAACCAATAAAAAATGAAATCTTTACAGCATCACAGTCACATACTACTGATATGAATTATGGCATTGTAGGAGGCCAGATTCTAGATCTGAAGAAGTCGTGGTCAGCGGACGGCCTGTTAAAGAGTAAGATAAACATCAAGCTAAAAAATCTAAAAATCACTGTGTGTGTTCATGTAGAGGGAGGCCGTCTCGGCAGCTTAACATCACAGCAAGAATTAGATGCCGAGCGTGCCACTTTCTTGAATCGCGTTATGGACTATAATGTTGATGGTACCATTCACTCTTTCCCGTATACAAAGGTTCTTTTTATACACCAGTGTCTTAATCCGCCAGAGCCGCAAAAGCTAATTTCATATACATGGGATTCGGTGCAAAAGGAATTTATTAAGGAACCATAATGAAGCCAGAGTACTCTGGTTTTTCATACCGGCAATCGTGGGTTCGATTCCCCGTGCGAGTACCATTAGAAAGAAATGAAGAAACGATTCCATCTAAAGAATGGCGCTTCAGAAGTCGGAAGAAGTGATAGCTCAGTGAACTTTGAGTATCCGCTCAACATTAAAGCTTAAAATAGGAGAATAGCATGAACCTTTCTACGCTATACGGAAGATCAACCAATGGAAAAATTAAAGAATGGAATATATCAGTTCTCCAGCTGGGCGATGGCACCTGTTACATCGAAACTGAACATGGCTACGAGACAGGCAAGAAACAACTTGACCAACGCTATGTTGGAGAAGGTAAGAATATCGGTAGAGCAAACGAAACCACTGTCTACGAACAAGCATGTTCTGAAGCTCGATCTGCACATAGCCGTAAGAAAGATTCCGGATATGTAGAAGATAAAGATAATATTCCCTCCGAGTCTGATGGTATGTTTCTTCCGATGCTTGCTCACAGACACGATAAGCATAGTGCTAAGATTAAGTTTCCCTGCTGGGTTCAGCCGAAACTTGACGGAGTTCGTATGCTTGCCAGAAAGGAGGGAGGAATAGTAATTATGTGGTCCCGCAAGGGAAAGGTTATTGATATTCCAGACAAAATTAATGCACAGCTTTGCGGAATGCTATCCGAAGGTCAGTCTGTAGATGGAGAGCTGTATGTTCATGGTTGGACATTTCAAAGGATTATATCTGCTCTAAAAAAGAAGAGGGACGATACCGACTTACTAGAGTATCATATCTATGATAGCCCGCACCCAACACTGTCCTTTGAAGATCGCGTTCCTATTCATGGGATTGGAAGCATCGCTTTCCCCGAGTACTGCCAGGGCTGGACTGTCATTGGAAAGAATATTAAAATCGTAAATACACATCACATCGAAGATCAGCTGGATTTTGATGCTAAGGAAACGATTATGCTATCACAGGGCTATGAAGGAATGATGGCTCGCAATAAAAAGAGTCTTTATAAATATAAGCATCGTTCCTATGACTTGCAGAAGGTAAAGAGATTTGTTGATGATGAGTTCAAGATCATAGGCGGCAAAGATGGATCCGGAAGAGAGTCTGGACTGATTATCTTCCGCTGTATCACTAAAGCTGGACTTGAGTTTGATGTCAGACCAAGAGGGAGCCATGAGACTCGGGCCAAGCAGTTCAGCAATCTAAGTGATTACATTGGGAAAATGCTTACAGTTCGCTATCAGGAGCTTACTGATGATGGCCGTCCTCGTTTTCCTGTAGGCATTGTGGTAAGAGACTATGAGTGATTTTGAAATAGAAAAAACCTTAGTCGCCTATACCTCGCATATTTTGCCAGATGATTTTGATATCATGAGAAGAGAGAACGATAATGGTAATAACTCCAGAAAATATTGAATATCAGATCCGCAACAAACTAGCAGAAGATCCTAAGATCTGTGACCTGATTGAAGACGATGATGATTTTGATCATCTTATGAGCTTGATTGGCAATGCTATTGATGATTGGCTCAATCCGATACAACTTTTCTTAGACAAAAGTTTAAAATAAGCAACAGTGCTTGACAAATCCAGCCTCGTCTGGTATGATGTAAGCACGATGAGATAAGGCGCGGTGGTGAAATTGGTATACACAGGAGATTCAAAATCTCCCGGTCTTAGACCTTGCGGGTTCGAGTCCCGCCCGCGCTACCAAATATCAAAAAGGAAAAGAGAATGGAAGTAAATAACTTTGTATGGACCGAAAAGGCTATTGAGGATTGGATTGATATCTGGGCTGTTCTTTGGAATGAAGTCGAGATAGGCGATTTCCCCTTTAAGTGGGTATGGAACCATGGAGATAAGTATGTCTTCCACGCGGGCGACCCTATTCACCTCATTGAGGCCTCCCCGATAAACCGGGGGTATGCCGCGATTCCACTTCCAGAGATTTCTACGATTAGAGAAATCAGTTATCTAATGGATCACTACGGACTTATGGATATATACTATAAGATCCAAGACTGGCTCTTGAATCATCATTACAGAAGTTCAATGATTCAAAAGGAACTTGATTTAGATTAAAATATTTAGGGGGATTTCCTGAGTGGCCAAAAGGAGCAGACTGTAAATCTGTTGGCGTATGCCTTCGGTGGTTCGAATCCATCATCCCCCACCACTTTGAGAGGACAATCATATGTATGAATTACTAGGACTCATTATATTTATACTTACAGGGATTTTCATTATCCTAGTTATAGAAGAGCAAGACAAGAAGTAAGGAATGGTTTGATAAAGGGGTAATAGCTCAGATGGTAGAGCAAGTGACTGTTAATCACTCGGTCCCAGGTTCGATCCCTGGTTATCCCGCCAATCACCAAATAACATTTTGACCTTGACAGCAGTGCCTCAGCCTGCTATAGTAGATACATAAGCTAATAAACTGACTTACGAACCTAAGATGGGAAGTAACAAACATTTACTGTTTAAACAAATGCGGTGGTAGCATAACAGTAAATGCCCTGTTCTTATAAAGCAGTTTATCTGGGTGCAATTCCCAGTCACCGTACCAAATCAATCGGCTTTAAAGCCTATGACGAATGTTAGGTCGTTGAGTACAGGACAAACAAACAAAACCTGTAAAAGAAATACTGTAATGAAGATTGACGATAATATTTTGGAACTCGCTGTAACACAAGCGCACAAATCTCCAATGCATTACCGTCACGGTGCTGTGATTTGGAAGGGCAAAACTATTCTTGGAACAGGATATAACTTTCCAGCATCCCCACCAACAGTAGACAAGAGAAGGTTTTCCATTCATTCCGAAAGAGACTGTCTTAAAGGTCTGCGCGGTGATAAAATATTCAATGCCGAGTTGCTTTGTGTCCGTGTTACTCCTGGCGGTGCTATGGGATCTTCAAAGCCTTGTCGCGGTTGTATGAAACTATTGAGACGAAAAGGTCTTAAAAATGTCTACTGGTTTAATGAAGAAGGTAAACTAAAGAAAACGCGCCTTTCTTGAATGATGGTTGACAAACAGGTCGTGGTCTGTTATAGTAATGATGTTGAAAGGAACATCGGTGCCCACAAACAAACGCACAAAGCCAAGAATTGGTGAAGTTGCTATACTTAAGAAACATAACCGAGACTACAAATGGAATTTCGGGTATATTTCTGACTGTCAAGGGTTGTATGTTCAATTTCAATCATTTAAGGATCCAGACGTTAAGGTATGGGCTTACAGAACAGATGTAGAAATACTAATACAAAGGAGAGATTAAGATGCTACACAAGATTAGAACAAGAACATTAGAAGAGTGCGAGGAACTTGCTCGCCAGTGGACCGCAGGTTCCCGAGAAGAAGTTATTGAAGTGCTGGGAGGAGAACCAACAGATGATTTCCTATCAAGATTTGAGTCCTCCGCTCCTGTTCTGGAAGAGCCGATTAGTCAAAGTCCAGAGTCAAAGAAAAGAAGGACATACGGAAAGAAAACTAAAGCAACCGAGTAAAAGTTGTGATTATTATTATCACTTGACAAACTCGCCCCTGTCTGCTATAGTATAGATGATGGAGCAAGCACTCGTAGCTCAGTTGGAAGAGCAACGGTCTTCTAAACCGTAGGTCGCAGGTTCAAGTCCTGCCGGGTGTACCATCTAACTAATGAGGTTGTAAATGAAAGTCGGTGATTTGGTAAGATGGAAATCTGAGGAATACCCAGATTTGGGTCTTGTAGTAAAGATGCATCACCTGCCGCCCGAAGTCCGCGCTCAACGATGCTATATTCATTGGATTCTGCAACCAGAGGATAATGGACTGTATCGTATTGATAATGTTATGTTAGATTGGGACATTAAAAATGAAAGTCGGTGACTTGGTAAGCAATCGCTACGGAAAGCCAGGACGAGACCTCGGAACGGTTGTGCGAGTGGATCCAGAGTTCCGCTCGCTAGATTGTTATGTCGTGTGGCACACGGCTGATCATGAGGGTTGGTGGAGTATAAAATGCTTGAAGTTGGTAAGTAAAGATGAAAGTCGGTGATTTAGTAAAGTACTTGCACCCCAGTCATGTTCGCCTCCGCGATCGCTCCCTCGGCATCGTCGTCGAAGTCGCTAGCGGCAACGACCGTCGCGTTAAATGGTTCTGCAAGCCGCGCGCATATTGGGTTAGTCAGAAAAACTTGGAGGTTGTAAATGAAAGTCGGTGACTTGGTAAGAGCGAAGCATCCTTTCCCACTCGTCGGAAGCCTGGGAGTAATTATCCAGTTCTCTGAGTTCTGCACTAGTGGCGAATACAGTGGTCACGGTGAAATCTGTGTTCAGTGGATTGAATCGCCTGGACCGATCTGGACGATCGCGAAGAGTTTGGAGGTCATAAGTGAAAATCGGTGACTTAGTAACATTCTGCCCCGAAGCGTGGGGAACTCCTTTGGAGGATCGCCCTCTTGGGGTTATTACGCGCATACAAATACTGAACGAACCTCGGGAGTCTGGCGAATACAAGACAATAGGCGATGTTATAGTTCACTGGCTGCAATATTCGCCCTACAATGGCGAACCCAGGGATGTGAATGAGTTGGAGGTTGTAAGTGAAAGTGGGTGACTTGGTAAGATATATCGCCCCTACGGGGTTGGAGAGTGTCTGGGCGCGTCGAGGTGGAGTGGGGGCGCTGGGAGTCGTAGTAATGGTTATAAGGGGGACTGCTGGATTCCGTAAAGTAATCTGGAATAACGGTGAGTGGTCAACATTAGAAGAGAAATACTTGGAGAAGGTAAGTGAAAGTCGGTGACTTGGTGACATTGCGTTGGGGAGAACATCCTCGCTCGGTCGGGACGATTATAAAGGGTCCGTCCATCACGACCGGACGCGCCAGCTGGAAGATCCTGTGGTTTAAGACAGGACTAACTGGTTGGATTTCGGAGACAGATTTGGAGAAGATAAATGATTAACTTAGGCTATGCGTGTATCAACTCGATTTTGTCTGGACTACCAAAGTCCAGACGCATTACAACAAATCGTTCAATGATTAAGAGAACCTTCAAAGCAAAGGGCATCAAGTATGCTTCCGAGTTGGCTTTGGCGAATGTCCGAGATCTAAAAAAGATTATCCAATGGAATGAAGAACACGACATTAAGTTCTACAGATTTTCTTCTGATATATTTCCGTGGGCATCCGAATACGAACTTGAAGAACTTCCAGACTTTGAGAAAATCGCCCAAACAATGGAGGCAGCAGGAGATTTAGCCAACAAATATGGACAAAGACTAACAACACATCCGGGTCCATTCAACAAGTTGGCTTCTCCAAAAGAAAGAGTTGTATTAGCAACGATTAAAGACTTGGAAGTCCACGGTAAAATGATGGATTTGTTGAAGCAACCACGTTCCCCTAGGGCAAAGATTAATATCCACGTTGGCGCTGCTTATGGTGATAAACCAATGGCGTTGGGAAACTTCAACAGAAACTTTGAGAGACTTTCAGACGCAGTTAAAACAAGACTGACGGTAGAAAATGATGATAAGAAATCGCTTTACTCAACTAAGGAACTCTACGAAGAAGTTTACAGACAGATCGGTACTCCTATTGTCCACGATTTGCATCATCACAAGTTTTGCGACGGCAATCTTGGAGCGAAAGATGCGCTCGCACTTGCGCTCTCAACGTGGGGAGAAGTAAAGCCAGTAGTTCATTATTCACAATCAAGGTGCGTAGAACATAACGACAACAAGATTAGAGAAAACGCTCATTCAGATTCGTATTGGGAACCCGTGAATACTTACGGCTTTGATGTTGATGTAATGCTTGAAGCAAAATTCAAAGAACAAGCACTATTCAAAATGAGAGAACTTTTGACTTGACAGGGCGATGATGATGTGCTATTCTAGTTAAGATGAAGGAAGATAGGCAGTCAGTGAAAGTCGCAGAACTAAAACCCGGAATGCTTTTAAGGTTTGTTGAGCCCATGGGCGTTAAGCCTCTACGTGATCACGATGATTACTATTGGCTAGAACTTAATTACGGCAATTCTTTAATTGATCCAGTCATTCTTTACATCGGGCAAAAAGAAATACCGTTAAGAACCTACTACGGAGATTTCCAAAAAGTTAGAGAGGTTATGATTAACGGTAGAATCCTTTGGGTTATGCCTTCGACTTGGAAATTCTTTAAGCCAGCAGAAACAAGCACAAATGATTGAACGAACCTTTAAAAAAGGTGATCTTGTTTGCTCCACGTATCATAATAAAGAAACAGGGATGGGTATTCTTTTGAGTCATGTAGCGGATACGTCTTCATATGAAATATGGGAAGTCCAGTGGTTTAAAAAGCCAAAGCAGATTGGTTCTATATCGTGGAGAATCTATATGGAATCTTACGGAAGGTGTGTCCAAACCACGGAATCAACGGTAATGAGGGTTTTAACCTAATATGAGTAGAAAAAAGTATATCAAAGGTGCCCTAGTTTGCTCTCGAAATACAAAGTTTGAAAAAGGAATGGGTATTATCCTCTGGGGAGATGAGGATGTAGGCTTCCGCGTTCGTTGGTTTGAGAAACCGGGCCACATAGATCGCTGGGACTGGAACGTCAACATACGCATTGCTGGAAAGTATGAATGTCACCAAACAAAAAATCAAATCAAGATTTTAAAGAAAGAGTAAAGAAGTGTTTCATAGAAGCGTCTAAGGATATAACTGTCGCTTCCGCTGCTTTGCTTTTGTATGCGCTATTCAGGTATGAAAACTATATCAAAAAAAGCAACAAAAACATCTTCTAATATCACAGTCGTATAAAACCTAACAATATCAAATAGTTCTTGACTTTTTCGTCCAGTCTGCTATACTGTAAGCACGATGAACAAAGGCTCCAAAGGAAATAAGTAATGGGTTATCGATCTCAAGTTGTTCTAGCAATCAGTAAGCATTTAGTTCCTTTTCTGCTACTAGCCACTTCAAAAAATAAAGCAACAGAAGAACTTGTATTTAAAGACACGGAGATCTTTAATCGAGATTACCAGGGCGACAAATCGTGGCTTATGGTCTGGGGTTCCATCAAGTGGTATGATAGTTACGAAGAAATCTCCACTATTATGGAGTTTGTTGAAAAAGCAGCCACCGACGATATCGAGTTTGAGATTGATGGACACCCACAATCATCAGCAGAACACATTAGATTTGTCCATGTTGGTGAGGATTATGGCGATGTTGAAGTGATGGGTGATTCCTTCTGGGATATCGCACCACAAACAGAAATCTCTTACTAGGAGCACAAGATGTTAAGTATTTTAATTGGAACTGCGTGTATAATCTATATTTGGAAAGCGATACCGGTCAGATGAAACTTCGTGGAATGGTAATGATTGGCGCTTTACTGCGTGATAGTTTTAAAACAATGAAAATCGTCACAGGATACAAGTGTACTCAACGCGGCGAGTTTGTTCAGTTTGGAGGAGATCATCAGGATTCTTGGTATCCATTAGAAGCGTATGAAATCCTTTCGTTGGATCCGTAATGAAACTTAAACCCGGTGATCTCGTATGCTACAAAGACTTGGACCACGCGCCGCGACAATACGGAATAGTTGTAAGAACTAATATCAATATGTGGGGAGAAGAGATTACACCGACAGGAGTTGAAGTTAAAGGGTGCGAAGATTATGATACTTATGTAACCACGATCGACTGTTTGGAGCTTGTAAGTGAAGCAAGGTGATCTAGTCAAACTCAATGAGTTTCTTTATCCTCAATATAAAGGTATGCTTGGTGTTCTAGGAGTGCGCTCGGCGCGCTGGATTGTATTTATAGATAATAAGTGGCATCCCTATATTGTTGATCGATCAAGTTTGGAGCTTGTAAGTGAAGCAAGGTGATTTGGTGCTTGATATAGATACAGATGATCTGTGTATAGTTAAAGAGGTAGATGCTCTTTGGCGCGACCCACACTCAGGCACGCATACCAGATGGGATTATCTTGTCTATCACCCCGACTATGGAGACTTCTATGTTGATGCCAGGGAGATTTCCCTGATTCAAAAAATGCCTTGACAAAGCGCCCCCTGTCTGCTATTATGTATATACGATGAGCACAAAGACACATAAATCAGGATATGAAGGTCGCGTTTGCAAAGTTGGAATGGTTGTGGAGTTTGTACAGCGAGTTTGGGGGTCTGGTAAATGGGGATCGTCTCGCGGACTAATCACCGGATATTATAAGCGAGGCTACATAGATTCCTGGGATATTACTGATTTTAATGGTAATGTTTTTAATATCGACGACAATGAGATCACACAGATCCTATCGAGGGTAAAACAATGAGATACTGTAAGCACTGTGAAGCAAAGTTCGACCCAAAGTCTCAAAGAAAGCGTAAGGTAGGCGGTCGTATTAACGAGTGCGCCGATTGTGTAGAAGATTTAGAGACAGAGACAACTGTAAAGTATCTTGGTTGTGCTTCTGCTGATGGTAAGATGGGCGCGATCTCTATTTTGGCGTTTGAGTCTAATGAAGATCGCGATCAATACAAGCGAGCGTGGGACAATAACACAGGACGACATAAGGGTAAGTCTTGTCATCTTAGCCAATCTAACACAGCTATGAGTGGAATGAAGTTTCGTCAAGTTAGCGAGAATATTATGAACGGAAACCACAAAGGCAAGTTGTAATGGATATGGGAAAGGAATACGAAGAACTTAAGATTGGTCAACTGTTTCGTTGGAACTGTCAAGGGGGTGAATGCGAAACTGACGTTGATGACATAGGTGTTCTAACAAATAAGGACTATCATAACCGGGAGATAAATATCCTTTGGTCAAGTGATGGACAAGCCCTAGCATTCAACTTTATAGATCTTGAAGAGTCTCTCTTTCAGGGCTCATTGGAGATCATTAGAGAAAATGGAAAACATCAGGAAGTCGAATAAAGTATAATGGATGCGGAAAAGAAATACGAAAATCTTAAGATTGGTCAACTATTTCGTTGGACCGGCCCCGGATCCATCGTGTCCGGCGGGGCCGCTGATGACATAGGTATTCTAGTAAGTAGGGGTCCCTACAAAGAGGAAATAAATATCCTTTGGTCAAGTAATGAAAAAATCATATCATTCCGCATCTACGATTATGAAACGCTTCTCCACAACGGCTCATTGGAGATTATCTAGTATGTATATTCCCGACTTAAAGTGGTCCGCTGAATCAGTTTTAGAGCTTGTTAATGAAACCGAGTTAGTTTTGGTTTTGGAGGAGCGCTATCTTGGTGTATGGTTTGGAGACTATACTGTTGCGGTCTATGATTTAACTCAACCCAAAGCACAAGGATATGTAGAGTTCCAGGTTTCCTCCAAAGAAGTATATACTGTTCAGGACACGATTGAAGAATATGTGGAGACGCTCAATGGCGAGATTCCAGAAGAAGACTTGACAGGCGGCAGCACATATGCTATACTGTAAGCACAATGAGCGATGAACCTTACGGAGAAGAAAGAATGTTTGATCAGATTCAAGTTCTAGAAAAAGAAGCGCTCGCGCGCCTAACAGAATCCCGCCGTTCCGGTGAAACGATTGAACCGGCAGTGGAAGAGTTGCTTTCATCGGCTGGGATATATTGGGATACTATCGCAGAGGAATACTTCGTAATGGAAATTTTCCAGAAGGAAACCTTCAAGCGATTGGCTGAGGAGTATGCTTCCAAAGATTACTCCTGATGGAAGACACGTCGTTTATTATCCTCCAACTGTTATAAAAGGGATTGAAGGGAACTTCTTTGCTGTATCAGGTCAGGTATGGATTGAAGTTCCCGAGAATACCACATTAGAAGAAGCCAACAAACTCTTTTGCTGGGGAGAAGAAGCCCGTAAGCATTGGGACTCTTCATACACAGAGGAACCTGTAAAAGTTATTGAGGTCAAGGGATCTCGCGGGAATACTTACAGAGTAACCAAGCAAGGCGACAAATGGAAATGTGATTGTCCAGGCTTCCGGTTTAGAAGTAGTTGTAAGCACACCAAGAAACTTCAAAATCTGATTTCTACTTGACAAATCCCAATCCATATGGTATTATAAGAGCATGATGACAGAACAGACTCCCGTCCTTAATGAACTTAATAACCTTCTAGGCAAAATGATGATTGTCGGTGAAGAATCTTGTTGGGATTATGGCTTTCTTGAATCAGTCATTGAACGGTGTAAAAAGGGCAAAATTCCTACTTACGGTCAGCAGAATGTTCTTAAAGACATTCAAGCTAGATGGTCCGATGAGGCTATGAAGTCCCGTGCTGATTTTTCCCAAAACTGGAACGAGGAAAAAGAGCAAGCGTTTTTTATCGCTCTCCAATACTATAAGCAAACCGGATACTACTCTTCCATCATCTATAAGTATATCTCAAATGATGGAAAGCGCGACGACCGTATTCCAACCGAGAAACACTATACTATGCTTGTAGAAAACAAGTATTCTTCTGGTGTTATTCGCAACATGATGGCTGAGAAGCCATTTGCTGTTGGTTCTATGGTTCAGTTCCGTGATGCTTACGCTGTCCGCAGGGATATAAGAAATAAGAAGTGTATTGTTTTAGCATATGGAGGGCCTGATCGCGTCAAATCTCATGCTAAGAACGCAATCCCGATTCAAGTTATCATTGTCGGTCGCGCTGAACCTTGCTGGTGTGAAGTGCGAGATCTCAAGAAGATGAAACTCTCCAAGAATTAGAGCGGTTTTCTGCTGAAAAGAAGTTCAGCATATTCTTGAGAAACAAAAGGTTGACAGGCACCTTCGAGTCTGCTATAATGTATAAGAAGTTGAGAGATTGCTACCCCGAACAATGGGAATGAAAAGATGAGTTGGAACGGAACGGTTAGATGCGGTCACTGTGGACAAAAGGGTCACAACAAAACTGGCTGTGAAGAACTCCGCAAAGAATGGGTGCGCGATCCTAATGGTTACTACGGGAAAGAATGGGCGAGAATCCTGGCTCGGAAAGAAGCGCCGAAAACTTGTAGCTATTGCGATGAGACTGGACATACACGTTCGGGTTGTGCTCTTGTAAAGAAGCACAAAGTAACATATGCCAGAGATTTGCTACTCTGGCGCAAAGCAATCGAAAAGTATTTTATTGACATTGGCTATGGTCCTTGTGCCCTAGTTAAGTTCAAAATGGAAGTACCATACATTGCAAAGATTAACGGGAAGGCTCAATGGACCTATCCCGATGATCAGACTTACCCTGGTGCTCCATTTGGAATGGTCCCCGCGTCGTTAGATACGGTTTCTTTCGCTATATATGATCACCTTAGCGTTATGTTGCTTCCTGTTCGTTACTCGGTACGATATCCTAGAATGGGATCTATGGAACTCGTACCAACCGACGCACAGAACCGGTCTGTGCCTATGACCCTTCCGTTGATTCCGGGTCTTTTCCCGCGTATTGGAGTGTCTGTCGGTGGCGGTGAAGAAGATCGTGTAGAAGCCGTCACAAAGCCTATGATAAATGATCCGTGGGAGATTGTTTCTCGTTCTCCAAAGAAGGATGTTAAACCATTTGGCAATTCCTTTACTGCAAAGTCAAATATCAAAGAAAAGACAAAAGAACGCTTCTCTCGTGATGAGGGAAAATCCCCGTGGGAACACAAAGAGTTTACCCCGGAACACAGAAACATTCTTCAAGCATACATTGACGGATTTATCACAATCTCGGATATGGAAAGTGTTACGACACTTGGTGCCTTTGTGGATGAAGCAACCTCGGCATAACTTAATGCTGACTTCTAATTAAAATGAAATGTGATGATTATCAGGGTTGACAGCAGCGTCTCCCTGTGCTATTATATAGACACTGGACGGAGCAAGATGCTCCAACAAATAGGATAGAATATGACAATCGACTTCAAGAACCTTCTCCTTGTCCTTCCGCACGTTACAAATGCGAATCACCCTGTCCTTCTTCGTGGTCGCCATGGCATTGGCAAGTCTTCTGTGGTTTACCAGTATGGTGAATCTCTTGGAATGCCGGTCGTAGAACGCCGCGCTTCGCAGATGACCGAAGGCGACCTTCTCGGTCTGCCGACTGTCGATGAAGGTGTAACTTCCTTTTGCCCACCGGACTGGTTCGCAACTGCCTGTGATTCTGGTGTGGTGCTTTTCCTCGATGAGGTTGACCGCGCAACATTGGAGGTTCGTCAGGGCATCTTTGAGTTGTGTGATTCTCGCAAGCTCGCTGGTCACGCACTTCACCCTGATACGCTCATCTTCGCTGCGGTGAATGGTGGAACCCACGCGGGTGCTGCTTCCTATCAGGTGGGCGAGATGGACCCGGCAGAGTTGGATCGTTACACTGTTTTCGATGTTGAGCCTTCTGTGGATGACTGGCTTGCGTGGGCTAAGAACAACTGTGCTCCTCTTGTTGTTGACTTCATTCGCAACAATGTTGAGCACTTGGAGCACAACGACGATCCAGAGCCTAACAAGGTTTACCCTTCGCGCCGTTCGTGGTCGCGCTTCTCTGAGACTGTGACCGCTGCTTGCCTTTTGGAAGCCGGACAGTCCAGCCCTGGTGTGTTCTCGCTGGCTTCTGCTTACCTTGGCTTTGAGGCTGCCGTAGCATTCAACGATTTCGTTGCGAACTACAGCAAGGTTGTTACTGTCGCGGACATTCTTGATAATGGTATGACCCCGGATATTGACCTTAACGCACACTGCGCTTTGATTGATAAGTTGGGTGCTTCTTCTCGGCTCGCTGAGAAGTTGAATGATACCGAGGTCACTAACCTCGCAACTTACTTCACTTCGCTCAACTCTGAGACAGCAATGAAGTTGTGGACCGTCGTCGGCAACGCTTGTCAAGACAATGCAATCGCGCTTCACGGTGCGACTGCGGCAGATGGAACTACCGCTGGTAGTTACCTCGTCAAGATTCTGACCGGCGACGAGTAAATGGATATGGTTAGTGTTTGGGCCGTTGATATGCTATTATCAATGAGCCCACTCATTATCCACCTTTTGATGCTTCCCAAAAGTGATGAAGATAGTGCTTGACGGGTGCTAATCCTTATGGTATAATGTAGTTAATGATGGAGGAAAGATTAGTGACTGAGCCAGCCAAAGCCGAGACACCCGAAACCGAGGATGCAAACATTCCTGTGTTTGACTTGAATGTTCACATTCATCGTCTGCTAATGGATGAACCCTTCTTTGCCGCGCTTTCGCGTCGGATGGATAAGCGCGCAACTAACGCTATTCCAACTGCCGGTGTGATGGTGACGGAAGAAGGCAAGTTGGAAATGGTTTACAATCCGGAGTTCTTCGCGGGACTGACGGATCCACAAAAGAAGGACATTCTTAAGCACGAGTTCTATCACATTGTTCTTCAGCACGTTACTGGTGGTCGCTTTGCTGCCTTCCGTGATATGATTCCAAATGAGCGTAAGATTCACAACATTGCGATGGACCTTGCGATCAATGGTCATCTTCCCAACCTTCCCGCGATGGCTTGTATCCCTGGAAAGGGTCCATTCGCACACTTGAACTCTGGTAAGTCAACAGAGCACTATCTTCGTGAACTACGAAAGATGCAGAAGGATCCTCCACCGGAAGAAGGTGAAGGTGGTGAAGGTCAAGGTGGAACTAACGGCGGAACGCCGGGAACTGGTGAAGGACAGGGACAAAGTGGTGGTAATCCATTGGATGGTCTAGATTCCCTAGATGATCACTCTGGATGGGATGATGTTGACGAACAGGCAAAGCAGATTGCCGAGGAGCGGGTAAAGGAGTTTATCAAGGATGCAGTAAAAGAAGCGAATACTTCAAGCCGTGGATGGGGTAGCATTCCAGCCGATACGCGCAAGGAGATTATGGAAGGCATTTCAACTAAGGTTGATTGGCGTAAGGTTCTTCGTTACTTTGTGAAGCAAAGCCAAAAGGCAAACAAGCGAAGCACAGTTCGTAAGATTAACAAGCGATACCCTTACCAGCACCCAGGCAAGAAGTCAACTAGACAAGCGAAGATTGCAATCGCAATCGATCAGTCTGGTTCAGTGTCCGATGCAATGCTTGGCGCTTTCTTTGCGGAACTCAACTCTCTCGCAAAGTTGGCTGAGTTCACAGTAATTCCATTCGATACTCGCGTGGATCCAGACAAGAACTTTGTTTGGAAGAAAGGTCAAAACAGAACCCGCGAACGCACTATGCACGGTGGAACCTGTTTTAACGCTCCTACTAAGTTTGTGAATGAGTCAGGTGGTTTCGATGGCTTGATCATCTGCACTGATATGGAAGCACCGAAGCCAGTTCGTTGCAACGTCCAGCGTATGTGGATCACCGATGATTATCACGGTCAGCGTCCTTACTTCAACCCTAAGCCGGAACGAATGGTTATCGTTCCAACCGATAAGTAAGCATTGTTTTACTTGACAACGGGTGCTCCTTCTGCTATTATTAGATAGTTGGAGGGAGCACCCTGAGATGAGTAAAAGAAGGAATACAGTCGCAGTCGCCGCCTTCCAAAGAAGCGGTGCCGGTAAACATCACAATCGTAATCGGGACGTAAACAAGGGACGTTCCCGCAAACCCAAACACAAAGGAAAGAAACACATTGATTGAAGAGATCATTGCGACGAGCGCGAGAGATATGTTTAAGATAGCACAAATAGCACTTACTGGCTATGGAGCATTGGTGGGAGCATATTTTATCATTCAACAAACACAAACTTACTTACGAAGTAACAAGATTCAAGCAAAGACAGGAAGACAACGCAATGGACGATAACGAAAAGACTAAAACAACTTGGGAATGGATCATTCCTTCACTGCGCTACGGATTCGATGAAACTTATGACCCACCTCTCTTCGATGACGAGGGCACAGACTAAATGATTACTTTTGCTCTTGTGTCTCTTTACGTTGCTGCAATCCTTCAAGAAAGTTAAGAAATGAAGAACATTGATGTTATTATGAAGTGGAAGGAAGGCAAGGAAGCCTTATCTTACAATGGGAACCTCTCAACAGATGGAACAAGGTTATTTTCATACCAGTTGGTGATTGGGTTTCGTTCGGGCAGTGGAACCACTATTCTAGCAGACTATACCAGTCCAGGCGGTTCCTTTCAGTCAATGACAACTTCCCAACATATTGGGATCGCAAGAGTACACGCTAATCATTTGATGAATGCAACAATCTTTGAGAACACACCTTGGGTGAAGCCCTACAGAAGCACACTATCGTGAAATTAGAACTAAACGAAGAAGAACTCGCAACAATCCGTATTGCTCTTGAAGAGTATTCAGAATGTCAGTGGGACAGATACACTTGGACCAATGTTCAGGATGACTACGAAGAAAGCGAACTAGCAAAAGAAATCATCGCCCGACTCGACAATATAGTGCCAGTAGAAGAAGAGCTGGAAGATTGTATTGATCCTGGGGTTGCTTGGGATAGGCTTAACTCCGCGCGAGAAGTATACAGAAAGTCAATGACCAGAGAAGTTATGAGAAACATTGAAGACAGTAGACGACAAAGTAATGTTCGCAGCAGTAGTAATTCTGCAACTGTTAATCCATTTGATATGAGCGGATTGGAATACTAAAAAATGACCTACACATCACCTTATGCCCGCAACCTTAATAAAATGACTAACAGGGAGAAAGTTAGTTTAGCACAAAACCGATTCACAGACGAAGAGACTCAAGTTGCAATCGCAAAGAACCATTATCGGCTTGCTCGCGAGTATCTAGCCAATAACACTTCAGTAACTCCCGAAGCTGCTAATGAATTGTGGAAGCACAAGGGTTATGTTCTCAAGTGTGCGCTTCTTGCTAATGGAAAGAAGACACTTTCAGACGAAGAAGCACTTGCTTTTTACCGGAAGAACTTTAAGGGACGAAAGAACCGTTCTTGGAGAATGTATACCGCTTTCTTGGGAGCATACAGCAGATATGGTCGTGGCGAATCCAGTAATACTCCCGGCGTTCTTTTGGAAGAAATGTATGAGGACGAAAAGACTCCAACATACTACACGATTCGAAGATTTGTTGAGCATCAAAATTGCACGCTTAACCTTGCTCTCAAAATCTCCACAATGAAGTTGAACGACAGAGAGAGGCAGTATTACACAAACCAATGGGAAGATGTTAAAAGGCAGGCACTCATGAGAGTCGCAGAGATCACAAAGCGCGAAAGCGCCATTCCGCGCTAATTTTTCATTAACGAACGCCCCAAATCGAGTGATTATTTACTTGACGCGGGGCGTTCCATGTGCTATTATGTAAGCACGGTGGGAAGAGGCACTAACGCCGCACACCAAAGGAAAGAGTGAAGAATGTACCGAGGCAATTTCAAGGCAGTTGAAGATGAAGGTAAAGAATGCGGAAAGTGTGGAGTTCTTTTTCACAATACTCCGTCATCATGGGAAGGTGTTTGGAATTGTGGACCGTGCGGTGGAAACGCTATCAGCACCAAAGTAACAAACGGCAAGAAAGGAAAAGTCAAAGGTTCTTCGCGCCGGTCGAGAATGAAGAAACTTCAAAACAAAAACAAACCGGAACCACATTGGGCGAATGTTCTGCTTACAAAGGAATGGGCAGATTACAAAAGAAAAAAGGCTAATATTGGTTATTCAAAGCCAACAAAGACAGCAAAGGTCAAGGCAGCAAAGAAGACCGAACGTCAAAAGGCGCTTGAATCTCTTGGGTTGACCGAGGAAGATGTTGCTCGGCTTAAAGGATAGAAAGTGAAGATCGGGAACCTTGTAAGAAGCGAGCACTACGGTTTGGGTATTGTTACAAAGATAGATGATATCAAAGGACTTTGTTATACTCGGTTTCATGGTTCTGCCCGATGTTTCTCGGCTTGGTTTTACTTTGAGAACTTGGAGGTTGTAAGTGAAGATCGGTGATTTGGTAAAGATGCATCCCCGCCGCGCCGCTCCAGATATCCCCGAAAAGGATTCCGTTGGTATTATAGTGAGTATTGCTTATGTCGTCACCTACGTGGGGATCTCCTCGGCGCGATATAACATTAAATGGCTTAACTGCCAGGATATAATGCGTGATTATCATAAGCACCACCTCATCAGACTATCAGGACCGGTGGAATGAAAAAGAATAGAGAAATACAAATCGGTGATTTGGTAACAACCTCAGCAGGTACGTGGACAGGTGTTATCATTGCTAAGAAAGCAAGAACAAGCGAACACCAAAGAAGACTCCTTCAAGTTCTTTGGATCCCTCGCAAGGGCAAATCATTCGCCACAAACCCAGCATGGGCAGATGAAGAACATTTGATAAGGAAAAGCAAATGAAGATCGGTGACTTGGTAAGATTGAAGAACACATCGCATCTTGGTATTATCACGAATGTTGACAAAGACCACTATGGAGCCCGTCAAGCGTTCAAAGTATCAAAAGTAGAGCGTGGCAAGTGCATTCAACCAAACATGGTCGATATCATTGCGCCAACGCGCGCCGGAATACGAGATCGGGTGTTGGTGATTTGGACAAACGAAGGATATACATACGAAGATACTCTCGCGCTAGAGGTCGTAAGTGAAGATCGGTGATTTGGTAAGCAATCAATACTATGGTATAGGCATTGTTATAGAAATCCATTGGCGAGAGTCGGATGAAGCGATTTATCGAGTTCAGTTTAAAAAGTTCAATGTTGGATGCATCTTCGCAGATTTAAAGGTTTTAAATGCAAGTTGGTGATTTGGTAAGCGATCAATACTATGGTATAGGCATTGTTACAGAAATCGAGTACCGCGGTCCCTTCATGCCCGCCTCGCTTGAGTGGATGTATCGAGTTCAGTTTAAAAAGTACAATGTTGTATGCTTCGACGGAGATTTAAAGGTTTTAAATGCAAGTTGGTGATTTGGTGCATCCATCATTTGAATCTGTCATTGGGACAACTTACTCATCAATGACAGATTCAAAAGCACAAAAAGAATATAACGCTATTGTGAACGACCTTGGGATTGGGATAATCACCAATAGCAGCGACCATTCTGACCGGGGCTGGATGATCTTATACACAGTTCATTGGTCGAAAAAAGGCATTGATCCAGAACTTTGCACAGAAGAAGATTTGATCGTCATTCAATCAGCAGAAGAGAACAACAAATAAATGAGCACAGTACAAAGAAAAGCATTCCTCAAAAAAGATGGATTCACCCAGCACAAAAACAATGCGCGAGGGAATACGATCATTTATTCACGCAAGCATTCAACAGAAAAGTTTGTGCGGATTGTTGTTGACTCTGGGATTGATAAAAATACAAACAAGATTTGTGGTCAAGCAAAGGCAAAACTTGTATACATCAATAGAGAGAATCATTGGAGAGTTATAACAAAAGAAGTTTCATCAAACACAATATCTTCTCTTGTTCAAAGTCAGAGCAAGATGGTAAGTTCAGTTCCACAGTGCAAGCATTGCAATGCAAAAAAGTTCACAGCAAAGTCAGGCAATGTTGTATGCGCCAATGCTTGTTGGACAACGTGGGGCAATAAGAAAAAAACACAGAAGAAAAAGTCACAGAAAACGGTAGAGAAATCTTCACAAAAAACGGCACAGAAATCTTCACAGAAAAAGTCAGCGAGAACATACAAGAAAAAGTCACAAGAATATTGCCTGCATTTAAAGGTAGGAGATTTGGTCACAGTTGAGCGCATAGATATATTTTCACAGAAAATCCTTCAAGATTATGAAGGTAAAATCCTTGGGATGGTTACAAAGATAGATGATGATAATAATGTAACAACATTGTGGACAACAAATACATCCGATCTTCTTTATCTTCCAAAGTCAAATCGAGTCGATCGGTTCAAGATCGCGCACCGAGCATGGTCTAGGTTTAAGGTAATGTCCCGAAAGGTCGAATGGGTGATTAAATAAATAGATAATGTTTGGATTGCAGCATTCTATGAATGTTCACATTGTTGTTAGTATGCTTTGGCGTATAAAGGGCACCCCCCAAAACCGTAACATATGCACCCCGCAACCGTAACAAATGCGGCATACAAGCATATCACGGCACTTTGCCGTAACATATGCAAGGCGCAAGTATGTTTCGGGGAAAGGTGAAAGCAACCATATAACAATGTGATCAATTGAAGAAAGTACTTGACACCACATTGCGCGCCGATTCATTAAGGCGCGACCTAATGAAACCCTAATGAATACAGGCACTTACAGAAAGCCCCCAATTGGCTCCTAAGAGGTTCAATTGACCTCTTTATCGAGACCCCAATGATGGACATATGCGCGCCCATATGCTATAATAGACACATGGAAGGGATATGCCCGACCTCAAACGAGAGAAGAAAGAAAAAACAAGTTATGACCAACTCAAAGAACACAAACCGCAAGTCCAACCCAACCATCATTTGGATCGCTTCCGATTCCCAAACTAAGGATATGGTTTGCTTTTCTTCCGTTGGAACCGCGTTCCAATACATTCAAGATTCGCACGCCGATCTGAATGCAGAAGGCACGGCGCTTATGTTGGAAACGCAGAACGGCAACGTACCGGCGACCACTAAGTTGGTTAAGTCTGGCGCTCTGTTCATGAGCTTCAGTGCGGGTTCTGCGGACAATGCAGCTTCCGTTGGTGCAATCCAATCGAAGCTCGAAGGCGCTATCTCGGCTTGTCGTGCATTGGGAATCGACCCGAGCAACGTTGCTAAGGTTGGCGAACTCAAAGATGAGTTGGCCATGGCAACTGAGGCGGCAGCATCTAACGATGACGACGAGGGTGTTACGTTCCGACTCTTCGCTACCACCCTGCACAAGCGCGGATACAAGCGAAGCAACAGCTAGCGCCTAGCTAGCCAATGTTGGCTAAAAAACCCTCGCTTCGGCGGGGGTTTTTTTTGTCTTGTGTTCTATCATCATTAAGCGCGCACCTAATAAAACCTTAACGTTTTCAGCCACTTATAAAATAGGCAAAACTTAAAAGACTAGGGTGGTCCCCCCCTCCCCCGGGGGCGTGTGCGGCGCCCGATGTATGTGCTTATGGTAAGTTGAACCCTATTTAAGCGCCTAAGTACGTTTTCAACGCGCAGCCCATTTTTCTGGATATTGCTTTCGCGGTTTGCCGAGTATACTTATAGCATGTTAGGAGAAACATATGTACATTATAGCAATACTGGGAGTATGGGTAATCGCTATGGGCCTTTTGGTTTCATTGCTGGAGAACGAATACATCGGGAAAAGCAAGGAGGCGCCAAAAAATCCGCCAAAAAAAATGCGGGACTTATAAAAAGCAAATAAACTAGTTATAAACGGAGCAATAATGAACATCACAGACACAGTATGGCACTGGCAATGGAAAGAAGTACTTAGCGAAGCAAAGAAAGTTAAGGGAGAAGCCAAATACTTTCCTTACATTGAAGAATTAAAAGCTTTCGATGAATATCCAGAGCAGCTTACAGCGGATCAGCGCTACGAAGACCCAAAGCCGTTAACAAGATCGGTGGCCATACAAAAGTTTCTTATAGATTTGGATAATAAAAGAAAGGCTATAAGGCTCGGCTCGGGCGCGTTCCGGACCGTATACGGTTTTAGAGATAATCCAGACATTATATTGAAAGTAGCTAGGGGCCATGGCGATAGCAACAAAATGAATAAAGACGATGCTATGCTTTTTACAAAGTATCCTTTGCTAGCACCACGTACTTATGCTCATGCTGATGATTATAAATGGATTTATATGGATAATGTTGCCGTTACCGAGAACGCTTTCTCTGAAAAATACTACAACGCTCTTCGTGATACATTCCCGGGGGTCTCAAAGTATGTTATTGATCGATATGATGACGATTACCTTAGTATCAATCCAGCATCTGCTGATGAGTTAATGTATGTTATCGCGATGGGTGCCTCACAGTTGGCGCGTAAAGACCGTGAAGACTCTATTTATATGTCTTATCGTGATAAAGAGATTGTATCTTGGATTAAAGAACATTTGCCTAATTTCGCCGCGGTTGGCTCTCCCGCGTTCATCGAACTTATTAAGGCTATGACTGAGTTTGATATATCTTCTTCTGAGTTGCGACAAAAAAATCTTGGCTATAATAAAGACGGCCGATTGATTATTATTGATTCTTCTATCTTTGAGGATTAAGCGCACTAGTTAAAGGCGCTATGAATGATTTTAATAAAGGCAACTTTAACCTTACAAAAATAATCTTCTGGGGATGTCTTAGCACCTACGTCTTCTCTTTGCTGTGGATAATGTTTAATACCTAATACGTTCGTCATGACTAGTTATAGGTAACATGCATTTCTTGCTTGACACAACCTTCTACGTCCATTTTATCTTTATTGCTGTTTATGCTGTTATAACTTACTTGCTTATAAAGACTCATAAACTAAACAAGAAAGTAACTAAAGAACTTTTAATCCAAAAAGACATTAACGAAACAGTGCGCATTGGTCTCAAAAAGCAAGCGGACGACGTTATTAGACGCATTGAGCAAAATGAAAAATTAGTCGCGGAAGCTAAGAAAAAAATTGCCGCGCAAACCGGCGCTATCGAACTCGGTCCTGATGGACGGGTGCCGTTCGATCAAGATGCCCCGCTTATGGCTTCTGTGCTGACCGCTCTTGTCGTTAAGTATGGAGACATGGCTCTTTCCTTGGATGATATGCGAAGGGTCACCCAAAACGATTATATCTCTGTTTATGTTGATACCGGAACACAAGAACTAATCTTGTCTAATGATCATGGTATGGCTGCTGAAACTGGTTTGCCCGACATCTTTAATATTCATGGGGGTGACGACGAAACTTTTCACTAAGTTTCTATCTTTATATGAAGATTGGCGATTTAGTTGCTTGGAAACAAACAGAGCAAATTGGCGTTGTCCTCGACATCTTCGGTGATTTAGACCCCGAGAACCCTTGGTACCGGGTGGCCTTTAATCAACAAAACACAACAACCTTTCAGTGGTGTAAAGAAAGCTCTCTTAGCAAGGTAAAAAAAGAGGGGGCCGAAACCGACCCCCTCTAATCAGGCGCATTGGCTAATGGGATTGGGAGTCTATGAATCGCGCCATAAGTTGTTGGAAGCAAACTTAATTACTTCCTCAGCAGAATCCTCGTTATAACCATAGTTATCAATCAAAGTCTGTACCATCGCATTAAACTTCTTTTGCTGTTTAACATCTCTGGACTTGGACTTTGTAACAATTCTGGAAATATCCCTTACAGAAGCTACGAGTCTAGACTCAATCGCCTCTCTTAGAGGACCATAAGACTTCCAGTCAATAACCTCGGAACGTCGGAGCTTCGCGAACATGTATGAAGTAATGTCTGCTCGGAAGTTATTCTTCGCTGACCCCTTGATACCAATCTGCTCCTCAATGGAAGATAGGAACTTTTCATCTGCTTCCATTTCTTCGTTTGTTACGTGATCCTTAACCTTTGTGCTGTTAACGTATGCCTCAGCGTGGTCAAGGTAGTTATTGAAAAGTGACTCTGCCTGCTCTTCGTATGCTGTAACGAATGCCTTTGTAATCTCTTTTTCAAGAATAGAAAGATACTCTTCGTGAAGAACCTTCTGTAGGAAAGCCAAGCATCGAGAACGCTCATCAGCATTTACAATCTGCTCTTTTACCTGCTTGATTAAAGATTCCCGAATAGAAATCGGTGTAATCATATTCTTCGAAGAGTCTGTAAGAGCAGCATCGATCGCCTTCATAATAAAGCGCGTAGAAATGCCGGTCATACCTTCATCTTCAACTTCCTCGCGGAGGTCTCTAATGTCAACCTTCTTGATTAGACCCTTCTCGACAATCTCCTCACCGTTGTAGATTTTCATCTTGGTTAGGGGATCAACCTTGTTTGAAGGCTTGAGACGAGAAAGAACAGAGAACATCGCAGCAACTTCTAGAGTGTGCGGAGCAATGTGGCTGTCGAAGTCGGATCGTCCGATCAACTTCTTGTAAATCTTTACTTCCTGATCAACTTCAAGGCAGTAAGGAACATTCACGCGAACAATACGGTCAAGGATTGCTTCGTTTGTGTGCTCTGACTTGAACTTGTTCCACTCTGCTTCGTTGCAGTGAGCAAGAATAACACCATCAAAGTAAATCATCGCCTGCTTACCAGGGGATGGAACTGACTTTTCCTGTGTTGCTGTGATCATTGTGTGTAGGAACTCAATCTCATTCTTGAAAACCTCAACGAATTCTACAATACCGCGGTTTCCAACGTTGAAAGCACCGTTAAGAGAAAGAACTCTTGGATCATCCTCAGGATATAAATCAAGTTTTGAAATATCCTCGGAGCCAATCAAGAGACTTGTGTCCTGTGTGTTTGGATCCATTGGAGGAACAACGCCGACACCCTTGCGTCCACGAACAGAAAAGGATGTTTCTGTGATTGGGAACTTTGTAAAGTCTCCACCGTGGTCTTCCAGAAGTCGATGGCGGCATATTGGACAAAGATCGCCTTCGATCTTGATGCCGTATGTCTCTGCGAACTCATCTCGCAAGGAACGAGGAATCAAGTGAAGTGGCTCCTCACGGATTGGGCATCCCTCCAAAACATAGATTGGATCGCACTGCTCTAGCGCGCCCTTGATGTGTTCAACGAGCGCAGACTTACCAGCACCTACCGGACCGAGTAAAAGAAGAACCTGACGGCTCTCCTCGCCTTTCATCGCGGCAGAATGAAGAAAGCGAACGACCTTTTCTAGGGCGCGCTCCATACCAAAGAACTGATCAGAGAAGTAATCATATGTCTTTACAGTCTCTCCGTTGAAAAGCTTATTACAACGACCGTCTGTCTCATCTAGGACTGTAACCCCATGAGACGTGATCTTATCGTATAGCCTTCTGTGAGCAAGAGCGGGGATCCCCCTATCTTTCTCGATTAGTTGTAGGTAATCTTCCAATAACCCGGAGAACTTCTCTCTTTTTTTACTCTCACGGTGTTCTCTAACCGAATCGAGAAATTTACTTGTTGTGGTCATGCTAAAACTCCCATGTTAAAACTCCCATACTTCTTCTTCAACAATTGTGAATAACTTCACTTCATCACGCCAAAGGTCTTTAATATGCTTAAATACTTTGCGCGCGTAATTCATTTCTAAATCTCTTCCGTCGTGTTCGTGAATAAGAGATAGGGTATTATTCTTCTCAACATTATCCACATAAACAACTGGTATTCTGTTGAGCCCTACATTCGTGATCATCGCGTCCCGAACACTCTCCCAACCTTCGTTGTCCGATATATCATCTACTATACTAGATTGCTGCTTCTTATTATAGGAGTGAGAGAAATAATTGTGCTCCCTCATAAACTCCTCATCGGTATAGAATCTTAAAAATGTGATATCATTATGAACTTCACGAATGGTCATCGCTTCTTCAAAGCCTTTTTCTTCAATAATCTTCTGGAATAGAGTATATCCCAAGTGATATGGATTGATTTGTCCTAAGTGAGGACGTATAACTTGGTTATGAAGCTTAACAAACGGTAAATAAAGACTATCAGGAAGATTTAACTCATTGATAATCTTTTGGTGAATGGTGCAAGCCCAGCCTTCATTCATAATCTTTGTTAGTGCCTGAGGAATAAAGTATTTTGAAGATTCCTCAACGATAAGAATAAGGTTTCTCTCCCATTCTTCAAGGTTCTTGCTATGCTCGGCAATAAAACGAAGCAGATTATACTCTGGCTGTATTGGATTCTTTGTGAGATCCGGGTTGTAATAAGCATCCTCAGCCATTTTATCTTTTTCAATCTCGATAAGTTCTTTACGAGACTTGTATTTTATGCCTGGGTATCTTGGAACCTGATATTTGATTGAGTGAGCAGCATCTAAGATTGCCTCTACTCTCTCAATGCCGATTGATGGGTCTTCAATCAACTGCCGAACATATTTTGCTGCTGATTTAAAGCTTGTAATAATATTTTCAGGATCTGTGTGCGTGAACATTCTGTTTTGCTTGAAGAAATCAGAGTGACCAACACAGTGAGCCATGGTTAAGATGTGAATATTAAGAGCATTCTCTCTCATCAAGTAGGCTATGGACGGATTTGAGTTGATAATCATCTCATATGGTAGTCCAGTCTGTCCCATATTGTAAAGTGTGTGTGTTCTTTCGTATTCTTTTCCGTAAGACCAGTGCCGATAGTGTGTTGGAAGACCTGTGTAAGCCATCGCTCCCAACATTTCAGCATAATCAATAATCTCATAATCAATTGGAAACCAATCTAAGCCAAATTCTCTTCCAACTTGGCAGATTTTGTCGTCCCAACTTTGTAGATCCGCAACAGTCCAGTCACTCATATTATTTACTCCCACCAAAAAGTGATTTAAACGCCATCCAGATATGATCTGTCTCGCCAATCATTACTCTTTTAAACTTTTTATCAATAACAGGCTTAAGTTTTACCCATAAGTTGTCTAGTTCTTCGTTCTTCCAAGCCGAAAAGTTGGCCCAAGGGCTGCTTTTAAAGCTATCATCTTCCAAAGATTTGTCGTCTAGTCCTTCATAGTTCTCATTGATCTCGCAATAAGCCGTTAACTGACTAACATCTTTGATTTCTCTGAACAAATCTATACATTTTTCATTGTCTGATGCCCAGTTTTCACCATCTCCACAGTAAAATGTGTAAATGTTCCAAGCATTTGGATGATATTCCTTCTCAATAATGTCCATTTGCATTTTTAGAGCGCTGGAAATGATTGTTCCACCATATGTTCCAACTTTAAAGAAGTCATCTTCGTTTACGCGCTCCGCATATGTCGAGTGCGAGATGAAAACAACTTCAACTTTCTCATATCTGTGGTTCAAAAACTGATACAGAAGGAAAAAGAAGGATCTTGCTAGGAACTTTCGTGCCGTGGACATTGATCCAGACACATCCATCAAGAAAAAGATTACAGCAGAGGAGTTTTCCTTTGCTTTTGGCTTGATGTGGTGATATTTTAGGTCATCTTTGTGAAAAGGAAAGCGCTCACCTGATTCTGGATCAAATGTTCCGATCTTTTCGGCCATTTTCTGGCGACGAATCTTTCTTTTCAGCGTTTCTTTCTTTGAAAGTCGCGGTCTAATGCCTTGAAAACGATATCCTTTCCGTTTTACTGTCTCTTGGGTAATAAAACGAAACTGCTTCTTCTCTAAATCGGGAAGTTCAAGGTCTGAGAATAGATATTCGGCTAACTCTTCAAGAGAAACCTCTACATCGTAATATTGTTCGCCTTTTTTGTCGGATGCTTTACCTGTTCCTTGCGCAGAACCTTGTTTGGCTCTCTGTTTCCCGACTTTTTGCCCTCTTTTGACTTGATGATCACCACCAGAGCCAACAGTTTTGTTTTCTTTTCCAGATCCATACACAAAACGGTATTCTTTTAGTCCCCTAACGGGAACTCTGATCTTTTTCTTTCCATTTTGACCAATGATTGATTCTTCGGCTACCACATCTTTGATAGATTCTTTGATAGCCTTTTCAATCTTCTTTTTATGCCGTGTTCGGTCGCTAGCGGCGCGGTCTACGATAGACTCATGTTTACGAAATACACTCATATCCTAAATACTTTACAGTCCGCTCTAAAAACATTTTAGTTTTGTTGATGTAGACAGTATAATACATTTATGTTTACATTTCAAGTCATATCTTTATTTATTCTTGGTCATTTTGTGGCGGCACTGCTCGTTTATCTTAATCACCGCTTCATTTTTCACGGAAAGTTGGGAACAAAGGGGTTCCTTAAGATTTTTCGTAGATATCATACATTACATCACGCACACCCAGAGGGAGACAAGCTTTACGAGCACATATATGTGCCTCTGTGGGCAAGAGTAGCCTTTGTGTTGATTTATTTGTCGATTGCTATGGTGTCGTTGTCGTTTTCATTAGGGATGGCTACATTTTCTCTGTATTACAGTTACAATCATCTCGCGATTCATAAAAAAACTCACAAAAATCACTCTTATTATCACCACTCATTACATCACGACGATGCTAGTGTTAATTTTTCTGGAATGTATCCCTTTATTGATAAAATGTTCTCTACTTATAAAGAGAGCAGACCTGTTTAATGATTTATGGATAATATGAACGTTTTAAAGTTAGATTCTTCGTTTAAGCCGGTAGAGGTTATCTCCTGGCAGGAAGCGTTTCTCTTAACTTGGTTAAAAAAGGCTTGGGCTGCTGAATATACCGATAAATGGATCAGTTCAGCCAAAGAAACGTTCCAAATCCCTTCTGTTATCGTTCTTTTCCGTTATATTGACGAAAAGTTCTTTGAAGTTCCTTGCGTAAGAAGAAATATCTTTCTCCGCGATGATTACCAATGTCAATACTGCTCAAAGCATTTTAAAGAGAATGAACTAACGATTGACCATGTTATTCCTTGCTCAAAGGGAGGAAAAACAAAATGGAACAACGTTGTGGCTGCTTGTCGCGGTTGTAACCAGAAAAAAGGCAGTTATATGCCGGAAAATGCTCCCGTAAAACTTATTCGCAGACCAGTTGCCCCATCTTATCGTACTATGATCAAAAAAAGAGTGGGAGATGCGAATAAGAAATGGAAAGAGTATTTATAACTGGGAGATTATTATAAATGTCACGATTTACTTGGTTGCTGGATCCCGGTCACGGCGGAATGATTGATGGAGTGTATCAAACAAAAGGAAAGAGGTCGCCAACGTTTAGCGATGGTGTAGTTCTCTACGAAGGCGAACTAAACAGAGCTATTACTAATAATATCATTGAATTGGCTTCGACCACTGATATAGAAGTAATCGATATTGTTGATTCTCAAAAAGATGTTCCATTGAGAGAGCGAGTTCGCAGAGCAAACAAGCTTCATAAAGAAAAAAGAAACTGTATATATGTTTCTATTCACGCTAATGCTTATGGAAATGGTGTTGACTTCAATGACGCAAAGGGTGCGTCCGTGTTTCATCACGTAAGAAGTTCAAAGGGTAGAGTAATCGCAGAGTCCTTACAGGATTGGATTATTAAGTATACTCCTTTTAAAGATAGAGGGACCAAAGCAAATGAAAGTTGGGCAAACTTTTATGTTCTACGAAAAACTCATATGCCGGCTGTTCTCTCGGAGAATGGATTTATGACTAACAAACGCGATGCTACTTTGCTTCTTAGTGAGACTATTCGTAAAATGATCGGTGCGGCTCACTTCGCAATGATACAGGAAATAGAAAGAAATGGACTCTAATAATGAAATTAAAGAAATCAGTGTTGCTCTAAATGAGTTATTTGAAAAAGTTGAAAAACTTAAACTAAAACTTGACTCCTTATGTAAGCAGACAGGTGGATGCGCTCACATAAAAGCGATCAATCGCGAAATCTTAAAAAAGAAAGAACTTATTAATGGAACTTATATCAACGCATTTCGTGAAGAAGAATGATGTAGGCTACCACGGCAACCTATTTGGCGGCATTATGATGGCGTGGCTTGATGAGGCTGCTGCTGCTTTTGCCGCTCAAGTTGCCGACACTCCTAGGATGGTCACAAAGCACATAGCCTCTATGACCTTCCAGAAGCCCGCTAGGCCCGGTCAAATCATCAAGATATATGGAGAGGTGGCCAAGGTAGGCAAAACCTCTCTAACGCTTAATATGGAGGCGAGAAGACATTCTGTATATAACGGCACCCAACGAGCGGTCGTTAGCACCCAAATGGTGTTTGTTCGTATTGACGGCGATGGTGAGGCTATACCGATCTCTGAGAAAGTTCGTTTGAAATACAGAGATCCAAAAGATTTCACTTAAGTAACACTATTTATAACTATGAAACACTTACATGAAAACTGGCGAGAATATTTGGATGAAGAGCAAGGGTCCGCTGACCCGTGTTGGGACGGTTATAGAAAGGCAGGAATGAAGAAGAAGGGCGACAAAATGGTCCCCAACTGTGTTCCTCTGGAAGAGGAAGTCATCGAAGAGGAAGTCATCGAAGAGAAAGATGACGCCTGTACGCGCAAAGTAAAGTCTCGTTATAAGGTCTGGCCCTCAGCCTATGCTTCTGGTGCTCTCGTAAAATGCCGCAAGGTTGGAGCAGCCAACTGGGGCAATAAAAGCAAAAAGAACGAAAACGTTGATTTAGAAGAATCCGAGCCGCTTGAAGAAAAAAAGAAAAAAGCCGGCACAGAATCAAGCAAGGAAAGTTCTTTAAAGGATTGGTTTGGTCGCAAGGGCGCCAAAGGTAAGTCAAAGGGCTGGGTGGACTGTAACTCTCCTGACGGCGACGGTGGCTATAAGTCCTGCGGTCGCAAGGAAGGCGAGAAGCGTTCCAAATATCCTGCTTGCCGACCAACTCCTGGCGCCTGTAAAGAGAAAGGCAAAGGAAAGTCTTGGGGCAAGAAAGCAAAAAAGGAAAGTTTGACTATGACTAAAAATGAACTGAGCAGGATCATCACAGAAGAGGTAGAAACTTTTTTAAATATGCAAGAAGCCGAGCAGGAATCCTATGAGGTTGATGCTATTGATGAAAACGAAGAGTATTGCCCTGTTTGTGCCGACACGATGGATGAAGCCAAGAAAAAGAAAGCTTGCAAGCCATCTAAGGGAAAACGATTCGCTAAAAGAGTAGATGGTAAATGCCGATCCTTTGGACAAGCGGGACAAGCAAAAAGTGGTGGAGATCGTATTCGCCCTGGAACAAAGAAAGGTGATGCCTACTGCGCTCGCTCTGCCGGAATCAAGAAATGTAAGAATCCGCCTTGCGCAAACACATTATCCAGAAAGAAGTGGAAATGTCGCGGCAAGAAATCGATGAAGGAATAGTAATGAAACTAATCCTTGAAAACTGGAAAAGATATATCACAGAGGTCAAAAAGTATTCTTGTCCTCCCGCTACACAGGATCTTGAACTAAATACAAGAAATCGTGATTCTTCTATCAAAGCAGAGCATATTCAATATGGTCCTCTCAATCTTGCTGATGAAGAATATTGGGTTAGACTAGCAGATCATTGGAACACAACTCCCGAGGTTGCAAAAGACTCAAACTGCGGCAACTGTGCTGCGTTTGATATATCTCCTAGAATGGATGATTGTATGCCTGGAACGATTGATGAAGAAGGGCGCTTGGGTTATTGCTGGATGCATAACTTTAAATGCCATTCCGCACGAACCTGTTATACCTGGGCTGCTGGTGGACCGATTGACGATGATAAAACATCTTATGACTGGCAAAGTAGAAGTCATAGCGAGGATGAAGAGTGAAACTAATCCTTGAAAACTGGCGCCAGTATCTTACCGAAGCTGTTCCTGCTTGGCACGGCAGCAAAGTAGATTTTGATACTTTCGATCTCTCTCGCACAACAGAGTTTGGTTTTCACTTTGGTCTTGATGAAGAACAATCCAAACACAGAATGAAGAACGACGGCATTCTTTTCAGTGTTGAACTTGATTATCAAAACCCTTTAAAGTTGCCTGATGTTTTTCGCTGGACTTTGGAGTCCGTTTTAAGAGAACTTGATGTTCCCGCCGACAAAATAAAAGAATACAAGATCCAGGCATCAAAGAAGGCGCGAGAAAGTGGCGGAAGCATGCGCGTTGAGGAGAATAATCTTCTTGGAGATATTTTATCTCAAATGGGATACGACGCTATTGAATACGATAATAAAGGCGAAAGTGGTGGGTCCGCAGTCATTTTATGGGATCCAGCCAAGATAAAGATCATCAAAAAAGAAACCATATAAAATGAAACTAATTCTTGAAAACTGGCGCCAGTATCTTGAAGAAGGGGCAACATTCCCGACCACCGTCTTTCACGGTAGTCCAGATGACTTTGATTTTATTAATGATTTTCGGTTTGGTGATGAATCCGACGGCGTTGGAGCCTTGTATACATTCTTTGCTCCCGAGCCTGCAAAAGAATTTGCTTTATTACATTCCGAGCACAATTTTGAATTGAATGGTCGCGAGGGATGGGTATATGAAATCAATCTTAAACCCGGTGCGTCAATAATCGATTTAACAGATTTCTCCGGTTACGAAGAGAAGCACGAATTGATTAAACAACGTATTATGGCCGGCGAAGGCGCGGGTGATGGGGTTGCCTGGGAGGATCTTGTTGGGTGCAAAGGCTCACCCTGTATGTTTGATCTTCTTGACTATAACATCGAGTTTGTTCAGTTCCTACAGGATATAGGAGTCGATGGCTTAATCTTTATTGATGGCTTAGACGAAATCGGGATAGACCAGATTAAAGTACTCGTAATGTTTAACACAAAGCCGATCAAGGAAGTCCGGAAAGCCAAAGTGTCAGAGAAGAGAAACTAATGAAACTTATTCTTGAAAACTGGCGACAGTATATAACTGAAGATGTGGGAAATACAAAATATTTCTGGCAGACAAACGGTCCTTGGAAAAGTGAGTCTCAAATAGAATTTGGAGTTACTCACGTTCCCAAAGCAAAGCCACGTATGAGAGATGGAGTGGAAGAAATATTTGAAGAAGTGAGAAAAGAAAAGTTTCCAGATCGTCCAAGTCGTTTTAACTGTGTTTATTTATGTGAAAACCTTGATGGATTTAGTGGAAGAAGTTTTTGTCGACGCGATAATACCTCCGGAGGTGAAACCTATATAGTAGAACTCCGCGGAGACTATAACATCTTTAAGACAAATGCCGAGATATGGACCGAGGCTGTTTTTTCAATGGAACGATCCGGAGACATTAATACTATAAAAGGTTATGCCGAGAGTTATTGGAATCCTACCGGACTTATAACATTTGGTGAGTTGTTGGTCTCGCCACCAGAATCAGCAGTTATTGTTGGAGAATATAAAGAATGAAACTAATCCTTGAAAACTGGCGAAAACTATTGGAAGGAGACATAATAAACTTTCCTTCTAAACCAACCGCCTCAGAAGACGACATCAAAAAAATTATCAGCCTTGAAGACGACATTGGAAACCTTTTAGCATCCATATACGGCAACCAATCTGAGATCCCTATTGATGTAATCGAGATAATGGATTCGCTTGTAGATGCCGTTGAGGAATCTCTCAAAAAATGAAACTTATTCTTGAAAACTGGAAGAACTTTTTAAACGAAGAAAAGAAAGGCGCTTACTCGTTTGATTATGACGAGACCCTTATCAAATATAAGCCAGATCCAGAAGATCCACAGTTCAGTGCGTTATATGATAAGCCTCACGAAGAGAACATCGCAAAGTTAAAAGAACTCGCTGCTGCTGGTGAGATTGTTTATATTGTTACATCCCGAGCAAAGCGCACCGGAGAGAAAATGCCTTGGGATACAGCACCAGACCCAGAGGATTTGGTTGCTGACTTAAACCTTCCAGTCAAGTCTATTCACTACACCAGCGGAGATTTGAAGGCTGAAACTCTTTTATCTCTTGGTGTTGTCGAGCATTGGGATGACGACGAAGAAGAGATCGCTGCCGCAAAAGAAGCCGGTATCAAAGCAAATCTTGTCCCGGGGGATGTTCAGTTGCGTGAAACAATGTTGTCTATGTGGGCAAACAATATTCACGAGGCTGGAATGGAAGTTCCGGCAAAGATGAAAAAGTATCTTAGAGATCATCCTTATATGGAGCCCGATGGTCTTCAAGAGAGACTGTCCTAAAAAATAGAAACTAAAACAAAAAGACTATTTAAAAAGACTATTTAAAGAGATATTATTAGCACTCTGCCTATAAGGGAATCGAATAAAGTGAAACTTAACAAATCAAAACTACGAAATAGAATCATGATCAAAGAAGATCTTGAAGTTACCTTAACAAACGAAGAAGCTTCTGATTTTTTTGATATTGATCCAAAAGATCTTTTAAACGAACTAACAGAAGAGCAAGAAATAGTTGAGTTTAGTTTAGGAACACTCGGTAAACTAGCAGGAGGAGCAGCAAAACTTCTTTCTTCTGAGAACTTTCGCAGAACGGCTGTCCAGTTGTTCTTACGGATGGCTGAGAAAGAACTAACAGAACATATTCGAAACAGCGCAGACTCCATTGCACAAAGGGTTGTTCCTGATATTCCGTTCGATGGTGACATTCTTGAATCCTTGATGCAGAGAACATTTTCTAGAATCCTTGCCGAGCAGTCTGATGAACTTTCTAAATCTATTATTGACATTATTACAAACGGATTTATTGAGAGACTAATGGGTGATCCGGATATTAGAGAGCACCTTGCTGAGGCAATGGGTAGAGCATCGAAAGCAACGAAAACACCACCTGATGCCACCAAGGCTGAAAAGAAGGCGGCGAATAAAAGAGTAAGAAAAGCCGGGAAAGAAGATTCTAAGAAAGAACTAGACGAAGCTGTCGACCCAGTTGATGCTGTTGAAGATTCGATCGAGGCAATGCCAGAGGATGAACAACAAAAGCTTCTTGATACTTTGATGGATAAGTTAGAGTCCGGTAACTTAGAAGAGTCAAAAAAGAATCCTATCATTGCTGCTTTAACTAAACTTCCCGGTGGGCGCGACTTAGCTGCTGTATATTATGCTTCTTTAGATAGAGATACTCCAACAAAACTAAGGATTATGGCTGCGATTGCGATTGTTAACCTTATTGCTCCCGGTGATGTTGGAACCTTAATGGGTCTTGACTTTTTGGGACCTCTTGCTGGCTTAGATGATTATCTTCTTATTCGCAGAATGATGAAGAAGTATAAGAAGGCTGGACTTCCTGCTGAAAAGCATCACGATCAAGTACAAGCTGCAGCTGGCGAGACGTTAAGTCCAGAGCGCGCTGCCGAGAGAGAAGTGGAGAAAACGCGAGAGCTTGGTAAAGCTAGGACGGGAGCTGCGAGCGCCAAAGCACGAGCAAAGAAAACAATGGAAGAAGGAAAACTTTCAGATCTTAAGAATACTTTTGATCGTTTCTTAATTAAAAACTAATATGAAAATATCTAAAGCACGATTAAAACAATTTATTAAAGAAGAGATTAGTATTGTTCTATCGGAGTTAGATGAGGCTGAGTCGGTAGACGAGAGAGAATTAACAAAGCCAGAGAAAAAAGAACTTAAATCCTTAGAAAAGAAAACTCCTAAAAAAGATTTTAAAGATCAATACGGAGACAAAGAAGGTGAAAGTATTTATTACGCCACATTAACCAAAAAGGCAAAAGAGAAAGCATAATGAGCATTGATTACAAACAACTTCAGCTTCTAGTAAAAGAAGCAATGTTTACAAACGGAGGCATTAACGAACCTTCCGCACCCGAAGGCGTTCCACACAGAATGCCGGCAGCAGATAAAGACACCCCAGAGCAGGATAAGGGTGATCCAGAAGCAAATGATTTGTATGACCTTGCACTTACCGCAAGAGAAGCCACAGAGCAACTTGTAGAGGCTCTTGACGAGCCCATCTATGACGACGCCTATGAGCAGGCTTTCAAAGCGTCTGCGTGCCTTAGAAAGGCTTTAAACAGCCTTGAAGGTTCTGGCGCTCATCCAATGCCTGACCAGCGAGTTGTCGCGGCGCCTGAGTATCAGCAAAGATTTAGTGGAGGCTCCGGAGGAGATTACGCTGGTGGTGGCATGATTGGAATGGGAGGCGGCGACTTTGGTGGCTTAGAAGAGCAGGAAGAATTTAAGGGTTTTGGTAGCAAAACAGTTACTAAACAGGCTCAAGCTAAAGGAGAGTTAGAAAAATCTAAATCTATTTCCAAAGGAGATACTTTGGGCGATGTTACCAATAGAGAAAGATCAATGTTAGTACAAATTGAAAAAGTATTGTCTGATATTGCTGAAAAAGATGACTTGGTTAAATACAGAACTACGCTTGAAACTATTCTTAAAAAGCTGCTAGCAGCTTCTAATAAGCAACAAGGAAAATAAAATGAAGATTACTAAAGCACAACTTAAAGAGATGATCTCTGATGAACTAACTGGTACTTCCATTCTATTGGAAATGCCCGGTGAAACACAACAGGCGCCAGCACACGACAAGGATCCAGATGGATATGAAGGGCAGATGGCTCGCAGATCTCTATATCATATGGCTGCGCAGGCACAGCAACTTCACGATATGTTGATGGATGACGAAAATCTTGAACCTTGGGTTCAGGCAAAGATCACCAAAGCAGCCGACTATCTTGAAAAAGCATTCAAAGCGATCACATATGAAAAAGGACCAGGGCAAGGTAAAATACAGTGAGTTGGGATTGGAAGCATCTTAAAGGAGAGAGTTGGATCGTACATACTAAGCGGGCATCTAAACTTTCAATCTTAATGCTTCTATCAGGTTTTGCTATGATGGTTCATATGATTGTACCTTTCTGGCAGCAACCAAAATGGCTCCAAGGCGCTTCTATTAGAGACGTATTAGACGAATCTTTAAGAAGTTAGATGTTACGAAAAATAGTTAGATTAGTTTATTTTCTGGCTGTTCTTATTGTTGTAGATCTCACAGCAACATTATTTTGGGTAAAAAACGATTTGGCTACGGAAGCCAACCCAATAATGGATTTCTTTTTACAGCATTCTCCAATATTATTTGTTTTAGCAAAGTTAGGTTTAAGTGGAGTTGGTTTATATATTCTCTACTCTTTTAGACAAAGATTTAAACGCAGAGTATTTTATATTCTTTTAATTTTAAACTTAATATATTTGATTGTTTTTGGATATCATTTATGGGCTGCTCTTTTTCTTCTTTTTTCAACTATTTAATAGATAATGCATAAGTGCGTAAATAATACTGCTGGAAATACTCGCCATCTTGAACAGATGGTTGATAACTTTTTTCCTTATTCTCAAAAACAACTTGGCTTTGATAAAGCCGCCTCGATCGTTTTTCAAAGTGATCAGGATAATGCCGGCAGGATGTTAGGCAAGACTGCTTACTATGACCCACAGAACTACCAGATTGTTCTTTATACAGATGGAAGACATCCAAAAGATATATTGAGATCTTTATCGCACGAACTAGTTCATCATGATCAAAACTGTCGTGGAGATTTTACAACTGATAATGCTACTGGCGAAGGGTATGCCCAGAAAGATCCGCACCTTAGAGAAATGGAGCGAGAGGCATACGAAAAAGGAAATTTAATATTTAGAGACTTTGAAGATCTAATTAAAACAGGAAAAATTAATATCGAGATTGATTTCTCGGATTCAGGAGAACCAAAGATGTCACTTAAAGAGTGGAAAAACAATGAAATCAACACAAAGTTGATGAAGAAATGGGGACTTCTTAGTGAAGGCGCCAAGCCAGACTTCCTTGATGTAGATAAGGATGGCGACAAAGAAGAGTCAATGAAAGATGCTGCTAAGGACGCCAAGAAAGAAGATCTTGACGAATCAAACTGTGGCCGGACAGAAGATGAGGAGACTGTTGATGAAACAGCAGCACCAAAGATGATCTCTGTCCACGAGGCAAAGCAAATCACTCGTAGAATCCTACGAAGAATCAAAAAGGAGAGTAAGTAAAATGGTTGCACCGTTTATTAAAAGAAGAAGAAGAGCAGAGGCCGCAGCAAAAGAAGCTGCAGTGAAGAAGGCTGCTGAAGAAGCTGCAGCGAAGAAGGTTGCTGAAGAAGCCGCCGCAAAAGAAGCTGCAGCAAAGAAAGTCGCCGCAAAGCCTGTTCCGGCTGCAGCACCCAAGAAAGCAGTAAAGCCAGCGCCCAAGAAAGCAGTCAGGCCGGCTCCTAAAAAGAAAGTTGTTCTGAAAGACATCGAGGAATAAACGATGGATTATCGTCGGCTAACTCGTCAGTTCATTATGAACGAGGGCAAAGGCCCTGCTACGTCTAGTTATTTAGATTCTATTTCTGAGGTTCTGGAAAATATAATGCCGCGTTCTAAAAAGGATGCGCGCAGGATTGAGATGGCCAAAGAAAGTCTAAAACAAGTTAGGCGACAGACAAGACGGCTTCAAGAGCGTGTAAGTATTCTTGAAGAGCAAGTTACGATATTAGAAGAAAATAAGGAGAGTTGAAAAGATAATGTTTCTTCTGGATGAAGGAAAAGCAAACACTCACTTAACTCACCTTGAAGAACTTGTTTTAACACAAGGTCCAAAAGGATATGATATGGCTCGGGCATTCTTGCTTGAGTTGTTGGAAGAGTTAAAAGGCAATGTTGATTCAAAAGTAAAGACCTCCGTTAAATGGGACGGGGCTCCTGCTATTTTTGCTGGTATCAATCCAGAGAACGGTAAGTTCTTTGTTGGTACCAAATCTATCTTTAATAAAGTCCCAAAGATAAACTATACCCCCGAAGATGTCCAGAGAAATCACGGGCATGCTCCGGGTTTGGTTGATAAGTTAGTTAAAGCGCTTCGCTATTTGCCTGGATTAGGAATCCAAAAGATTCTTCAAGGCGACTTTATGTTTGATGATGAGATGATTAGCACTATTGATGTTGATGGTGAACCTCATTATGCTTTCAAGCCAAATACTATTACTTATGCTGCTCCTGTCAACTCCAAGTTTGGTCAAGAGATTGCCGAATCAAAGTTTGGTATTGTATTCCACACAACTTATGATAGTTTGGATGGTGGTGCTTCTTTTGGCGCAGACGTAAGTGGGTTGAATAAAGTCCCCGGCGTATGGGTTGATGATGCTTATTTCACAGATGATACAGGCACCGTTACTTTAACTGAGGATGAGGAGGCGAAGGTTAAGGAATTGGTTTCAGCCGCAGATCAAATCAAGATTAACTATGATGGTCTGCCGATGGATCTTCTTAATATCTATATTAACTCTGAGATTAAGGGTGGTCAGTTTATTGAGGATCCCGAGAAGTCTTTTGATGGCTTCAAGCGTTGGTATTCTGGTCGTCTAGAAAAAAGAATCGATTCTTTGAAGTCCGAGAGAGGAAGATTAAAGGCAACTCAAAAAGGACAGGAAATTCTTTCTTCTATTGATGATAGAAAGGAAGATCTTGTTAATCTTTTTAGAGTCTCGCGACTTCTATTTGAAGCAAAGAATATCTTTATCCAAAAATATAACAACGCTGTATATAACACAAAGCATTTTATTGATGATGGTTCAGGCGATTTGGTCGCAAGCAACCCGGAAGGTTATGTTGCTGTTGATCACATTGGTAATGGCGTTAAGTTTGTTGATCGTTTAGAGTTCAGCAAGGCAAACTTTGCAGTAGATAAGGGCGCCAAGTTCCAGCAGACAGAGAATTTATCAGTATATTGGGGAACCGATGGTTATTCTGTATCAAAGACTCTTTTGGAATGGTCTCGAAATCTTCCTTCTGTTACAAATAAGAATCAAGCACTTTACGAGAACCTTCTTGGTGGGGCTCCAATCACTTCTTTGATCCGCGAAGAAAGTAAAGTAAAGATTGCTTTGGCTGAGGCAGTTAACTGGGCTTTGAATGAGCAAGACCAAAAAAGAGTTATTGCTATTTACCCCGGTCGATTCCAGCCAATGGGTCGTCATCACTACGCAACCTATAAGGCACTTGCCGAACAATATGGTGCCGAGAACACATTTGTTGTGACTTCGAATAAGACAGGACCAAAGTCTCCCCTAGACTTTGAAGAAAAGAAAAAGATTATGGTGGCTCACGGGATCCCTGCCGATAAGATCGTGATGACCAGAAAACCTTATGTTGCCGAAGAAGTAACTCAAAACTTTGATCCAGACGCAACAGCAGTTGTTTTCGCTGTCGGTGGAAAGGATATGCGTGATAGCCCGAGATTTGCGAACCTAGACGGTTTCACGAAGAAAGGCACTCCTGCTTACTATAAGACTTATAAGCCAGGAGAAGAGCTTGTAGGGCTTGGTAAGCACGGTTATATCGCAGTTGCTCCTCATGTTGAGATTGATGTTCCTGGCTTCGGTGAAATGTCGGGTACAACTTTAAGAAAAGCACTCAAAGGTGCGACACCAGAAGACTTTCAAAGTATTATGGGATTTTATAATCAAGAAATCTATGATATACTTCAAGGAAAGCTTGAAGAAATGTCCGCTATGGGCGGTGGCGCCGTAGCAGGATTCTCTGGGCGCGCTCCTGATGTTGTTGGATCAGAGAAAAAGAAAAAGAGACATCCAAAAAACTTCATTGCCGAGGATGAGTTGGTTACTGAAGTGATGGACTATTTATTAGGAATATCGGTGGGCTAAACAATGATTGATCGTAAAGAATTTGCAGAAGAGCTAATGCTCCGTGAGAATGTGCGCAAAGCTATTCGTCACATAATAAAAAAGAAAGACACAAAAAGACTAAATGAAGAAAAGAAGCTTCGTTCTATTGTTCGAAGTTTACTTGAAGGTCAGTCTGCTGTTGCTTCAGTAGCCAAGCACGAAAACACTGGTATCAATGCCCTAGAAGACCTTCTTAAGAACTCTAATGTTCTTTCTGTCGTAGAGACAGGGTATAAGTCTCTTACCACTGATAAGCAACAGAGAGACTCATACCGCAACCACATCCTAAGTGCTGTGGATAAATCTCTTGCACCGGAAGAATCTCGAAAGGATGCTGGTTCTGACGCTGAACTTGAGCCAGTAGAAGAAGAAATCGATATTACTGTTTCTGATCGTCCTGAGGATGATCCCGCTTTTATCGATGTTAACGATGAAAAGGACGAAGAGCCAGAAGAAGAACCAGATGAAAGAGATACATTTGGTTTAGATGGAGAAGATAAAACCGGTCGCAACAGAGCATTTAGTGACTTCCAGAATGTTGAGAAGAATATTTTAACTGCTTTCGACAACCTTGATAATGAACAAGACATTAGTATGTTCCAAGAATATCTTCTTAAAAACCTTGCTTTATACTTCGATAAGTATGAGAGTGAGCTACAAGTAAATGTTGAAGAGCCTGAGGAGGCCGCGGATGCTGTTCCAGATGCTCCGGCTGCTGCTCCAACCGAGACCGGAGAAGATGATGGAATGGACTCTGAAACTGATGTTCCAGAGTTTGAGTTAGAAGAAGGCATGGCAATTAATCTTGAAAGCCTTATCGATAAACTTCTAGAGCAGTAATATATGGCAAACCCTAATATTGAAAAGGGTTTTAGCAGAAACAAATCATTATCTAATACACTTCGTAAAGAAGGAAAGTCTTCTGAACCATTTGAAGTAATGTTGTCTGCTTTAACTCTGGAAGAGATTATAGGATTAAAGTTAGAATGTTCTATGCGACTTACAAATGGTAAGTTGTATGGATTTAATCTTTGGTCTAACTCAGTTAATATTCTTAAAGAAGCATTGTATAATGCTGTTATTAGCATTACCGACACTAATGTTGAGATTAGAAGAATATTAGGGATCAATGCTAGTTCTTGGTTAGAGATAAAAAGGAAGTTCGACACAAACAAAGAATAGAATATTTCTTTCAATGTGTCAAGGAAAAAATTTAAAGGGGATGACCGGTTTCGACAGGGTAAATAAACTGGATAGTGCAGGTTGTGAAAGCTAACTCAATCACATAAAATATTAGTTAGAAACATATAACTGCAAACGAAGCAGATTACGGTCTAGCACTAGCTGCTTAACCCCCGGTTGTTCTTCGCCGGGTGTCCAAGAAGAACAAACAAAACAAAAACGCTTCTACTTATCTGAGCGGATCTAATCAGAACTGATATTTTGTTTATTTAGAAAAATAAACTAAACCTGTGAATGACTTGAAAATGAAGATACTTTGGACGTGGGTTCGATTCCCACCATCTCCACCAAAATATATTATTTAAGTTTTATTATTATTAGTAATATAGTTATTATAGAGTGTATAGATTACTAGTATTAATCTTTTTATTATCTGCCTGTTCCCTTACTGAAGAGGATCCTCCACAAATAGATTATGGTGAGTATATGTTTCCAATGTCCTGTTTATGGGATGATGGAAACCCAAACGGTACTAATGACTCAGGTACAATAGTCTATTGTTATGCTCACGATATAACGTCCGAGATTATAGAAGCGGATTTCTTTTCTCTCTCAGTACAATACCCTGAGAATGCTGATGAAAGAGTTAAAGTATGTGGAGAAAACTTAAACCTATACTCTGGACATTCTTTATATGATAGTATTCTTCCTATTATTACTAACGATCAGTTTGGATGCATAAATGCTTTTGATCGCATTAAGAATGACGAGTTTGATTGGTTCTGGTATAATGAGGAAAGAGTCTTAGAGTTTAAGTGGAAACCTGAAAACAATCCTTCCTTGGATATGTATTTGGTTGTTGAAGAGCCAGAATATGGTCAAGATACTTATATTAATGGATATTCCTCAAAAGCAGTTATTTATCTTAAAAAAGAACTTGACTAATATATAATATCTTGTATAATGATTACTGAAAGTAATAAAGAAAATAAACTATATAAGTTATAACAGGAGGACATAATGTGTCTGAACATAAAGAAAAAAAGATTCCTGCTTTCTTAAAAACAGTTTATCTATCAAACCGAGAGATTCGTCTTATTCTAGCTGGTCTATATTCTCTTAATATGCCGGAAGATGAAGTTGAAGGTACACTTTGGAAAAAGCTTTTATTTGAAAAGCTTCATAAAAAAACTAGACGAAAGAAGAACGTTGACAAAGATTAAAAAACTATCTAAAAGCCAAAAAGAAGTATTATTGCTAAAAGCACAAACAGAATTCGGAGATTATGCCTTGTATGAAGTTAGAAATGGAACGCATGGTTTAACTTTGTACGTCTATCCTGATCTAGTAGAAGATGCTCCTAGGCTAAGAAAAGCTGTTCCACTACATTGGAACAACTTATTTACTATTGTTTCATATATTGATACGTTTGATAGAAATGAGAACAACTAAATGATAGTAAAAAAAGGAACAACAGTTTATCCTTCTGTGATTGGTCAATATAACTTTCACTATCCTAATATTAATGATCCGTTTATTCTATCAATGAATATTGAGGTGGAGAAGTTACCGTGGAAAACCACTAGTAAGAAAATACCAGTAAAGATTAGTAGTCCTGAAAACTACTTACAATATAAAGTATTATGGATAGAACTGCCGGTATAGCTCAGATGGTAGAGCAGTTGATTTGTAATCATCAGGTCCCGTGTTCGATTCATGGTGCCGGCACCACTTTTGGGGATGTAGCTCAGTTGGGAGAGCAGTTGCCTTGCACGCATCAGGTCGTAGGTTCGATTCCTATCATCTCCACCATTTTCGGGCGGCTAGCTCAGTTGGTTAGAGCAGTTGTTTTACACGCATCAGGTCGGGAGTTCGAATCTCTCGCCGCCCACCATATTCGGGGTATAGCGCAGTCTGGTAGCGCATCTGGTTTGGGACCAGAGGGTCGGAGGTTCGAATCCTTCTACCCCGACCATTTACTATACACACTAAGCGGGTGTAGCTCAGTGGTAGAGCATCGCCTTGCCAAGGCGAGGGTCGTGAGTTCAAATCTCATCACCCGCTCCATATTAACATTAGAGAGGTGACCGAGAGGCCGATGGTGCTCGCCTGCTAAGTGAGTGTAGCGAAAGCTACCGAGGGTTCAAATCCCTCCCTCTCTGCCATGTATTATTATGAAACCATATTTTTATAAAGCAAAAATCATTTCTGTTTATGACGGAGATACTGTAACAGCAATCATAGATTTGGGATTTCAGATCACAAACAAGATAAAAATTAGACTACACGGTATCAATGCTCCCGAAATAAGAGGAAAGCAACGTCCAGAAGGCTTGAAGAGTAGAGATTATTTAAGATCTTTAATACTTGACAAAGATGTAATCATACAAACATTAAAAGACAAGAAAGGCAAATACGGACGATATATTGGAATCATTCATTTAAAAGATGAAAATGTTAATGAACTTCTAGTAGAATCTGGGTATGCCGAAAAGAAGGAGTATTAAAATGAAGAACAACATGATGGCTGAACAGCTAATAAGAGCAGCACTTGCTCGTTTTGAAGCAGATAGACAAGAGTCTATCGCAGTAATAGAACTTTATCTAAACAATCCAGCCGGTGTAGCAGAACATCCAAGCATTGTTAATGAGATTGCTACGGCGATTACAAGATTATCGGACTCCGAAGAAGCAATTAGCGCCATTGAAAGAAACTTTCTTTCAACAACTGGACCCCAAGAAGATGAGTAAAGAAAAGCCAACACCATACACGACAATATGTGTATCAGGAGGCTTTGACCCAGTTCATATTGGTCATCTTCGTATGATTAAGGAAGCATCAAAGTTTGGACACGTCACTGTGATCGTTAACTCTGATGATTGGCTAATGAGAAAGAAGGGATATATCTTTATGCCTTTTGAGGAGCGCTGCGAAATCATCGAAGGTTTTACAGCCACAGCAAAAACCACATATGTAGATGATTCCGATGGTACTGTCTGCGAAGCGCTTCGTCGTATTAAACCGGATTACTTTGCTAATGGCGGCGATAGAAAGACTAACAATACACCAGAAATGGATGTATGCGATGAGTTAGACATCGAGATGCTTTGGAGTGTTGGAGGCGGAAAAATACAAAGTTCTTCAACACTAGTCACGGACGCCGGTATGGATCCAACTCCTACCGACGATGAAGACCCCCAACCTACTTTGGTTCAAGTGATTCAATCCGGTGATATACCAAAAACCGGAGAATATTAAAAGCCATACTCTACTTATTACAGATTGGATCGTTATGAGCCCTAAAAAAATATATGTGTTAGATACTAGCGTTTATCTAACGAATGCAGACGCAATATACGCTTTTAAAACCCACGACATTTATGTTCCTTTAAAAGTATTTGAAGAGATTGATAAGCATAAGAAGCGCCAAGATTTAGTTGGTGCTCAGGCAAGAAAAATCATTCGTATTTGGGACGAACTCCGTGATAAGGGTTCTCTCAAGGAAGGAGTCCTTATCCGTGAAGGTCTTGGACTTATACGATCTGTTTCTGCCTCTGATATAGATAGAGATGATCTTCCACCAGATTTGGACATTAAGATTCCAGATCATCTTATTATTGCTACGGCAAGAACAGTAGCGAGAGAATCTGAAAGACAAGTAATCCTTGTATCACGCGATATCAATATGCGTGTTATCGCAGACGCGATTGGATTGCCTTGTGAAGATTTTCAAAACCAGCAAATAGTTGATGATAGCGACTCCATTTACACTGGATTTACAGAGATCCTAGTAGATGATGAAATCGTAGATCAGTTCTATGAGAAGGAAGACGTTTATCTTGACGGTGTAAATCTTAAAACAAATGAATATGTAATGCTTATCTCAAACGCAAACGAGAAAAAGACAGCATTAGGTAGATATTTAAATGATCACACACCGCTTCGCAGACTACACAAGGATAAGAAGGGTGTATGGGGAATCAAGCCAAGAAACAAAGAGCAATCTTTCTTGATTGATGCTTTAATGGACCCGGACATTGAGGTTGTTACAGCCATCGGTAAGGCTGGTAGCGGTAAGACGCTCTGTGCGATTGCTGCTGCCCTTGAACAGACCTTAGACGACCGTAGCAGCACCTACACTCGTGTAATCGTTTCTCGACCGGTACAGCCGCTTGGAAAGGACATTGGATTCTTGCCGGGAACAATGGAAGAAAAGATGTCTCCTTGGCTGATGCCTATTCAGGACAACTTACAGACTCTTATGGGGAATGATAAGGTAACTCTTGATATGTATATGGAACAAGGCACAATCGAGATTGAAGCCATCACTTATATTCGAGGTCGATCGATTGGAAAGGCTTTTATTATCATTGATGAGGCACAAAACTTGACAACTCACGAATTAAAGACTATCATTACAAGAGTTGGTGAAGGAACAAAGATTGTGCTAACGGGCGATGTGGAACAGATTGATAATGTTTACATCGATGCTACGACAAATGGACTTACTCACGCTGTTGAGAAGTTTAAGAATTTTGAGTTAGCAGCCCACGTAACCTTACTTAAGGGAGAACGCTCAAGAGTTGCTACCTTCGCCGCAGAAAACTTATGAGGTTAAGAAATGGAAAACGAGGCGTTAAGAGAAGTTGTAAGTTCGCAAACAGGACTTAAAGATTTAGTCGTTAACTATATTGGTGAACGACTAGCAGCAGAGGAAGAGATTACAGTTCATATGGCTGTTGAAGTCTTCGCAGCAGAGTTCCCAGAGTTTTTGATGGCTGTTGCCGAAGAGAACTTTTTACGAGGATATGAGCAGGCTCTAAATGATATAGAGCAGATGGAAAAGAAGAATGTTTAACAGAGAATATTACATTCATAATATTCCTGTTTTTGTATTTGGGGAAACAGAACCCCAAGTTGATATTCCGCTTTTCTGTAATCAAATAGAAGAACTGTTGCCGAGAGCAGTTCTACAAAATGTTGATGTTTGTTATATCTCGGAAAATCCAAAGTTAGATGGTCGCAACGCTGCTTATAGCGACGGTGCGATTTATATGAAGTTAGATGAACCTACAAACGAGGATATGATTGAGAACTTTGTTCACGAAGCCGCTCACGCTGCCGAGGCTGTAGATCCTAACTTTATTTATGATGATGGTTTGGTAGCCGAGTTTGCTGGAAAGAGAAGGCGCCTTTATCATCTTCTTAATGCTGCTGGGTTCGATCAAGTGCCGCAGAGAAGATATGAGTATTTAGAATACAACGAGGCATTTGATAACTTTCTATCGGATGTAGTTGGGTATCCTACTTTGTTGTCTATAACAATGGGGCTATTTTGCTCACCATATGGAGCAACCTCTATTCAAGAGTATTTTGCTAACGGATTTGAGAAATACTTTACAGAGAGTCCACAGTATCTTAGAAAGATAAGCCCGGTGCTATACCAGAAAGTCGAAGCAGTCCTGAATGGTCGATAATAAGAAAACACATATCTCATATTCCGAACTAAAAGACTGGGCACACTGCCCCCACTATCACAAAAAGAACTGGATCGAAAAGGTTGCCTCATTTGAGGGCAACGAATATACCGCATTCGGCACCGCTATTCACGACGTATGTGAAAAGAAGCTTCTTCGCGAGAACATTGACGAAGAAAAAGTATTTCAGATTGGCTTCGATCAAGAACTACAAAAACTTGCTGAAAAGAACGTTGAAGTAAACAATAAGAATATTGTCCAGATGCGCACAGCAGGACCAGCAATCCTAGCAGAAGTAGAAGACGCACTAGACGACTACTTTGGCGACTATGAGGTTTACTCTTCCGAAGAACTCTTATATGAAGAGATAGAAAACTTTGGTTATAACTTTAAAGGATTCGTTGATGCGGTAGTCAAGGTAGGGGACAAATACCATATTTTTGATTGGAAGACTTGCTCTTGGGGCTGGGATTCAAGAAAGAAAGCAGAGAAGTTAGTAACATACCAGTTAACTTTATACAAGCACTTCTTCTGCCAGAAGCATAAGTTAAACCCCAAAGATGTAGAAACACACTTTGCTTTATTAAAGAGAACAGCAAAAAGTAAAAGAGTTGAGATTTTTAGAGTTACTAGCGGACCTAAAAAAACTGAAAATGCTCTTAAACTTTTGTATCAGGCGATATACAATATTAAAACTGGTTTCACAATCAAGAATAGACTGAACTGTTCGAAACCATATCCCTGTTCTCTCCGGAATACAGAACATTGTAGATAGGAAATTAAATGTCAGAGAAGATTAAGATCTTTACTATCAGTGACCACCCACTGTCCCCAAGCGGTGTTGGAACTCAAACAAAATATATGATCGAAGGAATGCTTAAGACTGGTAAATACCAGTTTGTTTCTTTTGGTGGTGCCGTAAAGCACCCAAATCACGATCCTCAGCATCTTGAAGAGTGGGGAGAAGATTGGGTTATATGGCCTGTTGATGGATACGGTAATCCAGATATGGTCCGCGCAATGATCAAGCAGCAAAAGCCTGATATTCTGTGGTTTATGACCGATCCTAGGTTCTATGGGTGGCTTTGGAACATCGAGAACGAAATTAGAGCCAATGTTCCAATGGTTTATTACCATGTTTGGGACAACTATCCTTATCCTACCTATAACCGTAAGTTCTATCTATCCAATGATCATGTTGCTTGTATATCAAAGCTTACACACGATATTGTCGAGACAGTAGCACCAGAGGTTGATTCTTCTTATATCCCTCACGCAGTTGATGGCGAGATCTTTAAGCCTCTTGAAAAGGACGACATTCTTAAATGGAAGCAGCAAAAGAATCTAGATAATAAGTTTGTATGTTTCTGGAATAGCAGAAATGCTCGCCGCAAACAATCAGGCACTTTAATCTGGTGGTTTAAGGAGTTCTTGGACAAGGTTGGTCATGAGAATGCGTGCTTGATTATGCACACTGATGTAAAGGATCAGCATGGACAAGACTTGGAAGCGATTATCCACGAACTCGGACTAACAGAAGGACAAGTTTTATTTTCGAGAGAAAAGGTCAATGCGAGAGATCTCGCACTGATGTATAACATTGCGGATGTAACAGCGTGTATCTCTGATGCCGAAGGGTTTGGTCTTTCAACGTTAGAATCACTATCTTGCGGAACTCCTATCTTAGTTAATATGACGGGTGGATTACAGGATCAAGTAACTGACGGAGAACAGTTCTTTGGAATAGGATTGAACCCGGTTTCAAAGGCAATCATTGGTTCCCAGCAGGTTCCATTTATTCACGAAGATCGTCTAAGTAAAGATGACTTTGTTAATGCTATGGTTGAACTATATGAGATGGGCGACGAGAAGAGAACAGAACTCGGCGCCAAGGGAAGAGCCTGGACACAAGATCGTTTTAACTTTGATAAGTATGTTCAAAGATGGGATGAGTTGTTTACTTCAATCCACGAAGAAAAGGGTTCTTGGGAAGACCGTGAAGGTTATAATGCATACGAAGTGAGGGTATTTTAATGTTAAAGAAAGTATTAATCAAAGGACCAATCCTATCTCGATCAGGATATGGCGAGCAATCACGATTTGCTCTGCGCTCACTACGTTCAAGACCAGATTTATTTGATATTTATATCGTCAATATTGCCTGGGGATCCACCGGGCAGATAACAAATATTGATGAAGAAACTGACTTCATTAATGAGTGTCTTATTAAAACACAACTACACGTACAGCAAAAAGGTCAGTTTGATATATCAGTACAGGTCACAGTACCTAACGAGTTTGAAAAGATAGCTCCTGTAAACATTGGATATACTGCTGGTATTGAAACAACAAAAGTAGCACCACAGTGGATTCAAAAGTCAAACAATAATGTAGATAAGTTGATTGTTGTATCAAATCACTCTAAGAAGGTGTTTGAGCAGACAACTTATGATGTGAAAGACCAGCATGGAAATGAGATCAAAGGCTGGGGACTTCAAGTTCCAGTAGAAACAGTCAACTATCCGGTTCGAGAGTTTGAGCCAGAAGAAGTTAACATTGATTTTAAGACAAACAAGAACTTTCTTGTGGTATCACAATGGGGACCTAGAAAGAATCTAGAGAACACAGTTAAATGGTTTATTGAGACATTTAGAGACGAGGAGGATGTGGGCCTTGTATTAAAAACAAATACAGCGTCTGATTCTGTTATGGATCGAGAGTTAACACAGAAGCGTCTAGAATCTCTTTTAAAGGCTTTTGGCGAGCGCAAGTGCTCGGTATACCTAATCCACGGTGAAGTGTCTCCTGGGAACCTAGCGTGGCTCTATGAGCACCCTACAATGAAAGCTTTGATTAATATTGGTCACGGTGAAGGGTATGGGCTTCCTTTGTTTGAAGCTGCTTATCACGGTTTGCCTCTTATTACGACAGCTTGGTCTGGTCAAATGGATTTTATTTGCAAGCCAAATAAGAAAGGCAAGCAAGTTCCAAGAATCGTTAGAGTTGACTATGATGTAAATGAAGTTCAAAAGTCTGCTGTTTGGAATGGAGTAATCCAAGCTGATTCAAAGTGGGCCTTCGCCCGCGAGAACTCTTATAAGCGCGCCCTAACAGAATGCCTGGAAAAGGAAACTCACTATCGTAATGAAGCTGAGGGCTTAAAGAACTACATCCGCGAGAACTTTACGAATGAAAAGGTTTATGCTGATTTTGTAGAAATATTATTTCCAACCGAAGAAGTTGAATTATCTAAACAGATAGAAGAAATGTTTAGTGATTTAAGCCTCTAAGACATGTTTTTCGTATCAGACTATTTTATTGATACATACACCGGTGGTGCTGAACTGACATCCGAGGCCATCATAAAGACTTCGTATGCAGATATCCAAAAGATTCAAAGTACTAGTATAACAGAAGACTTTCTGTCGGCCAATAAAGAAAAATATTGGATTTTTGGAAATTTTGCAATGGTGCCACCACATATCATATTATATGCAGTGAAACACTTAAACTACTCGGTTTTAGAATACGACTATAAATATTGCAAGTATCGAAGCCCAGAAAAACACGCCGCTGCCACAGGAAAAGAATGTGATTGTCATGAAGTTCATAACGGTAAGCTAGTATCTTTATTTTTTGCAAAAGCAAAATCTTTATGGTTTATGTCCGAAAAGCAGAAAGAATACTATGAGAAAAAATTTCCCTTCTTAAAAAACCAAAATTCTTTCGTGTTAAGTTCAGTGTTTAGTAGGGAGACGCTTAAGAAACTCAGGTCCCTAAACACAAAGAAAAATAACAAATGGCTTGTGGTTAATAATGGGTCTTGGATTAAAGGCACAGAGGCAGCAATTGAATACGCATCCCATCACAATTTAGAGTATTTTTTAGCTGAAAATCTGTCCTACACTGACATGTTAAATTCCTTGGCCAGTTGCCGCGGCCTCATCTTCTTACCTCAAGGAAAGGATACCTGCCCGCGTCTGGTTATTGAAGCCAAGCTTCTAGACTGTGAATTAGTAATTAATAATAATGTACAACATGCTACTGAAGAGTGGTTTGATAATAAGGACAGTATTTATTCTTATCTGGAACAACGACCGGATGTTTTTTGGAATGAGATTCGAAAGGAAACATAGAGTGTCTAAATTTTTAATAACTGGAGGAGCAGGATTTCTGGGCGCCAGTCTGATTAGCTACCTATTAAAAGAGACAAATTATGAGATTATCTCCATCGAGCGCCCAAACCGACAGTCAAAATTTCACAATAATGATAGAGTAAAGATTATTTACCACGATCTTTGTAATCCGCTTGAAAACGATCAAATTAAGAACGCTGCAGATATTGAATATATAATTCACTTTGCCTCTCTGACAGATATTGAAACTAGCATTAAAAATCCTGAATCGTTTGTTATTAACAATGTGCTGGGAACAACACATTTGCTAGAGTTCGCACGAAAGAGTACACCAAGGCTAAAGAGGCTTCTATACTGCAGTACAGCTGAAATCTTTGGGTGCGCACCCATGGGAGAAGTTTTGAATGAGAACTCTCCCATCGAAGCTCGCAGTCCATACGCGGCCACTAAGATAGGAGCACAAGAAATGTGCCTCTCATATAAAAATACATTTAACTTGCCGGTCGTTATAGTTTATGTAATGAACACTTTTGGACCCCTACAGTCCAAAGAAAAATATATACCTCTAATCGTTAAAAAAATTATACGAGGAGAAAAGGTGGCAATACACTTAAACAAAAACGCAACTGCGCCTAACAGGAGAAATTACTTATATGTAGATGATCTCTGTGACGCTATTTTATTTTTGAATAACCATGCACCGGTAGGAGAAAAGTATGTTGTTGCTTCTCCCGAAGAGAGTGACAATTTAAAAATAGCCCAAATAGTAGCATCACTACTTGATAAAGATTTGAATTATGAGCTGGTAAAACAAAAACGAAACTCACTAGCGTTGCCTCGATTAAGTGGAAAAAAACTCTACGAGCTAGGGTGGCGCCCTGAAAAGACTCTTAAAGAGGGATTGGAAGAATTCATAAAACAAAAGAGAGAAAATAAATGACTATCAAAAACCATTTTAAAATAATTATTCCTTCATATAATAACGAAAAATGGATTCGTGCTTGTATAAACAGCGTTAAACTACAGAGATATGAGAACTATCAGTGTATAATAGTGGATGATTGTTCTATTGACAAAAGCACAGTAATTATAGAAGAAGAAATAGCCAACAACGATAAATTTATTTTTGTAAAAAACAAAACAAGACAATTAGCTCTAAGAAACATTTATGAAGCGGTAGAGTTGTCGCAACCTAGCAAGGAGGATGTAATTATTACTCTAGATGGGGATGATTGGTTGGCTACAAAAAATACATTAGAAACTTTAAACAATATATATCAAACGTCAAATTGTTGGATGACATACGGCAGCTATATGGAATATCCCTCTCTGCGCCGCGGCAAATTTGCTCAACAGATTCCAGCCTCGGTAATTGAGTCTAACTCATTTCGCGAATCGCAATGGATGAGTTCTCATATGAGAACCTTTAAATACAAGTTGTGGGCAAAGATTAAAAAGAAAGATTTCTTAGAAGAGGACGGCAGATTCTGTGATGGAGCCTGGGATATGATCTTCATGTTCCCTATGCTTGAAATGTCGGGCCCGCGCGCACGATATGTACGAGATATCCTGTATATTTACAATAGAGAAAACCCACTCAACGAAGACAAAGTTGACCATCCAAAATTACATCGGTCGGAGACGAATATAAGAAACAAAACAAAGTATGAAAGGATCCAAAAAGATGATATCTAGCTATTTTCAAGGGGGACTAGGAAATCAGCTATTTCAGATCGCTGCAGCTATAGCCCTTGCGGCCGACAATAAAGTTGAGGCTGTGTTTGATTCGGCCAATCATGATCTACCAAATCAGGGCAAAAAGTGCAAGAATTATTTACAAACAATTTTTCGGAACGTTAATTTTTCTTCCGGACTAAATTTAGACACTGTTTATCATGAGCCCTTATACAGCCATAAAGAAATAAAATACACCCCCGGCATGTGCTTGGTCGGGTACTTCCAATCAGAAAAGTATTTTATCCAGCATACTGATATGATCAGGAACCTATTTTCCGTTGACGATAGGACGAGTGCCAAAATCATCGCGAAATATGAAGAGGTCTTAAAAAAGAAAACGGTTGCTGTTCATGTAAGAAGGGGAGACTATCTTAAATATAGTGATACCCACCCGCCCTGCACCATAGAATATTATCAAACAGCCATGGCTCAATTTCCGAAAGACTCTATCTATTTATTTTTTAGTGATGATATTGCTTGGTGCAAAGAAAATTTTAAGCAGAGCAACATTATTTTTGTGGAGGGTGAAGAAGATATTTATGATTTTTACTTTATTTCTATGTGTAAAAGTATTATAATCTCAAATAGTAGTTTTAGCTGGTGGGCTGCGTGGCTGAATAATGATCGTCACAAAACTGTAATCGCTCCTAAAAGATGGTTTGGTCCATCGGTCAACTACGACACAAAGGATTTAATACCGAAAAGGTGGAAAAAAATATAATGGATAAGGAATTAGAGCAAATACTGACAATGGTCGATAGCTATATCAAAAATAGAGAAGCAAAAAAAACCTGGACTGCTGGAAAGGATTGGATTTATTATGCTGGCCCCTACTTTGATAGTGATGAATATGTTAGTGGAATAAAGTCTTTGTTAAAAGGATGGTTGGTCCTAGGCGCCGATGGAGCGCGCTTTGAAAAGAAATTCTCAAGGTATTTTGGAAAAGAGAAAGGTCTGCTGACAAATAGTGGCTCTAGTTCAAACCTATTAATGATGACAGCTCTTACATCTAGAAAACTCAATAATTTTCCTAAAGGAACAAAGGTACTGACACCAATTGCAGGATTTCCCACTACCATTAACCCTATATTTCAAGTAGGATTTGAACCAGTATTCGTTGATGTAGAGTTGCCAAGCCTTAACCTAGATCTAGACCAAGCAGAAGAGGCCCTAAAAAAGCATGATATTAAGGTTATAACATTCGCTCATGTTTTAGGAAATCCTCCAAACATGGATCGTGTAATGGAATTAGTTAAAAAATATAATTTAGTTCTTCTAGAAGATTGTTGCGATGCGTTAGCTGGCACATATGATGGCCGGCCGCTCGGATCTTTTGGGGATATGGCTAGTTGTTCATTCTATCCGGCTCACCATATTAGTATGGGAGAAGGCGGATTTGTGGCTGTCAAGAACAAAGATCAGGAACAGGTTGTACGCAGTTTTCGAGACTGGGGTCGCGGCTGTTATTGCGTAGGTGAAAAGGCAAGTATATGCCAGAACGGCGCCTGCGGAAAAAGATTTTCCTGTTGGCTTAAATCAATGCCAAAGAAAGTATTTGATCACAAGTATGTTTATGAAGAAATAGGATATAATCTTAAGCCAATTGAGCTTCAAGCAGCCATCGGACTAGCTCAGATAAAAAAGATTGAAGAAATCAAAACATTACGTTGTAAAAACTTTGATGATTTATTTAAAATTTTTAAAAAATATGAGCAGCATTTTCATCTACCGGTAGCGACAAGTAAATCAGACCCCAATTGGTTCGCATTTCCGCTCACGATCAAAGATGGGGCTCCGTTCACGAGAGAGCAAATTTGTACATTCTTGGAATCTAGAAAAATCCAAACTAGGACCTACTTTGGTGGTAACGTTATGCTACAGCCGGCCTATGATCATCTTGTCGATACAGCAGCTATAATAAAACAATTTCCGGTTGCTGGTAAAGTCACAACAGATACTTTTTTCCTTGGAACCTCTCCAGTTATAACAAAAGATAAAATCGACTACATCGAAAGCATAGTAGATCTATTTATGGAGAATGTATAATGATCTCGATCGCGATGCCGACATATGAATCTTTCGGCCGCGGCGTGGAATTTTTAGAATTTCAATTTCAAAAATTCCTTGAGCAGACTTACAATGATTTTGAAGTAGTAATTTCGGATCATAGCAAAGATGATAAAATTAAAAATATATGCAAAAAATATAAAGACAAATTAAACATTGTATACATTCATAATCCTCATAAGCGCGGAAATTTGTCTCACAATACAAATAATGCAATTAAGATTTGCAAAGGTGATATCATAAAAATATTATTTCAAGATGATTTTCTTTTTGAAGATGATAGCTTGCAAAAAATAAATGATGTTTTCACAGAAGAGACTGGTTGGGTTACCTCAGCTTGTGAGCATGTACTAGACACATCAATGAAAACATACAACAAGGTTATCCCAAGATATAGTGATAAAATAGTTTCTGGTGTGAATACAATTGGTAACCCAAGCGTTGTAGCGTTTAGGAACCTAGAGGATAATATCTTATTTGATGAGAAGCTGACTTGGACGGTAGATCTAGATTATTACAAAAGAATGCATGATAGGTACGGAGATCCAAAAGTAATTGAAGATACGATCGTCATAATAAGAATTTGGGATAAACAATTAACCAATTTGATTCCCCAAGAAATCAAACAAAAAGAAGAGAAGCTAATAAAAGATAGATATGCTAAAGTTAGATAATGTAACATTATTGGCACTAGGATCCACAGAAGTTCAAGAAAATTTAATGTCTCTAAAGTATAGTATGAAAAATATTTCTTTTGGGGCTGTAAAATTTATTTCTCACGAAGAGCCAAAGAATATACCGGCAAATATTGAGTATGAAAAATTTATAGGTTTTGATAAGATAAACTATAAAGAATTTAGTTATTATTGTATTTATAAATTAATCGAACACGTCGATACTGAATTTATGCTAATGATTCACCCGGACGGATTCGTAATAAATCCGGATTCTTGGACAAACGAATTTCTAGAATGGGATTATATCGGGGCCCCATGGCCGCTCATGAATACGGCTTTTATTGACCCCTTCGGAAAGCATCAGAGAGTGGGAAACGGGGGATTTACTCTGAGGAGTAGAAAAGTGCTGGAAATTCCTCACATCGAAGAAGTTCCCTTCGAAGTAAACGAGGGCACCTTCTATAAACATATGAACGCCGGCGCCTACAATGAAGATGGTAATATATGCGTACACAACCGGCATATTTTTGAAAAACACGGAGCCCGGTTTGCCCCGGTGGAAGTGGCAGCTCAATTTTCTCATGAAATTCCGATACCAGAAACAAAAGATATAAAAAAACCATTTGGATTTCATAGGTATTATCCTGGCACATACCCAAAAAGATTTAATTTTAACAACTATAAGAGAATAAAATGAGTCTAATCAAAGATAATTTTTTAGTTGTGAGTGACTACAATTGGTTACCTGAAAAGATAGAAGATTCTTGGGTTCACAAGTGGACGAATAATTATCTAATTTATGATCGAGCCCATAGATTTAAAGAATCAGACAAAGTAAAACATCAAATAAATGTGGGCCAAAACATTTTTGATATATTTTATTTTATAATTGATAACTATGACAATCTTCCCGATACCACTATCTTTTGTAGAGCTTGTTTGATGTTTCCGAAGGGAAGAGAAAAGCCACTATCCAGTGGAAACTGTAGTGAAGAAAATGTTTTGAAATTAATCAACAATAATACCTTCACCGAAATACATGACATGGGAAACGAAGTACACGAAAAATATATTAATCAGCCAATTCCGGCTAGCAAAATGGCTCCGGATGGCGGATATCTAGAAATAAATAATAGTTGGTACATGAATCATCTCCAATGGAAATATTTTGGAAACGTCAACACACTCTTGAAAGACATCTACAAAAATCCAGTGATTGATACATATATAAGATTTTCTCCCGGTGGAAACTATATTATACCTAAAAAAAATATCTTAAAATATAGTAAGAATTTTTACAAACAAATAATAAAAATTTTATCCTGGCGCCCGACCGGGGAAGCGCCTGGTGAAGCGCATATGCTAGAGAGAGCCTTGTATACCATATTTACTTGCGATTGGGAAGTTAATCCAAAATACAAATAATGGAAACTATGAAAAATGAAAAAATATTTATAACCGGCGGTGCGGGCTTCCTAGGTAAAAATCTAGTTAGCAAGCTTCACAAGGATAATGAAATAACAGTGTATTCGAGGGACGAATCAAAACACTATTATCTGAAAAAAGAATATCCAAGTGTTAGGTTTGTTGTGGGAGACATCAGGAACCGGGACCTCTTGGTTAGAAAGTCCATAAACCATACTATCGGTATTTTTGCAGCATCTTTGAAACAAATAGAGGCATGTAACGATAATTACGAAGAAGCTTCTAAAATAATAATCGATGGAGCGTTTAATTCTAGAATAGCTGCTGAGAAGAATAAGTTTAAATCAGCATGCTTTGTCTCTACGGATAAGAGTCGTGCAGCTACAACACTATATGGCGCCATGAAATATGTAGCCGGCGAGGGCTTTATAGCCGGCCCGTCGAGATGTAAGTTGACAACCGCTATTTATGGAAATGTAATGAATTCAACAGGTTCTATAATTCCATTAATCTGGAATTTTATAAAAAAAGGAAACACATTGTCTCTATATGGCGCAAGTATGACAAGATTTTTATTAGACGTTGAAGAAGCTATGAATTTGATAATGAAATCTGTAAACTATGAAAACTGCAATATTATCCCGCTAGCTAAATCTTTTCTAGTTAAAGACCTGTTCGACATTTATAAAGAAGAATTTGGGCTGTCTTATAAGATTACTCAACCGCGAACTGGTGAAAAGATCCATGAAATAATGGCCTCCAACGAAGAGACTCGCAGAATGGAACTACAGCCGAAAGACAATATTTATTTATTACATCCAAGCAGGGATATCGGTGCAACAAACTTTGTTAATAATGAGTACTCGTCTAAAGATTGTTGTTTAACCAAGGATGCTTTGTACGAGTATCTGAAAGAGAAGGGGTTTTATCAACCATGAAAATAATATTATTTGGCTCAAACGGCATGCTGGGAAGCTATCTCAAGTCCCATCTAGAACTGGAGCACACTATTATAGAGATAACCAGAAAAGACATTGATTTATCTGTAATTGACGAGGCAGAGTTGTTGTCGTTTTTGGCGAAAAAGATATCAAAGGATGACATTATAGTAAATGCAGCTGGGGTTATTAAGCAAAGAAGCTATAATACTCTTGATATGGTGATGGTTAATAGCGTGTTTCCACATATTTTAGCCAAGTTCAAAGACCAAACCGGCTGCAACGTTATACACATAACCACCGATTGTGTATATGATGGTTTCTCGGGCGCTTATGTTGAATCGGATGCACACAACTGCACTGACGAATATGGCAGGAGTAAGTCTTTGGGAGAAAACCCAACAATAACAAATATCAGAACTTCAATAATCGGAGAAGAAAAGCATAACAAGAGATCGCTACTTGAGTGGGTTAGGTCAAACAGAGGCAAAGCCATTGATGGACACGAAAACCACACATGGAACGGTGTCACTTGCTTGGAATTGTCAAAACTGATCAGTCAGATCATAAAAAATAATGCATTTTGGACAGGCGTAAAGCATGTTTTTTCTCCCGATATCGTCTCTAAATACACACTGGTTAGTATGATAAACGAGGTATATGATCTAAATATAACCATTAATAAAAAATCGACAGACAATCATTGCTATAGGAGTTTGTCGACATCAGGCGATCACATGATTAGCAAGCCTTTGTATGATCAAATATTAGAACTGAGAGATTTTAATTTAAAAACACGAGAGACACGAGAGAGGGGAACAGAATAAATGATAGTAAACGAATTATATAGTGGCTCCGGCCTCGGCAACCAGTTGTGGCGTTATGCTGTAACGAGAGCTATTGCTTTGAATAACGGTTATGAGTTCGGCATAATGAGCTCGCACAAGTTTAAGGCACCCAACATAATGACTCTAGACTTCGGTAAAGAAGTTGTAGGAGGTTCTGGCCCGGAAGGCGGCCCTCCCACTGCCCTTCCCGAAGGAATTGAGAGATATTATGAAGAGAAGTCCCTCATACACCCTGTTTATAACTGTGATTGCCGCCTTTATGACCCGGATCTAGCTAATATTGCCGACAACACCAAGATTGATGGTAACATGGAGTCTGAAAAATATTTGGAGGGCCATAAAGATGAAGTGAGAGAATGGCTAAAGATCAACGACGATAAGCAGATTTATAATTTTAAGAAAGATGATGTTTGTATCCTAGGCTTTAGGGGCGGCGAGTATGTTGGGATATCTGATTTGTTTTTGCCTGCCACTTACTGGCAAAATGCCATGAAGATCATGAGCCAAAGAAACCCGCAGATGCAGTTTAAGGTGGTCACTGATGACCCACATACTGCAGGAAGAATGTTCCCTGGAATCCCCGTGATGCACTTTCACACAGAGGCAGACTGGATCCTAGTGAGAAATGCCAAAAATATTATCATGTCAAATTCCAGCTTTGCGTGGCTTCCAACCTGGATCAATGATGAAATTCTGAATGTTATTGCACCAAAATATTGGGGAAAACATAACGTTTCTGATGGCTTTTGGGCCCAGGGCGACTCTTTGACTAAGGGGTGGGATTATCTCGATCGCGATGGAAGCCTTTTTACGTATGATCAGTGCAAGAAGGAAAAAGATCAGTATGAGGTTGATAATGTTTCTTTGTATGAAGCCTATAGGAAATCACCATGAGTGCAAAAATTTACGATTGCTTTCCGTTCTTTAATGAATTGGATTTACTCGAAATAAGGTTGAACTATTTAGATCCATATGTCGACTATTTCGTATTATGTGAATCAAATGTTACTTTCTCCGGAATATCTAAAAAATACTTTTATCTAGAAAACAAAAGCCTCTTCGAAAAATTTGAACATAAGATAATACACGTAGCTGTTGATGATACGCCGGCAGAACTAGTCGGCGTTGACCCGTTCAAAACAGACCAGCATCAAAGAAACTCGGTTATTAAAGGTCTTCGGGAATGCGCGGACAACGACATAATCATTACAAGCGATCTAGACGAGTTTCCCAACATTGAGTTAATTAAGAACATCGAGGATTTTTATGAACCAGACGTTTTGTTTCATTTAGCCCAGGACATGTATTACTATTATTTTAACCTTAGAGAAACATCAGGCAAGCTACTCTCGCACAGCGGAGAATTTGAGGGAATAGAAGAGAAAAAGTGGCTTGGAACAAAAATTTGTAATTATGGATTTCTTAAAAAATACGGAGTTGATCAATTAAGGCATCCCTCAATGAGAGAGTCTGGTCGACGCATCTCGAACGGTGGCCAACATTTTACATATGTTGGGGGCCATAAAAAAACAAGTGCCCAAGAGAGAGTCTTGTTGAAAATTGAGTGTGCTGCACATCAAGAATTTAATAACGCACACTATAAGTTAAATGTTAATGAAAACGTAAAAAACGATAAAGATGTTTTCTTTAGGGACTCTAAATTTGAAGTGGTGGAGTTGGACGAGAGTTTTCCCGAATACATTGTCAAAAATAAAGAACGTTTCGCCCACCTTATACGGATAAAAGAATGAAAATTCTCGTAACAGGACATAAAGGATATATTGGTAGTCGTGTATATAATAAGCTACGCGAAATGAACTATGAAGTAACAGGTCTCGATCTAAAAGATGGGAATGATATTCTTCATTGCCTTCCAGAGGATTGCTATGACTACGTGTTTCATCTGGCGGCGCTTCCTAGGGTTGGATTTTCAGTGAAGAATCCGAGCTATACATTAAAACAAAATGTTCTTGTTACCTCAACTCTCCTTGAGTGGGCCAAAAAGAAAAAGGTCAAAAGGGTTATTTTTTCTTCATCCGCAGCCGTCGACGGCAACGGCAACGGCCCGACATCCCCATACGGACTACATAAAAAAATGAGTGAGCTTGAATGCAAACTTTATGCTGAACTTTATGACCTAGATACTGTTTGCCTTAGATATTTTAATGTTTACTCGGAAGATCAAGAATACGGAGGCTCCTATTCTACTGCCTTGTCTGCTTGGATGGAAATGATTCGAAGAGGAGAGAAATTAAGACTTGATGGAACCGGCGAGCAGACAAGGGATTTTATTCATGTTGATGATATAGTGATGGCTAACATTTTTTGTATGCTACATACACCCCCCCTAAACGGCATATATCTTAATGTTGCTTACGGGAAATCATACTCTCTAAATTATATAAAAAATTATATTGATAAAAAATATAGTGTAGAGTGGTATTATACGGAAAGCAGATCTGGAGATATAGTACATTCGTCCGCAGATGTTACTGAATTTCGTTCCCTAGGTTGGTCTCCGGACGTAAGCTTAGAACAGGGTCTGGAAAGGTGTTTTGGTGGAAAGAAAAAATAATGAAAACATTTTTTAATAATATTATAATATTTACCCCCCAGGTGTATAAAGACGACAGAGGGTTATTTTTTCAATCCTACGATGAAATACTTTCTGAACACATTAATGAAAATTTTGTGCAAGACAATCATTCTTATTCACATAAAAATGTGATAAGGGGTCTGCACTACCAGTGGGAGCAGCCTATGGGCAAACTAGTGCGAGTGGTAAGGGGGGCAGCTATAGATTATTTTGTTGACATTCGAAAGAATTCCCCAACGTATGGACAATATAATAAAGTTAAGTTAACTGCGGATAATCACAAAATGATTTGGATACCACAAGGGTTTGCTCACGGTTTCTTAAGTTTGGAAGACCACACAACGGTATTATATAAGTGTACATCCTATTACAATCACGCCGGCGAATCGGGCATTAATCCATTTGATTCCGACATTAATATCGATTGGCCCATAGATCGAGAATTGGCAATACTTTCTGAAAAAGATTGTAATTCTCAATCATTGTTGGAATATACTAAGGATATAAAGTTTAATTTAGAGGAGAAAAAATGAAGTATATAGTTACTGGAGGAAGAGGCTTTATTGGAAGTCATTTTGTAGAGGAGGTCCTCTCCCGCGGGGATGTAGTAGTAGATATAGACATAATGAGTTATGCCTCGCATCAATCTCTGCCGTGGGACAACCACCCGAATTACACGTTTCTTAAGGCGGATATTAGTGAAATTACACACTTACCTTCTTGTGATGTACTGATTAATTTTGCTGCCGAAAGTCACGTTGATAATTCCATTAATGATACCACTCCGTTTATTAAGAGCAACATTTTGGGTGTTCACAATCTTTTGGAGCTTGTGAGAGGAAAGCCAGCCTATGCTCGCCCCCTGTTTTTTCACATCAGTACAGATGAAGTATATGGAGATCGATTAGAAGGTTCGTTTAAAGAGGGGGACAAACTGACTCCAAGTAATCCATATTCCGCGACGAAAGCAGCCGCTGAAATGTTGGTATTAGCCTATGCTAGGACCTATGAAATGGATTTTATTATTACTCGAAGCGCCAACAACTATGGTGCGCGGCAATATGAAGAGAAGTTGATTTCAAAATCGATCGTTAGTCTCAAGGGAGATAAAAAAATTCCTGTTCACGGCGACGGAACTTACATCAGGGACTGGACCTATGTAAAAGACAATGTATCCGGACTGTTGGCAATAATTGATTCTGGTGTAAAAAATGAAATTTATAATGTGGCTTCTGAGAACCACATGACTAACCTAGAAGTTGTTAAATCGGTCATAGACTGGTTTGATAAGGACGAAAATAGTTTAATGTTCGTAGAAAACCGATGGGGCCAGGATTTGAGATATTCTATTAGCTCCGAAAAGTTAAGAGATCTCGGATGGACCCCGACGCACCCCAGGGGACTCCACAAGTGGTTTTAGAAGAGATTTTTTTAACCGGCGGATCGGGCACGTTGGGTACTGAACTGATAAGGCAGTCTCATAAGTTTAATATTAGTTTCACCGCGCCTTCTTCTAAAGACTGCGATATAACCGACGAACGCGCAGTTCATAAGAGTTTAGTGAAATTTGAAGGAGACATAGTTTTACATGCAGCTGCTATCACTGATGTTAAAGGCGTTCAAACATCTCCCATGGCCGCAATTGATATCAACGTTCTTGGGACGATAAATCTTATAAAAATCTGTCAGCACCTTAACAAAAAACTAGTGTTTATTTCTACGGATTACGTTTTCGATGGAAAAAAGGGAAATTATAAGATAGGAGATCCTATTAATCCTATATCAAAATATGCCAAAACAAAGTCTGCCGCCGAATTATTGGTTCGATGTATTGAGGAGACCCTGGTTATAAGAACAAGTTTCTTTGGGTATGATTTTCCTTACGAGAAAGCGGCAATCGACCAGTGGAGTTCAAAAGATTATGTTGATGTAATCGCCCCTCTAATCTTAAAAGTTTTAAAAAAGAAAAAAACTGGAATTGTACATATCGGCACCGCGAGAACTACCACCTACGAAAAGGCGCAAAGAAGAAAACCCCTTGTTGAGGGGGTATATTTACAGGACCTAGGGTTTCAAATTCCAAGAGACATAAGTTTGGAAGGAGTAAGTTAGCATCCTTATTAAAAGAAAAAACCTAATGAAACTTTTAGTAACAGGCGGTTCTGGTATGGTTGGATCCTCCTTCAAAAGTATCATACCACAAGCTGAATATCCTGACCGCGGCCAATTGTGGAACGAGATGTCAAGAGCGGTGACTAATAATGATGAGTTCTTTACTGATAAAAATGTTATTCATTTGGCGGCAAAAGTCGGAGGGGTAAAAGCAAATACAGACGAGATAGCTGACTTTTATATGGCTAACTCTACTCTAAATCAGACTCTTTTAAATGCTTGCTCTTTAGCCAAGGCTAATAAGGTTGTTTCTTTATTGTCGACATGTGTATATCCGGACGCTCCTTATGTTTCTTATCCCTTGACAGAAGAACAACTACACCTTGGTCCACCACACTCATCCAATTTTGGTTATGCTTATGCTAAAAGAATGGTCGATGTTATGTCTCGGGCGTATCGACAACAATATGGGTGCAATTTTATTACAGCGATTCCTAATAATCTTTATGGCGAAAATGACAATTTTGATCTAGAGAATAGTCATGTCATTCCAGCAATTATAAGAAAAGTTTGGGAAGCCAAAGTAGATAATAGTCCATCCATAGAATGTTGGGGAAACGGTTCTCCGCTGAGAGAGTTCACATACTCACAAGACATAGCACACATACTACTATTTTTAATGAAAAAATACGATGAACCAGAACCGATAAATATTGGTAATACAGAAGAATATTCCATTAAAGAAGTAGTAGAAATTATTTGTAATATCATAGAATATAAAGGCAATGTGGTGTGGAACACAGATAAACCTTCTGGGCAATATAGGAAACCATCTTCTAACAAAAAGCTGCTAGATCTGGGATGGAAAAAAGAATGGTATACTCCTCTACAAAAAGGTTTAAAAAAAACGTGTGAGTGGTTTATAATGAATTATCCAAACATTAGGGGTATTTCTTGAAAACGGCAATAATAACCGGAGTAACAGGGCAAGATGGCTCATACTTGACTGAACTTCTTTTGTCTAAGGGATATAAAGTAGTTGGGTTAAAAAGAAGAACATCTTTGATAAATACAGATAGAGTTGATTCATTTTATGATAATCCAAATTTTATACTTGAATATTGGGATCTAAACGACACCGGTTCACTTTATAGAATTATAGGAAAACATAAACCAAATGAAATTTATAATCTTGCTGCCCAATCTCACGTCCGTGTATCGTTTGATATACCTGAGCATACTGTCGACGGTGTAGCAATGGGAACCTTAAGAATTTTAGAAGCAATTAGGAACCTCGATAAGGATATAAAGTTCTACCAAGCCTCATCATCTGAGATGTATGGAGACGCGCCATGCCCAAAAACTGGGTATACGGAAAAAAGCAGGATGACCCCGGCATCGCCATATGCTTGTGCTAAGTTGTTCTCACACAATTTAGTAAGAAACTATAGAGAATCTTATGGTCTGCACGCTTCGAGTGGTATTTTATTTAATCATGAGTCCCCGCGCCGAGGAGAGACATTTGTAACTAGAAAGATAACACTCGCAGCCGCCAGAATAAAATTAGGATTACAGTCCAAGCTGTATCTTGGTAATTTAAATGCCAAGAGAGATTGGGGATTTGCCGGAGACTATGTGGAAGCAATGTGGCTCATGCTACAGACAGATAGTGCTGATGATTATGTTATTGCTACTGGCAGAACAAATACGGTGAGAGAGTTTCTACACCATGTTTTTGAATACGCCGGCTTGGGAGATTACAACAGGTACGTTGAAATTGATCCTAAATATTTACGTCCCCATGAAGTACCACATCTTCTTGGCAACTCGGCAAAAGCCAAGAAGCAGTTAGGGTGGGAGCCGAAGGTTAATATGGAAGAATTAGCGGTGCTCTTGTATGAGTCCGATTTAAATTTTATAAAAGGAGAATAAAATGAGATTATCAAACCAAGCAGTGGGAGCCCTAATGATGGCACTCCAAAGATCATTAATGGAACAAACTGATATTGTTCCTGTCTTACGAGAGATGAACCTTCAAGTAAATCCAGAAGATCCATCTCAATCAGAGTTGGTGGTAACTAATCCACCAACGATTAACTTCGATACAGTTGAACTAAACGAGGAAGGATAATAAAATGTTTAAGAAGACTACAGAGCCAAGATATTTAACAGAGGGTCAGGCAAGAGAACTAATCGATGAGGTTGTCCGCACTGCGGTTCGACAGCAAGCCCGCGACCTTGAAAAGCATCTGGGCGACATCGACAGGCGCCTTAAGACTCTAGAGAAAAGGCGTTAATGCCAAGATATCAATACCGATGCACAGCCTGTGAGGAAGTGTCTACAATAGATCACCCATCGTGTGAGATAGAATCAGCATGTCCAAAATGTGATTCTGGAAGCGCTTTGGTAAAACTTCTAACAAGATTTAGCACAGGCAAGAAGTCGGTAGTGAAGAAAAAGGTTGGCGCCACCACAGAAGAGTTCATAAAGGACTCTCGCAAAGCCTTACGTCAACAGAGAGACGATTTGGACAAGGGTCGTTGATGCTCACGTATATAATCTTAACAAGCTCTCTAATCGCCAATGCTTTGCTGCTGTGGTATGTGGTTAGATTGTTGCGTAAGTTTATCTTTATTTCTGAGAACTTATCTGATTTGTTTTTGACTACAAAAGCATTCCAAGTATTTTCTAAGGATATGTATAGTATGAACTCGTATCACGGAGAACCTGTGATACAAGAACTTATTACAAGAATCAGAGAAGTTAACGATGAGATCTCAAACTTTAGAGAGATATTCGAACACACAATAGATGAAGAGCTAGAACAAGAGCTAGAGGAAGCACTGAATGCCGAGGAAGAAGAGCAAGAAAAATCATTACTTTACGCAGGTACACGAAGACGCGATAGTTAAATACGCATCGACAACAGACTATGAACTAAGGTCCAAGTTATACGAAGAGTATATACAGCCTGCCTTTGAACAGATGGTCGATAAGATTATTTATACTTATCGTTTCACAACACTGCCGAATATTGATTATTTAAGAGCAGACTGTAAAGTCTGGCTTACAACTATACTAAACAAGTATGATCCAAATAAAGGCTCAAAAGCTTTTTCATATTTCTCGGTTGTAACTAAAAACTGGTTTATTCATAAGATCAAGAGAACAAAGAAGCGCCTTAAAACAGAGGTGTTTATGGAAGACGTTCTAAATGAGTTGGACGAAGACTTAATCTCAGACGAACCAACCTATTATGAGAAGCGATCAGAGATAGAGTTTTGGAGATCTCTTAATACAGAGATCGATACTTGGGACTCTTTTATGATCAAAGAAAACGAGAAAAAAGTTCTTATGGCTGTTCGTATTCTTTTAGACTCTGCTGAACAAATAGAAATTTTCAACAAAAAGGCTATTTACTTATACCTTCGCGAACTTACTGGATTGAATACCAAACAGGTAGTCAATAATCTTAATAAACTTCGTAAGAGATATAGGACGTTTAAAGTAAAATGGGAAAACAGCGAGATTTAAGTTTAGAGACTTATATAGAGAAAACAACAACTAACATTGAAGAGGATCGGGCTATGGCTAAATCATTATTGATAGATGTTATGACCGATATGAAAGCCTCTACCGCCGATAGAAGAGAGATGGGACCTATCGCGGCTAAGTATGTAGAAAACCTTCAAAGGTCCAACGAGCAGCTTGTAAAGCTTGCTGCCATCCTTCAAAGACAAAAGACAAATCAAGTAGGTCTCACAGAAGACGACAAAGAACAGCTGTTTGATATTCTAAACGAGAATAAAGAATGACAGTAACATTTAAAGACATAGTAGAAAACTATGGGGTATTGAATGATCTTTCTCCACCAGACGGGTTATCTGGAAATAGGAGAACCTTATCTCCAACCGATGCTCTTTCAGCAGTTCTAGAACAAGCATATACTCCAAATGCAATGGACGGTAAATCTGAATTTACCGGCATTGTTATGGCAACCCTACCAACAACACAACCTACCTTTACATCTTTTCGCGAAAATATTAAATACTTAGATTCTTTATCTTTCAATCAGGAAGAGTCAAGCGATCTTAAAGAACTATTCTTTACTTATAAAGTGTATATTCCAGAGATTGATCCTAGAAATATTATTGAACCCAATGGAAAGAAAAGCAATGGTCTGACTTTTAGTCAAAGAATAAATACATTGCCAACTGCTGTCCTCGCTGTAAGCGATGGATTATCCGAGGCTAATCAGGCAATCGTCCCTGGAACACTGGTGGATATTAGATTTGCAAATGAGAAAAGATTTTTAAATCCTAAAATTGTTAGAATTGGAGGAAAAGCTTTTAACATAAATTATGAACAAGGAACTGCTGCGTCGGCCTTTGGCTCCAATGGACCAATAACATTATTAGGACCAAACGGACTTGCTCCACTCGGCTCCGCGCGCCGCAAAGGGCAAGATAAAGCAATTGCTTTAAAGAATCTAAGAAAGCAAATATTTGAGTCTGTAGGAGATGAAACGCTCACCGCCCCTTCTGGAGCACAGTTTTCTTCCAAAACTGCCCGAGGTGGCTTGGATGGACCCTTAGCTAAAAAGGCTAATTCCTCTTGGGAGAGTAATGCAATCTTAGCCAAATCTGTGCAACAACAATTAAAGACTAAGCTTAAGACCCAGATTGATCATATGTTAGCAAGATTAGAAATGCCATTGGTAACATTTAATAGAATTCTTAGTAAAGAAAGCGGAACCTTTGATCCTTATGCTATCAACAACAATACGGGCGCCACGGGACTAATACAGTTTATGCCTAAAACAGCTACAGGCTTAGATACAACAGTAGAAAACTTACTTACGATGGGACCTGAGAAGCAACTTGAATTTGTTGAAAAATACTTTTCAAACCTAAAAGGAGATAGAGATATTTCCAGGGACGATCAAGGAGTAGATTGGTACTTCTTAGTTTTTTATCCTGCGGCTATAGGAAAAGACCCTGAATATGTTATTGGTGGTGACGACCCCGCCGGAGCCGCCAGTGTTAACCCTGGATACCGCGATAAGAACAATCAACAACAATATATCACTCGACGCAGCGTTATAGCAGCTTGGAAAAGACCGTAAGTAGGATAAGACAAATATGACAACAAAAAGAAAATCATATTCCGCAATAAATACAAATCCGGAAAGTGCCCAACTTAAAAGCGAGTTAGAAGGCGCCTCTCCCGCAGAACAAGCTGATATTCATGGAGTGGCCTCTAAGGAGACAAAAAACTTTGATGCTGCTAATATCATTGTCGCTTCAAATGAAAAGTTAATAAAAAAAGGAAACTCTTCAATTCGCCTAGGCAAGGATAGAAATTCAAACTTATACTCGGGCGCAGGAGGTAAAGGGCATAGCCACTGTGCAGCAATAGATATAGTTGCTGGTCATTACGGATTCATGGCCCGCGAACGCGACAACCGCGGAAGAAAATTATATGTACATCCAGATTTTACAATGGATGCTGCAAGAATTTATGTTAGTCAAAAGTCAGATATCGATAGTTATTTGAGAATTAACCGCCCTAAGGGGGGTGGTTCCACTTCCGATGCGAAAGGGTACTACAAATCCACAGTAGCTCTCAAGGCTGATACTATTAGAGTTGTTGCTCGTGAAAGTATACGACTAGTAACTCGTACTGATGATTTGGACTCCCAAGGGGGACAGCTATCAAATGCCGACAAGAGTGGATATGGGATTGATTTGATAGCTTGTAATGATCCGGAAGAACTTCAGCCAATGGTAAAGGGAGATAACTTGGTTGATTGTTTAAATGCTATGCTACAGGTTGTAGAAAATGTTTCAACAATATTAGACAACTTTATTTCATATCAACAGGAATTGAATAGAGATATTATGAGTCATACTCATATGTCCCCCTTCTATGGAACGGAGACAGCCCCAGACTTTAAACAGATTATGACGGCAGGCGTAGAAAATGCAATCAATGTTGCACTGAATTGTCAAGTTCCGATGATTGCCGACATACCGTTAAATAATGTATCAGTCGTAAATGATTATTTGGATAACTCTGGTGTCGCCGGCGATAAATATATCTTAAGCTTATATAATAGGACAAACTAATGGCAATCCCACAAATAGCGTCTATATCACTTGATAGTAATATAAACAGGGCGATCCCTGGTGTGCCTTTTATACACAGAATCAATTCTGTACCATATTATTATGTAAAGGTTGTGATTAGGGAGCCAACAGCTACGTTTAACTCAAGTGAAGAAACAAATCAAAAGTATATTAGTAAAGCAACAGATTACTTTTTAGAACACTTTTTTCCTGAGTATTATCCACTTGTGGTAAACATCAATAATTCAAGCTACTCGGAAAATAGACAGGATTATGAAGACTTAAGAGAAACAATATATAATTCTATATCTTTTATTAAAAAACAACCCGCTAGACCAAGAGTAAGAATATATAAGCTTTCATTAGGAACTAATCTTGCTAGGATTACTCCATATGATTTACGCGCAGAATATGAAACTGAAGGTAAATTGCCCAGTATCGAAGAAGCCTTAGAATTTTATAATAATGAGAGAGGATCTGGAACCACTGATACATCAACAAGTTTTGAGTTTGTTAATTATCCTAGTGAGATAGATAAATTAAAAGGAGCAATTAGTAGCTTTACGACCGCACTATCTACATTTCAAGGTATTGTACCGCCGTCTATTGATATTAATAGTCTAGGTTTATCAACCAATAGAGTTATTAATAAGCTTTTAGATGTAGTATATGAAAGTATAGATTTTAAGCATGAGGAAAGTAATTTTTTTGATACTGACTATGTGACAATGTATTTTGATGATGCTCCCTCGGATAAGATGAGGATTGTAAGGATAGAGTATTTTATACTGAATGTCACAAGATCAGAAACCGAAGTTGCAACGATAGGCTTTATAACTAATTCTAAGTATAATCCCCTATTTAAGGATCCGCTAGCTCTTAATACTTTAAAAAATTACAAAGAGTTAATCCGGTCATCCCAAAGAACATCAGGCTTAACACAGCAATTTCCCTTATTTGGAACAGAAGAAAGCCCGGGCGCCCTAGATATGCTTGGGTTAGGAGGTACTCTAACTGGCTCTGCTCCTTTAATTGGAGACATTCCCGGGTCTCTCACCCCAGGTAACAATATTTTTGGCAACAGATCCTCAGACGACTTGATTGATGTAAATAATTACGATCAACTACAAAATACATTTTCAACTATTCTTACTCAAGAAGAATTAAGAAAAGAATTAGAGTCAGCAGAAAATGAAGCAGTAAAGAAAAATATTTTACAAGCGGAAAAAGCTAAAAAACTAAATGCTGGTATTCAAATACTTGATAACATCGATGATGTTTTAAATTTTAATATACCATTAGCCGGCCCAAACAAAACAAAGGAACAAAAAGCTATAAATCAGATTTTAAATCAATTTGGGATACAAGCGCTTGTAAAAGAGGCAATTATTTGTCTCACTTTGGGTCTAGGTGCCACTGCATCGAGAATCACACAGTCAGTTAGAAACTCTATAGTACAGAACGCCTCCTCACTCCAGAGTGAGCCCACACCTCCTTCAGAGGATTTAGAAATTGAGAGACCTACATTAGGCGAACAATTGAGTGTTGACTTTCCTTTCTCTGTTACTGGCAGCCCTCCAATTGGAAAGCAGATTGCCAACATTGTTCTAGGCGCCGTCGCAAACGCAGCTTTTGAGATCATCAAGTCTTTGGTAGAACTAATACAGTTTAACTGTAATTCTATGTTAAGGGGAGCAGGACAAATTCCAATTGATGTAGGAGATATCTTACGAAAGGAGAATGATAAGGCAGCACTTAGTTTTCCAAATCTTGAAGAACTTCTTCGAGCCGAATTTGGTTCGGATGGCTTAGAGTTAGAACAAGTCTATACATACTTCTCTGATGTATCGGAAATTTTAGATCCGATTGAGGTCTGTAGGCTTTTAAATTCACAGACAGAAGTTGAACAAGTTACTTATGATAATATTCTTCAATACAACCAAGGATATTCATTAGAGCAAATTAGAAATAACATAAACTCTATTAGTGCTATTAACGGTTATTTTGCAAGAATGTCGCAATACGTTGATACGGTTTCAATATGTAACGATATTATCAATAATAGGGTCGTTCGCGTAATTGAAAACTGTAACATATGTTTGGACGAAGATTTCTTTGACTCAAATCCGGCACTAGATGAGCTGATAAACATTTCTGAAAATGGAATACAGATTCTCCCCCCAGAGATTGATTTTCTGTGCCCTGATTCACCGAACTATCTTGAAAACCCAATTGCAAACAGGATTCTTCCAAATCTTTTTGATACAGTATTGGACACAACCAAGATTTATATGGCTGGATCGCTAGAAGCCGCGCGCACATCTTTATTGGATCCAACAGTTGTTAATGAGATGAACCCTGATTTGTCCGGCGCCTTGGAATCTTTGAATATTGAAGCTCCGGCAGTAGAGATGGATCCTGGCGCGCTTAGTTTCATTACAGATATGTTTGAGTTCTTTGATGGGATTGAAGACGCTGTTGTGGAAGGAATTGAGGGACAAGCTTGTGCCGACATAGATAATGCTAAAATACAAAACATTATTGATAATGTGGGAATCGTGATTGAGGCTATACAAACCGGCTTAAACGAAGTACCTGGGGTCATCGAAGAAGTTAACGACAAGATAACTTCAATCCAAGATAATAACTCCACCGGCGGCGGCGCACACGTTGAATATGTATTTCCAGAAGCATTTAAGAGCAGATTTCAAAATGCAATCCAGCCTCCCACATATAATCCTATAGGATCAAATGGCGTTGAGGGAGCCCCAGCAGCAGGCTCAATTTATGAAACTGCATACAGCGGCATCTCTGCGGCACAAATGGACATAAGACTGTTATTTTCGGGTGAAGTTGGGACTCCCGGCGCCCAAGAGTTAGTTTTACAATATCCAAAGTGGTCTGCTAACTCTACATCTTACCTAAATCTATCCTATAATCTCACAGCTGTAGATTCTAGTCTAGCAGGGAATGTCACGGATCTGGTTCCATCGCAATACTCTGAGTTGCCTATAAGCCAAACATATCAAGATTTTAATATAAATCCATATATTTATCGCTTTTTAGAACCAGTGTTATTAGCACAAGGATCCCTGCTGGATGCAGGAACTATAAAAGATGTAGTTGGAGAAACATATAGTGGTGTATATGGCTCATTGTATTTGAAATTATTCAACTATATTCTAAATAACGGAGCATTTAGTGCCGATAAAATTAATAATTTAAAATTCTTCAAAGACAACGATCTTTGTGATCCACCGAATGTAGGAGACTTGTTTGACTCCGCGGGAATCCTAGATCAGATGAAAAAAGAGTTCGCAGCCGCAGCATGCTATGACGAAGGTTCAGCGCAAGACAAAGCTAGAAATACGCTTTATTATGGACTCATGCTGATGCTTATACAAGCAATAATAGATGAATTTATAATTAAAAATATTGTTGTTTTCTCAGCCTTTAAAATGACTTCCCTAACAGAACTACCACTCTTTAGAGAATTTATGGTTAATGAAATCGTGGGTTCGTTCCAGAGCGCTCGACTGGATGGTGACTCAATCTTAGAAAGGGAATTATATAATTACTTCCAAAGAGTCTCTGTAAGAGGCTCAACTGCTAATAATGGAGGCATCGCACACACTTATCCTCCATATGAAATACCAGCTGGATTCGAGAATGATCCAGATACTCAAGTAGCTAATTTTCCATTAGGAAACAATTATGAGCCTTTAATACGCTTTTTGGTAGAAGAAAGACTCAACTATACTTGGGACAACGGACAAAGAACTACTCTAGGTGCCATAAATAAAATTATTGATCCAAAGAACGAAAATAAATCATTTGATGATGTGTTCTTGGAGGATGTGGTTGGATTGTATGATTTTTATAATGGTCCATATGGTACAATTAGTGAGACTTTCATTAATTACACAGGTACGGATACTGTAACATTTCTGCGCGGAAATCCAGCAGACGGATTGGAACAAGAGGAATTGAATGCAGGAAAAATTGAAATGGTCATCCCCTCGACCGGCACCAACGGGACCCCGACCAAAATACTTTTCACAATCAATATTGAAGCTACTAGCGCTAGCCCAAGATTTCAAATTCTAGATGCAGTTCGACAAGATCCACAATATCAAATTTTCAAGAATCAAGTATTTAATCAAGATGCGATAATGCTTGGGGCTATATTATATAACACATATTTAACAGAATTGTTTTTCTCAGACATAACAGATGCTTTTAGGAATACTAAGAGAGCGATCATCAACTTTATGAATATGACTGACGCCTCCACGAGACCGCCTGTTCCTGATGGTCCAAATAACAACTTTAATAATTCTCTTGCCAATAATGGACAGCAGAATATGGACTCACTAGCCAGAGAAATTTTCTTAAAGTTCTTAGTAGAGACTCCAATTCAAATTCTCAAGGGGTTGGTAGAATTAATAGATCCTCACATTGCAATTTCAAAGATTGTCAAGACTTTTACAGGAAAGGCATTCACAAAAGTTTCTCAAGCATTCCAAACATTCATAGATGCACAGCCAGATGAATCACCTATTAAGGCTGCTGGTATTTCCGGCGAAGACCTTCTTGCTTTATTATTCTGCTTATACAACATTCAAAATGAAGTCGGCTCCGGAGCCTTGGGACCTGCAGCAACAGCCGGTCCAGAAGGTGCCGACATCACCGATAATGCGTTATTTGGTCCAAGAATTTCGCTTGACGGAGTTGATTTTAAGGGAACAGTCGCAGGAATGTTTATGGCACCCCCATCTCCTCTAGGAATTCTATACTTGTTGATAGAACTTCTTAAGGTCAAGATTGAGGAAGACCAACCGGAGACAACGAATGTCGACGCGACGGATTCTCCACCATCAGAGGAGTGCTAAAAATAAATTACTCAACTAGTTAAAAACGGAGGATAATTTTATGGCTTCGGGACTTGCTCCAAGATTACCATTAGTTTTTGATAATGTCTTTGGTCCTTATGGGCTGATCACAGACTTCGAAGGATTAGCAAAGCAAAACTTAAAGATGCTGATCTTAACTGCTCCCGGGGAAAGAATGATGCATCCGCAGTTTGGAGTAGGACTAAAGAAATATTTATTTGAACAGAATAACGGTTCGACGTATTCAGATATAGAAAGCAATATAAGAAAGCAAGCTAAAAGATATTTACCTTTCATTGGTATTAGAAGAATTGATTTCACAGTTCCGGAAAATAACCCTGACCTATTCCCGAATAATTTAGTTGTTTCAATATTTTTTACAATCATTCCTCTACAAACTAATACTGTTTTAAATGTAGAAGTCAATAACAATATTAATTAGTTAAAAAGGTAATCACATATGTCAAAAAAGAATGTTGCAATCAATTATACTAATAGAGATTTTGAATCAATTCGTCAAGATCTAGAGGATTTTGCTAAAAGATATTATCCGGATACTTATAAAGACTTCAATAGAGCTTCCTTTGGCTCTCTAATGTTGGACACAGTTTCCTATGTTGGAGACATTTTATCCTATTACCTAGACTATCAGATGAATGAGACATTCTTAGATAGTGCAATTGAGTATAACAATGTTGTGAAGCTAGCTAGACAGCTTGGCTATAAACTTCAAACAAGCCCTTCCTCGTATGGTCGATTAACCTTCTATGTCGAAGTCCCAGCATCTTCATTGGGATTAGGTCCCGATAATTCCTTGATACCTGTTTTGCAAGCTGGCTCTACTTTTTCTTCTACCGGTGGCGGTTTTTATACACTCTTAGGGGATGTGGATTTTAGTAGCGAGGGAAATCAGGTCGTTGTAGGCTCTGCCGATTCGGTAACAGGAGTTCCTCTTACATACGTTATTAGAGCTACGGGCACGGCTGTTTCTGGCCGCGGCGGCAATGAAACAATCTCGGTCGGTGGATTCCAGAGATTTAGAAGAGTCCCATTGGGTATATCAAACATATCAGATGTAATTAAAGTAACTGACACCGAGGGCAATGAATATTTTGAAGTTGACCATCTTTCCCAGAATACTATTTATAAAGCGATCAGAAATACTACTACGACTCGCTCAACAGTCCCTAATTTGCTCAAAGCTGTACCAGTATCTAGAAGATTCACAGTAGAGACAATAGATAATCAAACATTTTTGCAATTTGGATACGGATCGGACAGTGACACACTTCAAAATCCAGTTGTCGATCCCTCAGAGGTGGTTCTGGATCTTAATGGGCGCTCTTACACAACAGATACTAACTTTGATCCAACAAAATTGATAGATACTGACAAGTTCGGGGTGGGTCCATCAAACACTTCCTTAAATATTCAATACCGTTTCAACACTACATCAGATGTTAATGCCGCAGTAGATACAATTACGCTCGTGGGATCTGCAAATTTTAGATTTGGCAATCAAGGAAGTTTATCTCTCGCAAATAGAAACTCTGTTGTTAACTCTCTGGAAGTTACAAATGAAGAACAATTTGTTGGCAGCGTAGCATTACCTTCATCGGAAGAGATTCGACAAAGAGCATTTAGTTATTTTGCGACACAAAACAGGGCTGTTACAGCACAAGACTATCAGGCAATTTGCTACGGCATGCCAGCCAAGTTTGGAATGATAAAACGCATCGCAATTACCAAAGACGCAGACGAGTTTAAGAGAAATGTTAATATTTATACACTCTCGGAAAATAGTTCTGGAAAACTTACTGTTGCCAACACTACTCTTAAAAACAACTTAAAGAATTGGATTACCCAATATAAGATGATATCTGACACAGTTGATATTCTAGATGCTCAAATTGTTAATTACGACATTAGTTATGAGATCTTAATAGATATTAACGCCAACAGATTTGATGTTATTAATAGTTGTAATGAAAAATTGACTTCTAAACTTGCAATGAAACAAGATATTGGAGAGCCAATAAAAATAACTGATATCTATCGAGAACTACAAAAAGTAAATGGAGTAGTTGATGTGACATCAGTTGACATCGGTCTTAAATCAGGCGGCATCTATTCAGAGTCCAATTATGATTTTGATGCTGCGCTCTCATCTGATGGACGAATAATAGAAGCGCAGCCTAACGTTGTGTTTGAATTAAAATATCCAAACATTGATATTAAGGGAGCTATTAGATAATGGCTATTTTAAGATATACTGCTAGCGCAGATAATACGATTACAAATGCTTATGAAGCCAATCTTGTAACTAGAGGTTCTGGCTCCAACATGGGTTATGCCGATTCTCTAGAAGTGTTTTCTATTTACGGACAAGAATCTGGTTCAACTGGACAATCACAGGAACTATCCAGAATATTGATTGAGTTTCCAGTCTCCAAGGTTTCTACCGATCGCACAGCAGGCACAATACCAGCATCTGGTTCAGTTTCATTCTTTTTAAAGATGTCCAACGCAGAGCATCCATTTACTTTACCACAAGATTTTAACTTAATCGTTGCTCCAATCTCGCAGTCTTGGAATGAAGGTACAGGTCTAGATATGGATGAGTATCAAGATCTTGGAACATCCAACTGGATTAAAACTAATAGCAGCACATCTTGGACTAGTGTTGGTGGCGATTACTTATCTCAAGACAACTATAATGTTAGATTTGAGGAAGGGTACGAGGATCTAGAGTTAGACGTATCAGAAGTTGTAGAAAACTGGATTAAGGGCCTCGCTGGCGGCGAGTATAACAACTATGGATTCGGTATTCGTCTAACAGCATCTCAGGAAGCTTATTTTTCATCCTCCACGGGCGCCGATGTGGGTCCGGTAATCCAGAACACTGTCGGGGCAACTCAATCATATTACACAAAGAAGTTCTTTGCCCGCTCAAGTGAGTTCTTTTTTAAGCGTCCTGTTTTAGAAGCGCGCTGGGATTCGCGAGTCCAAGACGACAGAGAGAACTTTTATTTCTCTTCATCTCGCGCTCCGGCAGAATTTAACTTAAATAGCCTGTATTTCTACAACTATGTAAGAGGTGGATTAAGAAACCTTCCATCGGTGGGAACTGGGAATCTTTCAGTATCTTTCTACTCAAGTTCTTTTGGAACACCAACCGGTTCAGCAATCGCATTATCAGCAGGGGGAAGCACGGTCTCTGCCGGCGATACAAACGCTACGGCAAGTTATGTGAGTCCTGGCATCTATTCTTGTGATGTGGCTCTTACGGCGGCTTCTACACCCCTTCAAGAGATACACGATGTATGGCACTCCGGGGGAGTAGAGTTCTTTACTGGCTCATTTTATCCAGAGTTGATGCCAACTTACGATAGTGCCCCAACATTCAATAGGATTACATCTTGTAGAAATCTTAAAAAGAAGTATTCGAGACAAGATACAGCAAGATTTAGGTTCTTTGTTCGCGATAGGAACTGGTCCCCAACGATCTACACAGTCGCGACAGCAAACAATCCAACTGATGTTATTGAGAGCGCTTCATACGGTGTATATCGCGTAACAGATAATCTGTCAGCAGTCCCTTATGGAACTGGTTCGGATTACAGCACTTACTTATCCTACGACAAAGAAGGCAACTACTTTGATTTAGATATGTCTCTTTTGGAAGCAGACTATATGTATGAGATAAGATTATCTTATTATAATGACAGCATTAATTCTTGGCAAGAGCAACCTCAAACGTTCAAATTTAGAGTTGAAGAATAATTAAAGTATGAGTTTCAAAATTTTATTCGATAAAGCTAAAAAAGCTAATTCTCTCTCAAACAAGTCTTCTAAAGAGATCGGCGCCGAAGTCGAGTCAGTTGGATACCACAAAGAAGATATTATTCATGAGAAGAGATATATTCCAAGTGTAGATTTTTCGGATCCATCAAACTTTGCTCGTTATGGATCGGCAGAGGAATATTATGTTCAATCAATTGAAAGAATTTATGAAACTTATCCTTATGATGGCTCACTGAAGGAAAGACTTAAGTGGGAAAACGAGTCAACTTATATTGATCTTCATATTCTTAATAATTTATACCCTAGAACAAACGGTTATGCGATTGTATCAGCAGACGGATGGGGCTCCACTACCAAGACCTCAGGATATGGCTTGCCTTCCTCGTTGGAATATATTTATCTCGAAGGCGGTCCACACCCAAATCCAAATGGTATGTCGCCGCTTTCTACACAATTCACCGGCTCTAACTATTATGATACAAGCACTAATAGAGAAAGTAACCTTAAATATGATCTTAAGAACGACGGTGTAACGGTAGAATTCTGGCTAAATAAAAGCGAATTCTTATCTAGCCTAACCGAAAAGGAAGTTATCTTTGACCTTTGGAACGGCGAAGCTTCCGGCTCTACTTCATATGGTCGCTTGACAATTGAGTTATCTGCCTCAACAGATGGTACTACACCAGTTCTTGTTACGGCTCAATCCGGCACATCAGGTATATATCAACAATCAGTAGGTTCTGTTACCTTCACAACAGCATCACTAGCAGATGCAAATTGGCACCATTATGCCATTTCGCTTCTTTCAGCCTCAAGTGGTATTGAGTCTAATTTCTATGTTGACGGAACGGTTAATAATAGTGCTACTTTGGGTTCTGTGGGCATCAATGAAGTAACAGGAGCCCTAAGAGCTTACATTGGTGCTATTCAAACAGCCCCTTCGGGCACAACTGTATCTGCCGGTTCAGGAAAACTATCTGGCTCTTTAGACGAGTTTAGATATTGGAAGACACAGAGAAGTTCTAAGGACGTTGGAAGATACTTCATAAGTCAAGTAGGCGGCGGAACGAATACAGACCCCAAGCCCTTCACTGACACACAGGAAGATGTTAATACAAATCTAGGTGTTTATTACAAATTTAACGAAGGTATTACTGGAGTAGCATCAACAGATAGTGTTGTTTTAGACTACGCTGGCCGAATTACTAATGGATCTTGGACTGGTTATGGCTCAAATTCTAGAAATACAGGTTCAGCGATTGTCTTGTCGAGTGCTGCCACAAAAGAATTTTTAGATCCGATTGTAAGATCAAACCATCCAGATGTTGTAGCTTTAAAAACAAATCTAGCGAACTCCGGTTCGGCTTATGACGTTGGCAACAATGCTTCTATTTATAACTCAATTCCTTCGTGGATCACCGAGGAAGATTCCGAGGGTCAAAAACAAGCAAAATATCTAACTCAAATTATTTCTAGCTATTTTGATACGCTACATATTCAAGCTTCTGATTTAAATAATTTAAAAAATATTGAATATTTAAGCGGAAGTAATAAGCCATTTCCGTATACATACAAGAAGCTTAATTCATATGGCTTTGTATCACCAGAGATTTTTCTTGATGCTGATGTATTAGAAAAGTTAGCAGATAGAAGTGAAGATAGAATCTATGATAAGTCCTTAAATGATATTAAGAATATTATTTATCAAAATATCTACAACAACTTAACGTATATTTATAAATCAAAGGGTACTGAAAAATCTTTTAGAAACCTTATTCGTTCATTTGGCATTGATGATGAGTTAATAAAACTCAACATGTATGCACAAAACACCGAATATGAATTCCGTGAGAACAGAAGAACCATCCTCGTTAATGACAAACTTGTTAATTTTAACAATAACACTAACAAGAATGCTGTCGTATATTCTTTCTCATCCTCAGCAAATCCAAACTCAACTGGAGTTATTGCCGCAGCCACACAACTTACAGGTGGCTACGCAATTACGTTGGAAGCAGATGTAACATTTCCAACTAAACCTTTGAAATCCGATGATGCTGGCTACTTTTTTACAAATGCCATTAGTTCTTCTATTTTCGGCGTTCACGGTGCAACTTCTGTTCAAACTGATACAACGTGGGACAGTTCTGACGCAGTTAACTTCCAAGTTCTTTCGATACGTGATGAATTAGATTCTGATAACGCCTATTTTATGCTTACCGGAACTGTCGGCGGTTATGTGCCACAGCTCACATCATCGCTTTATGAGGATCTCTATACTGACTCGACATGGAACCTATCAGTTAGGGTAAAACCAGAGAAGTATCCATTAACGAACTTTGCTGATGGTGCAGACTCGGGAAATTATACTGTCGTATTTAGTGGTGTTGAAGTTCGATCAGGAGAAATAGTAAATACTTTCTCCGTTTCAGAAAACGTCAGTTCACCACCGGATTCATTTATTAGTGGCTCAAGAAGAGTTTTCCTAGGTGCTCATAGAACCAATATTACAGGAGCAGTGTTACAGTCATCGGACGTTAAAGTTAATTCTTGTCGTTTCTGGCTAGATTATGTTGAAGATAAAGCGCTGCAAGAGCACGCACTAGACACCGAGAACCACGGCTCTCTAAATCCAAGTATGTATGCTTTCCCATGGGATGCAAGCGCATTATATGGCGAAGTATCTAAGCTGGATACCCTTGCGTTTAATTGGGAGTTCAGCCAGAATACAGGTTCAAATGCTTCGGGAGGCTTTACAGTAGAAGACGAGTCATCCGGATCAGCTACGCTTGCAGCAACAAGGTTTGGTTGGATTGGAGATATAGTAAACAAACAAGTAACGGCGGAAGGATTTGGTTTTGAAAATTCTTCAACTTCGGCAATCAAGAAAGATTTTATTGTTGCTTCACGTCTTAATGAGTTAGAGACAATCGCCCCGGCTGAGACTGTGAATGTTTTATCAGCCCAAGATCAAAAAGAATTCAAAATTGACTCACGTCCAATAAACTACTTCTTTGCCTTTGAAAAAAGTATGAGCAAAGTCATTTCTGAAGAAATGATCAACACTTTTGGAAGTCTTAAAGATTTTAATAATCTAATTGGTGAAGGTATCAATCGATATCGAGATGAATATAAGACTCTTAAATTTGTAAGACAAAAGTTTTTTGAGAAAGTGGGTAACGACGAGATTGACTTTGATCGTTTCTATGAGTTCTATAAGTGGTTCGACTCGTCATTATCATTTATGTTGGGACAACTTGTTCCTGCATCGGCCGAATTTGCAGATAGTGTCAAAACAGTCATAGAAAGTCACGCCCTGGAGAGAAGTAAATACAAAAATGTGTTCCCCTTTATTGATGGTGAGAAAACAGTTTTTGAAGCTTCTGCCTTATCAAATGTAGATTATGGCGATGCGATATCGTCACCCGATGATGATCCTCAAGGAACTGGCTTTTATCCAGCACACGCACCAAGAAGAAGATCGGTGGGACTATCCACTAGAGATTTGATACAGAAGTGGAAATATATACACGCGCCCGAAGATGGTGATCAAAAGAAGAATTATCTTTGGTGGAAGAATAAAGCTGAGAGAGATAATCCAACAATTGCCGAAAGTAGTGATGTTGAGAAATCCAGAGGATCGATTCTATCAGTTATTGAGCAAGTATCAGATAGAGAAAATTTAAGACCATATCGTTTTTCGATTGGTGGCACAAAAGTTCTGGGAGGAGTTGGTCAACATCAAAACAAAGATGTCAACTTTGTTTTCCAAGCAACGCAACCTTACGGCGCAACTCTTCCTACATCTAACATACCAGTCAATATTATGCTGTCGTTTGATACAGATGTTGAGAGTCTATTAGATACTGACGATGAATTTTTCCCAACTTACAAGCAGCGTTTGGGATTCGGCTTAGATCCAGATATTAACAGAGATAATAATAGTAAGCTAAAGATGAATGGCAATAAGTTCGCCCCATTCAGCTTATACGAGACATCAGAACAAACAACATATAATACTTTAATCTCTAGTTCATATAAGCCAAAAACTACTATTACCAACCTTCACCATGACTTTGTTATGGATACAGGAATTTCTGCACAAAGCCCATTCACTGAGAAGTTTGTTGGCGGAAGATATTATCGACATACAGAGTTGAATGCTGGCACTGACACTCGCGAAAACAGAGCAGAAGGCTTCCGCCTAACTCTGGGATTAGACACTGGAAGCGCTGAGATACCGTCTGGTGCGGTTGGAGCATTAGGTATAGTTCCACCAAACTATCCGTTTGCGGACTCTCCAGCGGGCTCTGCTCCCCTAGGATGGCTGGCTGATCTACCAACAGCCCAGAGATTCAGATCTGAAACGGCAAAACGGCCGGTTAATATTAAGAACATCTTAATGACAACTGCCTCTGTCGGAACAAGATTGTCGGGAACAATAACCCACAACGCAATCGGCAACTACCAGAAGAACTATCAAGTTATTCAGACGGCAGGTCGTTCTATCAATGATCCGTTTTTCCAAGATCAATCATTTGATTTTGCTCCTAACGCTGAAACACTTGCTACAAGGGGTCGCTTGCCACTTGTTGAGACAACAACTGAAAATGTCGGTGGTGATTTAGATTATCAACTTCCCAACAGAACGGGGGCAGATTCCAATAAGACTGTTTTTGTTAACTTATTTTCATCCCCCGGTTCCTATGAAGTTTTATCAAGAGGTTATCGCGACCCAGCCCATGAAGAATTGTCTGTATATAATGCGCTTCCATACCGTAATCTTGGAATTATCAATAGAGGTCTTTCTGGCTCCAACATCGATAACAGTTTAACTGGTTCTATTAGAGTTAGTGATCAACTTGGAAAGCCCCGCGGCCTCAATCAATTGGCTACGTTACACGCCGGCGCGTTCGGCCACGATCCGGTATTTGGTTCGGTGCCAGAATTAACTTATGTTACAACACCATCTTGGCATAAGACCAATAGAAATAGGCGCAGAAGATTAGAATATAAAGTATCCAAGTATGTAACAGCCTCTGTTTATGACAACTTATTCGTTCAGCACGCTATCCCACGTTCTACACAGCAGTATTCCTGGGTTACAGCTTCTCTAGCCCATGGGCTGACAATTTTCGGGCTGCAGCCACCAACATATTACAGTGCTAGCACCCTAGGTGAGTTAATAACAGAAGGTTCAGATTACGAAGATCTTACATTTGTGGGTCTAAATACTGCTATTGTTGATCCGATAACCGCATCTTCTCATCTCCAAGGGTTCCCGCTAGCGGTAGATGCTAGTTCATCTTACAATAATGATGATTACTGGGCATCTCCTTCTTTAGATACTGGTGCTGATTACTTTAACTTTGTAATTACAACCAGAAATGGACCATGGGGATATCCAACTTGGAAACAAATTAGAACTGGCGAGACAAAGGTTGCGAGAAAATTACGAGAAACAAACCAGATTGGTCTAGTAACTCCACCACCACAGATTCCAGTTACTTTGACTAATGGTTCAACATACCAATTTGTCCAGGCACTAAGATCAGATGGTTTTGTTGATTATACTGAACAGCCAATCAGCAGCAGATATTCCCCGGCTAACATATTGCTGGAGGACAATACCGAAGATTCTGATTCTTTAAACAATGTTTCATTGATGGTAACACATGGCAACGAGTTGGATTTCTTCTCCAACGAGCCATTGAATAATCGCTTAAATATTCCTGTTCCTGATTTAACAAATAATGCTTTGAGTAAGGTATTCGAATATGTTACATCAAGTCAATTAAGCACGATTATTGATTACAAAGAAAGAGTATATCCAGCGGAAACAAACGCTTATAAAAACACTGTTAGAAGAAGAACAAGCTTTACAATCACAAATATATGGGATGACGACAGAACCAAGCGCTCTGTCACATATGGAGGCATACCCAACTCTCAAGGTCAAACTTATGACAATAATGCTGGTGATAGTACTCCTACAAGTATCTGGCCACTTGATCCTCATATAGACTTTGCTACGACTCAATCAATAGCTCCCCCGGCCGGTGCTGGAAATGATACCGCCGAAGGCGAGGGCGAGCTGCTTAACTCACGGTCTAGATTCCAAAGAGGTGCATCCTACGGAAGAGGTATTAGAGCTATCCCAACTTATGCTGCTAGAGTCCCAGCAGGCTCATCCAGCGCTGGCACAAATGAGGTATTTGCTGGGGATGCAATGTGGGAGGCAGGATCTCAAGCCGGCAAAAAACCACATCAGGATTATACGACGTATGCAGAAAGAATCTCCTTGGTTGGAAAAGATCACTCTATTATTCCAGAGTTTAGAATAAGCGAACTAATAGAAACTTACACCCAGGATAAATCAAATGATTTCCTGTCAGATATAGATAATGTGTTTAACTTAACTGGAGCAGCTATCTATGATAGTTCTGAGCCTGATTTCTTTAAGACATATACAAATTCTGATTTTATTAAGTATTTTAATGTTATTGATGAGGATCTCAATGATAAGAGGTCAGGAGATCTTAAAATTAGAAGAGACAAGATCTCACTACGCTGTAACGCATTACTTAAATTCCTACCTTATAAGGGGTTCTATCCAGCCGAGCGCACACTTGAGCTAGCAACATTGTTGTCGAAATCATATGGAGATTTTATAGAAATCGTTACTACTGGTTCCTTAGCCTCCCGGGATGCAACGTTCAGAACACTCATGGAACCTCTAGTGGCACCGGGAATTTTGTATAATACCGTAAAATCTGGTTTAGCGGTTAGTAACTGGGCTCTTACCAACATTGGCACGGATGCCACAACAGTTAGAGATACGAAAGGAATCCCGACAGCTTCTTGTGCTCAAACGGTATTGCCTGAAGGAACAGTGCAATATGATAAGATGATTAACCTTAGGGATAATGATCCTACGCTGGCTGTTAATAATGGTTATTATATTCAAAAAATACCGTTTGAAGGTCTGCAAAGACCACTAGCCTATTTTGATGTTACGGCACTAACTGGTTCCGGAGCACTTTATGATACTGGTGTTAGCGACTACGATCAGTTAACCTCAAGATTCCCAGCCTCCATTGGAGCGCCTGAGATTACAGGCTCAGATTTCATTAAACTTAACTCTGGTAAAAAGATTTATGAGATGGCGATTGACAACTTCTTGTGCGAAACGACAAACTTTTTTATGGATGGGCTTGCAAATTTTGAATCCAACCGAGAAGACCAGTTTAAACCAGTCAGTAGTGGTTCTAATTATACAATGAAAGTTGAATTGTTCAGGACATTAGATAGTGATCGAAACGTAGATAGAACTGCATTTGATTTGTATGCAAGAGAGTCAGCATTTGGTTACCCAATAGCTCAAGGACTTAACGTAGCTACAAATCCAGAGCAATCAGCATCTTTCAGCCACGTTGTACCACCTTACTATCACGGACAAAGCGCCGCAACATTTACTTTTTCTGCTCCCCGAACGGGAATACCTACGCTGGATGAAATTATCTCCAATACAACTATTGACTACTCAACTGCGTATCCGCATACAGATGTAGAGGATGTTGCAATGAAATTAAATGATAGTGTTAATTTGTTGGATTTCTACACACAGGTTCCTACAGGGACAAATGAACAAAAGAAAGTTTGGCTAATGCAAACTAAGTTTGAAACTCCAATATTAAATTTTGCTAATGTTTCTTACACACAGACAGCGACGAGTTCAGTCGCCCCGGGCCTCACAAATGCTCAGGGTATTAAGATTAATGGAATGTGGCACCAATACGGCCGTCAAATTACTTCTTCAAATGATGGCGTGTTTATGAGAATTAGAAAGGCTGCAGCGACCGGAACACAAGAGTTAGCAGATATTGTTGGATTTGATGCTGGTATTCCTGTAAGAATTGGACAACCAAAGGAAGCAAATGTTCTAGAAGAAGCAGTTGTAGCAATTCCTTACAAAGTAGTATCAAATAGAAGATCATTCTTTACATTAACTGAAGATAATGCAAATTATGATATTATAAAAAGTAAATTACAAAAATATGTTTTCCCACCAAAATTTGATTTCTTAACTAATGAAACTGTAGAGCCAATCCTAATGTATGCTTTTGAGTTCTCGCAGACAATGACACAGCAAGATATTACGGATACGTGGCAGAACTTACCTCCCGATCTTGGTGAAAAATTTGAACAAAAAGAAGTTGTCATTGAAGAGAGAGAGTTGGTAGATTATATCTTTGATCAGTCAGACGAAATCCAATGGATGGTATTTAAGGTCAAAAAGAAAGCGAAAAAGGATTATAATAAGTTTAGGCGCTCCTTAGTGACCGATGACACAGACGCCTTCCGAAGAAGTATTGGCAAGTATTCTTACAACTGGCCTTATGATTATTTCTCGCTAGTTGAGCTAGTTAAGATTGATGAAACAATAAGATATATTTCGGATGATGTAGAATGAGTTATTTCGATAAAAAAGAAGAAATACTAGAGTTTAAACTAACCGAGTATGGTAAAAGAAAGTTGCAACTTGGCAATCTCAAGCCAGTCTACTATGCATTTTTTGACGATGACATTTTATATAATACAGAAGCCGGAGGATTCACGGAAGAACAGAATAGTGCAGATAGAAGAATTCGCTTTGACACACCGACTATCAAGGTTCAAAAGAGCACAACAGGCGCCGAGACAAGAGTTAACCAATTTTTAGATGAAATCTCTAGTTCTATTAGTGAGACAACCGCCGAAGGACAATATGTAATCACCGAAAACTCAGTTGCATTTGTAGATTCTTTCCAAGACACACCACAGTTTGCACAGAAGTTTTTCTTAGGATCAGATCCACTTGGAACAAGTGACTTAAAAACCAATTACGCTCCAGCGTGGCATATCAATGCTTTGGATGGCGAGATTTCATCAAGTCAATATTATCAAACGACTAACCTTACAGCTAGTAATACAGGTCTCGCTGATGGAATTGTGAGAAACATTCCTCAAATTGATGTTACAATAGATTACAAATCTTTCTATTCTTTAGATGATGAGATAGATGATATTACCGGCGAAGCAGCCGAAAAAATTGTAAGATTAACTGCAGATAATGAGTCTGGAGTAGCATTATATCTACAAGAGGATTACTTGGTTCTGGATGTTGTTGAAAGAAATACTGACAATCTTAAGGAAAATTTTGAAATAGAGGTATTTCTTTCCGGGTCAGACGGAACCTATTCTAAAAAAACCTTCTTAACAACACAGAGCTTAGGAGAAAATTTGAACGATCAAAAGGTTGAATTCTTTGCAAATGTATTTGTAGACTCAGAGATGCCCGATGAAGTAATAAAAAGACTGGATATCAAAGAGAGTACTCTCAAGGGAACCATCGCTAGAACGCAACTATCAAGAAATCTATATACTTCTGATAACGAGGAGCCGTGTTAATGTTAAATGTAGCTAAAGGAGTATTTAAATCTCGACTACCAGTGCCTCTAATCAAAGAGATAATCATATTGCCGGTAGAGCAACAGCAGGAACAAATTAAGCAGTTTGACATTATCGTCAAAGTCTTAGTACAAACTACAAGTAAAAATTATAACTCAGCATTCAATCTTAGTGTTTCTGCTATTACGAGTCAAAAACAAGAGTTGCTTTTAAATCGAAATCCTCAAATTATCAAAAACTTTGTTTTTAGTCAGTCAGGTTTAACAAAAAACATAAAAATTAACAATCTGTCGGAAGAAGGTTCCAGATCCTACTATGATAAAACACAAGATTCTGAACTGTATACAAAAATCATAAATGTTCCAATGTCTATTAATAGTGTTGGAAGTCTTGAGCATTTGTCAATTCTTTGTTTTACAAACAGTACTGTGCAAAGAGGGGACGTAAAATCTCCTGAACTAAGTTTAATTGGAAAAAGCTTTAATATTAGCCGCCCTGTAATTGAGCGAGTTAAGACTTTAGGAGCACTAAGCAGAACATCACAAATCTATAAGCTTTTAGACACTGTGCCAGAGTATGGTAAGGCTGGGGATGTTTGGGTAGGTCCCGTACACCTACACCCTCAAGATGGTTTGATGGTTGAGGAAAATCATGTTAATCGACCGCATCCTAGAATTGAATCAGTCCAAGTTCCAAATCAAAAAATAAAAGATTATAGAACAGGAATTGTCAATTCAATCATTAAAGACCGCCAACGCGCGAGCAGTTCATCGACAAACTACTTTGCGCCGATTCAGTATGCCAGAGCTAAAGACGGATCTCTTAAAATTCATACAAGTTTTAATTTTCTACAGTATGTAAAAAACGAAGGGGCTCTATCTCACCTTTTTGACAACAATTTTGCTTTACTATCAACAGTAGAATTACTTGATATTAAGGTTTATCGTAAGAAAGTAGACACCACAAATTTTGGAAACTTCCTGACACCAGTATATAAGTTTGAAAACCAAAGTATAACTGAGAGATCTACCAGAAGGTTGGTAGGAACCTTAGAAGACAACTCAGTAAGAATAATTCAAACAAACTCTCAAGATCTAAGTTTAGAAGTACTACCAATATTGATAGTAGATAGTCAGATTAAAGATGAGACAGAGGGGTATTATAACTACGAAATAGAAGTCAACATTAATGATAATACAGCAAAAGTCATATCTGATATGGCTACAAAGCTAAAGGATAAGATCACTATAGCTCAATCATATAATCTTAAGTTTAATAACTATGGTAAAACAAATTATGATGTTGAAGCAAATACTTTAGCGAGGGAAAAAGAACTAAAGGCGGATAACAGCTGGAAGGGTGCCCTAGAAGAATATGTATCAATACTACAGTTTATGTTTGGATCCAAAGTGGGTCCAATCCCAGTTAATTTATTAGCAAGAAATATGTTTTCATTCGCCAGTCCTTACTCGGCTAGTGAAGAGTCATTGTCTGAATTTAATAAAGTTATTAACGATTTTATTCAAATAATGTTTGAAACAACCACCAAAGCAACGGGAAATCTTCATAAAAAACAAAGTTTTAATTCATCTATTGCCGGCGCCGCCCCACTAGTGAGAAAGTTGAAATATCTATCAAATATAGAAAAGAATTACTTTAATAATATGACAAGGGAAACTGGGTATGATTATCTGGGCGCTAGCGTCACCCGGGGAGACTTGGGTCTTAGTAGGCTAAGCTTCAGTCAGTTTCAAAGCAGGGTTGGAAATGAGGTAGAAAAATATGAAGTTTCTTCTCCAAATTCTGTAAATATAAATAAATTTGGTTACTTATCTCCTAATGAAATTAGTACTAACACTACAAAAATTAAAGTAGAAAAACAAATAGATTTTAATAAGTCTCTTGATCTATTGGAGGCAAATGAGAATCCCTCAACGATGTCTAAAAACTTTAAGGTAAATTCTGCAATGGAGTCCGGACAAACGGACCCGGCTGAATCTTTGCTGGGTTTAAGCGGAGTCACCTTGGTGCCGAAAGGACTTAAGTTAAAGGATTTAAATAAGTCTCAAGTGTCTGCAAGATCTTTAGATTCGTCCAAATTCCTGTCATCTAATAGCGAATTTTCCAAGGAAGATAATAGCTATGAAGCGAGTGTTTCTGGAAGCAAAGAATCTAAAATCAAACAGCAAAGCACACAAAGACAAAAGTATGTTAATACTGGTATTGTGCAATTCATGCTGCAGCAAAAAGCAACAGAATTTAAAGCAATAAAGGCAACTAACATAGAGCAAATCTCTGGCTCATTAGCATATAGTAAACTAACAGAAGCTCCCGATAGTTTTGAATCTCTTAATGTTTTGGAAAAAAATATTAATTTTAACTCAATTGTTAAGGTAGAATATTCGACAGGCAATGGAGATAATTGGGAAACTCTTAACACTGAGGAATTTAATGCTATGAAAACATCAAATGACCCAGTATTGTGTCGAATTACAAAGCCAAATGATGTATTAAATGTTTCTAATAAATTTAAGTTAGATAGTTATGATCAATTATTTGTCTTAGGTGACGGAGACTTAAATTTTAAAGAGAGCAATATAAACTCTGATATAGTGATGAACAATATAAAGAAAAGTGTTTCGAAACTATTTAGTGATAATATTAATAACAAGGCAGCCGGCAGTGCTGTAATGAGTCAATACTTAACTGGTCAAGTTGTTGTTCGACAAGATAGAGCGAGAAATGTTGTCAGTTCCAACCGCCAAAGTTCAGGTACCTCGCAGGGATATTAAAAAATGACTTTTAAGGTATATGAAGCGGTAAATTCCAATTTGCTGGGCTTAAATAAAGACGAGCGGAAGTCCGGAGATTATCAGCTTCACCCTCTCATTAGGGATACTTGGCGATCCGTTGATAAATATAGAGATTTGCAGGGAAATGTCCCAGCCCTTACAACCAATAGTGATGGCGATTTAGAAGTAGATGAGAGAGTTGCCCGCGCCGGCACATCGTTTTCTAGACCATTTTTGGGACCTGATTCTGCATATGTCCAGATACCCGGCGATGGTGACAAAGATACAATAACTATCAACTTAAGGGCAGAAAACTATGTTTCAGATTGGAATGAAGGAAACATTAACAACATTCCATCGATGGACAGTCTTCTGCAACAAAATGATCCTACCGGTGTATTTGCTGGCATACCTTACTTTGAGTTGTTTTTTCATTTAAATAACCCACCAAGCAACTCTGAGCCTTATGGTTTGTTAACAACAGATCCGAGAATGGCAGGCGCCACCCGGAATACAAAACCTATAATGCAACAAGATTGGTCTGCTGGCTTTTCTAGTGAAGAACCAATCCTGAATCATAAATTTAACTACCGATATTATGATCGAACAATGGAGGATTCTACCTATAATATTGAGATAGAATCGGTATATAATCATTTCTTAGATACAAGCCCAGACTATGAGTCCGCGATCGCGGATATACCCGAGTCATCAATACCAAATTTTTATCACATTGAAATTTCAATTGCTTTAGCTGCAGCTGGTGAAACAATACCTTATAATTACAATCTATTTGCCGATTCAATACCAGAACAGGAGTATCTAGATTTATTACTAGGAAACTTAAGCTCCTCAAACATAGTAGAAAATCAGACAAATTCGCAGGGGTATCTACAATTCTATTCAAATAACTTGGATAATATACCTACAACTTATAGAGCTAGCGCTGGTAATATCGCAGTCCTCTCATATGATGTGGCGGATGGAATTTTAAATGATATTAATGGAACCATACGAGATGATAGAGGGACTGATGTAGAGGAAGATGATTTTTACGCCATTCAATCTTATCCCTTCTATAATAAAATAACCATTCCATACACAAATCAGTGGGCTGGTAATAATATAATTGAAGCCCTTATTGAAGAACTCGGTTCGCCTTGGGTTCAAAACTTCATTACTTTAGTAGAGGTGTTGATTATTAAGGAATATAACTTGACGGAGCAAGGCTCTAATGTTCCCTCTGCTACATTGCCTTTTACAATCTATGATGCTACTAATGGTAGTAAAGGAACTAACAAGGTTGTATCTCAAAGTGAAAACATAGATCTTGCGGTAAGAATAGAAGATGTATTAAACTCATTGATTGCAATATCGAATAACGAGACAGGTGTCTTAGTTAGTGATATAGAGGATATTATATCTATTGGTGATCCGGGGGCTTCTTTTGTTGGATTCTCAAATCCCACTGGCGCATCCTTTATAAAGAATTATGATGATCCATTTGCAGCTGACTCCTTTTTTGGTAGTTTAGATGACTGGTATAACGGTCTCACCTCAACAGACCTAGAAGATGCGTTAAACATTATAGGTTCATTTAGAAACGGAGTAACAGGGGAATTCCAGAAAATATATCAAAGCGGAGCAGATTCAAACCACAAAGATACACCAATAATGTATATGGTTGAAAAAAGAGCGATACCAGTAGGACAGTTGTCTGTCGATCCTGGGGAACCAAGCACGGTGGTTCAAAGGCTTTTCTTTGGCAGGGATATAACAGAAGGGCAAAAAGGAATTACCTACTACGATACACAAATCAAATATGGTGTTAGGTATCAATATGATATTAAGCAAATTAGACTAGTTGTAGGAGAAAGATATTATTATCAAAATGTAACTTCAATTACTAATTCTGGCTCTCTACATCAAGGCCGCGCAATCGGTAATGCTTTGGGATTCTATGCAGAGGAAAATGTCGGTATAACAACAACTCAAGCATTTCAAATTGCAAATGATTTACAGGATGCAAATGGCTTTACATACCTACCAGAAGACGAAGAAACTCCATTTGTATCTTCGGACAGCACTCAAGTTGGATATTACGTGTATAAAATTCCTTCAATTGCTTTAAATAATTCTGTAGTAAATATAAATGATATTTTTGGACCTTGGAACCAACCAAGCAGCTCTCCATTAGGTCCGTGGGATCCAGATCGTTCTAATGATAATAACATTAATTTAGACTTGCTTTTATTAAAAATTAAAGGAGGCGATGGCTTTGACGGAAATCTCGATGGAGGAGCTATTGGAGTTGCAGATGTGGGAGTGATCGTTACTGCGCCATCATATGAGGGTCCTTACAATCCCAATGACTCCGGCCCACCCCCTACACCTGAGTATGAGGTTTCGGAACTGCAAGAAATTATAGAGGAAGGTATACAAAATAATGTTAATCAAGTGCAAGGAACGCAAGCTCAGATTGCTAAATCTCTGGCTACGTCAGCGTTTGAAGCGGACATTGCAGCAGAAATAGCGTCAGGGCAAATGTCGACCGGAGGCGTAGTTTTAAGCACCACCGGCGCCCCACCGGCGTTTTCTGGACTTCCTGGCGTAGGAGGAGTTCCCTCGGGACTTCCTAGCCCCGGACCTATTGGTGGAGTCCCTCCTAATGCACCAGATCCATTCGATATCAATATTACAGATAATAGTTCGAATTATGAATCAAGTCAAGGCGCACCTTCTAACATCGGACAAGCAGATAACTTTTCCACAGGGCAATCATACGATAATCAATCAAATGATTATGAACTAGATATTATGAGCGATCTTTTTCAGCTTGGATATCTAGGGCAGTAGAAAATAAATTATGACAACATTAACAAATTGGTGGCTAGATTTTGAAGAAATCTATCTTGACGGTACTACAGGGGAATACTCGTATGGACCATTTCAATATACTATTGATACGACGATCAGTCTTCAAAATTTTTTAGATGATATAAATAATAGTTTTTCTGATCGAGTGGCAGAGCTTCGCACGTCGAATGCTCCATATTATGGAATAGAAGCAAATATACTTGGTGGGTATGAAGCCTCCCCCGGAGCGCTCGTTCCAACAAATAACTTTGCCGTAAAATATGAAATTAGTGTGATTGACCCCGGAACGTTCCACGACGGAATAACACATTACAATATAGCTTTTAGAAACGGATCACACGGTTTTAATACACCTGTTTATATAAATGATTCACCAGTACCTAGAGGCGAGATAACGATAAAATCTGATATGGATACTAGAGCAGCAGTCATTCCATACTCTTCTCACATTAATACAATTTTGGATAAGCCACCAGTCCCACCAGACTTTAGGATTGTTCCCTTTAGCGGAGTAAGCAGTCGTTTATTATTGCTCCTTAACTCTAGCACTGGAGAGTTTGATGCGACACCTGTATTAATTAAAGAGTCTGATTTAGGTGCGGTTGTAAATCAATATGTTGCACAAACAAATAGCCCTATTTCTCTTGAAGACGCAAGGGAAAAAATTAATAACAGAAGCTTGTCAATAACTTACAAAAATGATGATCCGATCGATAGATATGAGATCTTTAGAACAACAACAAAACCTAGTTCATATTCAGATTTTGCATTAGCATCAGCCCCATACGAAACCATCACAGGCAGAATCACTATAGACAAGAGAGCCTCCGGTGCTCACATGATTGATGATGTGATTCCTAATACAAAATATTATTATTGTGTTAGGGCGATCGACGTGCATAATAACTTTTCTAACCCAACCCACGTTTTTGAGGCAGAGTTGGTTGATAACGAGGGTCAAGTTTATTTAATTCTGAAAACTATCTATTTTGAAGAAAAAATTGAAAGATTAGAAACAAAGGCCGGCAGAAGATATATTTATATTGAGCCTTCATTGCGTAATCTTGCTTATAACACTTCTATAGATGAAGAGGTGACATCTGACACACTGCCTTCTGCTAATGTGGTAGGTCCTGATGGGGATGCTGATTGCTGGGATAAGACATTGAAGATTAGGGTAACAAGTAAAAAAACAGGCAGAAAAGTAGACTTAAACGTTACATTTAAAAACAGTGGGGTTATAACTCCATAGGACTTATTTAAAACAAACAACTATTTAAATAACGAGAGGTAAATAAACACATGGGATTTCTAGACAATTCAGGCGATATTATTTTAGACGCCGTACTAACAGACACAGGTAGGATGCGATTAGCTAAGGGCGATGGCACATTTAAAATTTCAAAGTTTGCTTTAGGCGACGATGAGATTGATTATGGACTATACGATAAGAACAATGCTAGTGGCTCTGCGTATTATGACATTACAATCCTTCAGTCACCAGTACTAGAGGCTTTCACTAACAATACTTCCCTTATGAAGTCCAAGCTCCTGACAGTCAATAGAAATGACTTGTTATACCTTCCAGTCGTTAAGTTGTTTACAACTTCTGGCCAAGGTTCAGCAAAACATTCATCTGGAACGTTTGTTGTCCCTGTAGATAAGACAACGGTTGATAACCTAGCGACTCTCTCAGAGGGTATTCTAAATGGTTATAAGCCTAACGATGATATCTCTCACATCGCGACTGATCAGGGATTAGATACAACCGAAGTTTCAAGTGAGCAAACATTGGCACGCGACTTAATCGAGACGCAATATATTGTAGAACTAGATAACAGGTTGGGGCAGATTTTCCCACCACCATCATCACCGGGAACAACGAATACAAGATTGAGTACAGACACAACCATACCGGGCGCAACTCCTTCATTTATTGATGACGATAGCATTGCTTCTTACTTCTTTAACTTGACAGCCGGCGCCGGCTATGTGACTAACTTAGGAGGAACAGCTGAGTCTTCCGTCGCGGGACCAAGAGGAACTAGATTCCAACTCAGAATTGGCTCTTCTTTGGACTTGCGAACTAGCGATTTCCTCTTTACCCAGATAGGAACATTGGCTACATCAACTTTCTCTAACCCATCGGGTAACGACTTATCTGCAGGTCAATGGAGATTTATTGATTCAACAGTTCGTATAACAGGTGTTAATACTGGATATCGTGTAGATGTCCCAATTAGATTTATTAAATCAGTATAGGAATAGAAAATGGCTACAACATTCAAAACATTAAATGCAAAAGATGTAATTTCCACAAGGAATTTACTTCACGAGGCAATCCCTATTACGGGCGCTATTGTCTCTGGAACCTATGCAGACGAAAATATCAAGAACTTTTCACATGGTATTTTTCAATCAGTATATGACTATCCTTACTTAAGTTCCTCTGCTAACCACATCTTTGATATAACAGCTGGCTACAGTGCAGCTTCTTCATTGCCAGGTGCTAGCGCAACACAAAATGATAAGAAGATCAACATTTATAATCAAATGGCTCAAGTGTTGGTCGGGTTTGATGAGAATAACGACATTAGACAGTTTGATGAAGACGGCAATCTAACGGATGGCGGAACAAAGGTTGAAGAGGCATATGTAATTAACTTTACTAGACTTCTTACAAAAGATGAAGTCAAAAAGGGCTCGTTTACTTTAGAGCTTGGGGTCACCGGCGCTTACGCCACTCCGTTTGCATCCAGAATTAAATTGATGGATTCTGACGGCACAACGTCTTACAAAGTTAATTCACCCGCAGGAGAGTATGGAATACTGTATGCTACTAATTCCCAGGCAACTCCTTTAGACGGAGTTACAGGTTCTACGCAGCAGCCAGCTGGATTGATTTATTATCAAGCCGGTATAGCCGTAGTAACGGCATCGGTCTTCTCCGGACTTCTTAGTTCAAGTGCTGAGATGAACTCATCAGGAGAGTTTGTTGATGCTGTTCTTACAGGCTCGACAATAAAGAGCAACTGTGATGAACTAAGGCATAGAATTTATGACTTGTCCTTCAACAACTCTGTCGAACTAAACTCAACAGTATATTTCTGCCGCGCAAATCACAATGAATTTAATTATTCTTCAAACCCAACGTATTTGAGCGCTAGTAAATTGGTTGTGAAGAACGACTCATCTGATGTTCCAGTATCTTACTTGACCACTGTTGGGTTGTATTCGCCAGATAATGAGTTGATGGCTGTTGCAAAACTGTCTGAACCTTTGAAGAAGGATCCAACGGCTGAGTTCACGGTCCGCGTAAGACTAGACTACTAGAAATGCTATGGGGACTAAATGTCTTTTTACAAGTTTAATAGGAACGATGTATTTACAAATACACTTAAATTATATCCAGAAGTTAAATTTGTAATTTATAGTGGCTCATCGTATTATAATAATACCCCGAATATCTCCGGTTCCTTTGCGGATCCAATCAGACTAACTGATGCCGGAAATGTTTCTTTATTTGAGTTAAACGTCGATCGAGTTAATTCTGCCACAGGGAGAGTAATCGGACCAGACGGAATTGAGGATCGTGGAATTATATATCCATGGATTGTCAAGGATGGTTCGCGTTTAAATTTTCGAACAAGCACGTCTGCCGCATTTAATCTTAAGGACCCGGGCGATGTTATAACAGGAAGTTTATATCCTTACACAGCATCAATATCAAAAGAGTTTTATTCTGCGACAGAGCCGAGATATGTTCCGGCAGTTATAACGCAATCAGCAACTGGTCCTGAAATTACGAGTAATGGATCCATAACAAACTTAAGAGCGCTGAAAACAACAATCGATTACTATAGAAATATCTCTCCTCATTTTGAGTATTCATCTTCTACAGATTCAATAACTGCAGGAATACATAATAGAGATTTTGACAGTTCTAGTTTGGGTTTGGTGTCGGTACCGAGCATATTTTATGGGAGCCAAATAAAGAAAGGTTCGGTTAATCTAGAGTTTTATTATACCGGCTCCCTTGTTGCCCGCGCCCAAGACACCAAAAGAAACGGAGAACTAATTCAAACATATGGCGATTCGTCACTGACAGATTCAGTTGTAGGCTTGGTGCTCTACAATGAAGGCTTTGTCATTTTAACAAGTTCAGTAGATCTTTCTGTGAATCAGGATTATTATACTAGCTCAGTTGGTTTAAGCACAGCAAATTGGACTTACTTTGGTCAATCAATTTCTGGCTCCATAACTGCTCCTAGCAGTTCGTTCAATATGGTAATGAGCGGAACAACAGACACACAAGTAATTACAATGTTTGCCAATGCTCCTAAGGGAGAATTAAATCATTCTAATAATCCTTCATTCTTGACGAATGGCGCCGAGACGTTAATTTCAACGAGTTCCTTAGGATACATTGAGAGTGATACGATCGAAGTAAAAAACATTGTTAGTTCTTCTTACCCTGACCCAACCGGATCATTTGAGAAAACAACATATATTTCAAAGATTGGTATTTACGATGAAGACAGAAACCTTATTGGAATCGCAAAAGTCGCAACACCAGTAAAGAAAACCGTAGAGCGAGACTTCACGTTTAAGATTAAGTTAGATATTTGATATCATTGGTAATGATTTTAGGACTAGACATTTCAACCAGTATTACTGGTATAACAATATTAGATAATAACGGCTCAATCATTTACTGCGATCACGTTGATATGCGTAAAGAAAAGAACTTCTTTAAGAAAGCCACTATGATCGAAGAGAAGTTAGGTTTAATATACCATAACTTTGAGATCAGTAAGGTTTACATTGAGCAATCCCTTCAATCGTTCCGCTCAGGCTTTTCATCAGCACAAACTCTCTCGCTTTTATCAAAGATTAATGGTATAGTCTCTTGGCAATGCTACAAGATCTTTGGAAAAGAGCCACAATACCTCGCCGCCATATCAGCAAGAAAACTGGTAGGCATTAAAGTTCCAAAAGGACAGAAGGCGAAAAAGGTTGTTATGAAGTTTGTAGTTGACAACCTAGAAGACTTTGAGGTAGAGTATACTCGTCACGGCAATCCACGACCCGGTTATGAAGACCGGGCAGACAGTTATGTGATTGCGAAGGCGGGCTATATTAATGAAAGACAAAAAACTTAAAATCTTAGCGAACGTTCTTGGGGCACCTTACCGCTCTAATAGCGAATATCTTTTTTCCTGCCCTTATTGCGAGCATCATAAACGAAAGTTTTCCGTAAACCTTGAAAAGGGATATTACAAGTGCTGGGTTTGTGATACTCGGGGTAAGAACATTTACCGCGTTATTCGTCGCTTTGGAACAAGCCACGACAAATCTCAATGGCGAGAAATCACAGGCACAGTAAACTACGATAAACTTGAAGATTTATTTGCCGAGCAAATAGAAGAAAAACAAATACTTGAAATGCCTGAGGGTTTTATATCCTTAGCAAATAAAGATATTCCTACTACCGGCTTCGCTGCTAGAAACTATCTACGAAAGCGCGGCGTTACTAAACAAGATATTGTTTGGTGGAAAATGGGCTATTGTAGCAAGGGAGATTATGAAGGTCGCATCATCATTCCATCGTTTGATGACGAAGGTGATTTAAACTATTTCGTATCTCGCTCCTATGATAGAAAGGCATACCCGAAATATAAGAATCCGCCCGCAAGCAAGAATATTGTATTCAACGATTTGTTTGTGGATTGGAGTTCCGACATTATTCTTGTAGAGGGAGTCTTTGATGCTGTGGTTGCCGGTCGTAATACTGTACCTCTTCTTGGATCCACGCTAAAACAACACTCGGGATTGCTTCAAAAAATCGTAAAAGAAGACGCTGGCGTTTATATTGCTTTGGATCCTGACGCAAAGAAGAAAGAGTTGGAGATTATCAAAACTTTATTGGATTTTGATATTGAAGTTTGGAAAGTTGATATTGGCGACAATGAAGATGTCGGCTCAATGAGTAAACAAAATTTCCAGAAGTGCTTGAATAATGCTACTCTTATCACAACAGACAACTATTTAATGCTGACACTCTCGATGTCGGTATAAAGGATAAGCAAATGAAACTTACAAAAGCAAAACTACAAGAGATTATTAAAGAAGAGATTAATGCTGTTAGCGAAGCAGAACAATATATGGTCAAGTCATCCTGGGACTCAAAGCTTCATCGACATGCCCCAGACTCCCAGGAGATGGAACTAGGTCTAAAGGTCATCGAGAAGATGAAGTCTGATTTTCCAGCGCTTATAGAAAGATTACAGATTGATGAGGATATTCTTCAGCAGTTATCTGCTGAAGCTGTCGCCAGTTCCGGATACGGAGGGTCGGGCGGCAGGGTCTCGGAGCACGACTTCTTTTACCGCATCAACATGTTCTTAGAAGAAGGATAAACAAAATGAAGCTCACCAAAGCAAAACTACAGAAGATTATTAAAGAGGAACTGGAAGGTTCAGCCGAGACGGACGTAATCGATGATTTTCTTAGCGCCCCGGTGGGCGAGGAGAGTCCTGAACTCACTGAAGGTCAAATGGAGTTATGGTTCACATTACAAAATGCTGAAATGATTGCTTCTTTAGCTGTTATGGCCGCGGCGACTGGTATTCTTGGTATCACAGGTTTGAAAGCATTAGGACCTAAGCTCTATCGGTTCCTAAGAAAGCGCAATCTCAACGCCCGGAACGCAGCGATCGCGGCGCATAAGAAAGCCAGAAAGCAACGTTCAGAAGCGGAACTTATTTTGTTGACTGAGTTTCTCTTAGAGGACTCCACCTTTGTCGCCGCACTGGAAGGTCTGGTAACTTCGGGCTCTCGAAAAGATGTTATCGCTTTTAATAAAAGTGTTCGTGGAAAGATAAAGGAATTAGGGAGTATGGTCAGCGCAGATCCTGAAGAACTCCTAAAGCGCTTGCGGAAGAAGGCTGATGCCGGCGAAATTGAACAAAGAGTAGTAAGTGATTTTGAAGAAAAAGTTTCATCGGTTGATCCTGAATACGATGCTGAAGCGCTGCGTAAAGCAGAGCCAGTCTCCTCGGCTCCGCGCCAAAGACAAAAGATAAAAGAATCTATAAAAGGAACAAACAAAATGAAACTTACAAAAGCAAAACTACAGAAGATTATTAAAGAAGAGATTGGTGCTGTTAGCTCAAAGCTCCGTCGATATGCCCCAGACTCCTACGAGATGGAACGCGGCCTAGAGTATAGCAACCAGATGAAGTCCTACTTCCCAGTGCTTATAAAAATATTACAGATTGATGACGACACTCTTCAGCAGATAGGTGCTGAGGCTGTCGACGCAGCAAACGAAGGAGGAGGTCTCCAACTTGATGCGCACTTGTTCTTCTCCCGCGTCAACAAATATTTACAAGAAGTGTAAACAAAATGAAACTTACAAAAGCAAAACTACAGAAGATTATTAAAGAAGAGATCGCACTCGGAAAGCGGTTTGCCCGTGCTGGTAAAGCCTTTGCTGACGAAATCCCCGATCCGGATAAGGCAACCGTCCGCGATTCCATGATTTTTCAGAAAAAACTTTACGAACTGATAACTGATCGACTCGGACCGTCGAAGGACACCGCTGTGGAAATGGGCTTTCTTATTGCAGATGTCGCCCAGTTGGCCGGCGCTTACTTTGGAGAGGAAATGAAAGCCGCCTTCGACAAACAAAATGAAAGCGGCGTCTACGATGAACTCAAGAGAGAATTGGGAATAAAATAAAGGAATAAAAAAATGAAACTTACAAAAGCAAAACTACAAGAGATTATTAAAGAAGAGATTAACTCCATGCAGACGCTCATTCCAGGCACAGTTGGACCAGATGCATCACCCGATCAAGTAGAGGTTTCGATGGTGAACGCCCTACGAATGATGGCTAGCAATCTTCCAGAGTTGACCATCGATGATCTTGAGAAAGATGAAAACTTAAGTCGCGCAGTCCGGACATTATATAAGTCCTTAAAGGATCGCGGCGCATTGCCCGCCGGCCGACGCCGAGGGGAGCAGGCATTTGTAGCAATGTTAGACGGTATTCTTGGTTCTGGACGAGCAATCGGTGGACACAAATAAACAAAATGAAACTAACAAAAGCAAAACTACAGAAGATTATTAAAGAAGAGATTGATGCTGTTAGCGAAGCAGAAACCGATGGCGAGTTGCCACCAAACATTATGACGGTGGATAAAATGATACAAGCCTTATCAAAGATCCCAGGCGATACACCCGTCGCCTACTCCCACGAGTTTGGGACTATGAACATTCGAAACCTCCGGATCAATGATGATCAAATCTACAAGGAGATTGACTACGGAGGAGACTGGCATTATGCGGATCTCCCCTCAGACGGCAATCCGGCCGAGCCACGCTATAAGGTTGTCGTGATAGGCGAATAAACAAGTTCTTACAACAAAGATAAATAAAATAATCCTTGACTAACTCTACCACTGGTGTATACTGGTGGTAGAGTTTTTTATTGGAAAAGGAATCAATAATGGGATACAAGATCGCACATATTGCGGACACACACATCAAGAATCTTAAATATCACTACGAATATAAAAAGGTATTTGAGCAACTTTACGACACTCTTCGTAAAGAGAACGTAGATTACATTGTTCACTGTGGCGACATTGCTCATACAAAGACACAGATCTCCCCGGAGTTCGTCACATTGTGCTCAGATTTTTTTAGAAATCTAGCAGCAGTTGCTCCCACATATGTGATCTGTGGCAACCACGACGGGAACTTAAAGAACAGTAGCCGACAGGACGCTCTGTCGCCCATTGTAAGCGCTTTAAATCTCCCAAACCTCCACCTACTCAAAGATGCTGGTGAAACAGTTGTAGAGCCCGACCTCGCGCTCAATGTCCTATCTGTATTTGATGAAGACAACTGGGTTGCTCCAAGTGATCCAACACGCATCAATATTGCTTTATATCACGGTGCTATTGGTGGTGTCTCAACAGACGTTGGTTGGGTAATGGATCACGGTGATCACGACATCGGTGTCTTTGCTGGTCACGATTACGCGTTGCTTGGAGATATTCACAAGACAAATCAAATCCTAGATACAGAAGGACGCGTCCGTTACGCAGGAAGCACTGTGCAGCAGAATCACGGCGAAACAAACGATAAGGGATTCTTGATTTGGGATATTGAAGATAAGAACACCTTTACTGTTAAGCATCATATTCTATTGAACCCGAAACCTTTTGTTACTATTGAACTTACACCAAAGGGTCGTATGCCGAAGGGCACAAATATCCCTTCTGGTGCTCGCTTACGTCTTGTAAGTAACAATAACTTGCCTCTTGATATAATGCGCAAGGCAGTAGAGGTCGCAAAGTCTCGTTTCAAACCTGAATCAATCTCATTTTTGAATAGAGCAGCAGGCGAAAGAGGCGAGATTAGTCTTGGAAAGAACTTTAAAGTTGAGAACCTACGAGACATTGCTGTTCAGGAAAGACTAATACGAGAGTATTTAGAAGATTATGAACCGACAGAAGAAGTAATCCAGAAGGTATATGAGTTAAATCGCAAGTACAACTCTCACATTGAAGAGAACGAAGACATTGCGAGAAACGTAAACTGGAACATTAATCGCTTTGAATGGGAAAACTTATTCAACTATGGCGAGAGCAACACACTTGACTTTACAAATCTTAACGGTATTGTTGGGATCTTTGGAAAGAACTACTCAGGCAAATCATCTGTTATTGATGGAATGCTTTACACTATGTTCAACACTACCTCCAAGAACGAACGCAAAAACTACAATATTATCAACCAAAACAGAAAGAACTGTAAAGGAACGATTGAGTTACAGATTGGCGAGAAGGTATATAACATTGAGAGAAAGTCTGAAAAGTATGTAAAGCGCCTTAAAGGTGTTGAGACAAACGAAGCAAGAACATTCTTGGACTTTACACAGGACGAAGATTTAAGTTTAAACGGAACTACTCGTAATGAGACTGATGCGAACATTCGCAAACAGTTTGGAACAATAGAAGACTTTTTACTTACCTCTATGGCGAGTCAGTTGGATTCACTATCCTTTATTAAGGAAGGTTCAACAAAGCGTAAAGAGATTCTTGCGAAGTTCTTAGACTTGGAAATCTTTGAGAAGAAATTTAAGTTAGCAAAAGAAGACTCTTCTGATCTTAAAGCAGTTATGCGCCGAGTTGGTGATGTTGATTATGATAATGATATTGCTCACGCGGAGGTTCGTAGAGACGAAGCCCAAAAGAAGCTTGAAGTAGATAAGGCTACGTGCTCTATGCTTCGCTCTCGTGTTGCTTCCTATGAGGAAGAGCACAAAGATCTTTCGGAACAGATTGATTCTATTCCAGCAGAGCGTCTTAACATAAAAAAGCTTTTAGAAAGAAAAACGCAACTAACAAACAACGTAAAGAATACAAAAGAAAATATCAGCGAACTCAAACAAGAGATTATTGATTACAACGATAAACTACAATCTTATGATGACTTCTTGACAACAATCAATATCGAAGAGTTGCTTGAAGAAAAGAAGCAGTATGATATTTTCAAGCGCCGCTACGACGATACAATCAACCGCGCTCGTTTAATGGACAACGACTATAAAACAATGTCGAAAAAGCTTGTTTTGCTTGATGAGGTTCCTTGTGGTAGTTCGTATGTATCATCTTGTAAGTTTATCGCAGACGCCCACGGCGCCTCATTGGAACTTCCAACCCTAGAGAAGACTATCATCGAGAAGATTGAAGAGGCAAAAGATTATAAAGAGAAGATTGTAACAGTTGATTCAGCCGCTATGGTTGCTTTGATTGATAGTTATAACGAAACGATTATAGCCAAGAACGACATTGAGATTGAAAAGCGAGACAATAAAGTATCTATTGAAAAGTTGTTCGCCAAAATCAAAACAACAACCAACGATCTTGAAGAGACAAATAACAAGATCTCTTTGTATGAGGACAACAAAGAAGCAATACAGAATATTGAAAATCTTATATTCTCCCGAGATGAAGTTCAGAAAAAGATCAACAAAACAACAACAGAAATATTAGACTTTGAAGAAACCTTAAATACTCACAACAGAACGATTGGTTCTTTGGAGCAAAAGGTAGAGACTCTTTTGGAAAAGAAGCAAGAACTTCTTAACATTCGTGCCGAGTATGCTGCCTATGATTTGTATATGCGATGTGTACACTCTAATGGTATCGCATATGATATTATTAAAAGGCGCCTTCCTGTGATTAACGAAGAGATAGCAAAGACTATTTCTAACATTGTTGACTTTGAAGTATTTTTTCAAGAGGATGGAAACAAACTAGATGTTCTTATTAAACACCCTAACTACGAATCCCGACCCATTGAGATGGGATCAGGCGCTGAGAAAACGCTTGCTTCAATGGGCATTCGTTTGGCTCTACTATCAGTGTCTTCGCTACCAAAAGGTAATATATTTATTCTAGATGAGCCAGGAACATCTTTGGATGCTGAAAATATGGAAGGTTTTATACGAATGCTTGACTTAGTTAAGACTTACTTTAAGACAGTTATTCTTATTTCTCACTTGGATTCACTAAAAGATATCGTTGATATGGAGATTACAATAGATAAGAAAGATGGATACGCTTTAATAAGCCAATAGAGAAGGAAGGAAAGGAACTAAAAATCTTTTCCTTCCCATTTATACACTTGTTTAAAGTATTGGTCCATAACCTTTTCTTTTTGTTCGTCAGTAGAGGTATACCATACCCAAACAAATAATTGACCGATCCGAGAGATGCGACCCATTGTAAGTTTAACATCTTCCTCAATCCAATCTATATGCTTCTCATCAATATCACCAGGGGATATTCCAAGGTCGATCGCGATTGAATAAATCATATACCAGTTCTCTCGTTCGTATGCTTCCTTTGCTTTCATAAATATTTGTTCTTTTCTCTCTACTTCTCTTTGAGAGAACCCGGAAGCAACTAACTTATCCGGATGTGTTTCACTAGCAATCTTGCGATAAAGCTTTTTAATCACACCTGACTTATCATCGTCAGGAGTATCTACCTCGTCTGGATTAAGATAAAACTCTTCGCCTGTCCCAGCGTCCATAAGAACTTCTTTATTCTTAACAACACCGGTTTGATCTTCGTCGGTCTCAGCATCTATTCTTTTCTGCTTTTCTTCTTCTGCTTGTTGTAGAAGTTGCTTTGCCCTTTCATCATTTAAGGTGTGAAGATTCCGTGTCCAATACTTTCTTTCGCGCCTAGACATATTATCTATTCTGTCTTGGAATGCTTCATTAAAATCTGCTTTGGCTTCAAATACTAACTCTTCGTGATACTCTAAATCAGCATGAACAAACTCTGCTTTCTTTAACATTTTCTTAAATTTAAGTTGGATACGTTTAGACATAATGATGTTAGGACCTATTTATATATGGAGATGAGACATGACTGAAAAAGCAAGACACATATTAGATAGGGGACTGGACAAGCTAGTGTCCAGAAAGTTATTAGCCTGGGCAACCGCGACAGGACTACTAATGTTCTCAGATCTACAATCAGCAGATTGGGTTATTATCACAACTGTATATATTGGTGGTCAAACTGTTATTGATGCCGTGACGAAACTTAAAGGCTATGACAATAAATAAAATAACACTTCTCTCTAAGAAAGCGTGGGTGCTAGCCAAAAGGTTTTGGTGGGCAATCGTACTTTTAGTTCTTGTTCTCTGTGCTGGACTTATCAGTATTGTTATGAGAAACGGAGCACTCTTTAAAAGAGCAATGGATTTGTTTGATGCTAAAAGAGACCAGCACGATCAAGAAATGGAAACACTTTCTCACATTCACAACACAGAAGTTGTTGAGAAGAACCTTCGTTTAGAGGGTCATCTAAAAGAAAAAGAGAACTTGAAAAAAGCTTTTGAGGAAGACTCTGACCGCTTAGACAAAGCAAAAGAAGCTAAACTTAAAAAACTAGTGGATGAAGGCTATAATGATCCAGAGAAGTTGGCTAAACAAATAGCTGACACTTTTGGGTTAGAAGATGGCTAAAAAAATACTGTTTCTTTGTTTGTTCTTTTCGTTAATATTCCCGAGCACAGCGATTGCCGAAGAAAATATAGTCACATCTGTCAAGAAAGGTGATACGATTCCTTTTGATGGTATTCTGTTATCTTTGGATGCGGCAGCAAAAGTATTAAACGATAAGAGATTCTCGGACACCGAATATGATTTGCGTTTGGAATACGAACTAAATCTCCAGAAAGAAAACTACGAACTTCAACTTGACTTTAAAGAGATAGAGATTACATCTTGGAAAGACAAGTATGAATCAATGATGATTCTTAAGACAGCAGAGAACGATCGTCTAACAGATTTGATTATGAAGCAGAAGCCAAGCCAAGGTCCGCTTTTCGTTGCGTTAGGATTTGGTATTGGAACTCTTACATCGTTGGGCATCTTTGCTTTATCTACGGAGATTGTAAAATAATGAGCGTTAAACAAGATTACATAGCAAAACTAGAAAAAGCCATAACACAGAAGTATGGCGAAGAAGCTGCTCACAATCCAAAGCGTTTTTGGGATAAGAAAAAAGAAAAAGAGTATATTGAGCAATCACAAGCAGAGCAACAAAAGTTTGCGAAGAATGCTGAATCCCAAGACAAAGTAGAACAAGACGGATTTTTGATAAACAAAAAACTACTTAATAGAGATCATAATAGGACTTGTCCTGTTTGTCGCAGATATTCTTTTCATACAAGAGATGATTTGTATATGAATAAGTTTGAAGCTTGCTTTGGATGTTATGTTCAATACATTGAAGGCGGAAGAGAAGAGAGATGGGCAAGCGGGTGGAGACCCACAGAGGAACAATAAGATGGCATCAGTATACGACATTATAAAAGGAATCAACCAAGCAGCCGCAAACGCTTATGACGGCTCTCACGTTGAGGAGCTTCAAGCAGATGGCCGAGCGCGAACTGCTGGGTTGAGCCGCGAAGATGGCCACTACATTAATGACCGTCGCGTCATCGATGGATTTAAAGTGTCTTTTCACGGACCAATCTTAAGAGTTAAGTATCAGGCCGAGACAAGAATCAAAGATGTACAGGATAATGGATTTGAAAACGAGATTATCTCGAAGCTCAAGGACATTGTTAAGTTTCTTAAGAAAGAATATAAGGCCATCACCGGCGAGACAGTTGCTCTTACTCTAGAAGGTGAGCATCAAATTCTGGTTCAGAGAATCTCAAACTATCGCACAGACGTTCAGGCCCAGTGTGATTATAAGATTGGCGGGCTAACTGATGTGGGCGAGGTTAATAGCGGCTCTGACAAAGAGCGCGCCGACAAAGCAATCAAAGATTTTCTTGCTCTAGGGAGAGACAAAGCCAAAAAGCCTTCAAATGTGAAGATCTAATATGGCTGCGCTTACAAAGCAGGAAATCTTAAAAGAAGTTGTTAAAGCCGGTAAAGATCCGGTTTACTTTACGACAAACTATTGTAGGATTTCTCACCCGCAGAAAGGCTTGATTCCTTTCAAAGCATTCGATTATCAGCAAGAGTTATTAAAAGACTTCCGCGATTATCGTTTCAATATTATTCTAAAAGCCCGTCAGTTGGGCATTTCTACTATTAGTGCTGCGTATGTAGCGTGGCTAATGTTGTTTCATAAAGACAAGAACATTCTTGTTGTCGCGACAAAACTACAAACAGCAACAAACTTAGTTAAAAAAGTAAAAGCGATTATTAAGAATCTGCCGAAGTGGATGCAGATCTCCGACATTATCGTAGACAACAGAACATCGTTCGAACTCTCTAACGGCTCACAGATTAAAGGTTCTTCCACATCTGGTGATGCTGGTCGTTCAGAGGCGCTGTCGCTTCTAATCATTGATGAGGCTGCTCACGTTGAGAAACTAGAAGAGTTGTGGACAGCACTATACCCCACACTATCTACTGGTGGTCGTTGCATTGCTCTCTCAACTCCAAACGGTGTAGGCAACTGGTTCCATCAAAACTGCGCTGAGGCAGAGGCAGGTGTTAATGACTTCCATATGACGACGCTTATGTGGGATGTTCACCCTGACCGAGATCAAAAATGGTTTGAAAAAGAAACCAGAAATATGTCCAAGCGCCAGATCGCGCAGGAGTTACAGTGTAACTTCAACGTTTCTGGTGAGACTGTTATTCACCCGGATGACTTACAATGGTATTTAGATAAAGTTACGGCACCGGAGTATCGCACTGGATTTGATAGAAACTATTGGATCTGGGAGAAATACAATCCAGAGAACCATTATTTGATTGTTGCTGATGTTGCACGGGGAGATGGTAAAGATAATAGTGCTTTCCATATAATAGAACTCGCAAATCTTAAACAAGTCGCAGAATATGTCGGCAAATCAACACCAGATGATTTTGCTGATATTCTTTATAATGTAGCAGCCGAATACGGCAACCCTATGTTAGTGATTGAAAATAATAATATTGGCTTTGCTGTCCTTAAAAAGTTGATTGATAAGGAGTATCCTAATCTCTATTACGCAACAAAGAGTGACCATCGATATGTGGACCCGCTAACAGCACAATGGCAATCAAATGTGATACCGGGGTTTACAACTTCTTCGAAGACAAGACCTCTAATAGTTGCGAAAATGGAAGAGTTTATGAGAAATAAACTAATTACGATCAACTCAAATCGCTTGCTCACTGAAATGAAGACATTTATTTGGCATCACGGAAGACCCCAAGCAATGAGAAGTTATAATGATGATTTAGTAATGTCGTTTGCTATTGGGTGCTGGGTAAGAGATACAGTGATTGTAGAAAGCCAAAAGAACGTAGAGTACAGCAAGTCTTTCTTATCCGCGATTAGCACAGCAAAAACAACTATTTCTACAACGATTCCAGGGATGCAGGGCCACAAGGTGACGAAAGAAACAGAACGCGCCAAACAGGCTATGGAGCAAAACTACCAATATATTGGGTTACTAAAAGGTTAGAATAGAAGATGGCTAAGAACAAGAACAATACAAGGAATCCAGCGTCACCGCTATTCAAACGATTGACTAGAATGCTATCTGGTCCGATCGTTAACTACCGCACACAAGTTGCGCGCCAAGAAAAGAGAGCAGATCTAGATAAGTATCGTTATCGTTTCCGTTCAATGTCCGGACAGGAGTTTAAAAGACACGACTCCAATATGTCCCAGAACTATAACCTTTTCACATCAGCAGCATTTAGAAACCAAAACAGAGCAGAACGATACACAGACTTTGAGCAAATGGAATACATGCCAGAGATTGCTACTGCTTTGGATATATATGCTGATGAGATGACTACATCAAATGAGTATGATCGTCTATTAAACATTGATTGTCTTAATCACGAGATCAAGACTATTCTTGAATCTCTTTTCTACGATGTGCTTAACATTGAGTTCAACTGTTTTGGTTGGGCACGATCAATGTGTAAGTATGGTGACTTCTTTCTTTATATGGATATTGATGAGAAGACAGGCATCACCTCTGTTATTGGTATGCCCAATAATGAAGTAGAGCGTTTAGAGGGTATGGACGAGTCAAACCCCAACTATGTCCAGTATCAGTGGAATGGTGCGGGGATGACCTTTGAGAACTGGCAGGTTGCTCACTTCCGCATTCTTGGAAACGATAGATACAACCCATACGGCACATCTGTTTTGGATCCGGCACGGCGCATTTGGCGCCAACTAACACTTCTAGAAGATGCGATGATTGCTTATCGTGTTGTTCGTGCCCCTGAGCGCCGAGTATTCAAGATTGATGTTGGTAATATTCCGCCACAAGATATTCCACAGTATATGGAAAAGGTCAAATCAGAGATGAAGCGGAACTCTCTTGTTAATGCTAATACAGGACGAGTGGACCTTCGTTACAATCCCCTATCACTTGAAGAAGATTACTTTATTCCAATGCGTGGTGGCGTTGGTTCTGAGATTACATCACTTCAAGGCGCCAAATCTTTGAACGACATTGAGGATGTTAAGTATCTTCGCGACAAGTTATTCGCAGCAATCAAGATCCCACAGTCTTATCTAACCAACCTTGAAGGCGGGACAGAAGATAAGACAACCTTAGCACAGAAGGATATTCGTTTCGCAAGAACAATCCATAGACTTCAAAGATCATTGGTTTCAGAGCTAGAGAAGATGGCGATAGTCCATCTTTACACATTAGGTTTCAGAGGTCAAGATCTTTTGGGATTCAAGATTACACTAAACAACCCTTCACGTTTAGCCGAGTTACAGCAACTCGAATATATGAAGACAAAGTTCGAGACTGCTACATCAGTTCCAGAAGGCACATTCTCAAAGCGTTGGGTCGCATCAAACATTCTTGGAATGTCCGATTCTGAGTTCCTTCGCAACCAGCGCGAGACATTCTATGATCGTAAGTATCAGCAATCGTTAGAATCTGTTGTCGATGAGGACGCCGAAGCAGAAGCACTTGGGGGAGACCTCGGTGGAGGCGACCTAGGCGGCGGCGATTTGGGCGGTGATCTAGGTTTGGGTGATGATGAGATTGATTTAGGTGGAGACGAGGGTGGCGAAGCCGAAGAGGAAGATGTATTACTATCAACCCCCGGTCGCAGAGAAGATAACCCAACCCGACACGAAGGTGCGGCATATAAGAAAGTTGATGTCGATAAGCGTAGAGGTTCATCCCAAAGGCACTCACAAGGTCCAATGAAGCGAGAACTTAAGAGAATAGTGCGAGGACCAGAAGCAGGAACAACATCACGAACAAAGTTCCCTGGTCGCGTGGGGATCCCTGACCTGAAATCACTTGTTGGTCTGGAAGAGAAAATTAAACCTATTTATACTAGAAACGAACAGATTCTTTTTGAGAACACAACAAAGGTTCGCTCTCTAGTAGAACAAATGGAGAAAAAAGGAGACCGGGAAGATGAAGCATAATAAGAAAAGAAATACCGCTTTTATTTATGAGACTCTTACAAGAGAGTTAACGAAAGCCATTGTAGACAAGAATGCTGAACGAAAGTCAACTGTTCTTTCTATCATTAAAGAAGGGTTCTCTGGTGAGTCTGTATTGATTAGTGAACTTGAACTATACAAAACTTTGCTTGAGACGAGAAACATCAAAGCGAACATTGCCGAGAGAATGCTCCAAGAAACAAAGTTTGCTTATTCCAAGATTGACTCCTCAGAAGTATTTGATGCGCAGTCACGAATGATTGCTGCTATCAATAAAGAACTAGGTAAGGATGTGTGGTCTAACTTTGTTCCAAACTTTAAGTCTCTTGCTTCTGTTAATGCTATCTTTAATACAAAGACACCAGTGAAAAGCAAGGTTCTTTTTGAGCAAGCAATAGTTGATGCTATGAGCGCAGAGGCAACTCTCTCCGAATCAAACAAGTTAGAGTCTTTGGACAATCTAACTTATAACTCATTTATTAAGAAGTTCAATAGCAAATACACAAATCTTATTAAAGAACAGAAGGATCTTCTTAACCAATACATTACAAGTTTTGCGGACGATGGCTTTGAACTTCGTGTTTATTTAAACGAAGAGTTGGGAAGACTTAAAAGCTTAGTTAAAGCCACAAGCGAAAACACATCCGAGCCTCTTATCTCGCAGAAACTAAACGAAGTATCCGAGTATCTTGAAGAGTTTAGAAAGCGAGATTTTACAGACGGAGACTTAAACAAGATTCTTAAAACACAAGAACTTGTACAGGAACTAACTTAAAATGATTAAGATTACAATCGGTGATCCCGAACCACACGCAACAGTTGAACTTAAAGCCCGCAGAGCGCTAGATGGTTCGCTTCTTATAATGGATCACAATAAGATTGATATCGCTGTGATGCCAAAGCAAATGAAGATCACAACCATTCCAAAGACAAATACATCAGAGGATGTATATCCATATCAGGATCGTTTGTTAGAGTTGCTAGCAGACAAAGGAATCATTGACCGTTCATCTATCCAAGGAGGAAATGTATTTAGATCCTTGGAAGCTGCAATCTTTGAAAACGATGATATTAACTCACTTCAAGCCGCAACTTATGTGATTGCAGAGTTCATCAAATATGAGGCAGAGCATGAGAAGATCGCTGACGAGTATGAGAAAGAACTAGAAGATATGTATACTCACCCAACCGATCAAGACTCCACCGAATACGGCGAAGTTCCACAAGGTGCTGAAAAGGGCTCTATGCGTCCTGGCTATTACTACAGTCCGCTACGCAACAGGTATTAGGTTATGTCTGATATGAAACTTATAATGGAAAGCTGGCGGCAGCACATACAAGAGGCGCCATATACCGATCAGGTTGCGGGAGCTGACATTGAGAAGGACATCAAACAGGCTGCTGGGAAAGCTGCGATCGCTAAAACGCAAGGCGGGGATGTTCAGATTCAGACAGTTGGCGATTTAAAAAAGACGGTCGCTCAAGCCATTAAAGCAAAGCGGAGAGGCAATACAGCATCAACGGCTTTAGATTTTTTAAAGGGTCTGCCACTAAATGCCCTCGGCCCAGGAAAAGATTTGTTTGATATCGCACAGGCTGCTTATAAACTACCGGACGAGAAATCACTGGGCCCGGGCTTACAGGCTCTTAACGTAGATGATGAAGTATCGGCAATCGTTGACGATCAGTTAGAAAATGCTTTTCTAAAGACTTTGGATAAAGAGTTATCCTCTGGTGGTATTCCAGATGATACACCACTAGAAAAGCTGGATATGACAAAACTTCTAGCTAGATATATTGCCAACACGCACGACAGTAGAACAGTTACAACAGTAAAGAAATAGCAGAGGTTTACTTGGAACTATTACATTTTATTCTTGCCGCTTACGGCATGACATTCATTATTGTTCACGGACACATCTTCAATAAAATACGCCCTTCCTGTGCTTCCTGGGGTGGTTTCGGTCGTTTATTTCATTGCTGTTTGTGTATGGGATTTTGGGTTGGAGTGTTTCTCTGGGGCATAAGTCCATATACAGAACTATTTATTTTTGATCTTACACTTGCAGATGCTTTCATTTGTGGGTGTATTAGCGCTGGAACATCATACTTGTTAAGTATGGTGGTAAATGATTACGGGATCAAGTTGATCCACAAAGGAGGTGAATCATGAAAAAGTGGCAAATCCAGCCTGTGCGCCGCTGCTGTTCCGGCAGTTGAATATATGTGGGGGTGAAAGCCCCCACGTTAAAACTTTTTTTTGAGAGAACAATAATGGCACGTAGAAAAAACATAAAACGAATTGATCCAAGATATTTCTTGAACGAGACGGTAGATCGCTTAAGCGAGGCCGACGGAGAGACAGCGGAAGAAGTTGCAGAAAGAATCAACAAGATGCCGGGATCAATGAAATTCACAGCTATCGATGACTTCCATTATATGAAGGACGGCAGCAAAGAAATGGCGTCGTATTACCCGCACGTTCAAGATCTGGCGGCTTTTGCAACAGAAGTACTGGAACTATTAGGTGAGGTATAGGGTTTAAACAATGTCTAAGCAATTTTTGAGAGAACAATAATGGCTAAACTACTACGAGAATTTTATGAATTATGCGAAGGTGGCGTCTGTCAGGATCTACTGACGGAATCCGAGAAGCGCTTTGTCCGCGATGGCGGTATGATGCTTACTGGGAAACTTCAAGAAGCAGACGTTCAAAACGGAAACGGACGCGTATATCCTCGCAAGATTATGGAGCGAGAGGTTCAAAAATATAAAGCCCTTGTAGAAGACAACCGTGCCTTGGGAGAACTCGATCACCCAGATTCTTCTATTATCAACCTAGTAAATGTCTCTCATATGATTACAGAAGTTTGGATGGATGGTTCTTCTGTAATGGGTAAATGTAAAGTCCTTAATACACCGTCCGGACAAATCCTCCGTGCCTTGGTAGACTCTGGGGTAAAGATTGGAATATCATCCAGAGGTATGGGTTCTGTTACAGAGAGAATGGGCAAGACGATTGTGGAAGATGATTTCCAGTTGATTTGTTTTGATATTGTTTCAGAGCCATCAACACCTAACGCTTTTATGGGACTCCAAGAAAGCAAACTTGTAAATGAGCAAGTTACCAAAAACAACAAGATTATTAATCTTATGAATGAGATTGTGGGAAAGTAAGTGAAAAAGTCAGAACTAAAAAAGATTCTTAAGCCTCTTGTTCAAGAATGTATTAAAGAATCACTATTGGAAGATGGACTTATCTCTGGTATAATCGCTGAGGTTGTTAAGGGCGTCAGCGCACCACAGCCAATCGTAGAGGCTCCACCCAAGGATATAGTGACCGAAAGAATGAAGGCAAACGCTTTTGGTAAGAACCAAAGCAACAAACTACAAGAGCACCGTAGCAAGCTAATGGCGGCTATTGGTGGTAATGCTTACAACGGAGTCGATCTATTTGAAGGAACGACTCCTGCGCCGGCACAGGCTTCCCCAACAGCACAAGCTTCTCCAATGTCTGGACAAGCCGCAGGAGATGCTGGGGTAGATATTGGAAGCCTCTTTGGATCCGTAGGGCGCAACTGGAGCGCCCATATGAACGAAATAAAAGAAAGTAAGTAAAATGGCTACAAATGTAAAAGTTGTTAAAAGACGTGGAGAACCAAACGAGAAGTTGATTCGCCGGTTCACACGCAAATGTAAGAAAGAGAAGATTCTCGAAGAATACAAAGAGAAGACTGGGCACTATGTTAAGCCTTCAGTTATTAAAAGATTAAAGAAGCAACAAGCAATTAGAGAGCATAAAAAGAATATGAGAAAAGAGCAGGAGAAGCTTTCTAGGTAGAAGATTATGTCGGATCCAAAGAATAAATGGACGCAGCCTGATGCGCCACCACCACCAATGTTCTTTGGAAAGAACGAGCGCGATCTTGTAAAGCAAGTCAACGATGAGTTAGCAGAGAGAGTTGTCGGTCAAACGGTCGCTTATTATTCTGTTAGTATGACAGATACAAACTTTAACTCAACGTATGGCGAGGCAATAGATAAAGTTACTCTCCCGCCTGTTCGTGTTTACGCTTACATCATTGTTGATAACGAGCAGTCAAATGATAAGTATGGATATGAATATCAATCCAAACTTACAGTCAACTTTCATCGTCGTCGCCTAGTAGAAGATCAAAATCTTTATATTAGAGCCGGCGATTTTATTCAGTATGGCGATTTATATTACGAGATCGTAAAAACCTATAATGATACAAGATATTACTTTGGACAAGTAGAACATAAATTTCAAGTAAGTGCAGAGTGTGTTCGCGCTCGTAGAGGTCTATTTAGAGTTAAGGAAGCAACTACAAGACCTTAAAGGAGTAACAAGTGAATGTCCGATCCAAAAAATAAGTGGACAAGACCGGGAGCACCTCCCGCTCCTATGTTCTTTGGCGAGAAAGAACGCAACCTTGTAAAGCAAGTTAATGACGAGTTGGCCGAGAGAGTTCTTGGACAAACAATCGCTTACTATCCTATAAGTCTTGAAGATTCAAACTTCAACGATATATACGGCGAGGCAAAAGAAAAAGTAACTCTTCCACCAGTTCGCGTCTTTGCGTATGTAGAAGTTACAAACGATCAGACCAACACAAAGTATGGTTATGAATATCAAACAAAACTAACAGTCAACTTTCACAGACGCAGGCTTGTAGAGGATCAAAACCTTTATGTTCGTGTTGGAGACTTTGTTCAATACGGTGATGTATTCTACGAGATTGTAAAAACATTCAATGATACTCGCTACTACTTTGGTCAAGTAGAACATAAGTTTCAGATCAGTGCTGAATGTGTTCGTGCTCGCGATGGAGCATTTAGAATACTTCCAGAGGTTGATCGCCCAACACTTAAACAAGAAGAAGAGACAGATATCTCTTCCCCAGCACCAAGACCTGTCCCTTATCCTTCATTAACCGCAACTTATATTACAGTTAATCCTGAGACAAAGTTGCCGAATGAACGTGTACTGACTGCCGGTACTGGTGTTTCAATAACAGATTCGGGCGCTGGGGGTGCTATAACTATTGATTCAACGTTTGGAGCAACTGGCCCAACTGGATCTCTTCAGTTTCAACAGGGCGCTGGGTCATTTACAGGCAGCGCGAACCTTACATTCTTAAGTTCTTCTGGTCGTTTGGGTATCAACACTGATTCACCAACAAACTCTCTAACTATTATTGGAGATTTCTCTGCTTCTTCGAATGCTTATTTTGGAAATGATGTATATATTGCCGGAACATTATATGGCGGATCGCCATTGAAGATCGCTGGCGCCATTCAGATTCACGATGTTACTAATGGCGGCGGCGTTGTTGCTAGTTTTGGTGATATTTCGGAAGATGGATCAGTTAAAGTTTCTGCTAGTTGTGGTTTGTTTACTGATGTAACAGCATCTGCTTATGTATCTGCTAGTTTATATTACGGAGACGGCAGGTACCTCACGAACGTTGCTCGCGCCCAAGGTGGTATGGGATATCTCCAATATTATTCCTCTAATGACGGCAAAATATCAGGAAGCTCAAACCTTCAATATATTACATCAAGCAACACACTTTCTGTAGTTGGTAATATTAGTGCCTCTTCTAATATATCGTCATCTTACTTTTATGGCGATGGGCGTTATCTTACAAATGTTACAGCATCTGCGATAACAACTGGTGATGGACCGATCGGCTCCTTACAATTTAGAGTTGATAATCCAATTGCAAATGAAATCAGCGGCACAACAAACGTATTATACGACTTAACAAACAATAGCTTTAAAGTTGACTCAGGTTTATCACATAATAGAGTCTCGGTTTCATCAAGTTATACTGCATCAGCAGGAAACTATATTCTTGGAGTATCGGCAGTTCCATCAAGCATTTTATTTAATGCTTTAGATTTTTCTGCAGGACAAGTTTTGCTTGTAAAAGATGAGTCCGGATTGGCGTCATCCGACAATACAATCGTCCTTAACCCTTCGGGATCACAAACGATTGACGGAGCCCCTGCTATCTATGTTGAGTCCCCATATGGATCGGTACTTTTATACACCGATGGTACCGATTGGTTCATCTACTAAAATAAAATAAAATAAATCTGATTCTATCTCGTCTATGGTGTATATATTCTAGAGACTGATATGGGTATTTTTTTAGATTCTTTCTCCTCCTTAGTGTTACCCTAAATTTTTTTGATTATAGTCTCAGTCATTTAATCTATAGGAGGATTTAAATAATGGCATATAAATTCCAAAGAGGAGAGGCAATTCTCTCCGGTGCTCTCTTACAAGAGGGTAACATCGAAATCGAGTCCGGTTTCGAATTCTCAATGCACGAGGAAACAATCCTTGACACAAGCCGCAACCTCACAGTTGCAAACATGTCTGGTTCTGGAAACTTGCAGGCTGGCGGTACAGTTCGCCTCGACGGTGTAGCAGACGCTACAGCAGTCGTAGCTGACGATATGTTCTACATCATGGACGACAGCGACAGTCTAGTAAAGGCTGCAGAAATGTCAGCCGTTCGTGATCTTTTCTTCGGCGCTGTATCCGGTGACGCTACAGTTGCTAACGGTGGTGCTCTCACCATCGCAGCTGACGCTGTTGAAGGCACAATGCTTAACACTAACGCTGCTGATGGTTCAACATTGGAGCTTTCAAGCGACAGTCTTTCTGTTCTTAAGGTTCCAAACGCTCTCTCCCAGGGTGAAGGCGTTACTGCTTTCTCCTTCGATGGTAGCGGAACAGCAACAGTTGGTCTTGCTTCATCTGTAGCTGGTGATGGCTTGTCCTACTCTTCCGGCGTGATCGCTGTTGGAGTTCACGGTAATGGTGGTATCGAAATTGCTTCCGATTCGCTTCAGTTAAACATTGATGGTATGGATGCACTCGGTGGTGCTTCTATCGCTCAGGCTGATGAGCTAGCATTCTCCGATGATGGAACAGTCAAGAAAGTTACATTCTCTAACTTCGAAGACAGCATCTTTGCTAACGTTAGCGGTCAGGCTGCGCTTGCTGCTGGTGGTGTTCTTTCATTAGATGTTTCTGCTATTACAGCACAGACAGAGATGACTGGTGATGTTGAAGATGCAGACGAGCTTATCATTTCTGATGGTGGTGTTCTTAAGCGTCTTGACTTCAGCGTTCTTCGTGACGCTGTATTCGCTGACGTTTCTGGCGATGCCGCAGTTGCTGCTGGTGGTGCTCTTACCATCGCTGCTGACGCTGTTGAAGACTCCATGGTCAACGATAACGTTGCAACTGGTCTTGCAGGTGTCGGTCTTGCAGCTTCTTCAGGCGTAATGAGTCTTGACCTCAGTGAGTTGTCTGATGTAGCAATCGCTTCTGGCGACAAACTAGCAATGCTCGACGCAACTGACTCCAGCACAAAGCTTGAGTCCATTGACGATATCGCGACACTATTCGCAGGCAACGGTCTTTCCGCTGCTTCCGCAGTACTCGCTCTTGACCTCAATGAGCTAACTGGTGAGACACTTGACGTTGCTGCCGACAGCTTCGCTTTCATTGATGCAACTGATAACAGCACAAAGAAGGAAAGCATTGCTGATCTCGTATCCGCAATGGCAGGTGCCGGCCTCACAGCCACATCTGGTGTCCTCAAGGTCACAGGTAACGACGTTCACCTTAAGGCTGACGGTGATACCCTACAGGAAGGTTACAACTACTTTGCTGATATCTCAGCAGACGCAGGCGTAACACTCCCAGCATCCCCAACTGTTGGTGATGTTGTTCACATCAAGGCTGGTAACATTACCGGTGACGATGTGGAAATCACTGTTACAAAGGCTGGTTCTCAGTTGATCGATGGCGATGCAGCTATCTACCTAGAGAGTCCATTCGCTGCTGTATCCTTGGTATACGTCGCTTCTAACGCTTGGAGAATCGTCTAGTCTAAGACTAGCTGGTTAATCCTGCTAATAAATTGGGGGTCCTCCGAAAGGGGGGCTCCCTTTTTAGTTTCGAGGAACTATTTAAAAAAGTAGGAGATTTAATTATGGCTGGTGGATGGGCATTCGTAGGGACTGGTAGCAGTGGTGGAACAACCACGCCAGGAGGAAGCGATACAAATATACAATTTAACAATAACGGATCCTTTAGTGGTTCTGCTTTATTAACAACAGACGGTTCAGGTTCTTTATCTGCCTCAGTTAATATCTCGGCGTCAGCATTTTATGGTGATGCTTCTAACTTAACAGGTGTCACAGCATCGGCAGTTCAGGTTGCTGACGGACCCGAATATTCTTTACAGTTTAGATTTGATACACCAGTAAGTGGAGATTTAAGTGGTTCAAGTGATCTAACCTGGGATACTGGAACAAAGAATCTTCTTGTTACCGGCAATGTATCAGCTTCTATCAACATATCAGGCTCCGGTTTATATGCTATAGATGCTTATGTTTCCAGCGTCCCAGCAGATAGAGTTTTAGTATCAACAACAGGTGGAAAGGTTACGAGTCATTCTCCCTTTACATTCTCATCTGACGTATTAGCAGCGCCGGACATTTCTGCCTCGGCTAACATCTCGGGTTCAGAAGTATACATAACGGATGCATATGTATCAAGTGTTCCAGTAAATAGAGTTCTAGTATCGACAACAGGCGGGAAGCTCACAAGTCACTCTCCATTCACATTTATATCAGATGTTCTGGCAGTTCCAGATATTTCTGCCTCAGCTAATATATCAGGATCAGAAGTATATGTAACAGACGCATATGTGTCTAGTGTCCCGGCAAACAGAGTTTTAGTATCAACAACTGACGGTAAGGTTACAAGTCACTCTCCATTCACATTCACTTCTGATGTGTTGGCTGTT
>WLWH01000012.1_pt1 | contig 187140 bp, 212 predicted proteins | sample 6712741 | NCBI WGS metagenome assembly WLWH01 (sample SAMN12718694, study PRJNA515312) | sponge metagenome | isolation source: marine sponge | host: Mycale hentscheli | place: New Zealand: South Island, Marlborough, Capsize Point | collected 2003-05-01 | reverse complement strand
TGATGATGTCTGCAATAACGCCTTTATCGCCATATCTTCCTGATAGCTTGTCTCCAACTTGCATTGGACTCGATGCCTTGACAACGACAGTCGGGCCGTCCTTCCCCATAACAATGTCGGTAACGACTCCTTCGTCGTGATGATTCCATAGGACTGTGGCATCAGAAAAGCCTCCCTGACCTTTTTTATGAACTTTGTTGTACGCTGACTCCTTCCGTGTAGCGCCCAGTATTAACGGGTCACCAAACTTTACCGTAGTGCCAGGACGAATGACGCCCTCGCCGTTGAGCTTGGATAAGTCCTTCTTATCAAACTTGCCTGGAAACAATTGAATAAACTTATTCTTGCCCAACTCAGTGCGGTCGTCCGCCTCCAAATCGTACTGGTACATGTGCTCCGAACTCATTTTTTTAGCATAACCTTCGGAAACAACTACGGCATCCTCAAAGTTCTTGCCCTGCCAAGCCACGTAAGCCGTTCTCGCGTTTCGTCCCAGCGCAGAAGCTCCGTCTTTACTCGTAAAGTTAGAGTAAGCTAAAAGTTGATCGGGCTTAAACCGCTCGCCCGCTCGGATTTTGGGGGTCTGGTGAATAAACGTTTTACGATTGAACGGGAAATTCTCGTACAACTCATGAGTCTCTTTTGTTCCATCGTCGTAGCTAACATGAATTCCCTTCCGGTCTATTCGTGTTACCATGCCGCCCTGCGACGCACGCAAAGCCCCCATGCCCTTAGAGTACAATTCCTCGTAACTTTGCTTTCCCTGCGTGCCCGGAATTGCCGATTGAACTAGCGGGGCTTCCGCATCCACAATCGGCAAAGCTTGTGTAGTCATTCGCGAGGCCATCACCAAGCGTTGCCCCTTTACCTGACTCTTCATTGGAATGATGTTCGACAGCGGATTAAACGCTTCTTCCATCGCAGGCAGAACTAAGTCTACTTCAGACTTGGGCAAATACATCATCTTGCCCTGCTTCATCGCAGCAACTCGCGGTGTGTCTTTGTCCATCGCGCCGGGAAACGCCACGACTAGCTTAGAAATTTGCTGCGGCGTCTTGTAAAGTAACTTCCCTGTCTTTACATCACGAAACTGTGAGTACAGTTTGCCGTTCTTTCCTTTACGTGCCCCGCGTGCCATGTAAGCGTCAACGCCTACTTTACCCGACTCTGGGGTACGAATTGGGTCGATATAACCGAGCATACTCGGCTGAACACTTCTAGCCTCTTTAGGAATCGCATCCAGCGTTGGAATGCCGCCCTCGCCCATCCGACTGACAGCCGTCGTCTTGTCGAATAACTCCGCAGGGTTAATTTCTTCAATCGCTTGGCCTAAACCCGACGTCATAAGTGCGGCTTGTAGTTGTTTGTTTAACGCGGAAGAAGGCATACCCTGTAGATTTCCTTTACCAGAAAGCTTCCAAAGTAGTTGGCGACGAACTCCGCCTTTGTCCCTACGAATACGTTCTGCAAATAAATCCTCGGGTCCAACAAACCGCTGAAACGCCAAAGCATCGCGATCGTCCGGAGAAGCCTCCCCTGTCGATACTGCTTTTAATCGCTTCGTAATATCTAAAATCGCATCCAGTGTTAGGCTCTTGTGCGGAACACCTAGCGTCCGCTCAGTAACTTCTGGGTCTAACTCCATCTTGTTAAACTTCTCGACCAACGCTTCCCGCTGAGCCGAGTCGTCTAGCTGCAATTCTTTGTTGTTTAAGAATTTCTCCTTAAGTTTCTTATACTCACCGGCATCCTCATTCCAACTTGTCGAATATAACTCATTGCCCCACGCCTCTTTTACCTGCTGTGGAGTTGCGCCCATTGCCTTAAGTAGCGGAGCCAGTGAAACAGTTCCCTGCCCCAACCGCATCTTGAAAACACCCTTCTCGGGCTCAAGAAAATAGCGGTGAGAAACGCCTTTGCCGGGCATCACGTTAGCGTGCGATTCAACCTCACCGTTATCTCGAATACGAGTGTAAACGCCAGGAAGGAGGCGTTGTTGGTTCTTTAACGTGTACTCAGTACCTTTGTTAATGAACGTGCCGCGATCGGTCATGTGGGGCACTGTCATTAAAACAGATTGCTTGCTGTCAATAACACCACCAGTCGCGTTATCCACCAGCTCCCAAGTTCCCCGCAGCCGCCTGCCTCGGGTTCTTCCATTAAGGATTGCGGCTTTCTGATCTCGCTTGCTGACACGATCGGGATCTTGATAGCCTACGTTAGTGAGCCGTAAAGTGTGGAGATCGTTTGACACTGGCTCCAATTCCGTAGCCGCGGCTAGGACATTGGAGTAGATATTTGCACGAGTCCTTGCAGTATCCCCAAACTCTCGGAAATCCTCTTCCGTGGGCTCTGCGGGCGGTACCGGTAGCTGCGGCTGCAAATTAGTAGCACTAAGCAACGAATCCGGCGAATTAAGTATATTCGGCGAAATAGGTTGCATTGATTAATCCTCTTCCTCTTCTTTCTCTACCGGAATGGCATACAAGCCCGCCGGCTGCTGTATTGCCCGCCTGCGTGCTCGCTCCCGCATTGCTTTGTTTACAAGCTTACGCTTACTCCCACTCTGCATCATCTTGTTTACCATGAAATAGCCCATCAGACTTGCAGGTATTGCATAAGTCATCGCAGCCCCACGGGCAGCCCCGCTGAGGTTCGGTAACCCATAGGTAGCAGGATCAAGCGCAGACCCAGACTCTTCGGCAATTTTTTCTAATCCAGAAAATGCGGCATCGAGGTTACCAGAAACAGAGCTACCCGTAGAGTCAGAAGATTGCTTGTACGATCCAAACAACGCGTCCTCGTATTCAGTTTTCCTACGCTCCAACTCTTCCTCTGTTTTCAACCTACGCTGCCTGTCGAGCAAAGCATCTACGCCCTTAAAACCTGCGTAAGTTGCTGCCGGTAAGCCTAACACCAAACTAGGTAGGTAATAATCCAAACCTATCGCCTTAGTCGCAGATTCCGAAGCGGCCTGCTTCTCGTCGTCGTCCTCATCCTCGGGGCTCCGACGACTTGGATACGCCACCGGCATGTTAACCGAAGAAGTAGGAACAGGCTTAGATCCGCTAGTCATGTTCAACAACCCACCAAGTCCCCGAAAAGCTGCACCGCCTGCCGCACCTAGAGCTAAGTATTTTAAAACCTGCTGCGTAGTTTCTCGCTTTAACGCAGCATTCGCCACATCCTGCACTTCGTTATATCCCGGCGTCGCCGCCGGTCCCGACGGCAATATTAAATCTTTTGCGGCGTCAAGCTTCTTATCTAAATCAAAAATAACTTTCGCGGACTTAGTCTGCGAGATTTTATCTAAAAGGCTTTTTGCGTCAGACTCATTCATAATTACATCCCTGTAAATCCAGCTTTAATGTCTACGGCAGGCGACGACGATCCGTCTTCAAGGAAAAACTCCGCCCACTCTAGATAAATTGTATGAAACTTATCTTGCTTGCCGCTATCCAATTCTTGTCGCCATCTCTCGCAAAACACTAACTGATACCAACCATTCTGTATGGCATCCATCACTTTCAAATACTTTGCGTTCTCCTCTGCGTCGCCCGTGTAAAATGTCCCATTTCTCGCGTCGGATACCCGCACCACTCTTTCGTCAAACTCATCGTTACGATAACTAGGGACTTGATGTCCTCTAAACGGTAACCCATCTATGTCGGCTCTTTTCCAATGAAGCTCGCCTCGTCCTTCAACACTTGTGCCTTCTTTTTGATTTACAAACTTGACTAAACTGTTCGGCATTAGTTAATCCTAGAAAAATACTTGACCCCTAGACTCTCGATCCTTTTTATACTTACGCAACTTAGATTGACGTCTAAGCTGATCCGCCATTCTCGCGTACTCTTCCGCGAGCTCTTTCTGCTTTATCTCTTCCACCTCTTCGCCATCGACGTCAGTCGCCTTGTTGTACAAGTAAGCTGCGCCGCCACCTGCAACAACAGGAGCAGCCGCCGCGAGAGCGGCGGCTGGTACTCCTATACTTTTAACTAGACCAGAAATATCCCCGATCGTGCCCGAAGTCTTGACTAAAGCCGCAGCTTTTTCTGCCAACTCCGCAGTCTTCTCTTGTGAAAGTCCCTCTTCAATACATCGAGACATGAACCCAATTTTAAATGCTTCCTTGCTTTCCATAGCAAATCCTTAAAAGTTAAAATCCTTTGGCACAACCACAGACGCCTTCTTAGCACGGTTAACCAACTCCTGCCGAACTTTTGAGTCACTTAAATCGCCCTGAGCCTTGGCCTTCTTCGCCAAAAGCAGGGCTTCTTCAATAAACTTACGGTGCCGTGCCAGCTCATCCGGGTGCATAAAACCTTCGTTTTCCTTGGTCTTGCCGTTACCCAGCATGTCGCTAATTCCCTGCAAACGCAGCAAAAAGTCCCGTACGCTTACCGCAGCGTAAGTATTATCGCGAGAATCCTCGTAATTCAGCTGGCCGCCCTCGGCCCACCAGCGAACACACTTAGGGTTCGCCGTTGGTCCGAAAAACACAACGTCGTGGTCAGCTCCCAGTATAACAGTCATCTGCTTCTCCTTAAATTCCAGATTTTAACAGACAAAGTCGGCAGCACAGAAACGATCGTCGATTAGTCCCTCAACCATCTTCTCGGTTAGATCGGCGGGATCATTGTTCCAGAATTTCTTAAGAACTGAAACAATCGCATCAATTCCGGAATCGGCAAGTAGGAGCAGCAGTGACTTAAGCGACGAGTCTACTACACCTTCAATCAAGTTAGGAATTCCCTTGATATCCATCGGGGCAATCACTTGGTCGTAAAACAGACCAAGTGCTTCTAACACTGCGGCCTTTTTCTCTTCGTTACTAGCCATCGGCTTTAGTAGTTGAACCACCTGCACAAAAGAGGCTGTCGCTTTTTGCACTAAGGCAAACGCTTCAGAAAATGACAACGAACCGTCAGAATACGATTCGTGGTACTCTGCAATAACTTCGCTGATCTGTTCAGAAATTTCTTCAAATAATGGAGACGCCATAGCTATTCCTTCGTTAAAAAAGTCTAGGGACTACGGTGCCGATCGCACCTGCCATCGCCCCTGTATTACGTAATTTGCTCTGTGTTCCTGCGGGCATGCCTGTCAGCAAGCCTAATGTTTTACCCACAGCCAATCCAGTTAGGTACCCTTTCGCTCCACCGCCAGCGGCACCCATCGCCATACCGAACAGACCCATCTGATTTGGTGTAAACCCGTTTGGAGTAGAATTTGGGTCCGGCATCTGACTGGCTCCGTAAGCCGCACCCATTGTAGCCTGCGCCAACTGCGGCCCCAAGCCGGTATTGTAGACTACCCTACCTAGTGCGTCATGCTTTACCAAAGGTATTTCTTTAAACGACGGCCCGCCGATAGTCCCATACGCGTTCTTTGCAATGTAACTCTCAGCCGCCGATTTGTACTGAGAGGTAACTAGCGAGTCCTCCCACGGCTCATCTGACTGATCATTCCACAAAGTTCTGTCATTAAACTTTCGACCAACCATTTTATTCAACAAACCTGGCGTAGCCCCCAAAGCTGCGCCGCCGAGCCCGCCGGCAAGTGCGTACCTTTTCTTTAAATCAACATCCTTATCGTGAACAAAACCGGGTAGCAGCTTTTCCGCCAAGTACCCGCCGCCGTACCCTAATCCAGCGCCCAAGATTCCCGTAGCTAGAGTAGAGGCAAGTGGGCGACCACCAATAAAATCGCCTTTGCTCGAAGGTAGGAATTGAAGTGCCTCTGCTACCCGACGGATTGTTGGGGAATAAGCTACCTTTACCCAAGGGTCTAGCAACTGATCCTCTTTAAGCAGTTCCCTGACTACGCGGTCTTCTCCAATTTTTTCGGAAATTGCGTCTAAACACCACTCTGCCTCTTTGGCTGCTTGATCAATGTCAAGGACTAAACCGGTACCAACACGAACATATACGCCGGCCCGCTTCTCTTCGGGGTGCCAGTACACACCAATATCCGAGTTTGTGTATATCTCGGAAACTGCTTGGCGTAAAACGGTAGCAGCTTCCGCGGACTTCTCGACAAGGGCGTCGATGCAGTCCAGAAGTGCAAAATCTGGCGGTTGTTGTTCTGGCATTCTAAATCTCAGAATCGGGGTAAGTCCTAACTAGTTTACACGATATCACATCGTTTGAGCTAGATTAACCAATATGACACATATAAGAACCCCTCCAGTACTTATTCGCAGCGTGCCATCGTTTTGCTAGAGAAGCCGCCTCCCTGTCGTACGACCTAATCTTATTAACCTCAGCCACCACTAATTTCTGTATCTTCAAACGAGTCGGCCTATCTGTGTGCTTATCTCGCTCTGCTTTCAAAGAAATCCACTTTTCTCGAGAGGCCGCCGATTCCCGCCGAAGTCGTTGAAGCTCTCCGCCGTACAAGGTTCGATCGCCAGGAAACCATTGCCTCTTTGGTCTACCAAATATTGCCTGCCAGTAAGCTACACCCCTTTTTGACCAAAAATGCGTTGTGTTATTGATATGCATCACAGACTTAGGGTCGTTACTGTGATTCAGTCCCAAGATATGTCCCATCTCATGAGCCACTAGATTCTCGACATACCACTGAATCTTTCGATTCAACGGCAACTTTCTCTCGTTATTGAGGTAGATGACCCCACGACCTAGCCTACCGCCAGCCAAGCCCAAGGGAATCTGACGATTATTGTATGCCCTACGCATCTGGTCGTTGTTGCGAAAGTACAGCTTAAAGTAAGCCCGACTGCTAGATGCTACCGGCTCGTACTTAACGTCGCAGAACGATTCCCATTGACGCATCATGCCTTCCACCCGACTTCGAGTATCCGCTGCGGATATCCCGTGCATTGATCCAGAATCCAGATAATACTTGTAAACTCGCATGTTACACCTTTGGCTTAATGAAAGTTACCTTGTTTGTTTTTGGATTTAACTGCAATCGCGGCTGGGCGTCAGAGGACGCCTCGCTGAATACGCGAAGTGCCATACTCACAGTTTCAGAACCGTTATCGTAATTACCATTGAAACTATAGTAGGGTCCTCGCAGGTTATGCCTACGGTTATTCACCCACTCGCAAGCGCTAGGCCAGCCGGAAAACACGGCCTGCAGCTTTAAGGTATCTAGACGAAACCCAGCAATAGCCTTTGCCCCGTCTTTATCTCCACCAACCAACTCGTGCGGAATAACGTATACTCCAACCACCCAAGAGTTTGAATGATTTTCTAGATGTTCTGGTTCCAGATAACTAAAACCTATCTCTCCGATAAACGCCAGCGGAGTCATGCAGTCCCAGACTTTCTTTACAAACTCGCCAACCCACACGGGTCCTTTTTCTGATCTACTTAAAGTCACGACTTCTCCTAAGACTAGAACCCATATAATACTCGCCCACCGACTCCAATACGCAATCTGGATCGTAAACAATAAAGTTCGCTTTTTCCGGAATTAGACTGTAAGTCAGTAGCAATTCCCGAGGACTATCTGGTACCAACACAAACAGTTTATCTCGCTCGTACCGTAGATTGTCGGCTAACTCTACCTCGGGAAATTGTTCTACAAACTCCACCAACCATTTCCTAGTTCTCTCAGGAGCTACCACACTTATTGAGATTCGATTGCCTCGCAGCTCATCTGACATCAGCGAAATCAGCTGCTGGATATCTGTACCCACTATATGCGGCTTAAACTCTCGCTCGACCTCTGTGTAGTTATCTACCTGAAACTGCGTCGCAAAGCGAAAATCCTCCATGACGTAATAGCTGCTGTCCATTACTAAGCTATTTTCCCATTTAAGTACATAGTCATGTTATCAGTACAAAGAACGGGCTTTCCGCGAGCCAATCCAGAAATTGCTCGTGCTTGCCTGCAATCGCTCTCCACAAACAGTTGCGAACCCTTTGTGAATGATTCGCTATCCTTAATATAGTGGTTTGCTTTGCGAAAAGCATGATCCTTAGCAGCTCGGCGTTCCTCTGGCGTCTTTGCCGGATGCATATTCAATACCTGATACTGCACCTTATGCTTTGCCAACCACGCAACTGTCGGTGCGCGGTATCGCTCAATTCGGCTAGTCGTGATTGCCCTAACCGGATATGCCGGCAAGTAGATCGGCAACGCGTGTTCGACATGATCGAGAAACTCTGGGTCCTCGTTCTGCTCTGGCCGATGTGTCCAATCCTCACACAAAACGCCGTCCATGTCGAACATAGCCCGCTGTAGCATCGAATGCCGCTGCCAATTCCACTCAAACAGCCTCGGCTTGGCTAAAGTCTCGTAATAGACATCAACGGCACTTTCCTCTGACTCTCGGTACGCCGCTCCGTACGTTATCTCTAAATCCTTACAATCAGCCAACTGCGACCGGATAAGTCGCATCGTGACACTCTCTTTACTCGAAGTGTCATCTACAATCAACAATCGTTTGCCGACAGGATGGTTAAACCTAATTAGAGGATTATTGTCCCGAAGCGGAGCGTTGGCTATTGCAGACTCCGGAGACTCGGCACCAACTAGCTTGTCAATAGAGACAAGACGTATGTTCCGTTTAGTTGCTAGATAGCCGGCAACAAATAAACCGCTACGAGGCACGCCACATACGGCGTCAAACTCCGGTAACTGTTTTTCCCATTTGCCTAAGTCTTCTAGTAGATTAGCGTAAGACTTAAATTTCATTTAATTGCCCCCACCCCTACTTCCATCCACCCGTGACCTGGATCAATACTAAGTATACGCGAAAGCCGCTCCATTGAAGTAAATCCTGCTTTACTTAACGCACGGCATAAAGAATTAAACCCAAACATTGTTCGATGGAAATGCTGCTCCTGCCCTAACTCGCCGGGTCTCGCACCCCAAAATATCCTAGCGTTCAAATAAGTCCAAGCGTCGCGATCTGGATTTTTCCCGCCACAATTCCAGTCCCGCTCTAGGCGTAGAAATTCTTCCGGATCTTCTTCGTACATTTTAATAATTCCCATCGCGTCCGGCACCCAAATTGACACTCTACCTTTTGGTGCAAGCACTCTATGGATTTCCTGTAACGCTGACACTGTCTGCCACCACGGCAAATGCTCAAGTACATGGGAAGCGTGTACCCAATGATAAGTATTGTCTGGAATGGGTAACTTCTCTAGTCCCCACTTGCATTGGTATGTTGCAGCATACTTGCTGTCTAAAGTATCCCAAGTCTCGTTGGGCTTGCCGTCAGGTGTACGGGCGTTTGCGTGAGGCCCAATCTCTAACTTCTTCATGTCTAATCCTTATTTAACAGCAATTGCACCCACCTCAGGGACCGAATGCTTTAACCCATTCCGGCGATTACTTACCATCGTCACCTTACTAAATATAGAAGATAGCTTAGCGTGTAAGTAGTCCTCATCAAAACAAGCCTTGTGTTGAGTCTGTACAATTGGACGATCTAACTCTACGGCGTCCTCGCCGTATGTGAACAACCTACCATTCACCCAAGTCATCCAATCGCCATCTGGATTAAACACTCGCCAACGGTCTCCGCACCGTTTCTGTGTGTAGCAGTCAACAATATACTTAAAGTCAGGCACATACACTTCAAACTCGCCACCAATCTTTAGTACTCGATGCGCCTCTGCAATTGCAGCATCAGTGCGATACCAAGGAACATGCTCAAGAACGTGAGATGCAAAAACAAGATCATACGTATCATCTTTAAATGGGAAAGCCTCCTGACCCCATCGCCGATTGCACGTCGCGGCGGCGGCTGCCGTATCTACAGTATCTGCATCTGCCCAAATGACTGACTTGCCGTTTGCCGTACCTGGCCCAATTTCAAGCCGATTCATATTCGTCCTTTGATATTAAAGATGAGCCCGACGGGCACCCAGCGCAGTCGCCAGCCGGTTTGCCGCAACAACTATGCACAAACTCTTTCTTGTCCTTAGCTTCCTTCTCGTAGTCTCTCGTATCCACCACCGGCACTGGCTTACCGTCCTGTAGCATCACGGAGTCAGGGCCAACCGCTTCCGTCACCTGTACGTAATTACTAGTAATCTCATCCCCTGCACCAATATTTTTGATGGCAACAAGATCGAACTCCCCGTCAGCATTCTTTTTGATGTCGGCGTTCTGGCTCTTCTGATGATTGCAAAACTTGGCCAGCTCCGTCAATTCCCAGTCTTTTCCCGCAGGATCAAATGCCTTACCGATTACGTCACCAGCGGCGTAAGGCTTAGTAGCCATAATGCCCTTCCCGTGAATATCAGAATCTTCTATCTCCCAACCCGAATCGTCGCCAGTTTTTGTGGAGAGAAGTCGCTGAGAAAAGATAGGGTTTTCGTTTACTGACCAAGAAGAAACTAAACGTTGATCTAAGCTGCGTTCTGACACGGTAAGCTTCCTTGACTTGAAATTAAAAACAAGATACGGTTACCAATATAAGCATTAACCACTCAAGGAAGGATAAAACATGCTGGTTTTAAGTAGAAAAATCGGAGAGAAGATTCTTGTTGGGGAAAATATCGAAGTCATCGTAGTTGATGTACGTGGCGATAAAGTACGCCTTGGTATACAAGCCCCTAAGGACATTCCGGTGCATCGCGAAGAGATTACTTCGGAAACCAACTTAGCTTCCCCCGAGAATCTGTCCCCGAAGGATCCGGAAACTTCTGGCGATTAGCAGCAGTTGTAGCCTCTGACTTACTCTTTGAGTTAGCCGCAAGCACCCCCGTCTTGCGGCACGCCACCACTACGCTGAAATCTGCGTCACCTTCTAGCTTTGCAGGCAGTCCGTAGCTTTTACGTAACTCCCGAAGCTCTGGAGACTTAATTTGCAAGTGCCAGCATGTTGACACGCCTACCCATTTACGTGCAGGCTCTTCTACTAGCTTGCCCAGCTGATAGCGGTAAGAGCGGCCTCGCTCAGTAACTGCAGCAGAACCGCCGACGCTCTCTAACTCGTCTGGCGTCATTACGACAATAGCTGCTCGTAGTGCCCCGCCGTCCACGCTATCGGGTAAGGATATTCCCGCCACGTCGAGTGCGTCAAAGATACCGCGAACAATTGCCGTAGGCACTCCAACAATTAGGTGGCCTGTTTTCGTTGCCTGAAGCAAACCTGACATTTGAACTTCGGCTCTTTTCTCTACATCCAACACGGAATTGTAAAGTCTAAGATGATCTAACCGCCAAGTATCTGTCAGAATGCTCATTATTTCCAAAGCCCTATAGCAATACCGATTGCAGAAAGCAGTGCTGTCACTGACATGCCTGTCACGCCGACAATTAGCTGCGTGCGAGATAACATCTTGGAGCTTTGAATTGAATTAAAATGCTGTCCCATTTCCTCCAGCTCATCCACCAGCGTTACTGCCTGACTCTCCAGCGTAGCTAACCTATGCACCATCGACGGCTGGCCGTTGCCGTCGCGAACCAACCGGCACAGGCTGTTTACGTCTACCGCTGTCGTTCCCACGTTTGCCTCTAACGAAGCTAAACGTTCACCGATAACGCCCATCGCTTGCTCTCGGTCAGTATTTGCTTTGGAAAGGGACGCAGTAACCCCCTCCAACATTCGCTTTATTTCTTCGGCGGACACTGCGTCTCTAAAATCTGAATTATTCTTCCCCATTCTCTTCATTCCTTGTTGAGAACAAATAAGCGACCCCTCGGTATCCCCTGAATCCGAGACCTGTGAATTAAACCTGCTAAGGTCTAACCTTTAGATAGCCTTCGTGGGTGCGGCTATCAATCCGCCAACTACGCGTTTCGCACTTTCATAGTCATCCTGCCCCTTGAGGCTATCCTAGCTACCCAAAGAAACTCCTTACCTGCCAGCACCCGTGACAAAGTCACTGAAAAACAATTCTAAATTTAAATGACAATAATTTCAAGTTCTCTTCTTAGCTCTATGCCCCTCGTAGGTCTGTGGATTATGGAATTTAGCCGGACAATCGCACTGACGAGTTAACTCCGACACTGCTTTTTTTACTGCCCGATCGGTATGCCCCCATATTGGACCGACAACCGTACGCTCTAAATCACATACCGCATAAACACACACCTGGCGGTTGCCCTTCTCATTCTTCGCGTGCTGGAAGTAAATTGTGGCCGGTACACGAACCATTGCTTTCTTAGAGCGTCTCATCGAACGGCCTTCCATAGTATGGCTGCAACGCAATGAAATCCTCTTCGTAAAGTTTTTCCGTCAATTCTTTCGACTCTTGATCGAAGTAATTCTCCCATGGGCGTAACCGTTGAGTACGCTTTTGTCGTCGGTTCTGCCACGTGCCGTTAATCGAGTTGTACCGCTGAAGCTCTAGTGGAAGTATTTGAGCCAATCTTGGAGAAACTTCCTGCAAAAACTTGAAATAGTCGTCCCGAAGCTCCTCTTGTCGAATCACGAAATCCCACTTGTCGTGCAAGCCGTACCAGTAAGCCTGCGGCCTAGCCTCAATGTGCCAGTCAAAAAAGCTATGCTCTATACGATCTTTGAGCCATTGCTTAAAAGTAACCTCGCCAGGAACAGTAAAGAACTGGTAACAGCTTAGGGCTCTCGAATAAGGATTTCTGATCCCAATAACACTGACCGCTTCTTTCAAAAAGAAGGGAGGCGGCAATACCGGCCAGTGCTTAGCCGCCGTCGCATTGCACTTAAACTGCTTCTGCAACACTCGCATCATCGTGGATGACCCTGTCCTCGGCACTTCGATGTACCACCAAGACTTGTCATCCGGTAACGGCTCTAAGTATGACAGCATTACGCAGTACCTTTTTCCTCTAAAATATTTTGAAACAGTTTCAGCATGTCAGTGCCGGTACCGTTTGTCACGCAATATTCTAACACAGCATGATACCTAACCGTTAGCTGCTGAGGCTTAATCGCCCCAAGTGCCTCTAACTCCAACGCAGTCGCGACTGCCAACGCGGTCGCAGAATCAACCCGCCCAATCGCAGCCGGATCGCGATCGCCGTCCTCAACTAGCTCAACGACCGGTCCGACCTCGACGGCAACATTAACCTTTGAGTCCGTTGAATTAATAGCATCTACCAAGAATTTCGCATCCTCCTCATAGCAAAAAGACGTAACAACCACATCAATCACTTGAACATCTCCGGTGTCTGACCTCACTGCCTCTTCTATCAAAAAAGACGCACACAAGCACGGATACCTCTCAGGCACCGCCCAGTTAAGCGGACCATTATTCAAAGCCTCCACGCCTTGTGTAAATGTTAACTTGTACTTAACCCAGTCTTGTTCCGAGCGAACCAACAAGAACTGGCTGAAGTCAAACGATTTCGTCATAGGTTATTCCCATCTTTTCTGCCCACATCGCCAAAGAAAGTTTAGACCTCAGGTTAAGCTTCTGGCGAATACGGCGTGTGTAAGTTTTTACGGTCTCGTAGCTAAGATCCAATTCTTCAGCTATCTCTTTGTACTTCAAATCATCGCGGATTAATGCGACCACTTGGAGCTCCCTGGTACTTAAGTTGAAGTCTTCGTAGGGCTCATTTGTGTAATCTTCTGGAGGTAAGGGATTGTCTAACATTAAAATAAGGTAGGCTCGTTTAGTTGGTGCAGGACGTCGTTGGGAAGTGATCTTGTGAGAGTTTTCCAGTTTTGTACGTGGCTACGAATATCTCGGCCAATTGCCATTCGCATATTTGGGATACAAGACGGCGAATAGCCGACCCCGAGATGTTTCATTAATTTTTTCAACATGTTACGTAAATCAATAATCAACTCTTCGTAAAGAATTACCGCTCTATCGCAACACAGTCGATCTACCTTTAACTCAAACGCCAAATGTTTGCGAACAAACTGCGTAAGCTCGGTAGGGTCTATATTAAAAAACAAATTATCAATTTGATCGCTTTCGTGCCTTACGCTACGCTTGGCGTCAATGAAACACGCCACGGGATTACGCTTCACATGCACCAAGCAGAAGTCGCCCTGCCTGCACTTGTTTATGACATACTCCCACATGTCGTACCTCTGCAATTGTCGATAACTCACCTGAACACCCACCGCGGATTCGCCGTGACGGGTATTGTCAAATAGCTTGTTATTCAAATATTGCTCCGCACTTAGGCAAGTAGGCAAGAACCAGTCTGGTACTTTACCTGAATCGCCAAAGTAATCTTCATGGTTTTGCTTGCGAGCCATGCCGTTGTCTGACAGCACATCTCCGTGGCAGACCATATCAGGGTGTGTTGCGAGCACCGTCCGTAATAGCTCAAACCCTGATCCAGTATTTCCCGCTAAAATGTAATTAAGAGTTTCTGGATTCTCTTCGTTAAACCATGCCATACACCATCCTTGCTTAGTTCACGCTACGTAATTTGAAAGTCATAAGACTGAAGCACCGACTTAAGTGTTGCAATATCGTTTGGAATTAACCCCTCCGGAACAACGTTTTTATCCTCAGGGAAAGGCATCCCCTCAAAAAACTGATCTCTACTTAACAGGTTATTGCCGTGATAGACTGCGATCGACATGATCGGCCACTGCATCCCCGAGGTAAATACGTTGTGAGAATTGTCGACTACCACAGGCTCAGGCAGCCTAGATAATAATTCTGCGTGTTCATTGACTTCAATTTCCTCGTCGTACCACGTGTAGGACTCGTCGAACCGCTCATAGGCATTATCTCCTTTTGCGGACTGTACACACGAGTTCCGGTGAAAAAGAATTGTCGACGGTACGCCGCGGCTAAGCTCTAGAAGGTGAAGGGTTGGCTTGTAAGTGTCGGTCTCGGTCAGATTGTCCCTAAGCACTGGCGCTACATCTACCCGAAGTTGGTTACGCAAAAGGACTGGGCGAAGGAGTCGGTCGCCCGCGACTAGGACTCTGTCAGTATCGCGGTTTGCCATCTGGTAGAGAAGGCGGAACGGATGAGACCAGTCATCGCTGTCGATCGGTAGTATCCAATCGCCCTTAGCCTGCCGGATACCATAGTTCCGTAAAATTGAAGCATTTGCTGTAGACAGGTCAGGCACAAGCAGCTCCGTAACAAAACAGCCAAGTGCTGCCAGCTCAGGACTAGTCGTGTCGTTTGTCAAAACCCTCTCCGGCGTAGTATTGACAATCACCAACTCATACGGGTGATACGCATTCCGGATAAAGTTATTAACAGCTTTTCTAGCCAAGCCCAGCCGACTAGAGTTATGATGCGGCATGATTGCGGAAACTAGGTTATCCATTTGCAGCGCACTTCCCTTAAATTCTGGAATTTACAAAAACTGGTTTGTAACCCAAAACGGGGACAACGTCAATAATGCCAAATTATCGCTATCACATTTTTGGAAAATCCTGTGAAATAGGTTCCGGCATACTACAAAAAGTTCGCCACACTTTGGCGTACAACTCTCCCCACGAATTCCTATGCGGCTCATGGGGAATGCCATTGGCTTCGTAATCCAACGCATGCGCCCATTCGTGTAGCAGAGTATCAATGGCAGTCAAAACGGACATATTTCGATCAATCTCTATCACAAACTTCTTTATGTGTCCGTCATCGTCAATATAGGTCGTGCAACAGCCGCATAGTTTCTCTTTAGTTAAATCTTTTGTAACAAGCCTAATCGGAGAAGCTAGCGGACACTCCTTCCTGAGCATCCGATAGACTTTGTCGAACTTCTTTCCATACCTGCTGGCCATCTCACCCTCCTTGGTTCGTGGCTGGTAACGTATGTGTTACCTTAGAGTTTCAATTACTTACCTGTAGGTTTACCGGTGTAACTGTCTAAGTTTGCTTGAACTCTTGCTTTCGGTCCCTCGTGGAAATCCCACACGTAACCCATCGCCCCGCGTTGCTGCCAATTAAACGCTTTCAAACGGTGCCAAGCGTTCGGCGGGGTAAGTGCTGGCAAGTACTCTACACTTACACCTTGCTCTTCCATGGTTAGTGGTTTACCTGAGCCTTTTCTGTGCTGGTCGCCCAAGTGCCACTCGCGATACGTTGTCTCCGCCCAGTCTGACCTACACTCGTGCGCCATTAACGCCGCAAGTCTCGGTGGCTTAACGTGATGTCCGTGATCAAAGCCCAGCAAGTTCGTACCATACCTCCAGAACTTATATGGAGACGGACTCACGTCTACATCCACGTTTGGGTCATTTCGATACCAAGCACGCAATACATGCCCCAAAGTAAAGGCAGTCTCTTGGTCGTGGTTGCCCGAGACCTGAATCAGCTTGACTGGAGCTATCTCTGCCAATCGCTCAACCATCTCGATCGCCAATTGAATTGCACGCTCGTAGGCATACAGGTAGGACACGCCCTCCGGTTGCGGTGTTCCTCTGGTAGTCTCGTGTCGCAAGTTGTCGTGATGTAAGAAGTCATTTCCGAAAGGAAATACAATCTGCTCGAACGGGCCGTGGTTCTCCGCCTCGGCGATAAGCTCATTAATTGACCACATGCACAGCTTCTCGCATGTCTCCAAGTCCCAGCTGTGATCACTGTCCCCTTGATAGCAAAGCATGCCGTAATGTGGATCCATAATAGATATCTCTAACGCTCGCTTACGCTCTCCCTTCTTCCGCTTAGGATAATCTGTCTTCATCATGACTGGAGAGTTCTCTTCCATTCGCTTCAAAATGCGTTCAACAGATACCTGATCATCTTTCTTCCGCCGAAGAGATACCTTGATCTGACGCAAACCGGTCTTCCATAGCGAGTCTGATTCATTGGCGTTCTTCTTCGTACCAGCCACTTCCCAGTTGTTGATGACACAACGCTCAATCTCGTACAACTCCATATCAATCTTGGCGTCGGCTAGTAGCTCCTGCTCCGTGGTAATCTTTTCGCCCACGTAATCAATACTACAACCAGTCGTTGTTGGCTTAACTACTATCCGCTCTTTGTTTGCCTTGTGCGTGGCATGTAGACGGTGGGGATTTGAAATAGAGCCCGTAGTCTCATGCTTCATTCGATCCCACAGGTCATTCCGTTTCAGCATTTGAATGAGTGTGGATCTGTGCGGGTAACCAAGTTCTTTGCAGGCAGCAGCCACGTTACCGTTGTGGCGAAGACAAGCTCGAAATCCGACCTGAGCATCTTCTGCAGTGTATTTGGTTTTCATTTTCTGTCCTCCATGACATGTAAATGAAACGTGACCTACTCGTAAATCCAATCTGGATTACGCTCCGCCCAGCGAAGGACACGCCTCAAGGTGGTATCAAAAGAATTTGGCGGCTTAAAGTTAGTAGCCTTCAGATTGTTATCCGCTAACGCATACCTGCGATCGTAGCCTGGTCGAATCTCGTTAGCTGGGACAATGTTTGCCTTCAACTCTTTACCTAAAAAGCTGGCCACTTTCTCGGCCAACTCTCGAACACTTAGCTCGGTGTCTCCAACGATGTGAAACCGAGAAGGACGGCTATTCGGCTCTCCGCAAAGAGTTGGCGTCACATTATTGATAATGTGAACTAGAGCTGCCGCCATATTCATGGCGTCCAACCAAACTCGCCGAGAAGTAGTCTTCCCGTCTTTTTCGCCGTATAGGGTCATAGGTTCGTCAGATAAGATTCGCTTGATCGCCAGCGGTAGGAATTTCGCCGGATCTTGCCATTCGCCAATCACGTTCATTGTGTTGGTAATAACGACAGGTACATTGTAAGTCCTCCAGTAGCTAATCGCCAAAGCCTCTTGTGCGGCCTTGCTAGCACTGTAAGGGTTACTAGGCAATATTGTATCCCATTCGGGGTGTCCGTCGTCATCCCAATTTGCGTCCCCATACACCTCATCGGTAGAAACTTGAATGAACATATTGGGAGGATGTTTTCTAGCCAATTCAAGCATATTATACGCTATTTGGCAGTTATTTAGCCAACAGCGGCCAGGATCTGCAATGCTTGCGGTCACCCTACTATCGGATGCCATGCTAATAATTACATCAATTTCTTTTGCAAAAATCTTGTTGCAGATGCTAGGACTGAACTCATGTGTCAAATCCCACCGTACCAGCTGAAGTCGCTTACCCGCATCGGGGATATCCCGTATGGCGTCCTGCAGCCGATGATTGTTATTGACGTGCTCGACCTTCCAGCTATCAATACCAACGATATCCCAGTCGGTATTCTTAAGAATCCAAGCAACCGTATGCGCACCAATAAACCCACTAACCCCCGTCAACAAAACCCGTCTAACCATTATCACTTCCTAAGTAAATAAACTCGATCAGCTAATAACTCTGAATTATCTTTTCGGTAAAGACCTTGCTCAAACGCACGATCCACCGCCTGTATCACGGTAGGCCACGCCTCGCAGTAATCGTCTACGCCGACTATTGCAGCTGGCCACAGTTCAGAGGCGGTCTCGATCCTTTCGAATACTGGCTTCTTGTTGTGGTCGTCATCAATAAAGAACAGATCTGGAACCACACCTGCGGCAGCCAGTCGCCGCATAAGGGCGGCACTCGTCTTCTGACGGAAAATGGCTGTCCTGTCCTGAAAATCCCACAAGTTGTACATCGCTGCCTGAAGAGTTGTACACAAACCGCGAACCGCCGCGTACCTCTCCCCTAACGCATTGGTTGCGTCAAACAACTCGTGTCCGTCGTCAAGCTCGTAGCAATATTTTGGCGACAGTTGAAATGTATCAAAAGTAATGACCTTGAGCTGGGGATTGGCGAGTAACGCGTTGTAAGTGCTTCCAGCTCCTGTGAACGTACCAAACTCCAAGTAAGTTGGATTCTCTGCAGGCAAGTAGTGCTCAACGACACGCTGCCACTCGCTAGCTACCGGCTCTGGAAATAAATGACAAGGAGACCACAAGTCCTGCCTAAACTCTTCCTTCCATGGCTCCGAAAACGCCTTTACCACCTTAAATACTGTGTCACTAGTTGCCACCGCTGACCCCCTTGCTGTTAGGAGTAATCCAACTCTTTAATCGCTTAGACCGCTCAAAGTTCTTCCGCTGATGTTCTCGATTGTCTTCCTTCAAATACTCCCAAGGCTCTTTCGACTTTTCCGTCGCCTCGCCATTGTTCTCAACGTATTGGCCCTTGCGAACCATCGGACTACGACCCTCGAGGGCTATCAAATTGCTTGAACTTATGTCGTCAGTAAACTCACGATCTCGCCTGCCTTTGAGCTTTAGGGAACAACCGCAACGACCGCAGGTGCTTTGAATTTGATGCTTATAGGGACCTTTGGGTCGCAGTATTCCCTTATCGTCCCGCTCAAACCAAAGGTGGTGTGACCATACACCTTCTTCAATCGGCAAACCCGTTCCTAGATTAAAAATCCTGTCAAAAGAACTAGCAACTTCACAAAAATAGAATTTTGGCTCAAGATTATAATCCAAGGCATAGGCCGCAGACCACTCTGTCTGAACCCAACACTTCTCGATCGTATCCCATTTCTGTTTCTCATCTTTTACAACATCGTTGATCGCAACAAGGACGGGGGAATGGTGACAAGACTGAGACTCTTCATGCATGTTCCAGTTAAGGTAACCACCCTCCGATTCGAAGACATTTCCTGAGGGGTTGTCGCCCAGCAAACGCTCCACATGCGGTCGGTAAGCACCGTAGACCTTGCTCTCTCCCTCTGCCCAGTCAAAGCTAGTCCACAAGCCTCGATGTTTCTGTGGGACGTACTTGCACATCAGATCAACTAACTCAGGGAACTTTGGATGCATCAACGGCTCCCCGCCAAAAATACCCAAAACCTTTTTACGAGGACGCATTTGTTGATTGTTACGATTGAGCTTCATCCCGCGATCAGGAGGACTATGATGAAGGAAAGGAACGGCAACCTGCAAAATACGCTCAAACTGCTCGGGAGTCATGTAATAACGCTTAGCCTCATGCCCTAACATACGTGTGCAGTTACTGCAGGCCGGTTTAGGCCAACAAGCAGAAGTCACTGCTATCTGATGGCACCACTGCTCTTGAGGAGGTAACACTGTAAATCCTTTCTAGCCGTTCGCACGGGCAATTAAGTCATTGTAATCGTCAGGTATTAACGTTTCGGGAGAATAGCCGTTAGTCGTAAGAATATCCTCCGATATCTTTCGAATATTTTGAGTCCAACTGTCGAACAACTTGCTTTGCGGGTACAAGCAGTCTGTAACAAAATTGCGGCCTCGGTCAGCCTTCTCCTGCAACTCAGGCAAGTTCCGGTAACAATAACTTAACTGATCAGCTGTGTTTTCAAATAACAAGTCAGTCCAAACCATGAAGTTATCGGCAGGGTTATAAATGTCCGGCCAAATTTTTACGTTAGTACACTCAGGTTTAATTACAATACACCCACAAGCTAACGCCTCCAAATCTCTCACACACCAAGGCGACCAGCCCCACGGAGAGATAACGATCTTCGACTCTAATAACGCGTCGATGTACTCATACGGATAGCGGAAAACCTTAGTACGGCCACCCTCTTTTCGAGTCCCATCAAAGTTAGAATAACCCTTAAATACTTTTACGTTGCCAGGAAACTTAGGCCACATTTTCTCTAGCAGTTTCCGGCTCATCGAGGGGTGGCAGACAACACCTTCACGATAGTAACTCACCCTACCGCTAAAGAATATGTCAATCTCACGTTCAGCTAGAGGCTTCCTCTTGTGAGCAATGTACTCAAACAGCTTGTCATCAAAGGGCTCGGTCGGCGGACGAAACGGCGGGACAACCTTGTCAGAAAGTAAGGCTGGCAATAATGTCCTATCGTACCTACCCGACGGTCCCACGCCGTGAAGAGTTCTGTCTATGTAGGTTGTGCCGTATGAGGTACCGCCCCAAGACGATCGACGCTGCACCTTGTCGTCCCGAAAGGCTATGTTCGGCAAGTAGGCTCGCACTTGAGGAAAACTCAACAATTCCCGCTGCGTTGTATCTAAATAGGCGTAGTCCATTGAGCTATCGCACAGAATAGGCATGTCTTGATAATCAAAACTGCCCACGTACCCTCGACCTATCCACAGATTATCGTCTCGGTGAGCCATTTGCTCCCTGCCTGGCACGTGGGGACAAGGAATAGCAAGAATATCCGGAACCACTTTAATCTCATCATCTTGTACGTTTATTTTGTACTTAGATAAGTAGTTATTCTTTTTAGGTTGCCACAAATAATTTGACCGCAACCAACGCATCTTCCGGTACGGCTTAAAACGTTGAATCGTAATCTCGTCCATTAACTGTGCCAATCTACATTAACGTAGTGAGCGTGACCGCCCCTTGGGAGATAGTGAGAATCATGATATTGCATTCTCCACAACAAAGACATCATTCCGTCGCGAATCCTACCTTTCGGTAATTTCTTAGGCAATAACGTCTGCGGGCAATCACTAGAGTTAACCCTATTAGAAATCTGCGGAAACTTTGAGATACGTTTTCCAGTAATTGAATAAAATAATTCGCCGGCACCCTCCTCCACTTTGACATACCGCAAAGTACTCCGCTTAAACTCCGCCGCCCTCGCCCAGTTGTTCACATAAGCAACTGCCGCATTAATTGGAGCTCCCCCGTGCTTCTTCTTGAACCCATTAAAATGCAAATACACAAAATCTGCCAAGGAGTTACGTCGCTCTCCATGGAACGTGCCGTGGAAAAACAAACTGTTAACGATCCGCATTGGGTCGCGACTCACAAAAATCACGGGCACGTCAGCAGGTAGTTTGTCGAGAAACGGAACTGCGTACGGGGTAACCTGCACCTCTTCCTGCAATTTTTCACGCAATTTTGCAGGATTAGTGTCTGAACCAAGACTAGTACTCACAGGAATACCGCCCGCTCGGAGCACCTCAGCCGTGTAACCTAAGCCTCCCCTGTGCCAGCCAGTGATTAACGGCCTAAGCCTACCAGTGCTCATCTCACTACCTCCAAGATCTTAGTCGACTCTAACAGCTCTCGTACCGCATTAGGTCGTGTCTCTAACTCAAACATTAGATTAACCATGAAGTCCAGTTCCCCATCCGTAAGCTCGCCATCAATCGCAACGGCACAATCTTTACTGATTAAAGCGATGCCCAGAAAATACCGGTGCAAGTAGTTGTGCAAGTCTTTTGCTGACCTCAGTAAAAACCTTACCTCAAAGTATGACTCAACGGGGCTAGACCTGTAGTCCAAGTCAGCTACCAACGGCATCTCATCCCAATCAGGCTGCTCCGGCACATCGAACGTAATGTGGATACGCGGCATGCCACTGTGCTTTTGTCGGCTAAACCAACGACGACGAGAATACGTCACCCAGTCAAAGCGGGCAGTGTAGCGACCTACCGTGAACTCTACATCATCGTGACAATACGGACGGTAAGGCTCCTGCCCACGTGCCGCCGCATACAAACGCTTAAAAAAGTTCCTCACGTGAGATATCCTCCAATGATGGTGCTTGCCTATCCTTGTCCGATTGTTCCCCAATTTCTAGCGGCCACGTCAATGTGCTTGCGTTGACTGCTCGCTCGTGCTCGGGGCAGTAACGACCATCTTGTAAATAGACGACAGTTGCTTCCTCGGTCAAGCACTGAAAACCATGAGCAAAATGAATAGGAACGTACAATGCCTCCGACTGCCCTAGCTCAAATTCCCATATCTCACCAAACCTTGGATGATCCTTTCGCAGGTCGATCACTTGATCAAATATTTTACCGTTGGCGCAGTAAACGTACTTAGCCAAGGGACTAGGCTGTGTCTGCCAGTGCATCCCACGTACAACACCTTGCGTTGATTGGCTGACGTTCAGCTGTACCGGTTTGGACATTTTAGAAAAATTTGGAAGCCACGGAACAGCGAAAAAGCCCCGAGAGTCAGGGTACGCGTTTATTTCAACGAGCTGCGGTCTATTTCCATCGTGATAAGCAGCCATTAGCTTAGCTCCGAACGATTTGCCCCTGACTGGCTAACCAGTAAGCCAGCTTTGAGTAATGTCTTAAACGTGCCAGCATCCTGCCACCACCCAGCAATATGATAATCCTCCAAACACCCTGACTTTAAGTAATGTCGATTAACGTCAGAGATCTCGTACTCATTCCGATCGCTCATCTTAAGCTCACGACATACGTCAAATACATCTGAGGTGTAGAAATAAGTACCAGTTATTGCACGATAAGTTAATCCGACACGTGCCTTCTCAATCAACACCCGCTCCGCCGACGGCTTTTCCAAAATCATGGAAGGCTCGTGGAACGTCGAGAACAAACACCCAAAGCGAGTTGCCTCGTTAAGCGTGACCTCTGCCGTCATAAGTAAGGCACCCTTGTCGCACGGACCGTGCTCTAAGAATTCGTCGAAGCTGCGTCGAGGAACCGCTGCATCAAACTCGTAGATGTTGTCACCCAGCATCACACAGCAATTGTTATCGCCAACAAACGATTCCGCCCTAAGAAGTGCCGCTGCGATTCCGTCGTGCCGTGGCTGCTCCCCTATAGAGATATTCGCAGGTAACGATAAAGTATCCAACAGAGCGCCCACAGACTGGTAATCATCGGTACCTGTGACAACTAGAATATCCTTGATCCCACACTTAATCATGTTTTGAATCGGATACTGTAGCATTAGCTTGTTGTACACAGGCAACAGATGCTTGTTACAGCAAGCAGTTAAAGGCATGAGTCTACTACCAGAACCTCCCGCCAAGATAACCCCTTTCATGTTGTTTACCTTGCTCATGCCAAAGGCTCCGTTACTTGTGACTGCTGTGCCGGCTCGTTAACTCCAAACGTCGGGTCCTCCATTAACAACGGAGTTCCCTTTCCGGCATACAGACAAGCAATATTGAACTCATAGAATTCAACTGCCTCGTCGTAAGACATCTCATCCCTAGAAATAAGTGTTTGAATAATTTTCTGTATATTGTAAACAAGTCTGGGGGATTCAAATGATCGGTCTCCAGAAACAATGCCAACGATTGCGTCATCAAGTCCGTCAAGCACTATAACATCTTCGTCACTGTTTAACGTATCCACCCACTCGTTTATTGCTTCTCGCATTTCGCTCATGGCCACCAATCCTTCTAAACAAAAAAATCCTTCGGGCTTTTATTTGCCCGAAGGATAGCATGTCCCCCAAAAGAGATCAATAGTCTAGATTTCTGTAGAAAACACCACGTGACCAAAAAACAGAAACCACGCAAGTAACAGCTGTAAAACTGCCAAGCCGATTAGTGCAGGCCAACCAACTCGCGGCCACTTACGCACCAAATACCGACAAACGCTGAGTGCTACCCAAGTTCCAAGCACCTTCAACGCACACAGTAACGCAACCCCTGAATGTGGTAGCATATATCTACCATCAACAAAATCCCCTAAGCTGATAATCCAGCGAGCTACAGGGTTTAGCTCGTCCTGGGGCAGAGTCTCTACAAGAGCAACACTCCACCAAATATCAATCCCCGTGACACCAATGACCAACAGAGCAAGAAACTCGTAGGCCCACCAAGCAGTTCGTTTCATAGACGTCCTTGTCCTTTCAACGAGTAAGAAAAGTAAACAACATCATGTTGCAATACTCTTACTCTATCGCACTCGAGCATGCCGAGCTAGACAATATGGAAGTCATCTCGCAGCGACTTAGACAACGTCCGAAAAATTCTCCGAGAAAACAGTTCAGGGTACTTAGCCTCTGCTGCGTTAAAAGCAGACTCCATCGGTTTATACGTCAACAAATGTATTCGTTTACCTCTTCCTCGGTTAGGAGAAAAATGTATACCAGGTATTGGCCTAATTTGATTATCTCTCGTCGGTACTCCGTGGTAATCTTTACACATAGCGTAGAGTACTACCTCATCGTTCAGCTTGCGATGCTGGCGTGGGTCGCCCTTGAAGTGCTTCTCCTGTACCTTAGCAAACTCAGGGGTGAAGTAATCAGCTGTCTTTACCAAATGCAATCCAGTTAATCGGTTCTCTGAATAGTTGTTACGGACAATGTTGTAATACGGCAATGTTCCCATCAATGACCACAGGTTCTTGTGCGCAGCTACCACGTCAGAGGTGTACATGATATCAATGTCAGGAATGTAGGTGTAATCCTTGATTACCGTGGGAGACTCGAAGAACCGGCAGGTGTTGGCAATGTGTTTAACACTAACTCCGTGTTTAAAATTCCGGATTTTAAAATCTGTATGGTACTTCCGCAGCATAGCCAACTCAGTAGCATACGCCTTCTCAAACCGATCGCTGTCCGCTACCACAACTTCAACAAAGGAATCGTCGGAATACTCAAGAGCAAACAAAGTAAACGGGACAAGAAATGACTCGTACAGTGGGCCAATCGCACAGGCCAAAAAGTTTACCGACATCGTATCTCCAATAAAAAAAGCAGCCCATACTGTCGCATAGGCTGCCTGTTATTAAAAAGCCAGTGGATGCTATCCAAAGGTTTGCTCATACTACAGAGATCCACGAGGATGCAACCTATTAGCATTCATTGGTGGTGCTTTTGCCACGTTAGCTTGCAAAGCTGCCCCAAACCCCGCCGCAGGTTTCGGCATGTTACCGTAGGCGGCTCCCCTTCCTATCCGTCGCGCAGGTATCGGCATGTTTTGGTATTGCGTCGGCCCCTGAATCGTAACCTGCCGTTTCCGGCCCGGTGTTGATGTTGTATGGGTAGACGTCGGGCCGCCCATGAACCGATTTTTGGCACTATTGAGTCCGTGCCCAATGTCACCCATTGCCTTCCCGCCCGCCTCAATACCTTGGCCTAGCTTCTTCCCTGCGTAATTCGCCAGCATGCCTTGCGGTGAATAGTTGTACATCGTCTTTGCAGCGTCCATCATATTAAACGCTTGCTTAACGTAAGTAGGATGGATACCGGCAGAAGCACACTTTTCGTTGAACGAGTTGATTAACCGTAACTGGGCTGTCTTTGCAGGCATGCCCGGCGAGGCAGGCATTGGAGCAGCCTTTGGAGTTACTGGACTTTTCATCACGCCCGAAGAGCCAACAACATCCCCAAGATCAATTTCACTTCTCCGACCACTAGCTTCCATCTCTAAAAGACCCTTGATGAAGTTCAGTCGGGCATCGCCTCCACCTTCAATAGCTCCTCTGCGGTAACCAGCCTTATCCCCTTTACCGTAGCCAAATGCGCCACCAACCAAACTGCCAGCACCGGCAAGTCCCAGAGCCTTCGCTACGTTAGCCGCAACGCCGGCAGATTTCTCTATTTTAGCTACGCACCGAGCTACAGCCATCTTCTCCAGCTCTAGCTGGCGTGCCAGTCCTGCTACCTTCAATCGGCCATCTTTGTTCACACCAAGTCTGGCTTCTTTTGAAAGCTGATAAGGATTTGCCTTATCCAACTCCGCCTCTAATGTTTTGATATTTAGAATGGACCGAGCCAGCTTGATGCGGACTGGTGCCAGTTTCTTGTGCGAATCTTCGGCTTGCTTTAGCAAAAGCACTGCCGCCTCGTGTAGTAAACTTGTCATTTAATTATCCTTGAATTAGTTAATGCTTGATAGGTACAAATTAAGCTCGGCGTGCTTGGCATTCCACGCCGAGCTTAACCGAGATATTTGACCCACCTTCCTTTCGAGACCTTGAGAACAAGGACAGCAGCTGCACTTCCGTCATTTTAATCCAACACGCAGGCTAAGGTAAAGGGAAATACTGACTACTTAACCCTATGTCCAATGCAAGATTGTCCCCTCGACGCACCCTTCCCTGTAAATTTTGCACTGATTCCGCCCGTAATCTCATCCTTAAATTGACATCTAGCTCCACCTCAGACTCTCCGGTTGTCCTGTGTGTGACGTAGCCTGCCAGTCTAGTGTCACAACTGTCACCCAACAACTCGGTAATGTTGCGAGGGTTATGCCCTAGTCGGTAGAGAAGATCCAGCTTCTCTGCGTTACCGAACAATAGCAATGGGTTAAATCTCTGGTTGCTTCTTCGGTGGAATGCCACCATCGGCTCCGCCAAGATAGAAGTCCCTTCGCGAGCATGCGGAATACTGATGTGAGATGTCTGATTATACGCATCGCCGGAGAGCATTGCATCTATCACAGGCTCCCATCCGTCCAACGTCCACTCGCAGTCACCGTCCAGTATCACCGCCCACTCTGCCGACTCTTGTCCGTAAGCTATCGCAAAGTTCCGTGCCGCGTTGATCTGTATCAAGTCGGCCTCTGCTTTGAAGGGTATCACACGGTAGTCCGCATTGTGTGCTTCTAAGAGATTGATCGTTAAAGCCAAATCGCCCACGTCGTAGATCCTGTTGATCACGTAGAGCTTGCGAGCACCACGAAGCTCGGGCTCGTCTTCCAATATTCGGCGAAGGGTCGAGTGCCTCCTACCAGCGGTGTCTCTGGGGGGCAGCGTATTTCCTAGTATCCTTACGACGGTGCAGGTAGACATCGAGGGAGAGGCTCACGGGCAGTTGAAGAGTAGTGGCGATCATCATAGCAGAAAAGGGAGAGCAAGGTAGCTGTACCCAAGCGTCTGCTGCCACTGTGAAAAACAGCAGACCACTCACAGAGAGAATGCCCGCGGCAAGCAAAGACCTCTCTAAGTTCAATCAAGGAGGAAGTGAAGGAGACCTGAAGAATCATAACTTCCATGTTTACCCCAATACCAGCTACCCGAGACGCCTTACGCAAGGTAATTTTCTTCAGCGACGCCCAACTTGCAGTCCCGAAAACCACAAGCTAATTGCTCTAGGTAGTGGTTAGGAAGTGACGAACCACCTACCTCGCGACCTAAAGCTTCTCACTCTCCTGCCGCATGTACTACGACTGCATTGCTAGATCTATTAATTGTTTAGCCTGCTGCTCGTTAAGGTTAGGCATCTTCTGTCGAACCTGTTGCACGACAAAACCAGGCATCATTCCAGAATATTGCTTGATTTGATCCACCTGCTGCTTTAATTCAGGATCCGATTGAACTTGTTGTTGCAACATGCGCAAAGCATCTGGATGGTCTAACATCTGCTGAGCCATAACTGGATTGCCCATCGCAGCGTTGAACTCCTGCGAATTCAACGCCCCGTCGCCGTCCGCATCACCAGGAAACCCACCTGTCGATTCAGGGGAGGGTGACGCTTGCGGTTGAGCTTCAGGTGCCTGTGGTTGAGCCTGTGGTTGAGCCTGTGGTTGAGCCTGTGGTTGAGCCTGTGGTTGAGCCTGTCCCTCACCAAACCCTAGGAGCTTGGAAATGTTAAACCCTTCTGGAAGCATGCCTTGACTAGAGGCATAGCCTCCGCCAGCACCCAACAATGAACCAAGCAATGCACCATTCTCTCCGCCCACCGCCCCGCCGATACCAGCACCGCCGACACCTAACAACGCAGGAATCAGCCAATCTTTATTCTCCGCTACGAAACCAGCACCTTGCTCACCAATGAGGTCGGATAACCATTCTGGTGAAGTTGCTGCTTGCGGAGCTGCTTGCGGAGCTGCTTGCGGAGCCGCCTGTGGAGCCGCCTGTGGAGCCGCCTGCGGGGCTGCCTGTGGGGCGGCTTGTGGAGCTTCTTGTGGAGCTTCTTGTGGAGCTGCGGATTCCTGTCTCTGTTGTCGAGCGTCTATGACATAAGGAGCCATTTGCTCAATCAGTTGCTGCTGTTCCTTAATCTGATTCAGCTGGTCCCCGCCGGTCAGAGCACTGCCAGCCATAGCACCACCGGTTGCGATACCTGTCCCTTTAAGAGTTTTCTGTGCCCAGCTAGGAAGCTTCGAATAACCTTTACCAGCACCCGCCATTAACAAATTAACCGGATCCAGTTTATCTACCACACCCATATTGCCCTTAAATGACTGCCGAAAACCAGTAGACAGCGGCTGCCCGCCAAAACGGCCAAACACCTTAGGAACGTTGGCTGGAGACACGGCACCAATTCCCGCCCCGATCTGGCCGCCTCTTCGCATGCCGTCCATAATTCCGGTACCCCTAACGCCGCCGACGACACCGCCAACGGCTGATCCAACACCTTCACCTGCAAGTGCTCGGCGAGCTATGCCCTGTATCGGCTTTCCGCCGATTGCCGTAGCACCGGCACCGAGTGCGACATCCCGAGCCACTTCGCCCCAGCTTGCATCCTCAGACCGGTAAGGGTTAAGCGCACCGGCAACAGCTCCAGTTGCCCCTTCACCCATCAATCGCTGCGCTGGAAGTGAGTTCTTCGCAGCACCGCCGAGTGCCTTCAGCCCAGCCGTGCCGCCTCCTTCTGCGACTGCCTTGGTTACCGCTTTTCCGGCATTTCTACCAAACAGCCTACCAGCGTACGGCAACGCTTTCTGAGCCACAGGGGCAGCAAGTCGTGCAAGCTGTCCCCAGATAGCTTGTTTTTCCAAGCTATCAAGTCCAAGCACTAATTCGTCACCAACCTCTTCGCCAAAATAGACTGAGGCTTGCTTGGTGTAATGCCCGATCTGGGCAGGACTAAAACCTTTAGAAAGCAAAGAACCAAAGAAAGCAGTCTGGAATGAATTAAACCCCGCCGACTTCATGTAGCCGTCGAGACTCTTGAAAGCCTCCGCCTGTGTCAAGTGACCTTCAGTGGAATGCTTGTACTTCACGCCAGAGTCTTCGCCAGTCGCTGAACGTTGCTTCTTGCTACTGTCCTGACTGGCAGTCTTTGATTGGAGCACACCCTCGGCTGTCGCAGGCACAGGAGCCTGCAGACCGCCAAGCTGTACCTGCGGTGGAGTAGGTGCCTTTGCAGCAGAATAACCTAGGCTTGTACCACCAAATCCGCCAAGGGTGTTGAAATCCACCCCTGAGGCAGGCATCGTCTGACTCTGATTTGGACTCATTGGCATCGTCTGTGGATTATTCAAAACAAACCTCGCTATATCAAAACTACCTACTAAGAAGAACTGCCGCTGCCCCGCTGGCACTCTTTATCCGGATATTTTTGGACGCTGCATATCCATTATACGTCGATGGGCAGGACTCACATGTTTAGCGTACGCTAATGCCGCAAGAGGTGCTAAACCTCCCGCCGCACCGCCCACTAAGCCGCCAGTGCCTGCCGACTCCAACGCCGCCAGTATCCGATTTTTCTTCTCACCTTCTTCGTCCTCGCCCGGAGCAATCAAACCCTTTAATCCGCCGATACCCGCTCCAGCGGCAGCACCCAGTAGTGCCGTATGTGGCGATAGTTTTGCTGCATTTGAGTACCCGTCACTAGCCATTGACCCCATGACCCCGTCGGCCTCTTCCGCCTGCTTAACGTAAGCCTCGAAAGCTGCAGCTTTTGCTACCTGCTTGATGGCTGGCTTTGGAGCCTTTGCAATTTCTGAACTTGGACTTCCTACATTTGGCTGTGACCGATCACCTCCGGATAAAGCGCGTCCTCCTCCTGCAATGGCTGCTCCTCCGGCCAATCCACCTACTCCCGCTGCGATCGTACTCTTATTTCCAACTGTCCTTGCATCACGAACAGCTTGTTGCATCTCACCGGTAGTCGGTCGGGTTGCCAGCATTTCGGCCTGATCGCGTGCCTCCTGCATCCGATTGCGTGCATGGGCGGACTCACGCTTATAACCGTCGGCAATCGTGCGATTCTGATTCGCTTTATTTCGATAGTAATCAGTAGTATTTCTGCCCTGATTCACCTTGCCCTCAAGTCCTTTAATGCGTTCCGCATCTCCAGCCACCTGATTCTCAAGCCCTCGGTTCTGGCCCTGCATGGCTTTACGCGAACCGCGAGCTTGACGGCCTGTCTGTTTCATCTTATCTATTTGCGATTGCAATTCTTTAATTTTAGCTCGGTCAAGCGGTGCCTGCGACCGCAGCGGACCCAGTGCCCGTTTAAGGTCTTTGATCTCAGTACCGGCACCATAAGGAATTGATCTGCGGGCTTGGCTAAATGCATCCAGCATCTCGGGAGTCGCTTTGCCGCCCGCTCGCTCGATAAGCTCTCTGATTGCCATAGAAGACATTGAGGATTGCTTCTCTGGTAGTGCTGCTGGACCCAGCTCCTTTTTAAACATTTTTTTATCAAGCTTAGAGCTGCCCCTGCTCGCCTTTTGCGCAGCTTTCGACGCCGCAAGCTGTTTTAAGATGTCAGACATCGGGGCGTACGGCTTCCCAGTAGTTTGGCCTTTTCGCAAGCCACGTATTACTTCATCCCGCTGACCTCGAGTACGGGTTAGACCAGGCTCGATGCGGGCCGGTTCTGTAGTTCCGCCAAATCCGAGGAAACCTCCAGTGCGCTTTTCTGGGATGGTTCTTGGAAAAAAGGATCTGTTTCCGGCCCTCATGTCCCCGTCGCCATCGCCCAACGTTGCTTTTCGCTGGCCCCAAGGCCTCGCTCTGGGTTTAAATTCCAAAGTATTATAGATTTTAGCTATCGCCTTTTCGCTAAGCTGTCCACTTCTAAGAAGCTTATCCCACAGAGCGGCACGCTTCTCTGACTTCTTTTTCTTTTTCTTCTTGCCGCCCGCTGGCTGACAGCTTCCATCGCTGTAAGGCTTCTTGCCGGGCACAGGCTCGTAGCCAGTCCAACAGCGACTAGCGGCCTCTTTGGCGAGCAATTGAATAGCGTTCATATTATTATTTCCTAAAAAAAAGGAGTTTCGGTTAAAGTTATCTCTGCTTAATTTCTCTGGCATGTGGTTTGGTCTTGCGTAGCTCGACATAATAGCGTCGATGCCTTTTGCAGTAAGCCAAGCAGCCGATGACTGCTTTACTGACTCAGACTTCTCATTTGCATGTGATGCTGCCTGCCTAGCCAATCTACGATAAATACTTTGTAGTTTTAGCTGGCGGACTGGTCTTGCGTAGCTCGGCATAATAGCGTTGATGCCTTTTGTAGTATACCAAGCCGCCGATGACTTCTTTACTGACTGATACTTCTTATTTGCATGCAATGCAGCTGCCCCCGCCGCCGCTGATGCCGCAGTACCCCCAACTGTAAGCCCTATTCCAATTCGCTTCGGCCAAGGATTACCCGTAACCTTACTGATGGCCGAGCCCGCCACCGCAGGGTGTGTTGCCACATCTAGTACCGACTTACCCGCAACATGCACCGGCTTAGATACCGCGTCTAAATTTTTGATTGCGTGCTTGCCTGCCCGACTAGCCGGAGCTGTTGCGGCCACCGCTGCGGCTCCCATTGCGTCCAAAAAAGTACGTCGGCTTAGCGGAGCACTGACAACGTTTGCTGCATTAGCTTTGTTGTCTAGTTTGATTAAGTTAAGTGCCTTATTTACTGTAGGATTGTTACTATGCAGCCCCTTCATAAACAGAGCACGTCGAGTCATATTCGTCGCATTTGAAGCAACCGATGACTTCTTCTCAGGCAACTCTTTGCCCTTGGAAGTCTCGTTCCAATGATCGACATCCACACCATCCGCTTCTAGCTTTTCGCGGTTGGCGTTGAAATACTTTCTTTGTGCTTCAGACTTATAGGGCATATCAGCAGTTCCACTTTCTAAGTGACTTATTGATACGGGAATTCGGATCGCTCGCAGTGGCCTTGCTCGTGTTCTTCTTCTTCATACCACTCATGCGAGCACAGAAACTCGCTTTCCGACCCTTTGCTTTACCTTTAGGGTTCTTGCTCGTGACCGGTGCTTTGAGGTTGCCACCAGTAGATTTATTGTAACTAGCACGACCTTTGGCGTTGAGACCACCCTCTGAATTCTTTCCAGCTTTACGCTGCCATGCCGGTGACTTGGCTATCTTCTCTAACACAAGACTTTTAATTGCTGCTTCTTTCGTAGTCTTCTTCCAAGACTTCTCGTCCGGATAGTCCTTGTCGCCCTTCTTAGCCGGCTTCTCACCACGCTTACGCTTGGCATGGACATTGTCCCACAAACCACGCTTGGCTATCTTCTCTAACACAAGAGCCCTGAATGCGGCTTCTTTTTCTTCCGGTGTCCCATCATTCACTTTGCCGTCGCCGTCGCCGTCTTTTGCTTTACGCTTTGCCTTCATCTCTTTTAACTCAGGCCCTCTGATTGAAGTACCTAGACGCTTCATGCTTCGATACGGACCTAAACCAGGAATCAGCAGGTCCTTAAGAACTTCTTTAGTCCCCCCTGTGTCTAATTCAGCTTGATCTTCCAATGACCTAGTCGGCGTAGCTAAAGCAGCAAGACTACCGATCGCGTTGCCGCCGATCATGTTAAGCGGATTAAGGCCACTTAATAGTTCCGAGTAAAAACCAGCTTGCTTATTTATTGCCCCGTCAATTTCAGCTTGCATTTCATCGGTTAAAGAGCCTTCGTGAGAAAAACGTAGTTCGTCACCTTCCTCGCTAACCCGTAGTCCTTTGATTTTTTCTAGTGCGGATTTCAGCTGTTTGGCGTTATCGCTCAAGTTTAAACTATGGTGAACGCCGTAGACATCCTCACCATCTGCGTTGCTAGTCCAACCTTCTGCCCCGTACCAATCAGGTAACCCATGTCGTGCATTGGCACCCCCGAACAGACCTCCTTGCTTGACGTAATCCGCATAAGCTGCTTCTTTGCCTAGCTGGGAGGGGGCAGAAAGCGGAGTTCCTACACCGCCTGGTCGGACGCGGGCAGGAAGCGTAGTTCCTACACCGCGTGGCCGGACGCGGGCAGGAAGCAGAGTTCCTACACGGCCTGGCGTCGGCAATCCAGCCCGATCCCACTTATTTCGCCCTTGAGCATCGTAATTCGGTCCCAGCATCCCTGTCTGCATAAACTTATTTTGAGCGGCAGGAAGCGGATATCCCGTGCCGCCTGTCGTCGGCAATCCAGCCATGATTGCCATTAGTTCGTCGTTATTCGGCCCGGCAATCCCCTGCGGCATGGGTTTATTTTGAGCGGCAGGAGCGGCAGGAGCGGCAGGAGTCCCAGAAATTGCCGGATTAGCCCTTGCCCGATAAGAATCGTTAATCACACTGCCTACTACGGCGGCATTTAGTCCACCGATACCGGCAACAGCAGCTGCCTCCAACGGGTTTGCTTTAGCGTAGTTGAGTGCCTGACCTGCCTGACCAGGAAGCGCCTTAGCCGCACTGGCTACCTGACCAGGAAGTGCCTTAGCCATACCAGGAACAGCGCGTAAGCCTGTAGCTGATTGTGCCGGCAGACCTTCTAAAATACCCTTACCTGCTGGGCGAGCAGCCCTACCCATTATCTTCGGAATATACTTACCCGCAGCCTGTATTCCCTTCTGGAGAAGTTTTCCACCGAAAGCCTCTTTCTCCAGCATCTCTTGTACGATTAATTTCGCCTGTGGGTTACCCATGAGTTAACAATCCTTGTTAAACACAAATCAATTTTTATTTAATTACCCCATGGTAGCAGGGGCAGCTGATTGCTCCAACTCAAATTAAAGCAATAGGTAGCCATTATGACGCCTAAGCCTCGCTCACTCAACGTTAATCTGGCGATGGTGTCACATAATGTAGATAGATATGAGTCCACTCGCTGTGAGTACAGACTGGGTGAGGCAGTACCAGAGAAAAATCTGCCGACTCAAAGATTACATCGTGAGGCTGGCCTAGCTGGGAGAGGACGCTTACCCACCTAGCCTGAAGGGCGGGACACGACTTAACGTACAGCAAAGCTTTCGTGAAAGAAGAGTTGGATGTCACCTCCCAACCAGACAGCCAAAGCGGATTCGAGATTATACCGGAGTCTACGAACGACAGCCTACATGCCGCTTGATCGTCTTTGTTCCTACCATCGGCAGGCCAGTGTTTGCTAAAAATCCTCATAGTTGTGCTTAGATTCCAGAATTTAAGGACGCCCTGCCAAATTCAGATATCGCCCTTTGTGTCGTTTTATGCCTTAAATCGCGATGTAAAGAAAACATCTTCGGGCACACAAACAGTGAACCTTTTCTCGTTCTCTTCCTTATAAAGCAGCATCACATGACGTGCGTCCTCCCACTCGCAACTATGAAACACATCTAGTAGGTCACGCAGGTCCAACTGGTTGATTGCACACAGGTACGTGTCAGACTGAAACCCCTTATCGCCACCAGCATGCTCACTAACCAAGCTAAAGGTTCGATCGTGGTGAGAATCCAAATGCTCATTGATCCTTTTGACCCCACAACTCCTTCCAACCAATTGCGAGTAACTCTGCTCCCCTACCGCTGTGATCAGTATCAAATCAGTAACTACGCTCATTCCTCCACCCCATACGCCTCTTTTGAGTAATTGCCGTATTCCGCCTTCTTCTTCTCTATCCAAGCTTCACGTTTTGATCTCTCCGCTTGTCCTGCTGCGACAATTAACGAAAACGTAAGCGTAATACTTACTCCGGCGAAAAGCACAATGAGCAGTACCTCGACCACTTCTGCCCGAAAGAGTCTTTGCATCAATGTCTGTCGCATCTAACTATTCCTCTGGTTTATGCCTACGGGTAATCCCGCCACTGCCATTACTGCTTAACAACAGCCACTCTTCTGGCTGTGCCTTAACCTCATGATACAGCTCGCCGTGTACGTGGCGGAACCTTTCCAAGACTACTTCTGCGTCTAACTTGTCCTGTCCCTCTAGCGTAGCTATATGCTGCTCCACGGCTCCCATGATCTTGCCATACGCTTCCAGTGAGAATTTCCTGCCGAGCTGGTCGTGTAAGCAGTCTGGTGTCTCTGAGATCAATGTTTCCACGAACTGGCGGACATAGATGTTTAATATCCGCTCTATCTGAGATACCTCTAACTGAGGCATGGCACCTGTGCTGCTAGGCAGAGGTTGAGCTTTGAATGCCATCTCCTTGCCGTCTAACCAACGTACTACGTACACGGCAGATACCGACGCCACAGGATACATCGTATGATCCTCCCTGTGTACCATCAGCATGTTGGCTCTATGCTTAAGCAGCTTGGAGTGAACCTCTTGGTACGAATAGATATCAGACATCTCGGACTCAAAGTCATCCAGTACATCAGACGCTTCATCCGCACCGAAGCCGTCCCTCATCATCTTTATGAAATCAGGCCACCACGGGGAAGTCCTCACAGGGAATGAATGACGCTCAGACGCATCCTCTTCAGTACAGCATCGGTGCCAGTTGAAAACACGACCACTGACTTCCTGTTTAAACCTATCTACGTCGCCCAGCTCCTCGCGATTCATTCCTTGGAGTATCTGCTCGGCAATTATTTCGAGAACAACATCAAAGTCATTAAAGTCTTGCATCTAATCTCTCTAGGTTATCTTCGGGTGATATCGACAGATCCCGTGTTCCGCATTGAACCGTCGTTTGGTACCGCGTTGGCATCAGGGCATAGCTTAAGCCGCTGGCCATTTGTCAGCAAAAAGCCATAGTTGTTGTCCACAGGGAACACTTCAGATGGACGATTCTCGCTCAAATAACGCGTGCAAAACACCTCAAAAGACTCGTTGTCCTTCTTGCTTTCCGGATAAGAAGCAAGTAAATGGCTGATTAAATCGGGTAACTCACCGTTAGGGCCTGACATTTGAGTAGAAAACATAGATATATCCTTCAAATTTTGTAATAAAAATAAAAAAGTTACAGCAAAAAACTACACGCTTCAAGCTGCTCTCGCTGCCAAACAGCAATGCTTTTGTCCCGATACTTAGTCTTTACGTCACGCTCTATCGTAGACAAAAAAGGCTCAGGAAACATAAAAGGTGCAGCACGCATGTTAAGCGGACGCCAGCTGGGACATACAGTTTCTTTGTTCTGCCTCGTAAGAGGGAACGTGGTCATCGCTATCCACTTCCACGCATTGGAGTCCCGAAGCAAATTACGCATCGCCGACTTGATCTGGTCAAAGCTCAGATGGACAAAGCAATCACGAACCAACACCAAATCCACGCTGGGTAAGTCACTTGTGGTGATATCCAACTGGTGAAAACTTACATTGTCTGACTCACAGTCTTCGGGGAAGACAGGCACAATGTCGCCACCGTAGTAGCGAACATCTGTTGCATCAACCCATTGACTCTGCCAATTGTAATCACCACAAGGGATGTCTAGCACAGAGTTAATCGCAGGGTACGAAAAATAAGCCTGAGTTACCAAGCCTGTAAGCCACTTCGAGAGTTGCCCAGTGACGGAGCGAGAAGAGCCAGAGCCGGAAGCGGACTCTCCTTCGCCCCAGCGTCTGGTAGCGTAGACGTTCGAAAATACGTCCCTAAGGTGGCTGTCCATCAATCATTTACCCCTAAAAAACCAGCCATTCCTCCGGAAAGCTGCTCTTTAGAGATGTTGGCTACCTTTGCCAGTTGCGCTAACGTTTCTACCGGTGGATCCAAATCGCTGATCATGGCATACGCCTGCAAACCAGCCTCCGCACCAACGTAAACGCCACGATGAACCACCGAGGCTCCACCCTTTAAGGTTCGGTTCATCTGCGTGAATCCTGCATCGAAATAGTCGATACTAAGCTGGTCCAAGTGATTTTCATCACCTACGAACAGGCAAGCACCTTTGGTGCCCGTCGAGAGGTCCACTGCAGCGAGTACGTTGTTGGTGAGTTGGTCACGGATACCAGAAGAGATATCCGCAGGAGAGGTAACATTTTCAAGCGTGGCTCCACCCATAACGCAGATACCGTTGTCAAGCAATTGAGCAAGCTCGCTGCGATCAAATGTAATCAGAGGGCTGTGTACCGCTGCCAGCTGATTGAACAGATGAAAGAGCTGACTGACAGTTTGATTCGCAGTCGTGAATAGCTTGCTCATGCCAGGCCGATACAACTCATGGATCTTCTTGTTGTCCATGAGAATCAGCGGGCTGACCTGTAGCTTGACCAGCTTCTGGAGAGCAGCAACCGCATTTCGGCAGACCTGCTGACCTTCTGAAGGAGAAGGGATAGAAGCAATTACGCCTACTCTAGGCTCTTTTCCCTTGCTCTCCATGTATTTTCGTGCAATCTCTACCAGCTTGCCGGCTGTACCAGATCCGGTACCTCCACCCAAGCCTACGCAGATGATCCCGTAATCCATGTCATTACCCCACGATCTCTGGAGAAGATCCCAGATCTCCTCCTCGTGGCCATTCAATGCAGCCTCAGCAAACCGTGCGTCCTTGGCAGCACCACCTAACTCTAAGGTGTGCCGCTCGATTGCCTCAGGTAGCCCTTGAAAATCAGACTCCGCTGTGTTGAATAAGCCCACTCGGCGGTAACCTAGGTCGTGGAACGAGCTGGCAATCCTAGCACCGCCCTGCCCTGAGCCCATGAAGGCTATGTTAAACGCTACGTCATAGGGAAAGGAGTCGTTGATTACTACCTGCTGCGCAGCGGGCTGATGCGATTTAGGGCTCAAAGCAGCAGCCACGTTCACAATGTGTGACGCAGACCCTGTCTTTGGCGGAGCCTTTGCTGCTTCGGGAGGTGTCGGAGCAGACACAGGAGGTGTCGGTGCAGACACTTTCGGAGCAGCATTTCCGGCATCCTTGGCGCTAAACGGAAGATCGACGCCCAGTGCAGCGTCCAGTGATTTCGACAGATCGGGATCGTTATTGTTATCAGGTGTACTCATGGGTTTCCTTTCAGGAACTGGGAACTTCTTTGGTCCGTTCTCTCCGCGTCTTACGTATCTATACATTGGCGAAGCTTGCCCGCCGACTCAAAAATACTTTGAATAGTATAATTAAACCTATCTGCGGACTTTATCTCACTATTAGTTATTTGAATTGTATTTTCAAAAGAATCAACATGCCGTAAGTAAGCAGACACGTGAATCTCCCTTATCTTCGCAATCACACTGTCAGCTAAATTACCAGACGACCATTGCTTAAGCATAGCCAAATCCTCTTGCTCCGTAGCTCGAACGTCGATCACCATAGTAGCAAACGGGAGCCATGCGTCCAAAAGTAAAGACATGGAATTTGAAGACAAAACTACGCGTTTTTTACCAAACTGAGATAAAAACACTTCTGGATCAGGAAACGCGGGCTCGTAGTAATCCAATTTCCTTGCAAACAACTCTGGAGATTGATTTGGACCCATACCTAACAACTGCCTATGGATGTTGTTTATTTCCTCATTTTGAAAATTCTTCGAAAAATAACGAGATACGCTGTCCGTCCGTTCTTGACCTTCCCAGAGAACTAGGTACCCCTCGCGGTAGAACTCTTTGCACACAAGGTTACACCAAGCACCCGGCGTTCCGCAAACAATCACCACTTCAGAGCAATTTACCATCAAGCCTTACTCTCCGTTGAGATAAAGTTAGTATCTATGAACCGGTCAAAGAGTCTAGCCGATTTCCTCTGCTGCATAAACGACTCGATCTGAGACTGCTGCAGAATAACTGACGGAGATCCTATGATTTCGTCGAGCCGCTCCCCCACGTCATCCACGTCCACGTCGGCGATTGGACAGGTATTTGTATCAAACACACCAGTATCAATCAACTTGCAAGCCTGACCGTTTGACAACAAGCCACCTAGTATGTCTAAGACTGGCGGCAAAGTGTGACAAATTAATGGAGTGCCCGTACCTGCTAGCACAGAAATGAGTGAGCCGTAATCGTGGCGAGTACTGCACAGATAAACCCAATCATTTTCAAACGTGTACTTCGGGTAGTCGTAGTAGTCCGGCGAGGTCACCACATGCAGCCGATCGCCGTGCAACTTATTGATTGATGAAAGTTTTTGCCGGAAGTAAGATGGCCACGACGTTTGAAGAAGTACAGTGATCTCTAAGTTGTTATGGCTAAGTAACAGATAGTCAAATACATCCAGTAATCCAATACCTACGTCGTAGACCGCGGATTTAGTAACTACTACTAACAGCTTGACCTTTCCCAAAGTCTTTGGTCCATACCGACTCTGCACTGGAGTCGCGGGAGAACATATGTTAATCACGCTACGTGGGGCAGACAAAGTATGCGAAGGATAAAATTCGCCCAACCAGTCAAACATAGAACGATTCAGGCAAATCACTTCGTCTACTAAATCTAAGAATTCTTTGATTTTCTTTGAATCTTTTTTCGCAGTACAGCGACTTGGAAAGAAATAATGCTTTGTGAACTTATGCCGGCTATCAGCACAAACTACCTTTGACATCCTAAATGACCACTCATCTGGCTCGAACCAACAAATTTGCGTGCAGTTAAACGCCCACTCAAAAAGCTTAGTCTTGTTTTCGCTGTGACTTGGCTTCCTGTAAATAACACGTTTATCCCAGTGTTCGTGTACGCCCTTGCCGGGCTTGCTGGGAGAAAGCATGACAACTTGAATACCAGAACGAACAAGCCAATCCGCAAACTGAGTAGCCGCAAGAGTGGTTTCGTTCCTGGCGTAGGGCACAAATATACCTACCTTGAACACGGAGCTACCCCCGATGATGATGAAAAGAAAAGTAAGGAGAAGAGGTTCGATGACCTTCTAGCGTATTGTACTTAATTCCCAGCTTCCATGCTGCGTAATTAAAACTTAGCTGATCCCTACGACTGTATTGTGACACTAATTTCCACCAAAGTCGGTTAAATTCTTGAAGTTCGTGGCAATGCCTACGCACCACGCATGCCGTTTCCACCATTCCATTGTATGCGGGATAATCTTCTTTTCGGTACTGATTGATCTGAGCCTGCATGACAGGAACACTATCTTTTTTTAACTTTCTGCAAGCATCCATCTCCTGATAAACACAAGATCGCTGTGGATGCTTGAACGACGCTAGAAACGTGTCAGAAGACACGAAAGGGGTTAACTTTTCAGAGATGTCAATTGGCCTTATCCTCTGCGAACCATCAACCCAAATAGAGTAGTCGCAAACAGGTAACAACTGCTGTGAGTTTATTTTGTGCCAACGAGCAGTCCGTACGTTACACACACGATGCCGCCAAGCCAGCGGTCTAATTGACCACTCCACTCTACCTGCAACCTTTGGCACATCGTGCTGTTGGATGCCATCAGTAAATAAAATGAATTCGGTCTCGGAATTAGGTGTTGCCTCACTCTGTAACAAGGTTTTCAGTACGTTGTCATACCTACCTGTCACGCAACTATAAACAATTGTTTTCATTTTTTCCGATACCATTGACCACGTTTGTATTTATCGCCCCTAGACACTGCTCGGTAATGAAATATGAAAGAGCTTAAAACTATTGCAGACTTCAGTCCTTTACGCCTAGCCCGTCCCTGCCACTCATCCTCGTTAAGCGTCATTGTTGGTGTAGGATTTTTCATCCCCTTGCTTGTGAACTTGTTTACTGGATTGTAGTAGTTCACCTTATCTACCATGTTACCTCGCCATCCACTTAACTTACACATCTGAAAGAAACCATTAACAGGACTGCAAATTACTTTCCCTAGGTTCTCTTGGTGCAAAACTCTAGCGCAGTTAGACAAATAGTCGGCGTCGTCCGACACCTGATACTTCCAAGGTAAATATTTTGAAACCTCTTGCTTGCCCTTTGCCGTAATTCCCGGCGCATTGCTTAACGGACCTACCATGGTGAATCCGTTATCTAGGGCATGTAACATTCCATTTGCCCAGCCTGCAGTAAACAACACGTCGTTGTTGCCAGCTATGGCGTAGTCGAGCTGCAGCTCGTGAGCAATGGATAACCCTTTGTTCCAGCTACGAGTCAGCCCATATTCATTTGAAAAATGGTAGAAGTGAATGGATTCAGCGGTAGGCGCTAAACTCGCAAACTTAGATTGCAAACCTGAGGAATTCCAATTCGGAGAGCCGTCGTCTACTACGATGGCTACTCCATTAGGAGTTGTCTCAAAAAATGTCTGCAGGGCTGCTTCCGTGTAACCTGCTGTCAGACCGGCCCGCCACGTCGGACAAACGAATCCAACGCGGAGCGTCTGATTAGGCATTATCCACCTCCAAATTGTTGTTGCATCACTTGAGCTCCCCCTTGGCTTCGGGCTTGCGACCGAATATCGCTCAACTTCTCTTTTACAATCGAATGAAGTGTCGGGTTCGCTTGCTTCAATTTCCGAAGCTCGGATATTCGCTGCGACTCCGGCAACCCTAGCAACTCCTGTGCAAGCATGTCTGCTGCTGACTGTAAGTCGTTTGGAGTAACCATGGCATTATCACCCATAGTTTGGATGTAATTTGTCACAGGCGAGCCACCCGCTGCCGCCATCTCAGGACCAGTCTGGCCGCCAGCTGCCGCAGGATCGCCACCACCCGCCGGAGGAGCACCACCCGCTGGAGGAGCACCGCCAGCCGCCGGATCTCCCTGCATTGCCGGATTCATTCCTTGAGCTATTTGGGCAGCCATTCCAGCCTGCTCCATTTCCTCTTGAGAACGCTGCTGCATTTCCATTTGCTTCTTGGCCTCGTCAGCAAGCCGCTTCTGCTCGGTCTCCCAATCGTACCCAATAGCGCCGAGTCCAGATTTTCCAGAAAGCTGCTGTCCCATCATTAACTGCAACGCAGCTTGTTGCTTCGCAAAATCGTCGGCAATAGTCACCGACTTTAACGTACAGGTGACCTGCTCCCAGCTCATAATTCTAGATATCTGATCTGACATCCACTGGAGACAGGAATTCGCATCGCTGACAAGCAACCGATGTGTACTTTCAAACAAACGTAACGCAACGGGTGCGGCTTGAGTATTCAAGCTACTGTTGTAAAACTCGACTGGAGTCCCTGTCTCGTTAAGAAGTGTGTCGTAACCCTGCCGGATCAGCTCTGTCGGTGCCAACTGCGACGCATCGCCACCCAGCATCTGGTAATTAACGGGGAACGGTAACATCTGCCAAGACGCTGGATCTTTCCTACGCTTGTTGATCATCTTCCGCACTTGAGCACGGAAATCTCCTCCGTTGTAAACACTCATCGGATCTGCGGTAGACATGCTACCGACGCCGCTACCGTTCCGAGCCTCCGGCGTAATTAACCGGAAAGGTATCACGTAATCCAAAGCAATTGCTTCGTTGTAGCGACGTAACACTTGGACGTACCAAATCTGCCGATAGTTAATTAAACTCCTAGGCAGCCCCCAACCCATATTCCGAATGCCCGCTAAAGTGGGCTCCTTCATGTGGTAGATGGCGTCTCTGTTAAACCTAAACAACTTGTCGTGCTTGATTGCTTCAAGTACCTGCGAGCTGGCACGCTCCAGATGAAACAAGTTACCTTTATTGACCATTTGTTTGTAATAGTCTGGAATTCTCCACAAGTAATCGACCTCGTCCGTGTATGGATCGTGCAGCAATTCAATTTCGTGGGGCGACCATCGCTTCAGTATTAAATGCTCTTGTTCTTCGCGGGGCTTGTCAACGACATCCCACTTGCCCCGCCATCCCGTCTTAGGGCAAGTGGCGTGGAACTCAAACTTAGGGGTAAACTTAAAGTCAAAGTTTTTGTGGACAACTTTAAGTGGGTACAGGTCACCAGTTTTCGGACAACGTAAAAATCGACGAAAAGGAACCATTACGCTTACAAAACTATTTCCGTAGCAAAGCCGATCCCGCATGGCCAAGGACAACGTAGACATGGCATGCAGCTGACGAGTCATGTACTCGTCGTGCTTGTCCTTCTCGTCGTCGCTCACGTCGCCACCAATCTCAATCTCTGTCAAGAAGTATGAGACTATACGTTCCATGGCCTGTCGGTATGTTCCCATCACCGTCCAGATGTACTCAGACCACCACAATGCCGACTTCATCGTTGTCGGCATTTGTTGCGTTGCTATATCGTTAAAAGGATCAGCAAATGCTTGATCGCCGGAATTACTACCTCCGGCTCCCTTCAAATAAGGACTACCTGCGCCCATCAAATCAGACATCTATTGCTTCTCCCTTACACGAACCCACAAACAGCAAGAACTATTTGTTACTTTCACTGGAATTTTGGCTGGCATCCTTAACCGCGTCCGAAGCGAGCTTTGTGATGTCTCGCTCCATCGCATCTGCCTCAGCCTCAGTCGTGGGCAGAGAGCCTAACTGCTGGCCTAATTTTTCAGCCGGCTGGCTATGGCAGCTACCTCCGCAACACCCAGAAGGGGTAGCTCGACTGATTGCACCGTTTTTTTCCATCGACATGGCTTAATTACCTCTATTGTTTAATAAGAATTACTACATCTAGGCAGCCTAGCGTCCAATGCAGCCCCAACGAGTTGCAATTATAGACGTTATCCCCGTATTTTGGAACGCGAACAGCGATCTTCTCCTCGCCCATTGCAGGCGGCAAATACTGGTTACCGTAAGGAAATCTAGTGTCGTAGATCAAAGCGATGCATTTATCCCCAATAACCACACCGTGGTACTTGGCAGCCATCGTACCTAATTGCATTTCAAAGAGAACGTCATACGTAGGGACAATCGGATCGTCAGTCGAGTCCAAGAAGTCGATTCCCGTGGCAACCGCCTTCTCAGACCGATCGCTGTCCGCTACCACAACTTTATCAACTTTCTCTGGATTTACATCTTTCTCCACTGCCCCATTCCGATCGGCCTGCGCTAAAATTAATGTGCTAATTAGCTCGCGTTGTTGTGCCAGTTCTTCTGACACTTGTCGCGTATGGTCCTGAATCAGGCGGTAGGGGTACTGATCTGACAACGGTACCGCGTTGGCCGCATTTGCAGTAACAAATCCAGACTTAATGGCAGTCACGTCTCCGGAGAAGCTCGTCGGCTCCAACTTAGCGGATTCCTGTGCTAGGCGACGACTCTCTATCTCGGCAATTTTTTGCCTTTGTTCTCTAACTATTTGCAGCAGCTCTTCCTCCGACGATCTGGGCGATGGTTGACCTAAGTTATGTCGCGGCGTTAAACGGGGCTCTATGCGGTCTAATTCCACAACTTGCTCCTTTTCTATTTGCTCTTGGACTTGCACTTCTTGTAATTTATCGTTCATTTGCTTTAAAAAATCGGAAGAGTTTTCTACGGCGGAAGCTTCTGCACTCTTAGCCGCGAAAAAATCTGTCTTCACTAAACTTGGAAGGTCAACCTCGAACCCACCGCCTGTTTGATCTGGATCCACAACAACCCGATTCGCTGAGTTGTGGTCAAACCCTGTGGACTCGCCAGATTTCCTAGCACGCGGGATCATCGTGCCTTCTCGAACTGTGTGGTAACGCGATTCGTCAGGGGAATCATTTGTCACTTCACCCATCATATCTCCAATAGCTAAAAAAAAGTTAATCGTCGTCAAACAAATCTTCGTCCGCAGAAAACTCGTCGTCCAAGATTCCTTCTTGGAAAAATTCGTCTCCAGCTACGTAATCAGGATCTCCCAACCAACCGTCTTGCTGTAAATCAACATTCGGCGTGGTCGTATCGTCTACTAATTCGTAGGCTCCTCCCTTCACTACTAGCACAGATTTACCTGTGTTGGGTAGCCGCAGGAATCGGCACGCCTTACCGTTTGCCGGAATAAACGACTGCGTTAACTGCAAAGGTAACCCATACATAGGCCAAACGTGTACCATCTTTCCTTCTCGCTCAGCTAACGCCTGCACCAAGCCCTCGAGCTCTGGGAATACCCGCATGACTGGAAACTCCCCCTCAACTACCTCGCAAAGACACCACATTTTTTGCTCGTGTAACGATACTTCGCTTGCGGCGTCCTCGCAATCCTCTCCGTCGTGCATTGCTTTCCATCGCTTAACTAGCTCCAACCCAATCCCGTTTTTGGTACTAACCTTATCTAAAGAAGTTTCCCCATCCTGTGGGATAAGGACAGGCGGATCTACGGACTCCTCTAACAAACGATCCGCCACCATTCTAGAAAACTTATCCCAAGTTTCGTCTACCTTCGAATTTTTTTTAGCCATCATTAAGCCCCCCTGTAGATTCAACGTAAGTCACAGAAATCGAATAGCCACTTGGCGAGTTAGCTAAAGGACCAACCGTAGCCACAATATTCTTTGTCTCGTAAACCCATTTGTTAATCTGATCGTCTAAGCTGCAAATGTTGCTTTGCGTAGTAAAAGTCTTAACCTTCACCGTCTGATCGGGCATCAAAAACTGACGCAAACTTGGAAGTGGAAAACCCACCGGATCTGGCTTGTTGTTGCCCCTAAGCTGATCGTCATTAAATATGTTAGCCATCTGGATCACGCACCCCTTTCTTTTCAACCTCAGCCTTATATTTGGCATCCTGCGCTGCAAGCATTATTTTTCGATACCGCTCAAATGCCTTATCCTGTGTCAGCTCTTTTTTATACGAAAATAACTTTTTAGCCGCTTTGACGTGAACATCCGAAGGAGGATACCTTAACACGCCAGGTCGCTCTAATAACGTGTTCTTAGTGTCAAAAGCAAGCTGTAACCTGTTGGATAAGACAACAAACATATTAACGGCACACTTTGGGCTTCGGCGATCTAAGATTCCTGAATTCTTATCTGAAAAAAGTGGATCCCATATTTCAAACTCCTGCATCGCATACTGGTAGACCAGCTTGTTTGGGATGTCTATCTGGATTATCTCTAACAGCTTGTCACAAAACTTGACCCATTTCTCCGACTCCATGGCCCACAGTAAATGGTCCCATTCTCCTCCAAATCTAGTAAATATTGGCTTATCAAACTGATAGTAAAATATTTTAAAATCTAGAATTTGAATAAGATCGCTTAGGTTAACGTCCGTAAACCTACCGTAACGATAAATCACTGCAGGGCTGAACCAAGTATACTGATCCCCAACGTCGCCAAGAGAACTAGCATTCTCGAACTGTATCCGGTACTTAGGTACCCGGAAGGCTTGGTGGATGTAATAGTTATCTTTTTCCATTAAACTCTTCCCCACAATGTCGAAACCGCCAGTATACACTGTAGATCTTGCATGGAATCTACAGACACGCCCCGCCACTGCGACCTTACCGTCAAATAATCAGCGGCAAGATCCCGTAACTCCAAATCTTCCTGCGACTCCGGTTCGTCTGCAACATTTCGGCTAAGGTTTTGGCTTGCGTTTTCCAAAAGATTGCGACAATCTTTAGCAGCTATTAACTCTACAAGCTCAAAACCACAATCATCAAACGATCGAACTAAACTTATCCAACGCGAGCTAGTTTTAGATTGGCCGACCGGCCAAGCAGCAAGTGCCAGCTTCCACTGATAAACAAAATCGCGTAAACCAGGAAGCCCAATTAACCGTATCGGAGTTGCCGACTTCTTCGCCAACTTAGATAACCAAGAAAAAGCAGCCACGGCTGGCGGTAATTCGTCAGTGAATGGAAACCTTGACGCCAAGGTAAACCCAACCGTACTGATATCCTCATTAATTCTAGCCGAAAATCTAATTGCAAGTATGTTGCCGTTAAAACTACCGTAAGCTGTACGCTTAGTCAGAACAGACCGATCGAGCTTTGTCCAAGCCAGATAGTCAGTAAAGCTTACATCTATCCGCTTCTTCAGCTTTGATTTTTCCGCTTTAGATAAATCCCCTCGATCTAGCTCTGCTATGCAAGATTCAAAGCAGTTTTCTGCGTTAGTTAATTCAGACCAGCCAATATAAATATCCACAGTTTACTCCAAATGATTTAAGGATTGATTATTAGTTTTGGCCGGTGAGCTTCAATTTCTTCCCGAGAAAAAACACCTAAAGAAGTGGTACCCAACCATACCTCAAAGCCAGACTCGACCTCTGCCGCCATCGCCACTCGCATCCGGTTATGTACCCGCAAAACCTCCCAATCTGGATGACTATGCAAATGCTGATAGACTTTTGTTTGCAGTCCCTCTTCCATCGGTACCCCTGATATTAAGAGGCTTCCAGCTTTTTTAGCAAAACGCTTTAATTCCTTTTGCGTCTCGTTTATTGTAGTTTGGAAGCTAGCGAGTCCCGTACGTCCTGCATGTTTACCAAAATCTTGAATATCATCTACGATCATTAAATCCATTGGCGATTGGAACTGCGACTCGTACGCGTGGTACATGTCACTTACCTTGATTTGAGCTTTCTGATTATTAGAAATCTCACGATCAGGCAGTTGTCCGATTGTCCCGTAGCACACGCGGGAATCTCGAATCACCCGCTTGTACCGATTTGCGTGCAACCTAAATTGTTGGAATACATTTGACTTGCTACCATCCAACGCATCCTGAGACAGTAAATGCAAAACAAAGTACACTAAGCTGGCGTTGCCTACTATTAGATAAGAAGTTTCGCGGCCTACCCCGTCTTCGTGCAAAAGATTTATTTTAGAATTAATGCGTTTTTCCTCGGCCTCTTTGTTTGCCGCCACCATCGCTTCCTCTTGTACGGCACTATGCTCTGCGCAAACTTGCTTCATCCAAGGTAAAACACTGCCCACCATTCCTTCAAACAAAATTTTGTCTTCAAAAGGAGCCTGAGCCTGTACCGCTGCTGCATTAATCAAAATCTCCTTTACCATCAGAATCAAACCCTCATCTGGCTCAACACCCTTCTCTTCCATCTCTTTCCGCAACTCTGGAAAATCCTTTAACAAATCCTCAGGATCTCCACAGATTGCGTCCATCTCATGCAAGCACATTGCGTACAGTTGACGAGAAGCAAGCATGCTGGAAACTAGCAAGGTAAAATTTGATTTGTCCTTCACCAACCCTGACGATAACTGAGCAGCAATTTCCATCACAGCAGCTTCCTTCTCTCGCTGCTCTATTACGGACTGAGGTAGCTCAAGTGCGGGGCTAGTCGATTCCTCTTGTGAAGCGTCTTCCGTGATCTTATTTTCTTCCATTTTACTTTCCTTCTCTGATAGCTAAAAAAAAGGGCAGGATGTGGGGGCTTACTTATCCAAGGTAATCGCCCAAGAAGCCCCGAGGCTCACCCACATCCTACCGTATGACTTACGTATTAAAGTAACGGTTTTTGAACTTCGCGTAATCGGCCATTTGCAGTTGCAATCAACTCTGAACTTATTTCGCTTCCAACATACAACCTACCCAGCTGATTGGCTACGAAAGCGGTAGTCCCTGTCCCGCAAAAAGGGTCGTAAACGACATCGCCCTTGTCGGTAAAGTTTAGCAGTATTTTCTCGACAAGTTCATTAGGCATCACTGCCTTATTTTTAGAATCTTTTGTCCTGCCTCGCTTTATATGCCAAACATCCGACAGCGTCCCTCTATCGAAATGGCAGAAAGATCTAAATTGCCTAGAAATGGCATTACTATCTGCAAAAATTAGAACTAACTCAGACTGACGATTCATCACACCTACCTGCATCGCAGGTTGTCCCCAACCCTTGTCCCACACGACAATATCCTTGAGCTGCTCGCTGAACTCTCCAATCATCTTAAACACTGAACGCTTAGACCCAGTAACAATTTGGATGTTATAGAAAACTAGATGAGATACTCTCAGTAACTCTTTCAACACTTCTGTGTGGAAGCTGTTGTACTCGTCAATTGGAAGATTGTCGTTAAACCCAGCATACTTTGTCGAAAACTCTTCTGTTATTTGCCGAGAACAATATTTTCCATTTCTAATCCTCAAGTTCATGTTATACGGGGGAGATGTAATTACTACATCTACTTCCTTGTCTTCCATACGCTTGAGTGTGTCTAAACAACTTTCGTTGTAAATTCGATTCTTTTCAATCACTTTTTCTCCCTCGATTTATATTACAATTAAACTCCGATACAACTTTGTCCTGTCTTTGCTGTTTTTGCACGAAGTGATCGCTAAACCACTTGCACCGTGTTTTTCCAAAATAGCAACTTGCTCATCCTTCTTCATGCGACCAAACCGCTTGGTCACCTGCCGCGTACCCACAGGGTGCATAGGTCCCTGCTCTTGTTCTAAATAGTTGGCCATTCGCCGCAGAACCTCAGGTAAACTGTAAACCGCATTTGCTCCGCGTGTCCCGTAGAAGTTCTCAATTTTGCCGAGCATCGCGTTGGACTCGTTAGACAGAACAGCCCTAATTCGACCTGTCCTGTGATCATGGTCAACCACAGGAATAAACTCGACCATGCCGAACAACGGACACACAACAGGTTTGTTGGCCTCTCGCCACTCTGCCAATTCGCTTTGCGATACGTAATCTTCTCGCTTCATGGTAACTCCTATAATCGACGTTGTTTTCTTTGATTCCGCAAATCAGCTGGCGATCGCCCCGCAGCTCGCCCATCCTGCTCATTTTTTTTAACACCCGAAACTTCCGAGTTATTGGCTTTAGCTTTGGCAGAATCTGCCTCCCACTTTTCCAAAGCCTTGCGATACTCTTCTTCTTCGGACGCTGCCAAGTCATTCGAGGCATTGGACCCAACGCCATGGGAGACAGGTGCGACTCCGTCACGCAACTCTCCCCTATAACTCTCCATCACATGATGTAGGAGTGCCGCGTCGTAGCCTGCAGTATGCCTCGCCGCCTTTGTCATTTCCTCGCTTACCGGATAAGCTTCAATAATTTTATCGAGCTTCCAAGACAAACCAGACAGTTTCAAATTGCAGATCCGACTGCAGTACGCCTTAGGCGACTCACTTCGGTGTGGAATAATCACATCATGTAAATGAGTTAAATCTTGCCGCTTAGCTATCTCCGTTGCCTTAAAAATGGCACCCGTGTCCAAGTATTGGTTTTCTGGCAACTTCCAGCTCTTGCCTAAGTACCTCTGGAAAGCCCCAGAGAGCATCCGCTCATCCGCACGGATACCGTTCTGTCCGACAAAAATCCCACCCGATTCACTCCAAGTACAAAATAGTTTGTAGTAAAACCGCAACGATTCGATCGGATCGCGGCCTTTGCTTTTTAGAAAGTCAGGGGTCAGCTGCCAGTCTTTTCCCATGAAGTTACGGAGGTTGTTCAATTTGTAATCCAACCAAGGCGAACTAACTTTTGGGTGAATATACCAATTTAGAACTAGAGAAAATCCGTCAATTATCTTACGGTCGCTCACCATCGAATGGCCGATTTCCAGTACAAGATCTTTTTCCGACGAACCTCCCGTGTACTCAGTGTCGATACACAGATAGTTCTCCGGAAAAGTAAATCCATACTTTCCCTTAAATACGTCGCTCCATTCGTTAACAATCACATCAAATTCCTTTAAAAGAGTGCGTCAGGGCTTCGAGCCCTGATCAGCCAGCCCAGCCACATACGTAGTTTACGAACGGCAGGAGGAGAGGACTATAAGAGAGATTCTAGCCCTTGGGTTTCTGCCACCTTTGACCTGTAGGCACGCACTGCCTCGTTACTTACTTCTTCAAACGCAGAAGTTTAAGTAACGAAAAATAAATCCCACGTAAGCCTCTTTTCCGGTCAGCCGATATTTGCCGAAACTCTTCGGCAAATTTTCTTAGATCCTTAATCTGATGCACGGGACCTTCGCCGCCTAATGACACTTCCCGTATCCCTGCAAATTGAATACCCGCAAACGCCTGCCCGTAACAAGCCATCACGGCTACCTGTGCCGCATCTTCGCAATCAAAAAACCCTGACTCCGTAATCGACTTACTCATATTCCAGTCTACCTTATCTGGGTCGGCTGCCGATGCGAGATACTCACAAAAACATCCCATGGCTTCCCCTAGCTGATCCATGGATACGCCTTCTCTCGTTAAAACTTCTCGAAGCTCGTGCCAACTGTGATCCTCAAGTCTGCCTGCCACTAACTCTGAAACCTCTTGAAAATTATGTGCTACATCCCTGTTTGGATTATACAGCTTCCCGTTAGGGGTCATTCTAGCATTCATTCCCACAACAAATTCCTCCATTAAAATTTTCTATTTTTTACGTATTCCGTAAGCACAGTTTACACAATACTCCGGAAACTCAAGATCTTCTTTATCAAAAAACTGTTTAGCATCACACATCTTGCACTGTTTAAGCACGTAAGACTGAGCGTGTGTCGCCGCTTTGCACTTGTCCTGCCCGTAAGGGCACATGTGGCATTCCTGACTTGAAGGCAATCCCTTACTGCAAGCAGTATGCGACCGATCCCTCAGTTTTAACAAGTCTCGGTTATACCCCATCGTGGAAGATGTGTGGCCTACCTCTACGGCAAACGGTTCCTCCGCCGAAAGCTCCGCGTCAATTAGCAGCCAACACCTTAGGCCATAAAACTGCCTAACATCTTGTAGCAAAAGTGTACCTAGCTGCTCGCCTTTAGAGTTAGTCCGAGATCTTCCAAATCCGAATCCCAACTGCTTATCGTTACGATGCTTCGCTAAATACTTAATCTTTTTTGCTGACCATTTCTGGTTAATCTTTTGCAGTGTCGGAGACCCAGAGTGTATCTCAAACGTAAGATTGTGAGAAACCTTGCGTCCTCGGCCTACCGTATAAACTGAGGATATCTGAGCAAGTACCCACTCTGTCTCCCACTGGATTGTCCACTCAGGTACCGGCTCCTGTGCCCGCAGCTTAGACAGGTTACCGGCAATTCGCCAACAAACGCTGCGTAGTAAGTCTTCAGTAAGGTTCTGTTTCAGGACATCCTTTACGCTGTTCTTGACTACTTCCCGGAGCACCGGAACGGATGATACCGTCAGTTTGCTGTGCAACACATCCACAAACGATTGAAAATCCGCACCGACCATCGTCCTACCGAGAAACTGGGTAAGAGCGGACGATAAATTATCTCTTTTAGCGTAAATCGAATTCAACGAAAGTACAGGTATCGGAGGGCTGGGCGTAGTTTGGGGCTCTGCCATTCTCTATCTCCATTAGTCTTTAACTTCAAATGCTAATCCTACTAAAAATGCACAAGTAAGAATCGACGAACCGTCACGCTCGCCAACCACCACGTGCCTGCCAGCTTGGTCTCCGAGTACCATTATGCACTCAATATCTGACATCTTGAAAGCTGCTTCCTTCCACGGGGTCAGCTGACTCCAAACGCTGGCAATTCGAAACGCAAACTCCATTCCCGAGGCAAACCCCAAATGCCCGTCTGAATCACTTTGATCTGTAGAAAAGTTCAGCTGCATAAGTGGAATCCGTGTTGCATCACTGTGATGGCGACTGCTGGCCCACTTTGTTACCCCATCTGGGGTAAACTCTTGCAGTATTATGTGCTTCCTGCCAATCGAAGGAGAATCTATAGCTATGACAGGGCGTGGGTCTGCACCCTCACTAACAAAGTTTTTTGTTTTTATCGTTACGTGTTTAAATTTCATAACAGCTTGCCTTCACTTTAAAATTTTGATGTTTTCTATCCGAAGCCTCTCCGGACTCCCAAAGGTACTTCTCGTTAGAAGACCCAATTCCCCTTCTTCCTTTACGGCCTCCGTGATTTATGTGAACTATAGAAGCCGTCCCAAACATAAAACGCATTCGTTTACTACAAGACTCACACAAGCACTGTGCCAGTGATGGGTCAACCGTAGTTATGTTCAAACCCCTTTGGCGAAACAATTCACCTAGCATAGAATCGCCACCGTTGTGGTACAGATCTGCCCAAGGGTAATCCCATTTAGTTAGAATATTCGATGCCGCAATCCACCAGCCGCCAGTTGCAAACTTGAAGCGATGCCTATTGTTAACCACTTTGTTTGCGTACCAGTTCTGCTTCTGAATCATCTCGTATTGTTTCTTACGCTGCATTATCATATGCACGCTACCTACCTGATGCTTACCGCGACTTAGCCCTTCTGCCCTGTCCCACCACTCCACCTTGCCGCTGTCGTTAAGGCGGCTCTGGCAGCTTTGGTCTAAGAAACTATCGTCGTCAAACCACATCAAGCGGTCTGCTAACGGTCGGTGTGCCAACATGGCACGCATTAGCGGATACTTTGCAACGTTGCGCCCAGACAACTCTTGGTAGATAGTTGTTGGCGTTCCTTCAAGGAACTGGCGTCCAGCCCAGTCGTGGGCGTAATCTAAAGTTTGCTTGCAGGCGTCGTTCAGGCCAATCCGGAAGTCCTGTACGTGTGTACTATTTTCAAGAGAACTCAACAATCGCTTAGCCAAGTCAAAGTGATTTCCGTAAAGAATCATAGCTACTGTGAACATTGCCTCTCCTATTAAAAAAAAATCCCTGTCCGACAAATCTAACCCTAAGGCAGAAACTCGGACAGGGACAACCCCAAACACTTTCGTGTTACTTACTTGCCTTTTTCTTAGCAGCAATTGAAGTACTAGACGCTTTTTCTTCTAACTTCTGTCTAGCTTTCTCCGCCTTCCTAGCTTCTTTGATTTTAGCATACGCGGCCTTTTTCGCTGCTTTGACGTCATGCAACGCAAGTTGCACCTGCGCTCTAGCAGCAAGCAAAGACTCTTCTGTATTTTCAATGTTTTCCGCAAACTTCTCGGTAACATCTTGCAGTGGAAGACTCTCCAGCTCGTCCAGAAACGTATTGCTATCTTCCGTGCGAATCTCGCCAATGTAGTTCGACGTTTGATTGCCTAAGTTTGACAGCTTACGCAACATAGCGGAAAGCGTTTTAGGCACAGAAGGCTTGCGTCCGCCACTTCGGTTAATCTTAGCCGCACCAGTACCTTTAATCTGGTCGCGAAGCTCATTGGCACTCCAACTGTTGTCACGAGTAGCGGTCAAAACTTTAAGCTGACTCGCGACCCCTGTATCCGTGTCCGTAGCAATTTTTTGCAATTCTTTGAAATGAGACCAAGTCAAATAGCTGCCATCTGCCATCGGCACGCCGATCTGTTCCTTAACGAAAGCTCGAGTAAATGAAACTGCCACGTTACGTAAATCGTAAAGATTCGTGCTGCGTGCCGGTTTTCCGTACAAAAACAAGCCAAGCATATCCATCTGCTCTTGTACTGCTTCTCTGTCCAAGCCCTTTAGGCGATTGCTGCCCAATAGCTTTGCAACTTGAGTACCAATATCGTACTGTACAAGAACCACTACGCCTTGAACCCCTGCGAGCTTCTTAGCGCCCAACTCCGCCGCCGCCTGTGTCTCAGGCAACATGTTTTCAAACAATTGATCTTTTGACGGAATTACCGTCACAGTTTTGTCATCTGACATAAAATCCTCTTAAAGTTAAATTAAAATCCAGAATTTAACGCTCACTCTTGTTCGAGTTTAACTGCGTCAATAAATCCCATATAAGGTTGGACTACAAGTCTAACCCTATGGCTGGCACGCCTTGCATTAAGCTTGCCGTCTACCACGTGTGCCGCCGATCCGTCAGTTATGTAACGGTCTATACCACCGTTATGCACTATCATTCCCTGTGAGAATCCATTTCTCGGAAAAATCAACCCGACACTATCGTAGTCGGAAGATCGAGCTTCGAATAGTTCTGAAAACCGATCCATGAACGGAAGAGTATGAAAAAAAGAAAACCAAAGCCTAGCGGTCTCTGGTTTACCTTTTTTTGACCCGTCGGCAGGAGCGGAGTAGCAACCCAACTTCATACGAGATATGAGTGGGTTGGCATAATAATCCGAAAGATGAGAATTAAATCCATCAAAGTCCATTTCATCATACAACTTCAAACACTTCTCTAGGGCAGAAAGCCCAAGACGAGAACAAGTCCACTTAACCCTAGCTCGCTCAAACCCTAGTCGTGCCTGATTGGACAGCTCATAACGCTCGATCTTACCAAGCAGCGGGTTAAGTGGGTTGATTCTATCACTCACGAGACGTCCTCCCGATACTTCTGCTCAATATCGTCATACGCCCCATCCAGCTGTTTGCGACACTTTATGCCCATAGCCTTCCTAATCCGATCTGTAACCTCAGGATTCTCAGAGATCATTTTACCTGCCTCCTGCCACGGTAACCAATCGGACTTCGCCATGCCCAACGCAGGCATGTTAACTAAGCACTCAACGTCTGCCCTTGGGCTCTTCCACGTGCAAGATAAGTCCATCTTCTTTAGCCTAGCCAAGTCATCACCGACTGCATCATGTAAGAGCCTAATCGTCGCCCAGTCCCAATCCCAGAAAGCCTGATCTTGTTCCTCGCACGCCAGCTCCCCGTACTCATTCTCAAACTCTACTTCCGCCCTAAACCAAATCAGCCTAGTCATAATTCTCCGGTGGGCAGGTCCGAATGAATTCTTTGAGCACTTCAGTCGAATGTACCTTCCGGCAAACTGGGAGTTCTTAAACTGAGACTTCATCCCCTCCACATCAATCTGAAACGATTCATGAAAGTTATAGGCTTCTCCGCCTAGCGTATGCTCGGTGGTTATGCCGTTCTGATCCGTCTTTTTCTTTTTATGATTCACCACAACAAGAGTAAACGGTAGGCCGGTAATTAGCTTTTTCACCGCCTGAAGGTAGTGGGTATTTAACAGGGCATTAACGGGATGGGCACGAGTAGCATGTCCTTCCTTAAATATTTTATCCTGAATTGTCGCACTAGCCGCAGCCGCCAGCGAATCGACGACGAAAGCACACGGAATAGTGTTGCCAGGACCTGGTTCAGCCGCGGTTCCTTTCAACTTATCTTTAACCGCTTTTAAGTAATGAGTAAGCAAATCTTGCATCTCTTCAAGCGAAGTAGCACGGTTTGGTATGAACGGCAACGGCAGATCCTGTTTCCGCATAATTTGACAGCACCAATCTGCGTCAAACTTGTTCTCCGTATCAATGTGTACGTTGATTCCGCTAAGCTCGTAAAACCAACGCATGATCTCGTAAGACAACGTTGACTTACCGGCACCGTAAGTACCCGCAAGCATAACTAAAGCAGATAACGGGAAAACATTATTTGCCAACAAATACTCCATCGCTAGGCTGGGCATAGGAATTCCAATGCACAATCTCTCAACTTCAGCTTTCGTTGCAAATACTTTTGACGCTCCAAACTTATCGCGAGCTGCCGCCAACACCCCGCCCATTAGTCCGTCTCTCGCGGACCCACCGTTCTGTAAGCTCCACTCCTTTCTCAAAGATACTGTTTTTGATTTACTTAGTTTCCGCGTCTCTTCAAATGCCGGTATTACATCTAAAGAAATAGGTCCCTTTTTCGCAGGTTTCTTTGCCGCGGGTTTACTGCGACGGGCTCTCTTTGCCGCAGGCTTCTTTGCCTCAGGTTTTTTTGCTGCAGGCTTTTTTGCTGCCTTCTTTTCTGGCATATCGCCCTCCAGATACTGTTCAAGTTCGTCCATTTTTACTCCGAATAAGAAAGCCAAGACGGGCCGCAGTTGTTTGACCAACTGCGGCCTATCTTAGCAAGTAAATGAGTCAAACTGCTTAGTTTGATTTTCGATTAGCACTTCGGCCTAACGCTTTCGCGTTAGCAATTGACTGCTGGAGTTCGTTATCTTGACTCCCAACGTCATCGTCAAACCAAGGCTCATTTGATCCTTCAGCCGTACTGCTAGTTGCCTCAGCCAAGGGTGCCGTAAATGCCTCTGGCGTAGTAGAACCCGTCGCAGTAACCTGAACCTGAAAATCTTTCTCGAACTCGCTGAGCATGGAGTCCAGTTCGCTTGAATCTGGTGCGTAACCAACTGGTGCTGGCGACGCAGGAACAGGTTCAGCCGCTGGTACCGCAGGAGCAGGAGCTACAGGAGCAGAAGCTACAGGAGCGGGAGCCACAGGAGCAGGTGCCGCAGGAGCAGGTGCCACAGGAGCAGGTGCCACAGGAGCAGGTGCCACAGGAGCAGGTGCCGCAGGTGGCACATTTGACGCAGGAGCCTGCACTTGCGTGCGATTTTGCGTAATACGGGCAACCTCGTCGTAGCTCAAATACTCAGGGTGGTTTACCCAACAAGCTTTAAGAAATCCCGGCACGCCACGATAAGCTTTTGCAAGTAACCCACACCGTTCCTCAATGCTTGGCACATGAATCAAGTGTTGATCGTCTACATCACCATGCGGATCCTTTAGCATGAATAATGCTTTATTCAAGACATTGTCCACTTGCTCCGTATTCATAGATGCCGTAAGAAGTTCCCCGCCCGGCGACATCGTCGTGGAACTGACAGCGACATCATAACCCTTACCTGCCGCCTGATTGTAATAAGCCGAAGTATGAGGGTAATTCTTAGGATCAGGACATTTCTCGTTGCTCATGCCGTGAACACCAGCGCCGTTGGCACTGTTGTAAAAGGTGAAGAACATTCCGCCGTGTACCGTGCCGTCTTCCATGTAAATCCCCGTCGGATCCCCATACAGGTACATGCAGTTTGGATCAACCATCGGGTTACCGTCGTAATTGACCTTCTCTTTATTAACAAGCTTCAACATTTCCGTAAAAGCACTGTACTTCAAGCAAACGACAACCAACGGATCAGCTTCAGCTTCGCCGATCGGTACTCCGTTCCGTTCGACAAACTGCTCTACTACCCTGCCGTCTTTCGTGTAGCTGTTGTCCTCTTGAATAAGATTGATTTTCGAGCCGTTCTCGTACAACGAGCACAGAGCAAAAGCCATACGGGTCGGTTGCGGTATCGAAGGTCCCGTCTTGTACGTCCTATTCGTCAGATCACCAGTGACTAGCGGCGACCAAGATTGATTCCAAACTACTGAATGGTAATTTTGCCCGCCACTCATTAACGAAATAGCAGTATCCCGAAGAGCAATATACGGAAGTTCGCGATATGGAACTCCCTCAACCTCCCGAGCTGCATTCGGCTTGATGACGTAAGAAACTTGATCGCCCTCTACGTTCTGCAACGCTGAAACCGATTTGTTTACTCCTACGTAAGCGGCAACGTCCAAAAAAGGACTGGCAGACATCCCACTAAGCCCACTGTCGCCATCCCGCGTCTGGCGACCATTGAGAAGAGCCTCGCCAGGTGCGTCGGGATCCATCTTTGGCCAAATCCTAATCATCGTTCGGCCACCTGTCCAAGACTTCAAATTTTCCAATCGGACATTTGAAATTTTTGGGTTTATGAAAAAGTTGTTGTTCGGAACAGAACTGGTCTGCTGGCTACCGTAATTAACTTCTTCCGCCTGCCTCGATCTAGGTACTAAATTTCTAGCTTTTCGCATTTGCTTTTCCTTTGATTAAGCATTTAAAAACACAATCGGCCAATTCGTCCGCGACAACAGTTGCCGACTTCAAATGACCATTTCTTTCGCACTCGATGCTCTTAAAATTAAGAAAAGATCCTTGGCCAAACTCTTGGCCAATAAACCTGTTCTTAAACAGAGCGTTCACTTTATTTAAACTTGCCTGCCAGCTTTCGCTGCCAATTTCACTTGCCTCAAACATTAATTGGGCTTCGCCAATATAGTCGGCGAACGTACAAGTTGCAATGTTGTTAATGACAAATTTTGAAGGACAATTTAAATAAAATATTGTATCGGGAATTGGCATCTTAAATCTGACAAATTCCAGATCTAATAGCATCCTTGCTACCTTTTCATAATGTTCCCGACACTGCGCCGCTGCTACGAAATTGATAGCAAACGGCACATAATCTCTACACACCACAACGCCGCTGTCCAGAAAAGAGATAGCTCCTTTCACGACAGATTTACACTCCCAACGGGCTAAGGCACTTCGGAATCCAACCGACGTGTCTAACCTTCCCCCGTTTAACTCGTCATACACCAAAGGCGGAGGCAAGCGTGACGTAATCTCACGATACGGCAGCCCCTTCTCGCCAAATCTAATAGATAACTGATTTGTTATCGCGTCATCGTAATCCTTCCACAACGAATTAATAACTACGAACACCGCTAGTCCTCCCCGCTATAGTTAACGATACAGCCAGCGGTCCTACTTGTCCCCGTAGGTAAGCCACAAGCTTCTGCCTCGGCGTAGGACAAACCATCGCCCCAGTGATGCATCACATCACCTTCGAGACCCATGTAGAACGGACCCGAACCCGTCGGCATTCCATCAAGCGTCGTAGGATAGATCGGAACTGAACTTCGCATTAAATTTGGAAGAACGTGTTCGCAGAAGAATTTGACGTACTTATACTCAACTTCAAAAATTAGAGCGTCGTGAACTTGCAAGACTATGTCAAACAAATTCAACCCTGTCTCTTGTAACTTCTGAATCTTGTAGTCATGAAGATAAGCAATGGCTCGGGACATCGCAGACGCAACCATACTCTGCATTGGATAGTTCATCGCCTGCCGCTCAAATTCTGCCTCCATTTTTTGGTCGATCGCAACTGGGAAACGACGAAACCGTCCGTAGCAATTAACAAGAAACCTTCCGGCGGCTTGCTTTGTCTCGGGATCTACAAACTTTCCAGTTGCCCTTGCTTGGCATTCAGCAAAGAACGGAGCAAGCCTCGGGTACATTGCATAGATCGCATCAATAACCGCTTGTGCCTCTTCTTTGCTGACATTATGCCCACTTGCTTTCGCTTCAGTAGAAATCGCGTTTGCGCCTCGGCCATACGCGATACCAAAAATTACGGATTTTGCCACAATCCGAATGTGTTTCATTCCCGCATCTGATAATCCTTTCTTAGTTGGAGGGCAATTTAAATTAAAAGCCTGTACCGCCACGTTACTGTGAATGTCGTAATGATCTGGATGTGTGTCAGGCAGCTGATTACGCTGAGCGTGATCAATCATTTTTTCGTCGCCAGACATCACCGCCATGCCAAACAACTCCGCTCCTATAAAGTCAGCCTCAATCAGAACTTTGCCTTCCCCTGCCCTTAGCACACTACGAAGCGAATACACGTAACCATCACCTAACAGCCTCTTGTAGTCTGGATCGCGTTTCTTGCTGATGTTTTGAAGGTTTGGTCTAGCACTCGCCCACCTTCCCGTCTCCTTAGTTGGAAATATTGTGGTACGGACTCTACCGTCATCGCAGCAACTTGCAGCAAGACCTTCCGAGTAAATTAAATTACCGTCATCAGTAAATACGTTGTCGCCTTCTTCGTCAGATTCTGGCACGCGAAGTACAGTCTTAAGTACCTGATCTAGGAACCTAAAATCCATGATCTTATTAACCAGCCTCTGCTTATCCGTACCGTCTCCCGCGTTTCGTGCCAGTAACGCAAGTGATTGCTTATCCGTACTGGGAGAACTTTCCTTCTGCTTACCTGATTGGATAATCTCTCGCCAAGCCTTTGGCGGCTTATCTGTGTTAAAGACTGGAGTCAGCCCTAAACTCATGGCACCCTCAGGACGTACCCTAACTGGCTTACCGGAGACTTTATCTCGCTTACCATTTAAATCAGTTCCAAACAAAAACTCCTTTACTTGAATGTAGGATCGAATACTGAATTCCGGCCAGCAGAGTTCTTCCCTTAACTCAACCGCCAGCCGGTCTCTAGCTGCAATGAAATTTACGGTAAGCTTATCTATCCGTTCCAAATCAACTACAAGACCTGTCTTGTGTATCTCCAAAATAGCTGGCGTAGCTATATGGCTCTCCCAAAACGGTTCGCGACAATTGTTGCCCTCAAAGTCCTCATCCAATAGAACATCAAGAGCGTAGAATATCCGTAACGTCACGTCCGCGTCGTAGATACCATAGGGCAAAAGAATAGAGTCCGGACACTCGCCGTAACCGTCTAACTCCTTATTTTGAATGCCTTCTGATTTGCAGTACTCGGTACGCCAATTAATCAAATCGCCATCGTACCTCGGAGCACTCGTGAACCTCATCGCCAGCGTCTCCAGCTTATAGCTCGCTGTTTCTTCAACCGCGTGTGCCATTAAACCGGTATCAGCACCTCCTTCATACTTCGTTCGGTACCACGCAGGTATGGAAGAACCTGCCGTAAACCCTTCGCTTCGATAACATTCCTTTAAATCCTCCGATAATGAATCAAACTCTACGTCGCGCAAATGACAAGAATACGAATCTTGAATATTTATTCCTTCCGCAACTAACCACTCAAGATCTGCATTGAAAAAGTGACCTACCGTCCTCTTCTTGATGAAACTAACAGTCTCACCAGTAGCTGGATCTTTACAGGTTCCTCCGTTAAAGAAAGCTACAAGCCACTCCCGCCACGGGTGCTGCGTTCCAGATAGATCAGAAGGGACAGAGTTACCTTGCGTATTAATCACAATGCCTGCAGCTTTCTTTGGCTGCCACGCAATTTGAATCGTACGCAAGTAAGAGTTGCGGTTGTTTGGTCGATTACCATTCCACTCGCCATCAACCGCAATCACATTGTCGTGTCCCTCTTCGTGACAAGACTCCTCCATCTCCAACAACAACTCCCACAGCTCGTAATCCTGATAAATGTGCCGATGGTCTACTTGCTCGTCCTCGCCTACCTCAATTCCTCTGAGCAAAGAGCCAAACCTACCTAATCCCGACTCCAATTGCCGAGCTACGGATTTGTCTCTAATCACCGCCTTCGGACTGACCACTGACATGACCTTAGCCGTTTTTGTTGTTGTCAAATTTTGGTTATTATTCTGAGAATCCGTGAACGCAAGGTTATACACATACTCAGACACCTTTCCTTCCATCTTGCCCACAGTAGCCGAAGACCCCAGTAACGCTTTACTCGGATCAGACCCAAGGCAGATGATGAAATCTGGGCGAACAAGCTTTAGCTCGTGGTGCAGTAAATGCATCGAATCTTTGATCCAAGATGCCTTTAGCCTAGATGAGCGATTTGGGGGTGCAAATTTACAAAGATTTGTCACGTACCACTCCGCCGCATCTAGTTTCAGCTTTGTCACAAGTTCAGCCATTATTCGACCGTCTTCGCCAGCAAACAAATGACCGGAAGTCACGTCTTCACTATTAGGCATCTTATTAAGTACCATTACCCTAGCGGGCTGCGGACCACAACGCTCCGGAATGCCCGCGTCCTTCCACAAATGACCCGCAACAAAATGAGCCAGCTTATCTCGATGCGGCCCAATGTTTACGTTCATCAAAAATCTTGGACCGTACAAAGCTCCCTTTATCAAATCTTTAAGTATCCGACCTCCTTTCGTTGTCCGATCTTTAGTTGCAGAATCTACAATTACCGCGGCATCCGCGTCGCCCTCCGCATAAGCCATTGACACAAAATCGGAATTAGGAGGAAGGCTTGGAATACCTGGAGCTGCCAACTCCGCAATACTGCGATTAGACAAATAACGATCCCTTTGCTCACAGATCGGGTTCTGTCTCTTAGGTATTAAAATGTCTCTACTGTATTCCGCATCCCAATCTTGTCCTTCCCCGTCAAATATTAATTTCCGTTTAGCCACGATCTATCTCCTCAAAACTACTACCTATCACTTTAATCCCCAATCTACAGACACGTTTTGAGCCCTAGCTGACTCTTCAATGTAATGGCGAAGAAGTTTACGATTCCCCATGTAATCGCCAGGATCTCGATCGTCCGGAAGCTGTACCAAACAACAACCACCTTTCATCTTTGTGTTAAGCACGTCCGCTACACCTTTAAGCTTCTCTACAAGACGCTTCCCGTTTTGTACATCCTTCAATGTCGGATCAAACAAAATCACAGAAGAATAATTGCCCCAAGACTTAGCCATCCAGTTTACGTGATGCATAGACAAGCTGGCACCTAGCGTACCTATGCCGTGGCTGCCTACCGCCCAAACATCCGAAGCCCCTTCTACTGCCACGCCAAACTTAAACTTGGCGGCCACATCCATGTTGTAGAAAACATATTTCCTTGGAGTACCCTTAGCTGTGTAATACTTTGGGTAGAACTCTTTCTTCCAATCCTTCGCATCGTAAGCTGCACGTGCCTGCCATCCCACCATCACGCCGTTCCTAAGGATTGGTATGATAAAACGGTTCCTGCAAATTCGTTGCTTCGAGTTAACGCAATATCTTACATCGTAAAATCTCTCTAACCTCTCCGGTATTATTTTACGTTCAAGCAGATAAAGAATTGCTGCGTGATTGGCAGGTAGCTGAGACAACGGTACGCATTCGCCCGGCCACTCGAAGCGGATCTTATCTATGTCCACCTCTTTCCCTGCCCTTATTTTAGCTTTCGATAAATCGACCGCTAAATTCCCAGACACCATCTTCCAGAGTTTTTGATAAACACCTGCATCCGATTGCATTAGCTCGCAACCTGCGTTGTAACAAGTTGCCAGATATGTCTGAATGCGTGCGTTAGCATCCGGTGTTCCGTAGCGATGATTAATCCAACAACGGAACTTTGTGTCGTTACAGAAAGGGCAGCACACCGCATAGTACTCACCCGAGTTAATGATCTTAGTCCGCTTCCTACCTGTGACCAGATCCGTCACAACTTTCGTTGTCTGACTTTCCCCTTCGCTCCTAATCTGTACGTTCTTAAATACAGATTTAAGCTTCTTATACAACTCCTCGTTTAACACATTTATATTTGCACTCACAAGTTTCCTCATTCATTTTTTTACTCATTTTCAAAATCGTTTAAATTCACATTCGCTACACCTGCAGACGCCATGATTGCGGAATCCACTATATTGCCCCTCTCGTCAACCACGTAATTGGTTGGAGAAAGAACTCGGTTAAAGTCACCCTCTACCTGTATCACGGTAGGTGACATCTTCGGGGCTCGCCTATGCTTTGTGCAGTGAAGCATTCCCATCATCTCTGAGTTTAAGTTACCCACAACAAAACAAAAATGCAGGTTCTCCGCAAAACTTTTAGAGCCTTTTGCATCAGAGTGATGCATACTCTTAGTGGCCTTAGTTACCGAGTTTGCTTGACCTGAAAGCTGATGTAGCATCCAAGTGTGACAACCAAACTGCTTGCTGACTCCGTGGATAAGCCGATTGACTGCCTGCTGGACTGCCTTGTGATCTTCTACGTCACCAAGAGTCACGTCTCGCTCGACCATCAATCCTACATAATCTATAATTACGTTATCTACGTAGTAATCTAAGCCGGTAGCGGCTTTAATCGAAGTAAGATAAGACTTTATCCTAGAAGTTATTTCCGCAGGACCGCCGTGACCGGCATTTGGATAATCTGGATCAGATCCTGAAAAATCTAGGCAAAGTGTATGTTCATTCAAACGATTAATCGCATCCAAAGCCCGAGTCCGCTCGCACTTAAACATGCCCGCATCAATCTCTGTCGAAAACTCTTTCTTCTCGTAAGGTAGTGGATTGTCCGGATCAGAGCCTAGTGCTCCCATGCCGTCCAATCCCATAACCTCCAAACTGTTCCTGCTGATTCTTGCCGCATACATCAACAAACGATGTTGAATATCTGGCGACCTAGCATCTTCGTAAGTAACCAACACGCTAATGCCGATCTTTCCGATTGATTGCTTTACCGCATAACACCTTCTAGCACTACAAGCCCACAGCATAACGCCGAGCGTGGTCTTGCAAGTACCGAACGGTGCCATCAAGCCGTAGCCCTCACCCCTAGAAGACCCTCCTCGCATAAACTTATCAAAGAAACCTAGCCCAGTGGTCGTGATTACAAGTGGAGTCTTTGTATCCCAATTTTCTTCAAACGTAGGCTTAATTGATTGAACCTGCAACGAGTTCTCAATACTCTCTGCTTCCAAAGTGGCCTTTTGCAACAAAGCCGGAAAAAGACTTAAATCTTCTGCGCGAACAGAAAGTAAAAGGTCTTCTCTGTTTTTCTCTTGTAGTAAAGCTTTGGCTATATTTACCGCAAAACTCTCTAATCGCGAGGAGTCTGGATCTTCGCCTAGAGTATCCGGATCGTAAGCGTAAGCCAAGAAATCCTGTAAAGCCATTATTTCAGACTCAGGGATTATTTCAGGGTCCTCATCCAGCATCGACTGAATCTCTGCTTCAATCTCGGCGAAGAGAGGAAGCTCCAAAGACTCGGCAGAAATATTTAGAAGAGCCCGATACACTAACTGATAATGCCCACTGTCGAAGTGAGCTACTGTTATACGGGGCGATAACGAGCTGAACGCCGCTGCATTCCTTAGAAGAATAGCGACGAACAACCGAAGACGCCCCGCAGACAGCAATTGCTGACTGTTGGATTCCATTAAAACGTCCTTTTAACACACTCATGTACACACAACCCCAAGTGGAGTTGTTACCGCTTTGCTTGTACGCACTACAATCCGCTATCGTCCTCTAGAGCAGACGCCCATTGCGATTTGTCGTACGCATCTTTAAATAAATTGTAATTAAAAGTGGCTGAGCCTTTAGCTTCCAACGACAATTTATCCAATACTCCTACCGCCTTCTTAAAATATAAATCTGACTCAGAAATCTGCGATCGCCAATACTTAGCCGCCAGACTTGCCATCAAATAAACAAATAGCGGAGTAAACCCATAACTGCGATCACATAATGCCGCAACAACTGGTCCCGGCTGTTTTAGCATACCGTTCGCCAATACGTCAAGGTTTTTGGAAAAATTGATTGTCCCTTTTCGCGTATCCTTAGCCTCGTCTCCTGCCGTTTCAGACATGTGATTAACAATCAATATTTTGAAATTCTGCATTTGAGCCATGTAACTGCTGTCCAATACTTTTGGTAAGTTATCTAAATGCTCATCATGTAGCTGCAACCACCTGGGGCTAACCAACTGACTTAAATTAGGTATCGCAGTTGTCGAGCCCGACAAGGCATCAAATAACACGCAAACGTATCTCTCAGGATTTAAATTTTTTCCTTTGACAGAAGCGTAGGCGGCGGACACACGTTTACGATTGTCCTCGCCACGAATTGCAGTGACTCCTTGCGAACCTGAGCGATCCGCAGGCGAGTGCGTCCTGCCCGAGTTTCTCCAAATTTCTTGACGGAGGAGTCGATCCTTGCACGACAAATAAGTGTTGTAGAAGTGCAACTCTAACTGATCTTTTGTTGGAACACGAACTGTTAACTCTTCTGGCGACAGCATCGGCAGCTTGGGCTGCGAGCTGAAAACGCTTAATTTTCTTTTCGCCATCCTAACCTCCCTAAAAACTGGAATTTAAAGTGTCGTCCTCAGGAAAAATCTGAGTCCATTTATTTTCTCTGTAAACCTTAGATCGACGCTTTGATCGACTCAAAGTAGTGACGTTGAAGTGATCCATGTAATCATGAATCACACCTACCGTCTTACCCTCAGATATTCGGCTGACTCGGCCAGGTATTTGAATATCATTGATAGGACTCCCGCCACCGTCGCCTCGAATCAAAACTTCTAACGCATTAAAAGACACGCCAACATTCCAAACAGTAGTAGCTATCACTTTCTTCAAATCACCCTCTTCAAACTGCTCAGTCAGCTGACGCCTACGGTGTATCGTCATCTCGGGCTCGTCCTCTGAAATAAAGCCCTGCATGATCGCTCGCCGCCTACGCTGCTTGTCCATGCCGTTTTCTGCGTACATGAGTGTGAAGTCTGGTAACAGCTTCTTAAGGTTAAGTGCATGCTCCAAAGTCTCTACCGTTATCAAAACCTGACGGTTCGCCTCGTACTGTTTTGCGTCCTCAGCGATTAGCTGATTCCTGTACGTGTTCGTCCAATAGCCATTTCGTTTTCTTTCAACAGACTCGTGCGCCCCACAAGGGTCGCTGAGCATTTTTACGTCCGTCCAACGAACCTCGAGAGGTACAACCAATTCGGCGTTTGCTGCAGTTTGGTAATCTACTGAAAAAATAACAGGACCAAACAGCCCTTGGCAGCGTAACGATTTGCCGTCGATGCGTCTGTCGTGACTAGCTGACAATCCAAAATTTCTAGAATTCTGCCATCTAGACAACTCGGCTGACGCCTTATCCGCACCCATTTGGTGTGACTCGTCAACAAGTAATATGTCACAATCGTCAGCTTTGGCGTGCCGTAGGCATCCGCTACTGTAGCACATGACACGCTTGTTTTTAACGTTCATCCCAGAACATTTAATTCCAACTTCACCTATAGTTGTTTTTAGTGCAGGGTAAATTGTATCCCGAAGGATCGGTAGGCTTTTAGAGACCACGTCTATCCTTGCCCTAGGAAACAATAAGGCAATCATCCCAATTAAGAACGACTTACCGAAGCCAGGCGGACAATCTAATCTGCCGCAGCGATTAGCGATGATCTTCTGGAGGAATTCTGGCTGATTCTCTCGCAAAGTATAGGGCACCAGATTTTCTGGACTAGTCTGATACACTTCCAACTTTTTATCCTTAGTTACGTCTAAAAACGAAACTGAGTATCCAGCACTGCGAAGAGCATCTCGAATTAACTTCCAGAATCCAAACATCGTCATGATGTCGTCATTCTGCACTAAGTCAAACAAAGTCTCCGTAGTGGTTTCGACCGGCGGCCTTCCTTGCCGCTTTGCTTCAAACTTCTCTTTGCCAAAAAGTGGCTTAGTTGTCGTAAACGTCAAGATCTCCTTAAGTATCTTGAATATCGTGTCATCTGTTGGTTTTATTAGCAGCAAGTTGCCATTTTTGTATAAAATAACGCTTTTTTTGTTTGACATACGTTTCATTTCATTGCATTTAATTAACTTAGCGTTTAAAATTCACTTGGGTTCTGCGTCCACACACCGCATCCCGCTATTTGCTTGCGCCACCTAGACTCTCAGCGGAGCTATTGTCTAGGTGGCGTTTTTATTGCAATTCGGCAAAGGCGAGGGATTTTCCCTGTTTGCCTCATACGGATCGTGTCTTGGGCGGCGATTGCGTATGCTCACCACCTCAAAGTGTCCGTGTTTGCCGGGACGAAAAGGCGACAAGCCTTTGTACTTCCCCGATAGTTGCATCAATGACCAAAAATCTGTGTCGTCGATCGTAGAAGGAACTACACAATTTATCGTCACGGTTTGGCCTTTTACGATAGACTCGTGCGTAGACCAGCGATCTCGACCTTTTGACGTTTTGCGATAGTAGCAGCGATACCAGCATTCTCGCCGAAGCTGGCAGTCAATCTCCACGTCCCACAATATGTCTTGTATTTCTTTTTGATGCCTTCCTAACATTTGAGAAGCAAACTTCATGTTCGCCTGATGCCAAGAGGCTAGAAACAATATTTTACCTTTCTCCGAAGTGTCCGTTGGGCCATCTACGGGAGATCGCATAAATTGAAACTTCCCTCCTTTTGGCTGCTTCTCGCTTCCCAGCGATGGTGAAATGAAGCGGATAGTAACACTTAACTCACGCATCGCTTTCTCCCCCTAAAAACGCCAACTTATAGCGTTGATTCCATTTTTTTGTCTTAAAAAATTTATCTGGGTCAAACTCAAAGTTTGATCCGTCTTTTCTGTGCAACCAACTCCTAAAAAGAAAATTCAACGTAAGCTTGCAAGCCCTACGTATCGTGTCCCTGTCGGTTAGGTCTAATCCATTTTTAGAAGATTCTCGCAGCTCGTCCCAAATAAAAGATTCTTTCGGTAAACAATAAACAATCGAAGTCAGCAACAAAGCACGCTTGACCACAACAGAAGGTGAACCCAAGCTCGGGCGCCTTCCTGTGTGAAACAAGTGATGCCCTGCATGCTTACTCCAAGCTTTCTTGTAATCTAAAGGCGTCAACCCAAAGTAACGCTCTACAATCGAGGTGCGGTTTGGCCTAGACGTACTGCAAAACCAACGTGGATCTACAATGACAGAAATTAAATCAATAGCCGACTTCTGGCTCATTAACATAAATTTCGCGTAACCCGAGACCGCATGATCGGAGTACACCAAAGAGCCTAAATCGCTAGACTTGCCCTTTTCACTCAAAAGTAAATATGTGTTGAAATCTCTGTTGGTAAGCTTGAACCACCTACCGCTCAGACAAGACTGTACGTCTAACGCAGACAAGCAACCTAAAACGTCTTCGGGAGATTCCCCGCGTCGCGAACAAACTACCGGCGATCCCACATATATCTCAGACACATTTGGCAATTTGCTCAAACTCTCGTGCAAATTAACCACCAGCTCATAATTTTTAGGTACACCTATAACCCTGTAGATGCCTGACATCAGCTCTACGTCGTCAAAGCAATCGTGCCGGTGAATCCTGCCGCCGGCAGTCATGCTCCACGTAGAGCTATCTTCTCCCGAATGCAAACAACCTACCATTCTTCCTTGCACAAGATTGCCTTTAAAAAACTAGTTAATTACCAACCTGAAGTCACAGCTATCCGCCAATAATTTATCGTGTGTTACAACCAATATTTGACGACTACTGCCGACCTTTTGTCCAATCTCCCGCAAAGCTCGACGAAAACCACTTCGGTTAGACTCGTCCAACCCAGCGGCAGGCTCATCTAAACACAAAATTCCTGTGTTATGCCCAAATAAACTGTCTAAGGCTACCCTAAAGGCTAACGCCAATACAACTTTTTGGCCACCGCTTAGCGAGCTGGCTTTCACCGGTTTTGCTATGTCAGAAGATCCGTCGAAAAATACATCAAACTGTAAATCTTCAGAAGCCTCTACCCGAAACGGGTCATCAAAAAGCTCTAAGTTTTTATTGATGTCCCCAACCAATAGCTTCAGGTTCTGTTGAGCCACTAGCTTTGGAAGAGAATTCCAATGAAAAACTGAAGAAACTTTTTCCACAGTCCCCGTTAAATTTCGGAATCTAGCTACAGATTCTAGCTTATCCTTAAGTCCCGCCAAAACCCTTTCTGGGTTTGCCCGCAAACTGACTGCAACCTCGCGGTTGGCTTTGAGGGATTTCTGGTTTGCTAACTTAAACCGAATGTCCTCCAACTCCTGAGTTGCTCCAACAAAACTTGTCTCCGAAACTTCGTCCTTGGCCGCTAGGGCTTCCTCTAGGCGTGAAAGATCTTCCACCGCACTCGAAACTTGGTCTTCCAACAGCTTCACAGTTTTATCGCGGGAAGCCAACTCCTGCGCCTTGAATCCTTCGCACTTCCTAAGTTTTTCTCGGAGGTTCTGCAACTCTTCCCACGCTCGAAGAATATTTATTAAATTTTCTCGAGCTGGAACAGGGCAGTATTTGGCAAAGAATTTTGGCAAAGACTCGAAATGTCCTAAATCTGCCAATTCCACCTCTCGCTTACGCTGCAACTCAAACTGAATCAATTTTTCTGAAACCGACTTCAACTGGTCCTCAAATTCAGCCATTTCTCGCTTAGACTTTCGTAGATTTGTCTCCAGCTCCTCCTTGTCAAATTGAAAATCTACCATCTCTTGTTTTAACTTCTCGTGCTCGGCCCTCTGAGCCCTTACGAACTCAACGGATACCGGCTGCTGGCAGGTTGGGCACTCACTATCAAAACCGTCTGCCAGATCTTGATGAGTCTCTAAAAACTCGATGATGATGTTATTTCGATGGAACAAAACTTCCATCTTTTTATCTAAGTTAGCAATCTGCGATGCCTGACTAAGCATAAGATTTTCATCAAATTTGCTGATCTCCTCTTCGCACCTCACTTTCTCCTGTGTATTTGAAACGTACTCTTTAATTTTCAATATCTCATCATCGTATTGCACAACGTATGACTCTAAAGTGAAACGCGAGTTACGTGGCTCATTAAGAAACTCATCTAGCGAAACTGCAAAAGATTCGTTGGCGGTAGGGTTGGACGCTACCACTATATCAAAAAATTTCTCAGTCGATTCCTCCACTTTCTTTGGAATTTTTTCCAAAATCTTATCTAACCTTTCTTTTACTTGATCCCTTTCCAAGGTGGTGACTTCTTTTGCACGAGAAGACTTTTCAACAAATTCTCTTTGTCTAATTATTTCTGATTTTTCTTCTTGTTGAGCCGTCCAGTTAGAAATAATTTGCTGCAACTCACGGACTCGATGATCGACTCCTTGTACTTGATTCTCAAACAACTCCGCGTCAATTTCAGCAATCTTCTCGTCTATTCGACGAATCTGCTCAATCAGTTCCGGACTGTTGTCGATGACTTCCGTGTGCTTGTGCCGATTAATAAAATCCTGACAAGCTTTGTGGATGCTTATCGTTTTATCTATCCCGCACAGGTATTGAAAAGTCTTTGAACGCTCGCTCGAAGACGAAGACAAGAAAGAAAACATTTGCCACTGATCGACAAACACATATTTGTCAATTACCTGCTTGTTCAAGCCTAGTGTGTGTTCGGTAACCTCGTTTATCTCAGACTCTTTTGTAAATTTCTTACCTCCAATAACTAGAGAAGAACGTCTACCTTTCAATCCGCGAACTAAAGTGAATTCTACTCCGCGGTGTTTTCCACTTAACTCAATATAACTTTTACCTCCTTCCTCCATTGCGTTGTTAACTGCATCTAACTTCTTTGAAGCAAGCCTCTTGAAGTCATTAGTCAACGCCGCGTAGATCGAGTTAATCACCGTAGACTTACCTGCGCCGTTTACGCCCAGAACCGCTATCGTGCCGCAAGGCGGTAGCTGGCGAGTAAGGACACCTCGGTGCGGTCCTACATTTGAAATACTTATCTCAGTTATTATCATAATTTTCTCCCTCTTTTGCAAAATCTTGTAAAACACTCGCAGGCTCTCCGCCCTGCAATAAACGATCGGCTAACTGATACGCCACATCACTATCCAATTCTTCTTCTGTCGAATTTTCACAGCCTAGGGCTACCTTTAGCGACTGACTCATTGTTGGCGTTGCTCTCGCTTCGGGATCTTCTAACTCTGCTGCCATCTTTGTCTCCGTAGTCCCAACCACCTTGATAAACAAGTGCGCGTTGTACGTATCACAAATATTTGAAAAAGCAGATATAATTTCCGTAGCATCCGACGGCAAACGTAACTGCACAATGGGTTGCCTTACTGAATCCAGCAGCTCGGGAGAAAATTCTGGCCAATGATTAAATTGACACCACCAGTTTACTTCGTCTGCATGCCATAACTGTTCCTTAAGCCAATTTTTTGTGTCTTGAACTATGTGGTCTACGTTTCCCGTCTCCCACTTACCCACTAAGTCCACCTTTAATTTGTGCCTAGAAGCTAACTGGTATTTGATAACGTCATGTGGGTCGCCCTTTGCGTCCCATTCGAACACAAACTTAGCCGCTGGCTCGTTTATCGACCGCATGTGAGTGCTGCCTGGACTAATGACACGCAATTCCTTTTCGGGAACAGTAACGTCGTGAAATTCATGTTTGTCTCCAATAAAGACCAGCTGCTTTGTGGTCGGATTGAAATCAGAAATACTTGCTTGCGGGTCGCCTACGTTACCCATGAAGTCTTTAATAGTCTGATGACATACAAACAGAGCCACATCGCGAACTCGCGGCGATTGCAATACTTCTTGGAACTCAGCTTTATCTAAGAAATCGCTACCTGCGATGGTGAAATTTTCGCCGCTACTTGGCAAATGGATTACCTTTTTGCTCATGTTCAGCACATTTGGCCAAGGCGGATCGTGCTTGCAATGTTGCCCGCTCACAAAATACACAAAAATATCGTTCTCAACCATCTTTGCAAGAAATTTTGCCAAATGGTACAGTACTGACGGCACATTCCTAGTGACATCCAAAATGTCTCCGGCCAAAACAACCGCACTTACTTTACGTCTAATTGCGAGAAAACCAACTTGCTCTAGTGCAAAATAAGAGTCTCCGTAGATCTTAGGTCGATTATTCCATATGTAATCCGACAAGTGCGTGTCGCCCACTAATAACATCCGCATAATTTACTCCTACAGTTAAAAAATGATTAAAAATATAGCAATGCCCGTCTCAGAACTTTGCGATCGACTCACGATTGCCCAGCTTAAAATGGAACGACTGAGCGATGACGAGATCAACAAAAACGAATTGCAAAAACAAATCGAGTATTACGAATCCGGCGTCGACACAAAAAACAAAACCCTAGTTGGGCTTATCCTTGAGCTGCGTGAGATCAACGGAAAAATGTGGGACGCCGAATACGCAATACGAAAAGGACTCGACAGCGACCTCGGCCTCGAGGAGATCGGACGCCGAGCCCTTAAAATCCGGAATTTAAATCGAGTTCGAGTAAAAATCAAAAACGATATTACTGAAGAAGCGGGCCAGCCTGAGTTCAAAGACTGCAAAATGAACCACGCCAGCAGTTAGTCCAGTTCTCTAATATGTTTGTTAGTTTCCATCCACTCTGCTACCGAAATTAACTCGCCCTCTCTCTCTAAATACAAGCTCGCTAAAACTCGCCCGTAAACATCACGATCATCGTTTTCCAGCTGCACCATCAGCTGGCCTGACGCAATTAAAGACTTCAACGCCTCTGTTGCTGCTTTGCCTTTGACGACCTCCTCGTCTGTAACATTGACAGACCTACGTCGTTTGCTGGACTCCCATGCGTCGTAATTAGCGCACCGAATCATCTCCTGCCTCAGCGTCACCCGCATCGGCAAAGAAATGTCGGCCTCAATCGTATCGCCATCTACGACTCGCACGTTGGTTAAATTGTAGTACGCTACAGTTGGGCCTCCCGAGAAAAACATAATCGCCTCAGGCTTGTCGGGGTCTGTAGTCCGTGTAGTCACATCAAGCGTAATCGCTACCACAAAAGCAACGATTATTGACACTAATACTACAAGCACTACTTTCCCAAAAATACGTCTCATAATTACCTCTGCGAATAATGGTGTGTCTTGTGGCCGTCATATTGCTGTGTCGCTTGAAAAGCATTTTTTGTTTCTACCCAAACATGCGCACCGCAACCTAAAGGGCTATTGGGACGGTAAATTACTCTGGCAGCCTCTAATCCGTCTTGCCCAAAAATAATCACCTCATGGGCATAATGATTTTCGCCGCCTCGCTTACAAGTAATCACCGGCTCCGCTGGAGTCGAACTATTTAGTTTACGGTTTGACTTTATCTTGTGCTGGTTCACGTGAATCCTAGCAATTCGTCCTTTCTTCTTTGACATATCTTTATCCTATTCCTCGGGAGGGTTAGACCACTCGTCTGGCCACGGCTGGGAATCATCTACAGAACCTTCAAATTGTTTTTTGAACTTTCCATTTAATTGATGAATAAAAAGAGCGGCAAACTTCTCGTTACGAGCTTCTTCCCACTCTTTCTCTTTTGCTTCTCGTTTTTCGCTATCTAGAAAAGCAACGATAATCAGCATGGAAGCCATTTTAATCAGCGTTGCGTGCTTAAAGACTCGGGCTGGCGCTTCCCAATCATCCTCAAAAACGCGTTGTATTTCGTCAAATCTCATACGAACACGACGAAGAGCATCCCAAGAGCAAGCCATTGATTTGACGCTGACATTGTTCACAAAAGCGTCATAAAGTTCTGATTCTTCTTTTTTATCGACCGAATTTTTTATTGTAAAAAAATCTGAGCCGATTAAATCTTCTTCCGGAATACCCATTTGCTTCAAATTATCGTTTGCCCATTCCGCCTGATCGTCGACCCAATTTGCTAATTCCAAAAGTTTGAAACAAAGCGTCGCCGGAAGTGTAGAATCTCCGGCATATGGAGGTTTCTCCGCGTTTGAATTCGTCTCATACATTTATTTTTCCTTATACTTGCTTATTCTGATTAATTTTTTCCTTGGATAGCTTGAATATATCGCAGAAAAAGCTTTTCTACTTTTGTACTCGTACAGCAAATGCCAAGGAAACTGCTCAGCCACTGCCTGCAGTGCTGATTTTGGTTTTTGAAAAAAGAGTACTCCGTTGTGATTAATATTTCTCTTATCAAACACATTTAAGTAATCTTCGCTTTCCGGTACGACTTGAATTACAAGTCGTAAATTTCTCACTCCAATAAAATCTCCCGCGGCAACAGGAACTGGTTGAATAATCTGAGCCGTCATCAAAGACTTAGCCCACCGGTGAGCTTTCCGGCGATCAAAAAACATATCCTCTACCGGAGTCCCCGCGTCAAAGCTAGAAGTTAAAATCGCAATTCGGTAACCCCGCTTAAGCCGCGATCTCGCTGCAAGCAACTCGTTGTAAATTGGAAGCATCCTTAGCCTAGTAAAGCACCAAGGGCATACTTTTGAATTAAAACAAATCCTAGTCGCAGGTTCGACGTAAAAAACAGGAGGAGGGCAGTTTGCGGCATAAGTTAATTCTAAGCGATTGTCCTCGCCTGCCTTCAAATCCGCTTGTATCTTACGGATCATTTGATCTTGATATCTATGTTGAAGACTTTTGGCAATTGATCGCGTAAAACGCCTTTTGCCGCCAAAGTTACGAAATTGTTTTGTTAGCAAAGTAGCACGTAAACAATCCAATTCGTTTCTTGAAAACGACCCATTTTTACCCTTATACCGTAGCTTAAGCTCGTGGCGAAAAATGGAACGATTCTTGTTGCCGCTGATATGTTCAATTACTTTCTTCATCAGTAAAAATAATCTCCCCGCTGTCAGCTGAATAATGGACATCTGGAACGGCAGGGTTAAGTATGTTTTGTCCTTCCAGAACTAAACATAAATCTTCTTGCGCTTCGTTCAAATTAGAATATTGCGCAACCACGCCAATAGCTCGCTTGTTGCTAAACAGCTCCCAAATTTCCTCCCCTTCCTCGGAAATTTTCACCTCAAGCGAATAGTCAAAGGTTTCGTAGAGCAATTCGACCAACTCCCGTACCTTTCCCTCAATGGCAGCTCCCGTAATTAAATCAGATTTTTCCTCAGAAAGATCCGGATAGCCGCTGACAGCTGCGGCGGCCTTGATCTCAAAAGTATTCCCAAGCAAATGGCCTTCGTTTTTGCCATAAATGATTTTTCCCGGCCAGTTTTCGAGAGGATTTTCAAACGCGGCTGGTGAACCGTCAATTGCTTGCTCCGCTGTTCCACACCCACAGACAACTTCCTCATCCTCCTCGCCTTCGGTACTTGGTTGCTTAGTAGCCATTGGATCTGGACTACTCTCTTGATTATCGAACAACTCTAAAAGCTGTTTTGAAAAAAGCCAATCAACCGGCCAGTTTAAATCGCCCAAGTCAGATATTACTCGATTTAATTTTTCTGCTAAAACAGAAAGCTTCATAATTCTTCTCCTACTTTAATTTTGATGTTTTACGAGCGGCTGAAGGTTTGCTCCTCAATAACTACTTGGCAATCAGAATTACACGTGACCTTGTAGCTCTTTTCATTGCAGTTAAACACAGCGTGCGCCCCTGCCGACGGGATTTCTGGGTTCACATACCCAAAATAGACAAAGAACGGTGCCTCGGAAGGCCCTCCATCCGCAAACTTTCGAATCACGTGGTTGGCCATTTTTGTCAGCATTTCGGTGCCGTCAAAGTCGTTTTTATCCAAATCCTCGATGTCTTGATCTTCTCTGCTGCTACTCATTCAAAATCCTCGATGTTAATGTCAATTACTGTTTTTACAATAAGCTTCACCATAAATTTCTCCTCGTTAGTTTGATTTAAAAACCTTGCGGCTGGTGGCTTTCAGAGGACGACTTGATTCAAATCCGAGAGGTTATTGAGGAGTGGCAAAGTCTTTGTAACTAGCAATAAGCTCAGCGAATTCATTGCTAACCGTTTGGTTAGCATTTGGGAAAGGCTTCCAGATACGCACTTCTTCGCTGTCGCCGATCTGGGCAAACGCACTCCACCCGTCATTAATTTCTTGCATGATTTTGATCTTCAGTTCTACGTCTAGGGCAACATAGAATTTGATGTTCTTGCAAAAGAACGACCCGTCTGACTGGTCTTGGCCGCAAATGAATTGATCTGATAACTGGTCGTCGTACACGTACGACACGCCGTCCATCCAATAAAAATCATCTTCAATCCACATAGTTAAGTGGCCAAGAACCTTGAGCAGCTTAGACTCGTTGAATAAGTCTCTTGGCAGCACTCGCTTGTATTTCAAAGTTTTCATTTGCTTTCTCCTGTAATGGTATTTTTTTACTGTTGTTGAAGCACAGCTGACAAACGCTGCACGTGACGTTTTGCGTTACACCGTTTACCATAAATTTCTCCTCGTTAGTTTGATTTAAAAATGCGACACTTACCATACTCTAAATACATAAAGTATTTAATTAATAGTAAATAAAAGTTAGAGATAGGTTAAGGGATGGAGTTAGGTTTAGAGTGTTCTTTTACAAATTGTCGTTCTCTTTCACGCATTGCTGCTAACTCACGATCTGGGACGGTAACCTCGGTCACCATAGCCTTTTGATAAACTGACCAATATCTGAAGCGACCATCCTTTTGGACGGTTATTTTGTGCCAACCCTCGTTGTAAGTCATAAATTATCCTTTCTGTTTTGGTTTAAAATGTGGAATTTAAACGCTATTAATTAGTAAGTCATAAATTATCCTTTCTGTTTTGGTTTAAAATGTGGAATTTAAACGCTATTAATTAAATACTTTATGTATTTAGAGTATGGTAAGTGTCGCATTTTTTGCCTGAGGCGTACGCTCAGGTTGTGGGATGGGTGACGCCCAGAGGGCTGCCCAGCTGACCTCTACATGAGATTGCTGGGCAGCCTTAGGTCATTCAACAGGTTTTTGCATTTCACGATCGTTATTTCGCCCAGATTCTGTATCTTGTGCAAATCATCAATTGATTTCTTTGTCAGATCACCGACGTTCATTATCCCATGATCTTCCAAAGTATTGACGATTCGCACAGGAAGCCCTGTGTCGGCCAGAGAGACGCTCATCCAGTGTCGGATGCGTTCTGCCTCCTTCTCGTCATCAGACATGAATCTGAGCCAATCTGGTGCCTCTGGCTTGCGTCTCTTACGCTTATCTGGTCCTCCGTGAAACTCCATCGTCGCACTCCTAGCTTTTAAAACAGTTTTTGAACTTATTTTTGTCTCGAACAACCTTTGCCATCAGCTCGGTTAGCTGGTTGGCATAGTCCTCACAATGATACTGATATCCTAATCCGTGTACGTACTCGTGAGCAGCTATGGTTAGCAGCCGCCAGTTGTCCTTAACTCGAAAACTCTGTTTAAGAGGTCCTCGTTTGACGATCACAGGATTGATGTAGTAAATCGGGAGGTCGCTTCTCAGGTCTCTTGCCTCTCCGCTTGCAATCAAATCAACGCCATTTGAGACATACAATGCCTCTGCACTTGAGCTAAACACAAAGCCAGTAGTAAATTCTGCGTACTCTTTGCGGTATAACTGGTAAAGCCGTTCAAGGCAATTGTTCCAGTTTTTTAGCAATCTTTTAGCATAAGCGCAAAACAAAGGAGAATCTGGTCGATACTTTTTAGGTATAGACCGGTTATCCATTTCGTTAAGCAGCGTAAACCGAGGATTGTGTAGATGATTGCTATGCCAGTTTTTTAAGTAACTTGGCAAAACGGCGTGCTTTTGCCGTTCATCGACAGTCGCAGCGCTTTTGTACGACGAAACCTCGCCGCGGGGTTGGTTTTCGGAGGAGGATTCAGGTTGCGACCTATCCGGTGTGTTTGCGGAGATTGCAAACACAGAACCATCAAACACTTCTTGTTTGACTCTCGGCGGACCCAATATCTTCCGGCGATTGACTGACAAGTTCAACAAGAAGTCATCTAGATCCCGCCTCTTTGTGCCAACTAGACCGTCTCGGTTGGATGTCAACACTTCGTTAGAGTTTTTCGAAATCTCTACGATAATGCCTCTGTTTGCTGTGTGATTGCAGACAAACATGGGCGTACCGTTGACGCGAATAACCGCAGTGCCTGGATAGTTTAACGTCGAGTAAACTCTTGCGTAAGCTTTTTGGTCGCTATCTACAAGAGAGGTACGGTAAGTTCCTTTTACCCGACGTGTGGTTAGGTGTTTGGTGACCTCACCCTCTACCTGCATATAAAGCTCTCCGTTCCATTGCGTGTGTGCGGCAAATCGCGACAAAGCTAATGCTAGGTCTTCTAGAACATTGCCCTCAATTGTTACTGACGACTTTGTTCCGTGCATGTAGGTGTCGCGTACTGATTCGTAATAATTGCCACCTTTTCCGTGTACTGCAAGATCGCCAGTTTCGATAGAGTACCCAAGATGGCAAAAGTACAGTATCTCCTTTGCTTTGCCAAAGCCGCCTGTGGATCCTTCAAAGTTTTTGCCCGAGCTGCCGAGTGACAGAAGTTTATTTGTCAGAATATCTTTTGACATAACTTCGCCGTCGTTGTGAACCTCTACTTTCGTGTTGCCGTGTGGAGTCACTTTAATGCTCCAGCAAATTCGAGTCGATCGACAGTCAATGCCGTTTTGATTGAACTCTCGGACAAACGCCCAAGCGAAGTCGTTATAATCGTTGCGTGCTTTTATGAAAAAGTCTCTTCCAATAGTGACTTGTTTTACTTCCTCCATTATCTTTTATCTCCTAAATGGTGTGGTGTTTAAACTTCTGTTCCTTCTCTCAGGTCGGCAGTTTTGGCGCAGATTTCTCTGAACCTTTCGTAATCTGCTGACGCAAGTTGATCTTTAAGTGGTTCGGTCATTCCTAGTATTTCTTCTAGCAGATCTAGTGCAGTTGGCATCTCTTCTTCCCTTTCAATTAATAGGATTTCCTCGCCAAGATCGGTATCTTGACGCTCGTAATGCCAGCTTGATGTGCTGACGGTGTTTTCGACAAGATCATACGTGAGGTCATCTCCGTAATCGCGACCGTCACCACCACCACCGTAATGCCAAGTTGTCTCCATCCAGTCCATGACGTCCTGTTCCAGCTTCTCAACTTTAGGGCTATACCAAATGCCGACGTTATCCCTAACACTTCTCCCAGTGTTCAGACTTTGCTCTAGCCGAACGTGCATGTGGCCTTCATCGCTTCCGCCGCTGAACTCAAGGTAAATTTTAGTTACGTTGAGCTTTTTGGCTCGGTCGTATAAATCTTTAGGCAGCGGCTTTACTTCTACGTCACTCATTTTTTACCTCGTTTTTTTGCTGCACGCTTAGTGCGTTTAGTGCGTTTCTTAGGTGTGAAGTCAGTTTGCTTGTGGAATCCACTAAGCAGTTCCAAGGCATCCCGTTTCTGCTTGCGGGCTACGCCTACCAGCACTTCGGCTGATCTTTCCAACTCGATGAACTGTTCTTCAAACTCACAACAAATTTTTTCTAGGTTTGCTTTAGTGCGAGAACGAGGATCTACTTCAGAATTTCTTCCCCGTTTTTGCGGGTTGTCAGCCAAGTACGTATTGAACAGCTCGTGAAACAAGATATCACGAAAATCGGGTTGCCAGTTGTCGTGATCTGGCCAAATGCTTTCATCAAGGTGAGGACCAAAAAACTCGTTTGACGTACTGCAGAAAAATCTGCCTTCTTTAATTTCCCATCCCATTAGTTTTCCTCTTCAATTACGAGTGTGTGAGAGAGCTTGGTACCGACTTTCCGCATCCAAGGCTCTACGGTCATGTTCTTCAACCAATCGGCTACAGTCGGGATAAACCCGCAGTCTTCTTTGACATGCTGCTCGCCGATCAAACGGACAGGAACGACCCGTCCGGTTGAAATTGTGATGGTTACGCCGAACTCACGTTCGGCCATAAAAATACCCTCCGAGTGGTGTCGGAGGGTACGGTGTCGAAAGTCTGCGAAATGGGCTTTGGTTTCGTCGAACCAGTTGTGGATAGCCTGATAGTCTTCAGGTTCTCCGCCCCACTTCTTCACGCTGCTAAGAGCGTGGTGATAGGGATGACTCACGGTATTTCCTTTCTATTTCTTCTGTGGTGATTCGATAATGCAATTCGTCACCGCTGTGATCGCCCTCCACATCACATAACTTTTCGCTTTTGCTATGGGTCACGTAGATGTTTAGGTGCCCATCACTATCTGCGAGAACTTGGACTGACCAATCACTTTGAGCAGTGATATTCACGATGATCTCCTAAACAAAATGTTTTAATAGTGAACTCATTTCTTCTTCCGTCGGCGTCTGCATAGGGCAGCCATCTACAGAAATTGCCTCTGAGCTTGCCTCCAAGCTAAACGCTTCAATTACGTCTTCGAAGTTGGGGATCGCGTAGCTCACTGCCATTTTCAACAACTCTTTTTCTCGCTCGCTCACGATTAATTTTTTTTTAATAGGTGTTAGAGTCCAATCATGTGCTTGACGCACTGACACAGAAGCTTCAGCTTCTTTTGTTGCCTCTCGCTCTGTTCTGTTGAAAATTTTCCAGCAACCTGTCCGTTTTTCCATATCGTTATAGGTTGTTACTAGCCAGTTCGGCTTACTATCACTCATCGTCTTCCTCCTCCTCGTTGTAATCGAATTGACCTATAACGTCTTGGTATCCTCCGCCGTCCTGAATCAGTTGAATGAACTCCAAACCGCAGGAGTTTGTAAACCACTCAAACAACTGATCTACTGCAGAAGTGCCGTCGGGCAAGTTGCCTTTCGCATCTATTCGCTCCATTTCATACCCGTACTCGACTTGCTGGTTGTGCGAGTCTTCATCAGCACAAATGTATATTTTGTGGCATGTGTCCCAAGTAACGCTTACTGCGTTATTCACCGCTTCTTGGACCTTGGTTAGCCAAGGTTCCTTAAACGTCTGTGTTTCTGTTGTCATTGTTCATTTCCAAGTTTTTGTAAATCTCATTTTCCCACGCTTCAACTTTTTTAAGACTGCCGTGACAATGAAAGGGCAACTCGTTGCGAGCAAAAAGCATGATGTGACGGAAAGCGGCTAACGGAATTTCGCCGGATCTTTCAATAGCTGCTCTCAAATCGTTAGATAGAAACGCCATCAAGAAATCTCCAACAAGCGTTTCTTGTTTGCCCCACCGCACTAATGCAGCAAGCACTAGCGGTGGGATTTTGTCTTCGTAATGTGTAGTATTAAACATATTTTTCCTTTCAACATTATGAATGTCGGCTGATTTTCTCCAAGCACTACTAGCGTATGGGTCAGACTCTAACCGGTCAAAAGCAAGCGCCTCTGCTTCGTCTTCTGAACTAGCTTCAACCTCGTATGTTCTAAACGTGGTCGCTGCAAACTCTACCGCGTATGTGTTTTTCATTATCAATTTCCTCCTTCAAGACACATGTCGTCGTATGCAGTCTTGTAGACCACAACACATTGCCCAGTCTTAAAGCAGCCCTGCACTAACTTGGTCAGGGCAGGCCCGTTGCCTGCAACTGCATGAAGTTGGTCTGCATCTATGACTTCTTCTCGCACGAGGCGTTGAAGGTAGCCGTATTTGAGTCTTGCTTGATTCCTGTCTGGGTCGTCTAAACCGAAGTCAATTAAAGCACCGGCTCGTGGCTTTTCGTCTAGCATTAACGAACTGAATAGATTGTCAGCTGTTCTTCCCGTTGTATTACTCATTTGTTTCTCCGTTTTTGTGTTGGTTTGAATAAGTTTTATTGTTAACTGATTAGTTGTCTCCATTGTTTGAGTAGGGATTGGCCTTTTTTGGTCGGTTTGAAGTATGCGAAGGTTTGTCCGTTTTCTTTCCAGTATTCGGTTTTGATTAGTTTTCTATTTCTGAGTCTTTGGACGTATACTCTTAGTGATAGTAGTTGGACGTCGACTTTTTTGTTTAGCAGGCTTTGTTGGATTTCTGCGTATCCTGCGTGTCCTGTTTGTTTTAGTTCTCTGTTTATGGCTGCTAGCACTGCGGCTGCTGGGCTGTCTCTTAGTTGCATAATTATCTCTTTGTGTGGGTTGATGATTGTGTGGTTAATCTGTAGTTGGTTTGAATAAGTTTTATTGTTTTTCTAATTTTCGATTAGTTACTTTTGCATTTTCCAGTGGGATTATGTGCGTAGGGTCTTCTCGGTTAATGTCGCCAAAAACAATAAGACGCAACTCGTCTTCCCAGACTTCAAACATGACGACTGCCCGCTCTCCTTTGCCGATGTTTATTTCGTCGCAAGTGCTGCAATTGTTGTAGCCAGCAAATTCCACTAGTACGGAATTTGTACCCTCTGTGATGGCAGCCTTACGTAGTGTCTCTTGTTCGCCATTTTGGCCAGCTACCTGAATGTTTACTCTCAGTGCCGAATCATGGAACGCGACACGGATTAAATCATGATCAAGAAAGATAACTTCAAGTTCTCCCTCTTGGTCTTTAATGTTTAGCTCCTCTTCAGCAGCATCGAAAAGTGCCTGTCGCAGGGTTTCGCCCTGCTTGAGTTCCCAATCAAGAGCGTCTTGGACTTCAAAAATAGCTTTGTTTCGCATCGTTTTTCTCCTAGTTACTTTTTGCATTTGCTTTCTCCTATGGATGCCCAACCAATTTGATAAAAAGCTTAAACATTACTTAACCTCCTGCCGGTGTAACACGGACAGTCTTTTTCTCAAGTCGGAACATCGGTGGCAATTGGTCTGCTTTGCGAACAATAAATGTTCGGTTGTCTGGCACTGCATCTCGGTTAATGCTGTCCATCCAGAACATGCAGTAAGGTTCCGAGTGCTCAACGTACTCAACGTACTCAGCGTAATCGGCAACCATAGCTTCCGCTTCAGACAGGGACGGAAACTCCATCACGACTCGGCACTTGCCTACGTCAGGTATAGGTTTACCGTCTAGTGGAACTTGGTACGAAACGTCTTCTGTCTGGTCTTTTGTCTGGTCTTCTTCCCACTCTTTAATGATCTCGTCCCGCTGAATCATTTTTTTGCCAGCCTCGAGCTTTTCGTCTTGCTTGTCGTCTTTAGTCATGTTTTTCCTCTTGTGTGTGATACAAAAATTGGAACAGCGACGTGCATGGGTGATGTTTTTAAGTCCACCTTATCCATGTTTTGCGATAGTTGACTAGGCTATCCTTCTCAGCACCGTCGCTGTCCCGTTGTCGATCAAGCGGGTGTCACCAATCACAATTGTTGAGATATTCACACATTGTCCAACCCTCTGCGTTTGGCATCGGGAAATACTCGTTGTATTTATGGGTCTGTGTTCCCCAACTACCTTCCCAAGTCATGTTGCCATCGTCTTCAAGAAACTTTTCAACGATCTCAACAATAGCCTTGGGAGGCTTGTCATCATCGGTATGCCACTTAATGTCGCCCCATGTATTTTGGAGCGACCATTGTTCACCTTCTGGACTCTTGAGGAGATACCATTTGGAATTGTCTCTTTCCCAAAGGAACGACGCTTCCTGATTAACTGCCTCTACGAGTTTCCAAAAATCCTCTTTGGTAGCATCCCCGTGAAGGGTATCACCTGACACTTCCGCATCAGAACCTTCAACGATGGACGATACCGAAATCCCAACAACCTCTTGCCCTTTTGCTTTCATTTCTTCGAGTGTGCCAAGTTTTCCAAGATCGTCACAGAAAAACCAGACAGGTCCGGTCTCACCTAGCTTGGCACTATATCTTGTTCTCGATTCATGATCGGAGGGAAGGTTTGTTATCTGGAAACCTATGCTCGGTCCACAATCAGTGTATTTGTAGATCGTGCGATAAATGTACCAGAGATTATCTGCACCGCATTCATCGGCTAAATCTTGAACCAACTTCATCGGTTTCATTGGCGGATCAGGTTCGACTTTATACCAAGTGATCGTCACTTCGATTGTCGTTTTATCACCATCAATGCTCTTGATTACAATGTTCCCGTTTGCTTCATCCTCTTCGATAGCATTTCGGAACGAAGCAACGTCTTTGATTTCGTCGTCTTCGATTCGATATTCATCGTTGAGATAAAAGTAGTCGATGACCTCTTGACCACCTCGTTTGTCCATGCGGAGTTTAGAAGTGTCGAGAGTAATACCGTCAAACGTGAGTGTGTAAGTTCGAGTTGTCATAGGATCTTTTCTCCTGTTAGAGTTAAAAACTCCAACGGTGGAGAACCGCTATTACCATTAGCAGCGACCCACACCTTATCCGAGGGCCGTCCCCGTGATCTCCGAAGAGGTACAGAGGGGGTCCGACGCCCTTGCTCGGCTTAATCCAGTGCTCACTAGACTTTGGGTTCTTACGCCCCGATTTCCAGTGATCCCCCACCGTTGGTTAAAGCGATGGGGGCGGGAAGATCAGTTAAATGTAATTTTCATTGGCAATCTCCTGTGTGTGTAAACAAAAAAAGACCGCACACCCGGCAGGATGTACGGCCTTGAAAGTTAGTTAAAGTGTTTAAGACGCATACGCATCTGGAAACATGTCCATTAACGCAAGGTCGAACAAGTTTGTTGGCCAACCGCCGACAACTTTTCCCCGGTCGCCCAGGCATATACGTTTACGGTCAAGGACGCCTTGCTCGTCTAACTTGAAGTGCCAGATAGCAACATCTTCGGCGTCCAAAGATCCCTCTTGAACCCTACGTAGCAGCCTGCTAATGATAAACTCGCTATGAGTTTCTAATACAAACCCCCCCAAAAAGTCATCTTGCAGGTACTCTAGCAGGCTATCTAAGTAGGCTCCTTGTACCTGGGGATGTCGCCCATCTTCGGGGAAAGAAATTATTGAAGAAGGAGCTGTATACAGCCCCTCTTCAAACTCAAAGCATCGGACAGTTGATGGAGCTCTTATTTGCTCCAACGCCTTGTCCGACTTTGACTCGCATACCACGAGTGTCACAGGGTGCAATGAAGGAAGTTTAAAGTTCAAAAACATATCAATGTTCCTTATCGAGTAATGTACAAAAAAAAAGACCGCACACCCGGTAGGATGTACGGCCTTGCAGCAAATGATCAGTTGATCAGACTTTAAATACGCTTCGGCATGCTTCAGCCAAAGCTTCTGGGGACATTTTATTTTCCACTGAGAGCTTTAGCTTAGCCAACTCGTCTCTGAACTGGATCGCGGAAACTCCAGCATCCGATGGGAGCGTGTGATAGCTGCGATGCTCTCCGGCGACGCCAATAGCAGGCTTCTGCTTAGCTGGTGCAGACTTGGTAGCTTTTTTCGAAGTTGCCGGGAACTTGGCAGATTTTGTGCCGTAGAACGCGTTCCTAAGCTGGTAGTACTGCGCAGGGCTTATTTTCTGGCCTAACTTATCCATGTGCTCTCGAGTTGCCGAAAAACTTGGAATAGTTTTTTTGGATGTTCCAAAATATTTTCGAATCAAAAACGCTTTTGTTACTTTTTTAGTAGACATAGTTCTTTCTTTCCTTCAAAGTTATAAAAATTTGTGGCACTCACATTAGCAATTTTGCTAATTTACTCAAGTACCTCATCAGTTTCTTCTGCTTCTTCTTTTTTTGCAAGCTTGTAGCGATGAAAACATTCTTCCATTTTTTTCTTCCAAAGCGTTTGAATTTCCTCCTTGGACATACCATCAAGCTTCCATTTGGGGATTTCGGCATCGCTCAGCCCCTCGTCCAGTAGTTCTAAGGCACAAGGATTTTTTTCAATATCAAATTCGATAGCGGGCGACGTTACAAGCGCAAAGTGCTCGCGGGTTACGTACGCCTTTTTCTCGTCTATTGCGTAAGTCAGTTTAGTGGAATGCCATTCAGTACAAATCAACGTTTCAAGCAAAAACTGGGTAAGACCCTCAGATTGGGAATTTTTGTAAAACCAGCGGTTAAACTCAAAAGCAAATTTAAATACCTTTATTTCCCGTTTCTTGCTCGTTAAGAAATTTTTAATTAACTGCGTGATAATCGTTTCTTTTTTCTTTATAGCTTCAATTTTTTCGACAAGATCTTCCCTTCTTTTTTCTGCATCGGCTATTTGTTTTTTAAGCTCATCCGATGGTTGGATCCAAGTGCCTCCCTCCGACAATTTTCTATGTGTCATTAGTTAATTTTCCTTTCAGTTCAGCCAGAAATATCTCTGTCCTAAGCAGTTCACTTTCTAGGTCGTGGATACGTGATATTTGATGAAAAAGTGAAGACCACCAGTTTCCGGAACGAATATTATCCTCCGCGTTGGAACCGCTAAAGCTGTCGTTTTTCGTAAGCTCTATTAAAGCAGGCATTAATTGTGTGCCGTTGCCATCTGGTAGTTTACCAAAAGAACTTTTAAAATTGTCGTAGGCTATATCGCGGCAAAGAGCCAGTAACGGCCAAAAGTGTTGCTTGACCGATTCAGGAGCTAGAGTGCTGGAAACGGTTACTCTTTCATTCAATGGCCAATGGTAGTTCACATACGATGCATCGGAAACATCATCGTCTTCGGTCAGATATACGGAGCTCTGCGGATACGACTGTACATTTACAGTATGCCGAAGTAAATCGTGATTGAACGCCATAGCTGCGTCCCAGTCTATTCGATACCTCCTATGGTTAAATCGACTGTGGCTTAGCGCAGGTATATTGCACTCTTCCCCTATCAAAAACATGGCATCTTTTGGCGATTCTGGATGGATGACTTTTCCAGCCATGATTGCCCGTAGTTCGTCGTTAAGGCCGCGACTTAGCCCGGAAGCCACCCAGCACTCTAACTTAGAAATGACTAATTCTTCGTAGTGGATTTGCTCAATCAAGGCGTTATCTATACCGGAACACGTGGGATGAGAGGCCATTGAGGTTTCAATTTCGTGGCTTTTGCAGAGATTAACGTTCGCAAAGTAAGTTTTCTTCGACCAGTCGGAGATAGCTGATTCGTCCGTGTGGTAGCTATGATCTGCGGAAAGAAGCACGTGCTTCAAATCCGCGTACTCATTTAGCTTATTCGGGGGCAGCAATGGTTGCTGCTTTATTCCGGATATCGTAAAGCCGCTATGCGGACAAACGATGTCATCGCGGATTGAGTCCACAGCACTTCTGGTAATTGTAAATGTAGAATCTGGAAGCGTCTGCCTCATAGCCGTAAAATCCGAGTCGTCTTGATAGTGAAACGACATTGAAAATCGTCCGAAGTCGTAGCTGTCCTCCTCATCTTCCGGTGGTGTGTCTTTTACGCAAATATACTTTATCCCACACTGCTTTGCGAACTCCATTAGCCTTGGCGGCAGTGATTTGCGTGCCGTGTTTGGGTTGGACTTAATTGGAGAGTCTTTCATGATATAAGATAAATCCAATTGCGGGTCTTGTATCTCCCACTTAGCCCCGTCCATCGCATCTGCGAATTTAGATCCGATTGTCTTCATTAGTTTTCTCCGTTAGTTAATCTTCCTCAGTTTCCATTTGATCTATCATCTCGTGCATATGATAGTGTTCCTCTGACATGTCTTCTTGGTTTTCCGGTACAGCGTAATGCCGTTTAAGTTTACGCCAGCAGTTTGCTTGTTTTGCAACAGATATTTTTTCCTGCAGTTGCAGTTTTTCGTTATCTAAGATTTTTCCGCCAGAGAACGAATAAAAAACACCGCGGGCAAGTGCCACGCAAGCTTCTGTTAACGTCAAGTAGAGCTTAGGTTTTCTTTGGTATTGTTTGATCAGGTAAGCGTGTTGCCCATCTTCGCTCTCTTCTGAATGCTCTACCTGCACGATATTCAATGTCATGCGAGTCTCTGTCTTCGTAGTCACCTGCGGCTTAAATACAGGTATCTGCGATTTCGTTGAATCGTTTTTATTGTTTTCCATGTTTCCTCCGTGTAATTAAAAGTTTAGTTTCTTGGTCTGTTTGAGTCCGCCCTGCCTGTTTAACGCATGTTAGACAAAATTGCATTGATTCGCCTTTAATCGTAAAAATCCAACAAAACCAGTCTCCCATTAAACGGTCACCACAACTGCTGCAACATGGCCATTTTTTTAGGAATGGTACAATTGACAATTTTGCTGAGGTAATGTGTTTTTTCATTAAGTCTAGTTTTTCTGCCGTTGGCCCGTACAAGGATGGGTCAGGTAGCGGTTCGTCTATTAAAAAAGCCTCAGCCGGTTCGGGCTGAGGCTCTTCGGTTTCAAATTCTTTGAATAAATCGTCGGGATCCATAAATCCTCCTTTATCTGAAGTGTGGTCCCTCTACCCAAGTGACCAGAGAATAACGGTTACCTGCGGTCACCGTACTTACTCTGTGCTCTAAGAACGATGGAAATACGATAACTGTACCTTGTTTAAGTATTTTTTCAGGGTTTGGTACTTCGGTGCAGTTGTTTGCTGTTTTTTTTAATTCAAGTACTCCTCCCTCGTAATCAGACGGATCGGATAACTGAAGGACAAGACTTAGTTTCCTACGCATTGGCGTAGGAGCGCACCACTTAGTGTCGTGGTGCCAATCGTATTTCCCTGCCTCGCTTGCGTGGTATTCCGTAAATTGAATTTCTCGGAATCCGCTAAGGTCAAAACCAAACGCAGATGCGTTGGCTGCTTGAATTAGTGTGTCTAATTCCGTAAACATTTCGTAAAAATCAGAATCCGATCGCTTTAGCCATCGCACCTGGCTTCGACGAATATCGTTATTAACCTTCGAGCTACCGTTTCCGTGGCCGATAGTAGCTTGGTGCGGGTTAGGGTAATTATTTTTCGCTGTCCGAATAATTTCGTTACAGGCATCTGGCGTAAAATAGCCTTCCCAGTACTGCCACCACTGATTCATTCTGTTTCTCCTTTTGCTTGGGAGATTTTTGATTGCAGGTCGGCAAGCTCTTCTTTCGCGGCCAGTAATTCTTTCTGAGATTCTTTACAAGCCTCAGATAGCCCAAGAGCCGTATTCATTAAGTCGTCCTGTAAGTGAGCCAGCCCCTGCATTGTGGCAAGTGTAATCCCGACCAACCCGTCGGGTGTGTTGATTGGTCCTCCTTCAGATGACAGTGCGATTCCTTTGCTAAGGCCATTTAGATCATTTAGCGTACCGAAGTAGTCGTAGATTACTACGAATCCCCGAAGCTCGGGTACGTGGATTGACGCTTGAAGGCCAGCTTGGCGAAAGAAGCTGTTTAGCTTTTCGCTAAATAGCATCCTCTTCTGTTCTTCCGTCAGATTGCTCGCCTCCGAAGTCGAGGTCGTTGAAGTACTCATTCCAGTTCACCCTTGGGGTTAATGTCACAGGTTTAAAAAAATCGTTGCCGAGGTTTGCTAGTCGACTCGCGGCGAATGCGTAGATCACCAGACTGACCCATCCGAACCAGTATAGGGTATCTGCGTGAAAGTATTTTTCCGCATTTAAGCATGAAAGGCAAACAATAGCTACCCAAGGGGATAGGCAATAAGGGCAACCCAGAAGGTCACCTATCTTGCCTACCCACATTTCTGTACGCGACCTCGCCGGTGCGAACAGTTTAGAGTGGTGCCAGATTTCGATTATCTGCCACGTAGCTAACGCGGCAACGATTAATTTTAAGAACATCTTATCCAATCAGAATTATGCTGTAGGTATGCCACACAACTTGAGGCTCCACGTGATCCCTGCTATGACCAGAAACGTCAAAAACGCTTCAAGGTGTAAGCCAGAGAAAAATAGTATCATAAAACTGATGCCGAACGAAATGTAAAATAGGGCTAAACCTTTACCCATAATTAATCCTCCAGAGTTTCTGGAGGAGAAAACGAATTAAGCATAACACGATCTGAAGGAGGTGCCCCGTCGCCTGCTATTAATTCGGTCGTTGGTTTCCCACTAGGTGTAGGATATTGATGAACTAATAATTGCTCAGTAGAGAAAGTGGGAGACGGCCAGTTAAGCGGTCTCATTTGACATCTACGAGTAAAAGCGAAGGAACTGCGCGAAGCCATTAGTTGACCCCTCCTTTTTGTGTTAAGTTAATTTACCTGCAATTGTAACGAATTGCACGCGTATCCGCAGCTTAAATTTAATAAGGTTTCCATGTCAGACTCTCCAATAGATATTACGACAAAGACTGCCGCCCAAGTTCTGGCAGAACAAAAGGGACACGATCCCTATGGCGTAGACTTGTCTTACATAAAAAAATCACCACTGATGGTGGACTACGAGTCCGATATTGCTGATCCTACGATGCAACGATTAGCAATGGCTCACCATATGATGAAAAAAGGTAATTTTGCAACATTGGCGGTGCTGCTGCCGCTTCTGCTTTCCATTAGAGGAAAGCCGTATCATCTAAGAGATCACTTTCCGTTTGCTCCTTTCTTTAGGCCAAGAATGTCTCAGATGACACTTTTGAAAACTGGACGACAGGTCTCAAAGTCAACATCTTTAGCATCCCAAGGGGTTTTGTTTTCTAACTGCATTCCTTACTTTTCGACGTTGTATCTTACGCCGCTGTTTGAAATGATTCGACGTTTCTCGCAGAACTACGTTGCCCCGTTCATTGAGACTAGTCCGATTGGATCTTTGTTTTCCGGTCAAAGCACAATCAATAACGTGCTTCAGCGATCGTTCAAAAACCGAAGTCAAATGATTTTTTCTTTCGCATACTTAGACGCTGAGCGTACTCGAGGTATTTCTGCGGATAAAAATGTTATTGACGAAATACAGGACATGGACATCTCGTTCTTGCCTGTGATTCATGAGACAGTTTCCGCAAGTCCTTGGAAATTATTCCAGTATGCGGGCACCCCAAAAACTTTGGACAACACGATTGAGCGGCTCTGGGCAGATTCCTCGATGGCCGAGTGGATGATCAAATGCCGTACTGGCGGGTGCCGTCACTGGAACATTCCTGCACTAGAGTACGATTTACTTAAAATGATCGGCCCTGTTCACGACGACATCGGGGAAAAATACCCTGCAGTTGTCTGTGCTAAATGCCAAAAGCCAATTAACCCGAGACCTAGCTCGCAGGGAGGCACAGGCCGCTGGGTACACCGCATTGCGGATAAGCGCTGGTCTTTTGCGGGATATCACGTGCCGCAAATGATTATGCCTATGCACTACGCCGACCCTGAGGCTTGGGCAAAGTTGGTAGATAAATCTAAGGGCAAAGGCAACGTCCCTATCAACGTGTTCTACAACGAAGTTTGTGGTGAGTCTTGGGACAGCGGATCAAAGCTTGTCACAGTGACTGACCTTAAGAAAGCTGCCGTACTTCCGTGGACGAAGGAACTGGAACAAGCAAGGCAACACATTGGCGGCTACCTGCACACGTTCTGTTCAGTTGACTGGGGAGGCGGAGGTGTCGCTAAAGGTAAAAGCGATCTTGCCTTACAGTCGTACACTTCGATCGCGGTGCTGGGGCTATGTCCTGACGGGCGTGTGGATGTCATTTACGGCTACCGCAGTATGAATCCACACGATCACGTCCGAGAGTCTAAGCTCATATTAGGAATTATGTCTACGTTTAAGTGCAGCCACCTAGTACACGATTACACTGGAGCGGGTACCGTCAGGGAGACGATAATGGTACAGGCGGGGTTAAACCCTAGAAACATATTGCCGATCGCTTACACAGGTGCGGCTAAATCTGGGATTATCACATTCAAGCCTGCAACTGAAAATCATCCTCGTAACCATTACACGATGGACAGAAACAGGGCACTAAGCTATGCCTGTCAGTTTATCCAATCCGGAGTTATTCGTTTCTTTAAGTACGATTATCAAGGATCGGAAGATGTTGGGCTCCTGCATGACTTCCTTAATCTAATTGAAGACAAGAAAGAATCTGCCGTAGGTCGGGACAGTTACAAGATCTTACGAGATCCGGCAGGCCCCGACGATTTCGCACAGGCCGTAACCATGGGAACCATGATGTTGTTCCAGCTGCGAGGCCAATGGCCAGATTTATCCGCTTATGAAGATGTGGCTGTAGACGACGAGGTCATCTTAAGCACGCAGAGTCCAGAAGATCTTTCGTGGGAATAAGGTTCAGAGTATTTTTACTCTTCCCCTTGCTGCGGTAATCGAATCATTGTCGACAAAGTCAAAGACCTGTCGCATCCTGTCGTAGGTTTGGTCAACCCAATCGTTCCAGCTTTCCATGGGTTTCAGATCTAGCGAAGATACGTGACGGAGGTAATTCAATACAATTTTGTCCGCACTGTGAGTGATGCGACGCGGTTGGAGTTCCTCATCCATGATGTCTATCTCAATAAGATCCTCAGTCTGCTCTTTGGTTACTACGCACCTGCACACAAAGAATCCGGTATCGTCTTGACTCAAAACCGTTTTAAGGCTCAGTACGCGTCTAGGCCAATTGTGCTCCCACCCTTTGCTTTTTCCTTTCTTTAGATCGAACAGCGTAAACAATTTGGCCAAGAACACGTCGTGCCGTTGTCTCTTAACTTTTATTCCATAGACTGGCATGCCAGCTTGGGGTGCAGTTATTTGAGCACAAAGAGCTAGACCTACCGACCAGACAACTTCCATCTCCTTGCCCGTACGTTTCAAAGCAATTTTAACTTCGTCCCGCATTCGGCATTGTGAGACCCTAGGGCCTGGTGCGTCTACTGGTAGTTTAAATTCTGGATTTTGGAAGAACTGCCCGTTGAGCAATTTAGCTGCTTTAAACTGATACCCTGACCCATCCCAGCCAACTGAAGATATGCTTTTTACTAGCTTTGGTTTGTGGAAAGACAGTGCCACTTGAAACACGTTGAATTTGAAAATGTCGCTTTCGCCTATTCGGTCATCTGACGTTTTGGACGTGTCTCCAATCGCCCACATTCCTTGCATTATCGCAAAGTCCCTAGCCCATGCGGTAGTTGCTTGCTTTTCTGGAACATGGTAGTCAACTTTCATCTTTCTGTTCTGTATGTATCCGGCAAATTCTTGGCTTCCGTCGGGTTTTACAATGACGTGCGTCACCCGCACTATCAAAGGAAATCGGACTTTGCCGTCAGGCGAGTACCATTTGTAATCTTTTTCCAGCACAACTGCAGCGTGCCTCTGGCTTGTTAATCCGTGCTGCGTCGCGGCGTGAGATCCCTTGATCGCTCTAGTAGGAACTAGCGCTCGCTTAGCTACTTGCAGCGAAACCTTTGCCGAGACAGCCCTTCGGACTATCTTTGCTGCATCTTGTCCGCACATTTCTGCGTCTGCTAGGAGTTTTACTTTCTGCTCCGGCGATGCGCTTCTAGCCCACGTCCTTAACGCATTTTCCGGCTCCTTCGCACTAGACGCAACCTGCCTCCAAATATCTAACGCAGGTTTTTCTCGCAACCATCGGTTGTACTTACCAGCACGCGGCTTGTTCGCCACCCTGTGTGGCCCAGCAAACGTAAGCTTTGCGTCAGAAAGTATCGCTTGGTGTACGACAGAGCCCGTAGGCTCCGGCTCCCAGAGTACTAGGTTTCTCCCCGCAAGTCCCGTCCATTGCAGCTGAGTGGCGTCGCTGGGCGGGCGTCGCCACGCCAAAATAGGCAACGGATTAAGGGAAGAGGAGAAGTTTCTGACCTGCAACTGAAGTGCCGCGGACATTAGCGACGTAACCACCACCGAGCTGGATTGCCACTGGCCTACAAACTGCATTCCTACAAATCCGTGCTCTCCGGAAAGCCCGTCGCCCTTGTATTTCTTAAATCTACGCAAAGACCCCCAGTAAACTCTGCGTTTTTGTGAGGTTAGATAAAATCCCGTGATCCTGCCAGGTGCCTTGAAGTATGGAATTACAATGTAATCTTCTCGCCTACCTAGGCCACTCGTGGTTGAGTGGGAAATCTTTAATGCGCTGAATAGCTCGTAGCCATTTACAATTCCGTACAGCATGCCGGGACCGGATAAAATCCTTTCGGAATCCATGTTGGTTCTAGGCACCCACTTCTTTTTCTTAAGTAATTTGACTTGCTCGGGGCTAGGGTGGAGTAGTCCGTTCCGGCTGATGTCCCACAGCTTCTGGTAGACTAGCTGTTGCGATTGAAATTTGACGTAATCTTGTATCGAAGTGGCGGCCAGTGGTCGCCCAACTACCTCAGACAAATACTGCAAAGCCTCCACCTCAGACATGCCCAATAAATCAGCTGCCATTGCAATGATACTGCCGGAAACCTTACACTTAGAGCAGTAATGCCATTCCTCAAGATTACGATTATCTTGGTAGATGGACCAAGAATTTGCCTTACAATAAGGGCATTTAGTTGAAACCGGTAATCCTGCGACAGCCTCTAAGCCTAAGTATGGAGCAATCGCAGAAAATGTTATATTAACATGAACGTCTAGGAGACTCACAAGATGCCTTTACCTTCCAATATTATTGATCCCGCAAACGATTCAAACCGCTCCGAACTGGTTAAGTTGGCCGCCCGTTATGAATTTCCTGCGTTTGTTTCCGAAGCCGACTTAGATTCTGTGATGAATCCAGAAGGCGGAATCGCTGTAACTTCTTACGCTGACCCTGTCCGTAAAAAATTTGCCTGCCACACCGCCGCGGCTACATGGGTATCAGCCATGTATTTCCACGACAAGATAGCAGAATACCACCCAAAAGATCGCGAACAAATTTGTAATCGTTTCGATAAGCTTGCAGATTTCTTTGCAATTCGCCCTGCCTACGAAGCTCTAGTAAAAAAAGCGGAGCAACTGAAAGGTGCGAATGAGCTACCTGACAGCGCTTACGCTTTTGTTTACCAGTCAGACGACGGCAGCAAAGATCGCTACTATCCTATGACAACTTCAGCTGAAGTCAAAATCGCAGCTGAGTGGCTTTCCGAGAACAGAGACTCTATTCCTTTTGTAAACCGTAACACAATAGGAAACAAGATCTTACAAAAAGCCGGTCGATTTGGTGCGAATCTTGGAGAAGAACTTACCGATTTTGTTGAGAAGCAGGCCGGCAGAGGACTGCCAGACCCGCCTGAGGTTGTACGCATGCTACGAAATCGCAGCAAATTAGCGACAAGCAGCGAGCTTAGAACTCAAATGTCTAAACTCGCAGAAACTGTTGCCAACTCGCCGCAGCTTACGCTTCAACCAAAAGAGCTTGTAAAGCTGGCAGCTACGGTAGACCTGTACGACCACACAATCAAACTTAGCGGGAAATACACCGAAACGATACCGCGGCCTGAAGATGTCATCTTCGGAGCTACGTATACAAAATCGGCCTCTGACATTGGGCAGTTGTGCTCGATGCAGACAGGATCTATCTACGAAAAAGATCAGCTGGCTAAGTTGGCAAGAGAGGACGTAGAAGGTCTGTTTGGAACTGACTTTGTAAATGAAGTCAGCACTGGGCTTGAGATCGACGCAGAGAAGATTGCCGCAATAGCGTCTACCTTACCCAAGCCGGACGCGGAGTTGCTGGAAAACCTGCTGGCAGAAGCGGGACAACACCCGCAACTGAAAAAGTCAGCCGAGTTTGAGCCAATCACGGACGAGGTACTAGAGGAGTTATCGAAAATGTATCGGTAGCCTTATTCTTCATTTTCTATCATCCTACCTTCGAAATGGCCGGTGCAGTAAGAATGTTTACCGCACAATTCGCAAGAATCTTCTATCTCTACTTGGTAACAATTAACATCATACAAAGTGATTTTTTCCTGTGAGATTTTCCGAATACGACCACATTCGTTGCACATAATTGCGCACGACGTGGTCGGTTCGGCGGCGGTCTCAAGGGCTTTGATAGCTTCTTCGCAGCGGTTAAGCAAATTCCTGACGTGAGTGTCTATGCTCTCTTCTGGCATGCCGTTTACTACAGCACGTAATGCAGATAAAGCAGTGTCAAGTTTACTCATTTTCTTCCTCATCTTCTTCCTCATCTTCTTCCTCATCTTCTTCCTCACACATGGATTCTAATTCTTCCTTAATTTGGTGACCCTCTCCCACAGAGCATTCATGCAAGGTCTTGTAGGCCCGTGTAGCAAGCCACTGTTCTAAGGTGACGGATTCTAAATCTTCTTTTACCCAGATGATGGGATCACACAACAGCTCATCACGTTTTACAGTGTGACACTCTGTCACAACGCCAATCTTTAGCTTCTCCAAAACAAGCTGTAATGCAGACGCATCCGTCCCTTCTAGCTTAGTGACGATTTCGTCACTAAGGCGATCTTTCTCTTCCCAATTCATTGTTTACTCCTGACAAATTTAGGTTTAAAGTGTGTTTTTACAAGTTTTCAACTTTCGCCATTCTGCGTCGGTCAGACTCGAATAGCCAAGGTTCCTTAAACGTCTGTGTTTATTTTCTAAAATTGCGTAGATTACTTTTAACTCTTCTACGTTTAGCTCCTCGACCCCGATAACTTCTTCGTCTGCCTCTCCATACTCAGGGTCGTCTTTAAGTGTCGTAAAATCTCCATACTTCGCCTCAGCTGCTTCTGCGCTTTCAGCTTCAACCCAGTAGTGAGTGTAGGAAGACGCACAAGTGGTTACCTTAAACATCTTGTCAGGCTTTTTCTTGGGTTTGTCTTTTGATGCCATGCTTTTTCTCCGGTTTTTCGATTAAGTTTCCGTCTTTGTCGTAGTACGTTGTACGATTGTCATGAAGTTCGCACTTAATGACCTTCGTCCCGTTAACGTTTTTTATTTCCGCACTTTTAACGAAAGGATCTCGCCTCAGGTGCTCAGTCACTGATTGCAGTGTGCTACTCATTTTTTTTCTTTCTATGTTTTCTGTAGAAATTAAGCTCCGCATCTGTCACCCAAAGCCAACCTCTTACCCAATGTGCCTCGCCGGAGACTTCGGAGAGTTCCCAAGGGCCAACAATCGGATCGACGTTTATCTGATAATCAGCGTCGCCGTCGTCGTGGTAAACATCTTTGGCAGTTTGGAAAAGATCCTCTGCCTTCTCGCTGGCTTGCTCCCATTCCGCTAGTTTTTCTTTAATTCGCGACTGCGTACTTAGCAGCTCATCCATGTCGTCGAGACTAATTTCTTTGCCGAGAGTATTGTTCAGATGCTCAAATATTAACTGTTTAGACATTTCGCTAAACATTTTAGCCATTTTCATAATGTCAGACATCATTTATCCGTTTCTCCAAATCTTGAAATAACTTCCGTAGCACACCCGCTGTTGGGTAAAACCATCACGCCGTTGGGGGTGATTGAACAAATGTTCGAATCAAATCCGAACCCAGAATCATCGGGTAGTTCTCCTTCGGAAAAGTTTTGATCTCTATCGCCAAGAGCAATGTCTAGTCTGTTTCTTGATTTATCCTCCGTGATTAACAGCTTTTCCCCGTTTGTTAGTAGGACGCAGTGGACTGTCGTACTGTCGTCTGTTGCCCACGAGTGGGCTGGTTGTGTTTTGTCACTCATTCGTTAACTCCGTATCATGTGTTTGTGAAGGCTTTCCATCCGTTTACCGAAACGAACAAAAGCGTCAATTCGAGCTTCGCCGCTAAGAGCTTCGCCGTTTGAGTCAAACAGCTCTTTTGCATAATATTTGCCGTCATGTGCAAGAGGCAGCCTAGCGAGAAGGCATTTAGCCTCGATTTCGGTATCGACTGAATAAGCTGGTAAAAATCCTTCGGGGCAAACTGTCCCGATCCGCACTTCCACCGCTCAGAATATTTTCCATTTGCGCTCTGTATTTGGGAGATCGCCCATAGTTAACAGTGTCTTTGTCTTTGTCTTTGTCTTGTTCATTATTTATTTGCTCCTATTGCAGGCTTCGGGTGCTTACAAGTTTACCGTAGGGCTTGCCTTGTTCTCTCGCAAGTTTGTCTACTTGTTTCTGCACCTCATAGATCATTGTTTCGCAGCGATGCGCTGGAATTATGAGAATGTCTTTTTCGTTGCAGGTTAACATTACTCGCATGGTTTCAACCATTGTTTGATCTCCTTTCTAAGTAAAAAACCACGCACCGGTTAGAGTGCGTGGTTTAGAATTAATTAAGATTTCCTCAGGAAATCTTTTGTAGGTAGTTTGGCTTCTCTAACGAAATAGAGTTGGAGACGCCTAGTTTGACAAAACTACGCGACGGTATCGGCTTTTCTCGAAAACAAAGCTGACACTGGCTGCAAGTCGTAGAGGTGACTCCGTTCTCTGCTGGGCACACAATGGCATCGTCTACCCACTTAAGTACGGTATTCCTTTTATCTCGAAATACTAAATCTACACGGTACTTAGGTATGTCGTCATCTGAAGACATGAGATACGCTCGTCGAATGCCTCTGACTCGTGGAGGAGCTTTTGAGGTTTTGTCGCAGCTCCACCACAAGACTACATTAGGCGTACGAGAAAGCTCGCGAAGCGACGGGAGTACCCCAGCATCCGCCCAACTTCGCGTGTAGGCGAAGAACAATATAGACGGGTTACGTTTTGCGATAGCTATCCACTTACGCACATAAGCCGCACTGTAAAATTCACCGCCAGCGTGAATTCGCAGTATGCGAACAAATTTATTGCGTAAGTCATGACTCAACGTAACGGTAAAGTCTTTCCGCAAAGACTCTTTGTAATTTCGTTCGTGCGCCTCCTTTACTTTAGGTCTTGTGAAATGATTTTGCATCGCATAGCAAACAGACAAACAAATAGCCGTAGCACCTACGCAAATTTTCTTTAATCCGCTGGGCAACGTCCACGTATGGATCAGCTTGCCAAGCTTTGAGTTGCCAGGTTGAATGCTCATTTTGACCACCCAAGTTCTTTACGCAAAATATTGCGAACAACTCGGTACCGCTTGCTCTTTCTTGCCATATGACCTCGTCTTTCAATTAAACTTAGAATACGATAAGCCCTCATTTGTCGTGAGGGCTTATATGATTTAATGTGGTACCAGTAGTCTTCGCCTACCCAGTGATCCTGCGAGCCGAACCTAATTTTGGTTGCCTCCCCGCCATTACTTACGTCGGCGTAAACTTTGTACTCGTGCCACACTTTTCCATTACGAACAATAGTGTTTGACACGGTTAGCTCCCGCCAGTACAAGGAAACTCAATGTCTAAGCCAGCTCTCAAGATTCGACCGCACCTGTCAATGACGTCGTTTTCGTAGACTGCGATAACAGAACCTCTGCTCTCGAAATGGCCATCGGAAACTGGAGGTGCTCCGTAGATCTTCAACGCTCGCTGTGCATGACCCGAAGTCTTGTACAGCTTGATGTCCGTAGCACAAGCAACGCTTTTGTACCACCTATTGTTTTTTGCCAGAAAATGACCGGAGTCGCTTCTAACCAGCCACCGCTTGGCTTTTAGAAAAAAAGTTACTTGTTTAGTCATTAGCTCTCTCCTTAGTTAAGTCGGCTAGCTGTATTTTCTCCATCCAAGTATCCGCGATACCTTCAGTAAACGACGAGCCGTTTAGCCATGTGGCATACCATCGGGTAATCAACGAATAGTTGTCACGGTGATTTTCAATCACACCGAAGTACCTACTCTCTCGGCAAGTTTCGATTACGTAATCAAATTCAAACGGCACGCCGTAGTAGGCCAGACCCGGCGTGGGCGACTGAATTTCTTTTGTATCATCATAATCTGACTCGCCGCACCAAGTTGGATCCACCACCTTACCAGACGGGTCTACTAACCATGCGTGCAGTACGGGAATGCCTAAGCGACCGATTGCGTATCCTTCGCAGTAGACTAATGGAGAGTCCTGATTTTTGTACTTCCAAGTGAAGCAATTGGAATAACAATCTCCTACTTTACCTTTTGGCATGCCAGCAGGAAGCGGCAAGCTTGGTGGAGTCATCGAGATACCCATTTGCAGTACGAACGCCGCAATTGGGTAGCTCTGCCTGTTCTGAATAGACATTCCGGTTAAGGCGACTACCAGCTCTGTGTCGGGGTTACTCATGATCCTTCCTTCTTTTTTTTAACAATTCCTTTTTTAACTGCAATCCAATGCTCAATGAGCATGTCACCTTTGTCCGATTTGGCCCAGCAGTCGTTCTCCACAACAGCCTTTTCGGGAATCCAAACTTTGATCTCCTTTCCTTGATGGTCGGTAGTTTTTACGTGCCACGATTTGGGCTCTCCGGCGTATTCTTTTATGTAAAGAATTTCCACCGTTATTCTTACGGCTTCTGGTTCTGACATGGTGACCCCTATAGTCGGTTGAGGATTTCGGAAAGTCCGTCGATTGGTTCTACGCGGTGACTTTTCGCGGTTGGGATTCGAACCTCGCCAGCGGCCTGCGAGGTTCCCGATACCACGGTCTTTGGTGTTGCTGCCTGAAACTTCGCCTTGCCCGTTTTTAGGGCTTCGTTCATTGCAAACTCTACCGCAGGATCTATTTCCTTTGCCGTATTTTCAGGGTTACGCGACGTATTCTCCAGTATATCCGTGACCACCTTAAGCAGTTCGTCTTGGTCCCAACCATTCTTGTTGGCTAGTGCGGGAATTAATATTTTTAGTGTCGTGCTGATCACGTCAGCTTTCGGGTAGTTTGGACTGCGGGATTTCTCCGGCCCTTGAGAAAGGGTTCCTTCAAACTGACAAATAAAATTGATTGGATACGATCCCGTCTCCAGCTTCCTTTTTTCTGCTTTCTTTTTCTTGATCTCTGCGGCAATCATCTTTTCCGCAAACTTCAACTGTTCTAAACTAATGCTCATTCTGTCTCCAATCGCTTGTTAATGTAAGCTACCTCGGCTGAGATAGCATTTTTCCGTAATTTAAATGGACCGAGTGTCGGCCCACCGATAATGGCTGCCTGCCAGCGGCAAGGCCAGCAGCGAGTAAATGCAGCCATTTGTGACTCATCCGATACTCGTTTTCGGATAGTTGTAAAAAGCCAACGTAGGGCCCGGTTGACGGGCACTACGTGGCTAACTCGGCGTTTTTGTCCAAGACTTAGTATTTGCGAAATCTCGCTATCTATGGTCTCGATCTCGCCGTTCTCTGTGATGTAGAATATCTTCTTCATCACACCAATAGCTTTCTGGAAGACTTTTTGGCGGGAGCCTTGTCCGCTGCTGGGGGCGCTAAGTCCCAGTTTTTCTGGTTGACGTTGATCTTGCGTCCCTTCGTGTTAAGAGACTCTTTGATGTCAATGCAGCTCTGCGCCAGCTCTGCCGCCATGTTGCTAACAGATAGTCGAGATTCCTCGCTACCGGATTTTAACCGTTTAGCGATCGTATCTCCAGATTCGCCGTACGCTGTCAACTTCTCCATAAAGCCGTTTAGCTGCTCCAGTAATGACGTGTCGCCAACCATCTGCGTAACACGGGAAAACCGCTTTACTTTTGCGATGAACAGATCGAAGATAGCTGGCGATAGTTTTCCGTACTCTTTAGTCTCTTGCGGAGCTAGTGCCTGATATTGTTCGTCGGTCAGGCTCAAGTACGTAATTCCTCCTTTTCGTTTTAAACTTTTACGTTTAGTAGATGCCTCTACCATGTAGCATTCGACGTCCCATCGTTTTTTGCCGTCTTCTACTACAGACTTCGCCGACACGACCTCGGCGTTCTTCAGCCCGTCCGTTCCGTCCGCCACGGTGCCCGCCTTAGAAAACCTAGTTCGGTGCTTCGTATTTGCTACCATCCGTTTCAGCAGCTCCCCGAGATCCTCGGTTTCGCCCCTCAAAAACGCAACCCACTCTTGAGCCCATTCTTCTGGCTCAATTTGGTGGCTGTCCACTGGGATAAAGGTGTACTTGCTTCCCAAGATCCGGTTGTGGATCTCTTTTGCCGTGGGAAACTTTGACGCCATAGCACTGGACTTGAAGATGTGCTCCACGTGGTACGAGCGGATGAACTCGTACATGGACTTTCCTTCGAGGAACTCTTCTTCGCTGAGGATTTTGTCCGCCCACGCAGTGTAGCGGCTCATGAAATCGTCCCACGTTTGCAGGAACTCTTCGCGGACAGCCGCCGCAATGATGTGAATACCTTTCACTCGCGTAGAGGGTAGGATTTCCTGTACGTCACGCCGAATCGTTGCGGTGTACTTGGGTCGGCTAAATGCCGCCGCAATATCTTGGCCTTCTGCGTGTAGCTTCCGGCCTTCTTTCAGCCACGCCTGATAGGGAGTCTGTTTATCCCAGTCAAGCAGCTTCATGCTAGTAGAGTTGATTGCTTTAATGTCGCAACCTGTCTCTCTCGCCAAGATTGCTTTGGCGTTGTGATCCATACTCAATTGTTGCTGCAACCAAGTAACGGTTACAACCACAATCAAGTGCGGTGGGATGCTGAAATCGGGTTCTTCTGTACTCGTTGTACTCATTGTTCTTCTTCCTTTGATTTTCTAGTTTCACATGTCATGTAACCCTCGGGAGTTGTATAAAACAAATCCGTCTGGATAATGTCTTCGTTCAGCAAAAAAGCTATGGCCCACTTTTTTAGGTTCTTAACGCTCGGGTTACGAAAAGAGGAGGCAGGACAAGCTTCTACGCGAGTCCGACCTCCTCGTTCAAACGTCAAGTGAAGACAGTTGGAATCCGCCTTACTCGGATTTTCCATTGTCTAGTTTCCTCCTCCTTGTTGCTTTCTTGATAGGTGCCTTAACTGATACAGTCGTTGGCGGTTCAATGCCCTTCTTAGTCTCGCCCTCCATGCTGTGGAAAAGTTCCATCGTCACAGGAAATCCTGTGTTTACATCAATCCAACCGCCCTTTGTTGCGGACTTGATATATTTTTTAGCCTGACTGATTTTGTCGGCGTTTGCGCCAGGCAACAAGCCCAGCAAACGCGGATCAGTCAGCTCTCGCCTCTGCTGCTCGGCACTTTTACATGCTTGAGCAATGTCTGCTGGCGTCCAGAACGCGTCGTTTGGAAGCTCTTGATTTTCCAGATCGTGAATGTCGATGTAATGCGACCAAAGTTGATCTTTCTGCTCGCGACCAGGCCAGCCTGCAAACCAAGTTTTGGTGTCAGAGCGACCGCTACGTACAATAGCAGGGTCGATGCCTTCTTGAGAGTTGGCGGCTGTGATCACAAAACATTGCGGCGGTAAGTCCTGCAGCATCAGCAGTAACTGACGTTTCAGGTCGCTGTTAATGCCATTGTTGTCATCGGTCTTGTTCTTAGAGAACGCCAATTTGTCGACCTCGTCGAAGAAGACAACTCCGCCAATGGTGTAGCAGAGATCTACAAACTTCTGAAACCCTTTACCAGTCTCACCGACTAGGCTGTTGGTGATTTGGCTCATCTCAGGAGAGATGACTGACATTTTTAGGTAAGCCGCAACGTTCTTAATGAAGTGCGTCTTGCCTAAGCCTGGCGCTCCTACCACGTTAATCATCCGTGCCATGCAGCGGCTGGTGTTCGACTCCTCGCGACCTCGGCAGACAAAATCCATCAGTCCCTGCCAGCCCATCACTCGATGAATGCCGTAAGGTTGTCGGTCTGGATTGAACACCGCCTCGAACTTGGTCTTTTTGATTGGACCGACTCTGGAGATGTAGTTTTTACGTTTCCCCGTGTCGGGGTCTACGCTGTTGTGACTAATCGTCACCTTAACCTCACCTGTGCCGCAATCACTGTTTGCCGAGTTGTCCTCGCCAATCAATGTCACTTGTTTGCTGAGATCCGTCAGTTCTGGGACAAACTCTGATGCTTCAGCGGTGGGCTCGCAGTTAAAGTTGCTTTCTCCTGCGGCATTCCAGACTTTTGCGACCTTGCTGTGACCGCAGTGATCCGCTTTTGCCTTGAGGAGATAAGGTATGTCAAATATAAAGTGACCTTTTGGGTCATCGTTCTGATTTCCCTTCACGGTCACACAACTGGCAGCTACTTCAACTGAAGCACCGCGGGACAAACCTGCCAGTGAATTGAGTACTTTTTCGCAAAGCGACTTCTCGCTGACGTACTCTCCGAGGTCGGAGAGTAATATTTCCCGAGTCTCTTCGGGAAGCGGTAAGCCTTGCGAGACTTGCGTCACCAAAGGCTCTAGTTTTTGATCCACTTGCCAACCAAACCCTGTCTCCATTAGGAGAAAAGTACGGCAAGCAGGACCTGTCTTGATTATGGCTCTTGCCAGCTCAAGTACGTCTAAGTCTGGGGTGTGTTGCGACCCATTTGGGTACAGGTGATGGTCAAAATTACTCACCCATAAGAAAAGATCCTTGGAATCTTCCTCAGTCTCCTCCTCATGATCTATGCGGTGCTTCCGATCCGTGATTAGTTCCAACAATAGTCTTAGTGACGACAGGATCGTATGAGACGCCGACTCTGCCTCGCCGCCGTACTCGGACAGAAGCTCTGCTTGCTCGTCAGAGACGTTGGGTTTGATTTTAATTTCTTGCTTGTCTCGTCCTGTAAGTCCGTTGACTTGATCGAACATCAAAAAAATTAAACTATCCACTGACATCAGACTGCTCTGTATGTAGTGGGGCTCATCTGACTTAAGGACAATGCCTGTCTGTGCTCGACTCACCGCCTCTTTAATTTGCTTTAGCGCTTTACTCATTTTCATTCTCTCTATTAATTTGTTTTGAAATCTTATTCTTTTGACTGAACTCTGGCTTCAACGTCTCGGTTGACGCCTTTTCGTCAAGTAAGTTTTTCCGGAGAGGCGCCGTTGCCTCTCGGCAAGCTCCTCCGGTAAATCCGATAGCGTTAATATCGACGAGGCCGTCTTCGTCAATATCAATTATGATTTTAGTTTCTTTCATTTTCGTGTTCCTCCGATGGTTACCCTTAGTTTTCCATTTGGCATCTTTTCCACTTTCTTAGTCTGGTATGCCTGATTCTTCAACGCCGCCTGTCGTTCAAACGTATTCAGACTCTCGTAGGTTGCGATTCCTTGCTTCAACTCTACTGCCCACTTGTCTTCCGGATTCGTGCCTTGAGCTTTGCCGATGCCTTTGCATTTCAAAATTCCGCGGCCTTGCATGTAGGTGTCTGCGCACATAACAAAGACCCCCTTACGCAGAGGGTGCTCTACGATGCCAATCTCGTAAGCGTTGTCGTCGCCTTTCTTCGAGATCTTTGCGACAGCATCCTTGCCGATCACGTTCTGTTCGATGTGCTTGTAGGCGGCCATAAACGTCTCGTTTGTTTTGAGCTTACGCTCGGTAGCGAGATCCCATGGCTCGCTGTCTAGATTGGCAATGTCCTGCTTAGCTACGCCACATTGCTGGGCGATATCGTTAAGATCCTTTCCCAGAGTTTTGAGGTGTAGTGCCAGCTTAAGCTGGTACAGTCCGCCAAGTGGGGCATCGCCTACCAAACGACCCCGTTCTGTTATCCAGTTTCGATACTCAAGTTTCTCTCCCTTTTTTGCGACCAAAAACTCGCAGTCTGGGCAGAACTGTTTTACGTACGTCGCTACTGCAATTAGCAGCTTAATAACGAATTTTCCGCCGCTAGTGACATGACTCATATTCATTCCTTCCAATAAAAAAGCCGACGTATTGCTACGTCGGCTTGAGGGTTAAGTTTGTTGTTGATTACTACTTGCAGCAACCAACTGAACGTACGGCTGAGCTTACTCGCCGCACAGGGCAAATTGATCGTACTCGTTTTACTGCACAAGCAGTTCGTGTACGAACCTTGCAACCAACTGAACGTACTCGCTGCATTGGGCAGCTTGAGCGTACTGCCGAGACTGCTGAACGCAGTGGCTGGCAAGTGTCATCGCAGTGATCTGCATGTGCCACACTGGCACATGCACACAAAATTACAGCAGCTGCAAATAAAGTTTTCATACTCACTCCTTTTGTGGGTCAACTGACCCGTTGATTAAAGAACGCAACCGTTGCGCAACGGTCTCGGTCGTTCCAGTTTCTAGACTCAATGACGAAATTTGAGAAAGCAATTCTTGCATGTTTTCAAGATAGGTTGCTTTCATTTCCGCCGTTTTACCTTCTTGGCTACTCCACATAGCCGAATACATTTCAGGGTCATCAGCATAGTCGGTATTTAATTTAGATGCTAGATCGGGATTCAATCCTATCTGTAAGACATCAAAAGGTTTTACGATACCTTCTTCGCCGAGTACCTGTCGGATGTATTCTACTATCTCTTCGGAGAATTTGTTTTCCTCCGATTCGTCTGGCGGCCAAAGAAGCATTGCTTCAGTTACCGCAGCTAATATCTCTTCAGCATCTGCCGGATCAAACTCGTCCGGCTGAAAGTCGTCGCCTGCCAGTATGTTGCATAGTTCAATAAATCTTGTCACGTCTTTATAAAAATAGTTTGTAGTGACAATAGTTATTGCTGCAAATATTTTGTCTAGCGTAACCTTTGGAAGTTCCAGACTGTAATCTTCTTCTAGCTCCAGCCGAATTGTTTCCGGAGCCCATTCCAGTGCGTCAGGACCGTAGCGATCCATCACCAACAGAAAGAGAGGCGTCGCGAACGATTCATCTGATGCAAGCAATGCCCGCTCAAACGCCCTGTTCGGTATTTTCTTTGTCTGACTGGAACTCGCTAACTTAAGTAGGTTAGTGGCGATTGCGTTCTTCATGCTTGTTTCTTTCTCTGATTGCCTCGTGCGTAGAGCACGCCTATGTCACACATGATGTGAGTTAAAGCGTAATCTCCTAGTTTATCCGCAGGTGCTGCAAGTTTGGCATCCCAGAAATTGGGTTTGCCTTGCACAGAAACCCAACGGCTGTCGCAAACGACGAGAGAAAAATGTGGCTTACTATCTAATTCAAGCCAAGACTCTACCTCGTCGCCTACGAAACGAAGTGCGTCATATACTTGCGCATCTGAAAATATACCTAAGTGCGATAACCAATCGCCGAGCCAAACCGTTAGTTCGCAATCCGTAGGAACTGAATTCTTTAATCGGATTACTTGGTTATCGTCTAGTATGACGCACGGATTCATTACAGCTTCCCTGTAACTTCGTATTGAACCTGATATTTTGCAGGCTGCTGTCTCGCGTGTGCCGGTGGGAGTGCGTTACCCTTTTCGTCAACAAGATTTTCAATAATCTCGTCATCTGAATTTAACGGGTGCGGCGGGTTGACTGTCGCACTAATGCCTGGTTCGCTGCCGCAGATGTTTTTCTTCACTGCCGCACGTATTGCCGCGTTTCGGGCAGAAGCCGAACCTAGTTTCTCGATCTGAGCTGGGAACGGCAAAGCCTCGCCGCACTGAAGTACGATTCGACACTTGTTTCCATTCGCACCCTGCAGCTCGGCACTGACTATTTTGAAATCTTCCATCTTCGTTTCCTTTTTTTGGTGAGGTACTCGCCTACGATAGCGATGCCGTCAATTATAGCGAACATCCATACTATCTTCCATAACATATCGAGATCCATTATTTCTCCAATAGCTAAGAAAAAGCATACAATAGTTTTCGTAAAACTATTGTATGCGTTAAAGGCTCACAGTAGGTAATTTAGTAAAAGCTATTATGCTTTAAAAAATCACCTACTGTGAGAGAAGACTGACTCCTGTCAGTCTTTTTTATCGTCTGGCTTAGCACCTCCAAGTGCCTTCACCAGTGCGACTATGGCGTTCGTCACAAAATGGACGACGACGTAAAACAGAACATTCATGACTGTCCTACGTTCTGTCGCTTCTTGTCGCGAACGCTTTGTCGCATTATTGCCACGTTGCTGTTGTCCTTGCCCCGTCTATCTCCGATAGTTCCAGTGCCGGAGGGGCCAGTTCCTTCAACGTAGTCGTGCTCGGTGAACACGAGCTTTCTGCCGCCTTCTGAAGAGACGACACACATGGCGAAGTCATCGCCGAACAGCCAGACCGGCTCCCGATCGGGGGAGCCGGTATTGGCCTTTCCTAGGCTAAGTACTAGAGGCATTTGAATCCTCCAATAAGCCGGCTTGGATGATTCGGAGGGCTTCCTCAACTTCGAGGCCGCATTCTATTGAGGCCATGTTTGCGACGGCGTCGCCGAGGAGCCAGCCACCTTCCAGCTGGGTGTTAAGCAGGTCCGTGACGACCTGCGACATGTCCTTACCGCGCCTTCGCATTTCTGCGAAGAAAGTGGAAACGTTCCACCCTTCCTCGCTAATTTTTGCGTCCAGCATGTCGTGGACGATTTGGGAAACCGCGGGCTTCATCTCGGTGACTGACCCACGGTCAACGAGTAGTACGTCTCGCTGGAAGTCCCGCTCGTCTGCCTCCGCCTCCGCCAGCTCGGCCTGGAATTGAGCGATCAATTCCAGCTTCTGGCTGACATTGGCGCCTCTGGTCTTCACGTGCCGCATCTTTGTCTCCTTTGTTGTTGATGTTTCTAACTTAGTACCGCGGACTCTATGGGAGTCCGCGGTAAGATTACTGCTGTGCCAACTGCGACGTGCGGGCCACGGCCCGTACGTCCGAGTGCAGTTCTTGCTGCTGCACTCGAACCTCCAACAGCTCCTGTTGGAGGCTGTCCAACTCCATTTTTGTGCTGGAGAGCCTCGCGGACAGAAAAATCACCGCCACGGCGGTGATTGTGAAGATGGCGTTGTTTCCGCACCACGCCGCAATCTTTTTCACAGTTCTCATATTTTTTTCCTAAAAATCAGCAGAGTAAAACCCTTTGAGTTGCTGAAGCTCAAGGGGCAATAGAAACTTCACCCGAAAATTACGTAATTTCTCGGGTGAAGAACATAAACAATCCAAAGGCCACAACAGTTGTGGCCAATACTACAAACTGGATATCCGTATCCATCTCTTTTCCTCCTAAGGGACCAGCAAAATAAAAACCCCCTGAGTTGCTGAAGCTCAGGGGGCAATAGAAATCTACAAATGCTCCGTTTAACGCCCAGCTTGGCGTGGTGGACTAAAGACTTCTTCAATCGTGAGCCTTTGGAGGAGAGACTAATCTCCCCAAAAGCGATTGCACTGCCTGTTGATTTGTGTCCGCCGTCGCGGGAAACCAACAAGCATTGAAGCTAACTCCCTTTGTGGGAGGTAGGTTTAATAAGCGATTCAACCAACGCTTCAGGTCACAAGGGATCAGCCTGCAACCCTGTCGGTCATTCACTTACCGCAGGATTCTCTTATTCAGAAATACCTGCAAGACGCTCGCCCCTAGTCAAAGGTTTGTTGCGGGACGTCTATTAACTACTTAGTGCTGCCTACTCATACACTCTGCGGCAGTGAGGCGTTACCCCCACCCTCAGCACCTTTGGTCAATACCTTTAGCTTTGCAACCTCTCTACCAATCATGACGTGAGCTAACCTCCTGCAGGACGCAGTAGGCGTGCGGATTGTGCCTGTCCCTCGGGGCTCCCAAAGGGTCTCCGAACAGGCATCAAAGGCTCACGATTGAAGAAGTCTAAGAATGCTCCGTTTAACGCCCAGCTTGGCGGGGGTTAGCTAACGCTAACCACTGTGCCCCACAATTCCTCGTTGCGGGGGGCTTTTCGTCGTTCGTTAAGCTTGTCGTTAAGCTTGTCGTACTTGTTAAGTACGGGTGCTGCAACGGCGACCACGATTCGCTGATTGCTCAACCAGCCAATCGTCTTAACCATTCCGACCGCTGCCGAGTTGCATAGTCGGTCGACGTAGCTGATGCCGTAAAATGCGACACTGCATACCGCCTGAACCGCAACCAACGCGCAGGCTCCAATCAAGCCTACAGTTACTGCTGACATCCAGATGGATGCCAACGGTGCTGCAACGGCGAACACGAATCCGCCGATTGCGTAGGCGTAGGCCCACAAGGCCAACACCGAGGTTACTGAAGCAACCTTGTTGTTGCTCCAGTTATTCATGGCCTTTTGGTACAAAAAGACCATCGGCGTACCGATGGTTCCTACTACCGCCAAAGGGGCGGCCACCGCGAGGATGGCCACAACGGCCACTGTTGCTACGAGCAACTTTCCCGTCACAGCTCCCGCTGCAACGACTTCCTTCACAGGAAGTATTGAGTAGGCCGCTTTCGCGACCACAACTGCAGCAGCCGGAGCTGCCTTCACGACCACAACTGCGGCAGCCGGAGCTGCCTTTACTGTGGCTACTGCTTTTGCAGCCGCGTAACCGGCTGCGAACTGACTTTTTGCCACAAGGCTTTTGATTTTAGCGAACATAGCTTTTCTCCTAAAAGTGTAGTTAGAATTTAAAAACTCATTAAGCAACTACCAGCTTAATGGGCAAGGTTAAAGAGGAGTCCTGTCAGGAATCGAACCTGACCCTTCCAAAGGGCTCTGTGGTTGTTAAGGCAGGCCACCCTGCCGTTCCTCGTGATCACCCGAGCACCCATGACATGATTTCATGGGCTAGTAGTAGGATGAAACAAACCGTCGCCATCATGACGCCAAAAAATACCGCCCAGAAAAGAAAGGGCATCAGAATTGGCACCATCACCCACAAGCCGCCTCCGATGGCGGCGACGAATATTCCATTCGCTAGACACCGCCTGACGGCTGGGCGGATAGCCAGCCATCTGTAGGTTTTAATAGTCAGCCACGCTAGGGCACCTATGCCCGCAATGGCTAGAAGCAACATCGGACCCGCAAGGCCCAGAATGTCCAATAGGACCAGAAGGCCCGCTAACGCTGCTAAGCTGCTTACAATATAAAATGGGTTCGGATCTTGTTTAACATCATTAGGCATAGTTCTCTCCTAGAAATCAGCGAAATAAAAACCCCCTGAGTTGCTGAAGCTCAGGGGGTAAAGAAACGTTCCAAGTGATAGTTTTCTATCACCTAATAATGACACGAAAACGTCATTTATTTAGGTGATAGCGTCATCCGTCTAGGCGTAGAATGCGTCGTACTTTTCAATACGATGCTCGCTGTCCACGGGCAGATCTACCATCTCCCCGACCCGCGGAATCGTTTGGCAATAAACCAAACGACGTTCATGTTCGGAGCTACTGGGCTGCGCCCCTATGTTGCAGCAGCCATGGCTGGCTATGAAGCGGACGACTGTGCTGCCGCAAGGCAGGTCGACATCAGCCAGCAGCCATAAGTTATGGCTGCCTAACTTGATGTCGTACTGTTGCCGCAGACTGCGGAGAGCTGCTTCTTCCGGGGTTTCCCCTTCCGCGATTGCCCCGCCCGGCAATCGAATCTTGCCCCGGTTTTTCGGTAAGCGATAGTCAACCAGCTGCTCGACCAAGAAATCTCCATATATATCGCCCTGAAGGAGCACCTCGACGCGCCCGTGTCTGTTTGGTGTGCTGGACATAACTCTATCTCCTTGTAAGTAAGGTGTAAGTGAAAGAACCCCGTGACGCACTTACAACGTCACAGGGTTCAGATTGTGTCCTCTGCATTTATCGGGGCTTGGAACCCGCACTCTTTCGAGCGGCTGCATTACACGCGTGTTTAACGTCCCGCCGGACGATACGGGCCGAAACTAAATGAAGTCTAGTTTCGGATTGGTCCAACCCTGTGTCGACCGCGGGTCGCCACCAAGGTAATTGGCTCCCGCTGGTCTGCGAGAAACACTGTTCCTCGCTCTCCGGCCTCCCACTCCAGCGGGCCGACAACCATCTCGTCGCATCGGACGAGCTGGCCTTCCTTTTTCAATACTGCGTTGCAGTCGCCGCCACTCATCTTGACCACCCGCGTGGTCTTTGGAGCTGGGGTAGCCAGCCCCAGCTCCGCTAACAATCCCGTCGGCACCATGTGCAATGGTGCCGGTTTAGCCTCGGACGGCAGTGCATCGACACTGCCGCCGTCGTGCCACTTTCCGCCTTCTTGACGGTCAGCCCACGACCACATTCGGTACCCGTGGCGGGTCTCGGCGTACAGGTCGTAGGACCCGCTTGCCCAAGTGTGAGCCCCGCCGGTTCCGGTCGCACCCTGCCACGTGTATGTAAAGATACTCATATCTTCTCCTAAGAAATCAGCAAAATAAAAACCCCCTGAGTTGCTGAAGCTCGGGGGGTAAAGAAATTTAAGTTATTTGTGCAGGAGATAAGTCAGCTCCCGCACGATCCACTCCCACTTGGCGACATCGTCCCGATTTGGGCTGAACGATACCAAAGCATGGTTAAGCTTCAAACGTGCGACGCTTAACGCGTCGCGAAGATCTTTCCTACGGCCATCCTCGCACCAATCTTGGTCGAAGGGACCCTGTTGCTCGATGATCTCGAGCATCTCTTTTTTCCACGCGTCCTGCTCGTTCATGAATGCCCGTACGCGGGCCTCCAAGTTTTCGAGCAGTTCGCGAGTTACCTCTGTTGCTTCAATGCTGGAGAGTCGTACCCGCACTTCGCGGACCATCGCTTCGACTAGTGTTTTTGTAGACATAAATAACTCTCCCCTAAAGCTAATAAGAAAACCCCACCAGCGAATTGCTGTTGGATGATAGTTTTCTATCACCTAATAATGACACGAAAACGTCATTTATTTAGGTGATACACATTTCGCAAGGAGTCCTGTCAGGAATTGAACCTGACCCTTCCAAAAGACTCTGTGGTTGTTAAGGCAGACCACCCTGCCGGAATAGCTTTTCAGTCCAACACAACGTAGGTTGTACTGTTGCGACCACTTCTCTTGATTGAGAAGCGGGCTTTGTACTCCAGCTCATCGGCTGAAGCTCAGGGGGTAAAGAAACGTCTATTTGTGCAGGAGATACGTTAGCTCCCGCACGATCCACTCCCACTTGGCGACATCGTCCCGAGTCGGGGAAAAGGAAACCAAAGCATGGTTGAGCCTCAAGCACGCGAAGCTTAACGCGTCGCGGAGATCTTTCCCCCTGCCAGCGCCATGAAGGAATTGTTTGGCGCTGTCGTCCCACTCCGAGTCGAAGGGACGATGTCTCGCGATGATCTCGTCCATCTCTGCTTTGAACGAGTTCTGATCGTTCAGGAATGCCTGTACGCGGGCATTCAAATTTCCAATAAGCTGTGGATCCATTACGGGGTCGCTTGGCTGCCCGTCCATTTCCCGCACTGCGCGGACCATCGCTTCGACTAGTGTTTTTGTAGACATAAATAACTCTCCCCTAAAGCTAATAAGAAAACCCCATCAGCGGATTGCTGGTGGCTGATAGTTTTCTATCACTTAATAATGACACAAAAACGTCATTTATTTAGGTTAGCTATTTAAGAGAAATTTTTAGAATGTGTACTCTTTTACGCTGCCGCCCTGTGCTACTCGAACACGAATCTTTTCTGAATTAAGTAAAGCTTTTAGTCTTTTCTTCTTGTCAGCACTCATGTTAACGATAGCTTGCTTGACTGCGTTGTAAGACGCAACTGTTTGATTTGTGCGACGGCGAGCGCATGAGCCACACCCTGTCTTCTTGTTGTTAACCTTACTGACGCTGCGTAAGAAAGGAAATTCTGCTATGAAGTTAGGGTTACCTGCCATGCTAGAGATAATGCCTTGCTCGACGACTAAAAGTTTGTGTGTCGGTTGTCCACTCATTTTGTTTCCTAATTACTGGTAGATTGCGATGAGGCGGATCCCGAGTCGGGAGCACTCGGACACCATACGTTTTGCTGTAACTGAATATTGTCTAAGGCGTTCATTGCCTCAACTAAAACGCACACTTGCCGGTTAATCTCTTCCCAGATACTGTCCGCTTGCGTGGCAGAGGCTACGTCAAGCTCAATGTAATTAAGGCGATAGTAAGGCCATGACATGTCGGGGTTAGGCTCCCCTGCGGGAATGTCGGCCAGTTGTGGTGGGCCTGCGACTGCTTCAAAAGAATCGGTACTCAGCGAGGTGTAGGGGCTGGGTTGGTTTCTTTTGTAGATAAATATGTGCTTGTCTAGGTCGGCACCTTCTACCTCGTTTACTTCAATCCTTAAACGGTAAGCACCGTAGTTATTGAACTTTACAGGGTCAGCTGTGTACTTTGTCAATTTAATTCGACGGGTTGTCATTTATCTACTCCGTTAGACACTACCAGCAATCCAGACTTACTTTTAAAATCCGGAATTGAAATGGATTCTTGTCGGTTTTTTCGTTTACTGTGAACATAGTCGGTAAAGCGTTTGAGTGCTTCCTGATCCTCTTCTGCCCATTGCCGCAGCCTGCCGATAAACTCAGTATACAGTTCTGTGTGTTTTAATTGCAGGCTACTTCTATCTGCGGCACATATTTCCAACTGAATCTCGGCTTCTTCTCGCAAGTCTTCTAGTCCGCTAACGCTTTCCCAGAAAAACAAGTCATCCCAAAGTTGTACAATAATGTTGTGGTCACATATTAGCGTGTTGGATCCCACGGGAACTTCTCCGAATATCCTCGCCTACCGCCTTGCTCGCGTGACGGACAGGCTACTAGTTTCTTACCTCGGTTCCACTGCTTGATACCAAATCCTGCCTGATGGATTTGCTCTCCAATAGTAATGTCACCTCCGTTGTGTCCCAGCCTTTCGCAAGGAATATCTGCAAGCCGCATTGCTTCAGTGTTCAATGCCCAACACCAGCCTACTGCGAAATCAATTACAGTTCCGTTGGGTGTTTCCGCCTGCGAGCCACGTGAGCGTAATTGCTTGCCTTTGTGCCACGTGGCTGACTTAAACCAGCGATCAGGTCGTGCCCCATTCTTGGCGTAATGCTTCAGATCGTGGTACATCAGATTACCGTACATCCGAAAATTGTAATGGTGATTTTCTTTGATGTGGTGACACAGATCGTCAATCCAATGTGGGGTGACGATCCACGTGTCGTCGTCAAACCAGACAAAGTAATTCGTCTCTATCGGGTGAGCTTTATCGTGCAACATTTCCCGCATGACAGGGTACTTGTGTCGGTTCTCGCTATTTAGATATATCTTTGTGATCGGTAACGTACGCAGGAAGTCTATCGTGACTTGTGGTACTTGGTTGCAGGCTACTCGGATGTCTAACCGATGGGCGGGGGCAGAGCTTAGAATGCTTTTAAGGCACTTGCGGTGAAGATCAGGATGGGGGCCGTAGCATAGAACACAAACCGTCAGCTTTCCTCCAATGATTGGGTCGTCCATAACCTTTAAGGCACGCTGGTCGGGGCTGGGGTTATTGTCTCTCTCAAACTCCAGCGGGTGTACCTTCTGAAAGGGCTTCTGTGATTTAATTTCAACTGAAGGTTCTCGTAACACTTCAACGGGTTGCTTAGCGGTCACTGCTTGCGTAGTTGGCATCTGAATAGGGCGAACATTGCTGCCGGACACTTCGATCAACTCGACCTGCGGTACGACCAACGCCTGCGTGTCGCCAACTGAATTTAGCGATTTGGAGTACTTACCGCTTGGGGTCTGTATCGGTGGTAATATTTTTTCGTCGTAATAGTCCATCACCGCCTCGACAACATGATCGGATGTAATTAAATCTTGGCACTTCGCCACAGGATGCGATCCTTCTGGGCGTACTGGCTGCCTGCACATCTGATATTGTTTTCGGTTTAAATCAGATGGGTCTAGCGGAACTGTCCGCTTTTTCCAGCAGCCCTGCACGTCGCAGCAATTTAGCAAACCAATAGTGTGCAAGAACTTGTGCTCTACTTTAACAGGATTGGCCTGTTTTCCAAACGCCTCAAACTTGTCGGTGTATGCCTCGAACCACGGCTCTTCTCTTCCGCCCGCGTGGACTACGCACGGTTTATCAAACGCTGCCGCGATGTGCATTGCACCGGTGACCCCGCAGATAACGCCATCTGAATGTAGGATTATGTTCCAAAGATCTCTTACGTTCTCTGTCTTACCTAGCATATTGGTTACGTTACGGAGCGGCGGATGTACGTGACTGGTGTGTACTGCACCTACCTGTACGCACTTGATTCCCTGCCCTGCCAGCTTATCTACTACCTCTTGGCAGCGATGTGCGTGCCAATGCTTGGTAGTCATATCCATCTTCCCGCCCGCTAAAATCACCCAGTACCTGCCCTGTATCCTACGAGCACGTTCTTGTTGGTCTAAGTGTAAGTCAGGCTTGGGGTCGGTTACAGGTACTTTGATTCCCGTCTTCTTAGTGAAATCGTAATGATACCATGCAAGGATGTGGGTCATCGAGCGTTCGTTACCGTGCTTCGCGTAGGCGTTCCACTTGATTGCGTCGCCCCAAGACACTTCCACGCGAACAGGTCTGGGCAATCCTTTTTCCTCGAACGAAGTTACGTGGGGATTGTTCCACCAAACGTTAGTCCAATTAGTCTCTACCTTAATCTCGTACTTATCGGGGTAGGCTCGATGGATATCTCTAACAAGTGCGGTCAGGAGTACAGTATCGCCGAGTGCCCATCGGTGACGAATAATGATTCGGCTTTTAGTTGCCATTCCTAACCTTTTATTTAAACAATCTGGATAAGTTCTCCGATGTTTGTTTTATACATCAGACAGCCGTCGGTTGCTGACAGAAATATAGTACCATTTTCAGCTACTTCTGGCAGTAGCGTTGGAACTTTAACGCCGTTCGTGTTTTGCGAACTAAGTCCCGTCGGGCCGGTTGGGCCTTGGGCTCCAGTCGGGCCGGGCATCGCTTCGCCGTATTGCGGTCCTAGAGATATGCCAGTGGAGAATAGATCGTGCGAGGCATAAGGATCGAACTCTCTGGAAATCGTCATTGGTGACGCAGGTGGGACATATTGAGGTCCAGGTGGGCCGACAGGGCCAGTTGGACCAGTCGGGCCAGTCGGGCCGGGATCCCCATCGGGGCCGGGATCGCCTGTTGGTCCAGTCGGGCCGGGACTGCCGTCGGGGCCGGGATTTCCAGCAGGGCCTGTCGGACCTACTCCGCCCGTTGGGCCTGTCGGACCTACTCCGCCCGTTGGGCCTACCCCGCCTGTCGGTCCGGTTCCACCTGTCGGTCCGGTTCCACCTGTTGGGCCTGTGCCTCCAGTCGGACCAGGATCTCCAGCAGGGCCAGGATCTCCAGCAGGGCCGGGATCTCCGGCAGGGCCGGGGCCTCCGTCAGGACCAGTCGGGCCAGGACTGCCGTCGGGACCGGGATTTCCATCAGGACCCGTGCCACCAGTAGGACCAGTGCCACCAGTAGGACCAGTGCCACCAGTAGGACCAGTTGGACCGGTTCCGCCAATCGGACCGGGATTCCCGACAGGGCCGGGATCTCCAGCGGTGCCGGGATCTCCGGTTGGACCTGTACCTCCGGTCGGACCCGTACCGCCGTCGGGACCGGGATTGCCGTCTGGCCCTGTGCCTCCAGTTGGTCCCGTGCCTCCAGTTGGTCCCGTGCCGCCAGTTGGTCCCGTACCGCCAATCGGACCGGGATTACCAGCAGGGCCGGGATCTCCGACAGGGCCGGGATCTCCGGCAGTTCCAGCGTCGCCAGGTACTCCTTGCGGACCTTGCGGACCTATGCCTCCAGTTGGGCCGGTACCTCCAGTTGGGCCGGTACCTCCGGTTGGACCTGTAGGACCTGTAGGACCTGTGGCACCTGTGGCACCTGGCTCTCCCTGTGGACCTTGCGCTCCCGGCGGGGCTTGCGGGCCTTGCGGGCCTTGCGGGCCTTGTGCGCCTTGTGGAAGTACAAAGTCGAAGTCAAAGGTAGGCGAGCAGGGCGTAGAGCTGTCTACTGTGATACTGACTGATGCCGGTTCCGCAGGTTCGGCTACTGTAACGGTTCCGGTAGCCGTTGTTATTTGCGGGCACGGTCCCGTCGGACCGTAAGGACCTGTAGGACCAGTTGGTCCGGTTCCACCAGTTGTTCCCGGCGGTCCGACAGGTCCTACACCACCGACTGGACCGGTTGGGCCTTGCGCAACTTCGATATCAAAGTCAAACTCTGGCGTACATGGTTCGCCAGTTACTACAACTGTAGCTATCATTGCTGCGCCGTTGCATGTAACAACAATGGAAGCTGTCTGCTGCGGACAAGGACCCTCTGGGCCTTGCGGGCCTTCTGGGCCTTCTGGGCCTTGCGGTCCAGTTGGACCTTGTGGGCCTTGCGGACCGTAAGGGCCTTGCGGTCCAGTTGGACCTTGCGGGCCTTGTGGCAATACGAAATCAAACTCAAACTGCGGGGAACAGGGGCTAGGCTCAGTTACGGTTATGGTAACAGAAGCAGGCTCTGCCGGCTCCGCAATGGTTACGGTTCCGGATGCGTCTACTTGAGGGCACGGACCTTCTGGACCTTGCGGGCCTTGCGGCAGCACAAAGTTAAAGTCAAACTGAGGAGAGCACGGGTTGGGTTCGGTTACGGTTATGGTAACAGAAGCAGGCTCTGCCGGCTCCGCAATGGTTACGGTTCCGGATGCGTCTACTTGAGGGCACGGACCTTCTGGACCAAAAGGCCCTTCTGGCCCTTCTGGCCCCTGAGGTCCCGTTGGGCCTTGCGGTCCGTCTGGGCCTTGCGGTCCCTGCAATACTTCAATTTCAAAATCAAATTGAGGAGAGCACGGGTCAGGTTCGGTTACGGTTACCGTGCTTACGGTTTCCTCGCCGTTGCATGTCACGATAACTGAAGCAGTGACTTGCGGGCAAGGGCCTTCTGGGCCTTGCGGGCCTTGCGGGCCTTGCGGGCCTTCTGGGCCTGTTGGACCTTGCGGGCCTTCTGGGCCTGTTGGACCTTCTGGGCCTTGCGGGCCTTGCGGGCCTTCTGGTCCCGCTGGGCCTTGTGGGCCTTGTGGGCCTACGCCAGGACAAGGAAACTCAATGTCTAAGCCAATTTCAAAAGAGCAATCACCTTTTGGTGTCACTACAATTGCAGCACTCCCCACTCCGGTAGGGTCGCAGCTAGTGGACACACTACTTCCCGAGTTGCCATCATCTGCGGATGTGATAACTGGACAAGGGAAATCAATCTCTAAGTCGATGTCGTAATCGCAACACTCACCTCGCCTTAGTGAGAAGTAAGCCCCAGCCTCGTCTGTAGGTACGATCCTTGTCTGAACTTGAAGACGTTCTCCTCGTTGTTGGTTGAACGTGATTGGAGGACAAGGTGGATCATCGGGCGGAAGCGGTAACGGCAACGCAGGGCAGTCCGCGATATCTGAAGGAGAAGTAGGAACCTGCGGGTCACTAATCCACGGACCGTCTGGTATTGGAAAAATGCAGGGGACATCGCACTTCAATATGTCAAATATTGGATCTTGCGGTCCTTGCGGGCATTGTGTTGTAGGTACCATCCGTAGTCCTAAATTTATATTGACTCTGATATCGCAGAGAAAGTGCAAAGCGATAAGTCCACGAGATTAACATCCACAACTACTCGGTTTGTAGCGGCATCGGTAGATACCGCTACACCCGTTCCCGCGTAGATAGTTAAGCTGGGACCTTGTAATCCATTGACAGTCTTTAGGACTTCATTGCAATAGTAACCTCCCGCCAATAAATCGTTGTCTGCCCCAATTGGGGGAGACTCTGATGGGAACAATTTAACTTCCTCGCAAGGCTCACCTAGTCCTGCATTAACTCGGGGTTGGAATTGTATGACACCGGCTGGAGTTTGCCCTAATGCTAGATTATATCCGGCTCGGATTTGAATGTCACCTTGAATGCATTCTCTATCCACGTAGACGTCTTGTACTGTAAATGCCCACTCGTTATCAGGACAATCCGACGGCGTGATGACGCGAGTGCGGTCACCGTTTGCGATGTTCAACGAGACTACTTGAGACATATCTTGGTTCTGAATCAAAGCCGGTTCCACTGTAGCCCCAGAAGCTAGTCGTACAACTGAAGTACCTGTCGTGAGGCGTCCGGTTACGGCGGCTGCTGTAGTTGTCACCAGATAGCCTGACCAAAAGGGTTCACCACATTCTACGACGATCTCTGAGACGGATAATGACAACGAGGTCGATTGACTGTCGGGCTCGTACGTAGGGCTATCGCTTTCCGCAAATTGAGTAAGGTACTCGCTATCAGAAGTTTGCAGCGTAAAGATCAGAGGGGCGTTGATCAGATTGGGGGCGTCTGACCGGAACTCGTAATCTACCCTTGTAGCACTGACACGCGAAATCTTGTACAGGAATACTGAATGCGCTCCTTCTATAAAACCAGACTCCGGCCCCATGATAAAACCACAATCTGCGATCACATCATCCGGCAGCTGCTCCATGGTAAACACGCCAGTGCTTGGGGTGTCTATACCTACGGTTCCTTTAAGAAAAGGAAACGATCGGTTAGCGTTTTCGTTGAAGAAATTTGGACGAGCCATTTATCTATCCTGCCTGTTCGGGAGTGGAACCTTCGACGAGAACTACAATACCTTCTGGGGTGGTTCTTATTCGGAGTGCGGTATCTGCAGCTAGTGAGTCGTTCATCTGCAGATTGAAATTTCCCTGTTCGTCGGGCGTGCAGTCATAGCAGAATCCAGTGTTGTCGCAAACTCTAATCGTTTTGATGGGACGTACTGGTTCGAATAAGTTATCTGACTCGCATAGCCGCTGCAAAAACTGTGGGTCACCTACAACGTCTACCCGAATAAGTTCTATTGTCTTGCCTTCTGAATTTATTTTTTGCTCTGAAGATAGAACAACTCCATCCTCGCCCAGTAGCCAAACTTTACCCGACACGACGCCGCCTGTAGCTGAGATTCCAGTCACCCCTAGATTGGCAGAGGGCACCTGACAGGTTACACAAAACTCTGTCTGCTTTCTGGTAAATTTGTGTTCTCCTATGCCCCAAGCACTTAGAACAGCAAGCCGAGACGGCTCCGAAATTAGAACCCCACCGGGTCTGCCATTGTTATCTATAAGCCGGACGCTGCTCTCAGATATTGGCAGGTTTACGGTTCCGGTTAGGCGGTCCGTTGAAGTAGAATCTCCAATTAAAATTGTGATAGATGATGCAGTATTTGTTACTGAGGAAATGTAATAGCGATCACTGCCAGCTGTCGCATAGAGATGGGCGTCTAGGAACGTACCTTCTAGGTAGGAGTCAGTGCCGTTGCTCAACGTAGCTGTGGGTACGAACGGGTACTTTGTGGATTCAAACGAGTCAATAAACTCTGGATGCCTTCTTTGCGCCATTAGCTTGTAGCCTCCTCGACACGCCAGAATGAGTAGTAAGCGTGAGATCTGTTATTGAATAAACCTACGTTGGCTGCGTCGTCTAACCAGAGACCGGATGCGACAGTAGTCTCCACGGTAACTGTGGTGAGGGTTGGGTCTGTAATTCCGGTCAGTGTCGCAGTAAAATTGACACCAAGCTGGCTGGCCGTGGGTAGTGCCTTGAGCGTTATTCGGTACCAGTCGTCGGTACGGACATCGGTTACCTCTGTGCGTACGAGTGGCACTAAGCTGGCACCGTTGAAGTAATAAACCCCAAAAGTGCTATCCTCGATGTTAAGGTAGGCAACCCAGTACCTCAGTACGCCCGTGCCTGGCACGGTAAACCGATTGATAATGATTCCGGCGTTTCGGAGCCCTCCGCCGATTGTCGGGGGCTTTATTTTCACGTCGGTGATGTACTTTCGGAACAGCGACTGAACGTCTGATTGCCACAGCGAGGTACTGTCCGGACGGATGGATGTCTCAGAATCGACTACGCCCTGTGCGGCATACTCATTTGTACCGTAGCTGGAGTCAACGATAGGTCCAACTGGAATCCAACCTGAGTCGCTAGTGGATTCTGAGCGATCGCAGCCGACACCTCCTGCGGCATCGGTACAGCAATCTTCCTCTTCTGGGCTGTCGTCTGCGGTAAATATGAAAATGCTGTTACCGACTTCGTTAAATCCATACGCAATTCCGTCATCAAACGTATCGCAATACGGCAATGTCAGCACCGTGACTACGGTCTCGCTGATGCTAACGTCTGGTATAATTGGAGGCTCTGGAGGAATTGGCGGAGGTATTAGTTGTGGGGCTAATTCTGATGGCAGCTGTCCCGTAGTCAGGTCAGGCAAGTAAGGGGGGTCACAACTGTCAGAAAGCCCCAACCCCGAATCTACCACTACGCCACAGTCTGTTAGGTTCCTACCAACAAGAACTTCTCCTTGGAAGTCTAATGTAATTACCCCGTTGCAGTCGGCAGTCACTCCGTTGATCGCCTGTATTGGCTGTGGGTCTAGGCAGTTCTTGGACCCTACGCGGCGACCACAAGGGCCGGCGTACTCTTCAAACACGTTGTTTTCAGTTTCTCCGTCGTTCTGGACGAGCTTAAACACTAAAACATTTTCGTATTCAACCCCCTCAATAATGCGAGTTTCTTTTGTAATGGTGAGAGGCTCACTGGCGGTAAGTTCGACGAGTCCAGCCACTTTTGACTGTACGTTCTCTACGGAGAGCGAGGTGATTGGCGGAGTCCGCGTAGCTCTTGCAGCTCGTGCTGTAATTAACCCCTGCTCTGGGGAGGAGAATAACCCTTTGTAATTTGGTCCGAGACTGGCTCCTGAGCCAAAAGCTGCAAAACCGCCAACCCCTTTTTCAAACGATTCTAGCGGGTAAGTTCTTCCACTTTCCAATTCAGATTTAGGAACTGAGATTCCTGCGATTAGAGTAGACCCGCCGCTTGCGTCCAGCGTGGTGGAAACTTCCAGTAAAAAAGTTACTACATATTCTGTGACGGAAATCGAACTTAAAAAGCAGTACGCCCCATAGGTCGCTGGCCATCGAATAACCAAATCAGAAATGATATCTGAAGGAAGAGGTAGACCCGCAGCGGATCTCGCAGACGCAGTGTCGTCCAGAGGATAACTTCGTTGTTCGTTTAGGTTATACCAGTGATTGTTTATGATTGCCATTTTTTAACTACTCTTCTGGGACGTCGTAGTCAATGCAATCGCAACGGATACAGTTAGGATCACTTGAGCTAACGGGAACGAGATCCGATACTATCTGGTAGCCGTACCCAGTAGTAGGCGCTGTAAAGTTTTCTTCCGTCCAAACTGCCTGTACGTCAGAGGGAATCGCCATGTCGCTAACCATCGGTAAGTTGCAGGGAAGTCCGGTCGCGGGATCAGGTCTGATTCCGTTAAACGTCACAAACATGTGAAGTTGGGTTTTTACGGCATCGGACTCACCTGGATACGAATTGCAATCTCTGAAGCAGAACCTTCCGCTTAGGGTGACAACTGTCTGAGGGTCTACTGAAGGTAGGCCAAGACCGTAAATTCGGCCAGAAGTATCTAGCGGCCAAGGTGCTAATGTAGTTCTGCGACCAATTCCGTTGCATTCGTCGGGTCCTGTTAGGTCAGTGACCTCGCAGTCAAGAATGTCTAACGCAGGTTTTGTCAGCACGCCATTTACATATTGCAGCCACGTCGCCCAAATAGACACACCGGTGACGCAGCATTTAGATGCCTGACACCAGCCAAAACCAAAGCTCATCTTGCAATTACCGTCAGTCTGCAGGATAGTTCTCAGAGCTTCTCGCTCCCGAATAGTTTTCTGGGCTTCCCAGCGATCTATATTTTGCTGATACGTATCTCTAGTTTCTTCCGCTTGCTCCGCCACGTCACGGTACAGGAACCATTGCCGCTTAATACCCTGATAAGTTTGGGCGAAGTATTCGCAGTCGCAACAGTTCTTGCAATCATTTAAAAACTCTACGGCAGCTGCAGCTTCCGCCTGAGTTGGCGGAACCTCGCTCCACCAAGGAGGGGCAGTTGCGTTATAGTCAAACTCTCGGGGCGTAGCAGATACCAAACCAACTGGCCGTTGATTTCTAATACAACCTTCGCTGTCTAGTGTGAAGTTCTGAAAGCCAGAAGCACCCACGCCGTTGATAGTCTTAACTTCAGGTGTAACATCTCCACAACCAGGAAACACACCTAATCCTGCGCCGACCTCTGCGGAGATTCGCATGGGACTGGAAGCTCGCGTCCCCGTGACTAGTGACTTTGTACCGCCCAAGTTTGGGAACTCAATGGTAGGAAATTCAATCCCTGACCCTTGAATTAACTCCATGTTATACCCTTCCTCAAAGGTAATAAGCTTGGAGCTAGAGAAATTGTTTACGCCAACCTGCACTGATCGTAGCCGCTTTGGCAGCTTATACCAGCAGCTTTCCTGAAGCTCGCCGTCGGTGACGTCCAACCACTTGTCATAATCTCGGACTAAGCCCTGATCGACATCACTCTGAGTCCAAGCAAGGAATTGGACAACCCGACATACTCCGCCTGTCGGATTCTGCCATTCGACTATGAGGAGTCGGTCATCCCAAATCGACGTGTACATAGTGCTCGCTTGCGTCGAGTCAAACACGACAAGGTCGTTTGCGTCCACGATTAGTATGTCGTAATCGTGAGTAGGTGTCGGGTAGCCAGGAGGCGGAGTGTTGTTAATGTCACCAAACCCGTAGCACCAACTAACCCGCAACGGGTAGACAACTAAGTCCTCAAGGTCGTCAAAGGATACAAAAAGGTCGCCGAATAGTTTCTCTATGTCATAGGATGGCCTAACAAATGGAAAATCACTTCCACTGCCTTCGGGCTGATCGACACCAATTGGCTGTCGACCGCGAATATTAATTGGGTACGGGGTGTAAGGACCCACATAACCCAGCGGCCATCCAAATGGAAAAAACATCAGTCAACCCCTACGACGGGCTCCGCCAATGCATCCAGTGTGAGTGTCTTGGTTGCCTTGGTTGTCGCCCCGTCTGATTTTTTAATCGTCCAAGTAGAGCCGGATCGAGAGCTTTCCAGCATACCCAGCACAACCATCGCAAGACTGTGTGCGTCTGCATTGTCTTCGGCATCTCCCGCCACCGACTGCGTTAGTACGGCATCGGCCACTACCGAAGGGGCTGTGCTTACGCAAGTGTAAGTAGCTGTTACCGCAAAACTGACGTAATAGCCTACCGAAAGTAGGCTACCGTCAGCCGCTTGGAGCTCTACGCGTTTCGAGCCTGCCGGCAAATCTGTGAATGCGCCGACATAAATTCCGTTCCTGTTAGTCGCCTCCGCCGCAGCCACGCTGTCGTCCAGCGTGTCGCTTGTGATCGGATACACCAATAATGTCGTGCCCGTTTCGCCAGGCACGCCATCAATTTGTAGAGTCTGTGTTGCCATCCGGTTCTCCTAAAGCCTTTAAGTGTTTTTCAAATTTTTCCCGAATTGGGAATAACTTGAAAGAAACTGCCATGGAATCTTGGGCTTGTTTAACAGCAGCGTCCATACAACCCACGAGCAGCTGACACTCATCTGCCCCTAGCGGTACGGTTGCGGCAGGTTTGTCGTTCTGAGCTGCGCCTGAATTATTTGCCATCTTGTTATCCTTAAAATCTAGAATTTAAAATAAATGTTACTTTGAACTGAAACTTACCCAGAGATTATACCATCATTGTGGTGTTCCGGACTGCTTAAATCTTCTTCGCTTCCATCATGAGCCACCGCCTCGATCGGGGTGCCAACTGGCGGCAGTGCGGCTAGAGCAGCTGTCCGCTCGGATTCGCCACCCACCATCCAACGCTCGTTCAGCTGGTCGTCAGCCGCCTGTTTCGTTGATTGTTGTTGAATATAATTCAAGTGTGCGCTATTAATTGTACTGGAAAGAACAGACAAGTAACTTGCCTTCAATGCCTCCCATGGGGATACCGGAAGCAGTTCTTCTGGCGGATCCATTGAGGCACGTTTTTCGTTCTCCGTGTCCACGATAAACTTAGCGGCTAACTCGCCGTGAGTATCTGGGTCTAAGTCAACAACGGTTACTGTAAATTCTGCGTGAGACATAGCTATATCCTGTGATTAAAGTTATTTAATTTTTTAAATTGTAACACTGGTAGTGGTTCCTACAAATACCGGAGATATCTTGGCTACGGAGGAGGCGATCCGCCTGAAGATATTTTGAGTGTGCCAGAATCATTGTACAATCTACCGTCTATATTTGGGTCGGATGTTGGTAATCCTGTGAAATCTACGTTGCCCGCCGTAATAAAAGAGGCTGCCGTGCAGGCTCCATCTTTTTTGACTCGGAACTTCTGGACACCATCAACTTTTAAGTTTAATAGATTTGAATTTGCATCGCTCGCGGTGTCTGTGATGTTTGCGTCATACCCCTGAAACACCGTTGCGGCGTTATTCCAAGTTCGGTTAATGACAAAATTTGTGTTCGTCGCAACTTGGACGTTTGCTTGTAGTATGGATTTGCCCCAATACCCTCGAAGATTTCCACCAAAAGTAAAATTGACACGTCCGTTGTAGTCAGTGTCGAAAACAATTGTTTCAGTGCCACCAGCAGACGTTTGCGATGTCTGTATTGTTATGCTGGCATCGGCAGTGGTTCCAAGCGAATTAGCTTTGATTAAATAATTATCGCCGTCCGGTTCGATGGACAAGTGACCATAGTTGCTTGCGTCAACAAAACTGCCTCGGACATTAGATTTACCTTGCCATACTTCTGACCAGATTCTACTTTCATATCCCATCGGGCGAGTGTTGTCGTGACTGCCTCTAATCCCAAGCCCATAAACAGTGCAATATGACGAGTCAATGTTTAGCTGTAAATCGTTGCCGTCATATAACCGCACATACGCACCTTTTAGGTGCGTGTTTTTTAAGTTATCACCAATAGTCAAATCAGTTGTCGGAGTGATAGCGTCAACTGTGAGAGTACCGCTAAGGTCGGCATCTACTGAGTTAACGATAGACCAACGATTAGTAGCTAGTCCACAAGCGTAAAGCCCATCAGTACCCCCATAAAAGTTACGCCACACTTTGACGCTACTTGAATCTACGGAAAGCCTAGTTGAAATACTGCTTCCATTATTGTGCTTCAGGGCAACTTGGTTTCCCGCAATGTCGATGTCTTGGACTGTTCCCGTGCCTGTTGCGTCAGCGATTATTTCGAAGTCGTTAGTAGCCCAACCCATCGAAATGAATTCAGTGTTCGTCGTGTTGGTGTGACTGTCACCAAGATTAAACAGTTTAAACGATCCACCCGTCTCGACGTTTAAGTTGCCGCTGAATGAGCCATTGTACGAGTAAACATTAGTCCACTTACGGGTAGGCGAACCTAGAGAGGCAAAATTGTCTGCGTTTGGTCGGAATTGAGTATTCTCAAACAAGTATCTGTTGTTGCTGTTGAGTAATATTCTTACTGAGGAGGTAGTGCTTCCACCGTCAATCGTTAACGGGTTAGTTCCATCGCTAGTGATTGAGCTTGTAGAAATGTTGCCACTGAAGTCGCCATCTACTGAGTTAACGGTAGACCATCGCTTATCCGTTTTTCCGCACAAACTGGCATTGTCAACCCAAGGGAAAAGGTCGTTGCTATTTACAATTAGCACGCCTTGAGCGGTACATTCTAATCTTGGCGAACCTCCTGCAGTAAACGCCACGATTCCAAACGCACTTCTGAACCAAATATTGTTTGACGCAGTGCCAAGTTTTAAATCTCGAACCGTTCCCGATCCTGTTGCCGAACTATACAGATAGTTGACGTTGCCTGAGCTATACAAACTCACTAACTCAGTGTTCGTCGTGTTCGTGTGACTGTCACCGAGATTGAAAACTTTAAACGACCCACCAGTCTCGACGTTTAAATTTTGATAACTACCTCCAACCGCGTGGACTTCAAGCCATCGTGCAGTCGAAACCGGCAAACCAAGTTTAATATTGCTTATCTTTGGCAAGAAAGCATTTGTCCGAAAACTAAAATATTGAGTGGTTGCTGCGGCGTTGTGAATGTTTAAAAGTTGCGTTGCTGCTTCGTTTAGCTTTAGTTGCGATTGCCCGCCCTGAATTAGGTCAGTCGTTAGCGTCCCACTGAAGTCACCATTTACAAAATAACCATTTGCCCATCGGTTTACGGTCGTACCAAAATCTGATGTTCCATGCGGTCGGATTGCGTCCTTGTAATAAATTGCCTGCGTTCCGGTATGAGCCCAATGCAGTAAATTCCCGCCAGAGTAAAGTCTAAGTTGATCAGCACCTTTGATGTAAAGATGCCGACCTGTTCCTGTGCCGTTGTCTTTGTTACTGATCGTTGCAATGTTGGCGTGAGTTACGCCATGATCCATTTGAATCCATTCGCCGTTGCTTGCGTCTGTGTAAGTACCATAAATGCGAAATGCTTGTGGAGCATCAGAAAAGAAATTTCGCTGTGCAATAATCCCTGTTGCATCGCGGGCTAGCAACGTATCGAAAGAATGTCCTTGCGAAACATTAGACGTAGACCGCCAACCAAAGTGCATACCTGAAGAAATCGAAAGCGAACTTGGTTGAAGGTTGAAACCAAAACCATTTGCCGCCGCAATCATGTTTATTTGGTTTGTTGCTGCTCGATAAATTCCCATCGTGCTTTGGGAATTAAATGAATACGAAGGTGCGGTTAAACTACCGTCTCCAACTTTTACTGTATTACTGAAATCACCATCTACTGAAACTACATTACCCCAACGCTTCGCAGTCGTACCCAGAGCGTGCGATCCGGTTGCTGCTGGTACTACAACTGTATTGAACCAAACCTCGGAAGTCTTGAAGTTTGCAATATTCGTACCTGAGCGACCGAGAGTAATACCGCCGGTTTTGTAGAAAGAGATGAAGTCATCCGAAGCTCCCTCCAGTACGAAAGTGCGTTGTGCTCCAGTGCCAGTTTGTTTGGCTGATATAAAATAGTCAGTTCCAGTTGCCTCAAATTCGAGGTATTCAGTGTTCGTCGTGTTTGTATGCGAATCGCCGAGATTAAACAGTTTAAACGAGCCGCCAGTCTCGAAGTTAAGGTTTCCGCTGAATGAGCCATTTACTGACCATACTTTCTCCCATCGGTTCGCGGCTGCACCAAGCTCGATAGTGCCACTACCAGCAGGGCGAAGCGTAGTGTTGTAAAAACCATAAGATACTGCCCCGCCGTGGAAAACCCAGATAGGACTTCCAGTAGACGGTTGTTTAAGAAACACGCTACCTGTGCCGTCTCCGGTCAGGGTGTTTGTGGTTACTTCACCACTAAAATCGCCATCTACTGAGTTAACGGTAGACCACCGTTTTGTTTGCACACCGCACTGAATGGTATTGTCATTTGTTGGGTAAAGATTTACGCCAACCTGCGTATAACCCGATCCAATCATTATGTGGTCGTTGTTGTAATACCGAAGACGCAACAAACCGTATTGGTCAAGGCGAATGTTTGAATGAGAGTCCCCGTAGCTAGTCTGTAGTATCAAATCTCTGCGAGTACCTGTGCCAGATATTTCCGGCTTAATTTTAAAGCTGTTTGTCTGAGCAAAGATTTTTAGATACTCAGTGTTCGCCGTGTTCGTGTGACTGTCACCGAGATTGAAAACTTTAAACGATCCACCACTTGCGACCGAGGCATCTGCACCAAAGAGAACATTGCCGTTTGCACCATCCATGTCGATGGCTCTACCGCCGTTGTAGCCTACTTGAAAATTTATGTCTTGGTTTTCGTTGCCGTTGAAAGTAATGGCTTTATTAGCGCCACCGCCACTCATGGAAAACATTGTCAAACCGCCGACCGCCCAGTATACCCAATCGTCACTGATATGTTTGATGAACGTATTGGTGTCAGTCGCCCCGAATTGCAGTTTATCGTCTACAGCTAAAATACCACTGAAGTCGCCATCGACAAAACTTGGCGAGTCAGTGGTGTTCAGGGATTGATCAAACGGATTACCACCGGGCATTCCCAGCATATTCTGGATTTCCGATATGCCCATAGTGGCCGCCGGCCCTTCGGTGCCAGAAGCATTTCCAAGCATCGAGCTTGCCGGTAATCCGCGTATTCCGGATGGCTTTATTGCAAACGAAGTCATTCTTTAATTACTCGCAAGTTAAACAGCGACGGTCCCCAAGTCGGGCACCTAATACAGTGGTGTTAAAAGTTGCGGTAGATGCCGCGAGTTCGTTTACAAACAACTCCAACGCACCTCGTTGCGCGTTAAAGCGTTCTAGGTCTCGGGTAATTAATTCTAATTCTTCGCAACCACAACAAGGTTGGCAGCAAGAATCGGTAAGCTTCAGTCCGCTATCTGTTGCGGTAAATGTCAAACAGTCGTCACCTGTTAAGTTGAAGTTTCCGTCGGTTGTTGGAGATACTCCGTTAATTCGCGTGATACAAGACAGGGCAGCAGCGTCGCCCTCGCAAACGCATTGCTCGACCGTACCTTCCCCGCTGATTGCGCTAATTATAATTTTAGTTTCTGAAGATGTACTCACGGTGGATAGTTGGATGTTGGCTCCAGCCACTAGTTCGATGTCTCCGTAGAGTCGGTCGCTGGAAGTACCGCCCGCATTGGATACTCGCATTGCCGTGATAGACCGAATCATGGGTCGAATTACCTGCGGCTCTAGCCTTGCACCGTCAATGTCAAATTCAAACAGGCCGGTTGGCTGATCTACAATCGTATCTGTTCTGCCAATCACAACCTTGCCTACAATGTCGTCAAACGGGTCAATCCCGCCTAGTGCCACGACAACGTTACGAGAACTTGTGGTTGCTGGCACCAGTGCGGTACCTACGTCTACCACTTCCGTCCCAGTGTCGTAAGCTACTATTATCTGGTAGCCAGACGCAAAGGAACCTAGCTGCCGGATAAAAAATCGACCTGATTGCATATCCATGGCCGTAGACACGGGTACGTCAAACCCGACGATAAAATCATCGGGGATTACAAACGATCCCGTTATGTCGGCTTTAGTAGCGTCCGCGGTTAGGGGATAGCTACGTTGTGCGTTATGGTTTAGGAACTCTAAGTTCCATTGAGACAAAGGCATCCGTACCTCCTATGCCGGTGACGTTAAAATTCCCACTTGCTGCATGACTCCAAGCTCTCCGGCGTAAGAGTCGCTAACTGCCGCAGGGTCTCTTTCAAGTCTTACGTAAACGATATCACCTGCGGTTACTGCGAAGGAGCTGCTTGTTGCCTCTACTGCTTGGTTGGCGGAAACTAAGGTAGCTACGGTATCCATGGATATAGTCGTGTAAGACTGAGTGACGGTAACTGGAATGTTTAATCCATCAGTCGGCCTAGCTGAGGTGTAGTAACTTGTGGTCAGCGGCGGTAGCGTACCTGCAGTTCTTCCAATAATCCTAGGTCGGAAAGAGAATGTAGACCCTACGGGAGCCTCAGAAGGTACCTCAAATTTAACTACGTAACTTGTAGCATTATCGTTAGGGAAACCTAGGTACAATACGGGGTAACTTGCTTCGATGACGCCGTCTAGGCGTACCAGCTGACTCTGCAGCTCTTGCGCTGCTGTTGTAAGGACACCAATCCCAACGTCCCCTCGGAATACCGTGTTAACGCCAACTACCTCGCTCTCATCGCCCGTAATTAATACGTTGGCTGAGGTTGCAAACACTCCAGAAGTTACTGGACCTTTGTCGAATGTATTGGTAGTCGGATCGAAGCTCTTAAATACAGAGTAACCTGACTCCGTCTGGCCGCCAACCATGAACGAAAGGTCTAGGTCGATATCTAATGGACCGTTCGTTGCTGGCGTAGTTGTACCTTCGCAGGTTATAACTAATCGTGGGTCTTTTGAGTTAAGGCTTGCCACGGAAGTGTTATCTGTAGCAAAATTAACCCTAGCGTAGTAGAACCGCATTGAGTAGGACTTACCTTGGGGGTCGCACTCAGAGTAACTTTCGCTGACGGAGCTGGTCGTGTCTAAATCTGTCGGCCAAGGCACCTCGTCATAACAGTCAGAGAGCCACCAAATTCCGTTGCGGTCAATGACCACTAAGTCATCCATGAGCTGCTCGCCATAGGACTTACGCTCATTCAAGTGGTCGTAAATACTTGGTCGCTGCATCTGAATTGAAGCAGATTGCAAAGGAATCGGCGGGTAGATTTGCGACAAGGTGGCGTTACGGGATAGGTTGTATCCAAACTTCGCACCTACAGGAGCGTTTCCTGCAAAAATCGCATCGGTTGCCGGTAGCCAGCCTACTTGCGACGAGTCCGCTGCGGTAATTGAGTGGGTGCCGCCAGGTGCTGGTGGCGTTACGGTGCCGGCAGGCTGCATCTCTAAATCAAATACATAGTGCCTGTGGTTCTCCAAAAAATCTACAAACGATGGGTTAACAAACACACCACCGCTTAGATCCGTCTTGCATACCGGTACAGATACTGGAGGCTGCTGTAAAGTTAATTTTCCAGCACTAGCGCCTGACAAATACCACGTACCTGCGGGGACTAAGCCGGAGGTTGCGGTGTCCGTGGCTACGTGCATATCAATTTCGGCGTACCCGAACAACAGTATATCTGCCAGCGTAGCGTTGTGCTTTTCTGCAACAATTCCCCAGACCTGTGCCTGATCGGATACGGTAAGGTAACCTGTGGCTGAGTCTGTGTCAGTTGCGGCGTAGGCTGCCTCAAACTGAGCTGTTGTTGGGTTTAAGTAAACCGGTTGCCCTACCTGCAAGGTAGAGTTTACCGACTGACTTCTAGCGTAAACAGTAGATCCTAGCTCTGCCGCGTTGATTAGATCCAAAAGGTATTTGACGTTTTGGTCTAGTTGCTGCAATGGCCGGTTAGGTGTACCCGGAGATACCGGCTCGCCTTCTCGGATAAACTTTATGTAACGTTCCATGCCCATCCTTGAGCTACTCCTTTATTGAAGTGAGAGCTGCCACTCCAGCCCGACTTGGCTGGTTGCCAATTTTTGTTGTTGGTCGGATACCGCGAAGTAGTAGCTACTAAGGAGCAAATCTTGAGTCACGTCGGTGCTGTCCACGAACGCGACAAGAGATGCCCCAAAAATTGTAGAGTTTACGCTGTCCGAGAATGTTTTTCCGTGTACGCCAACAGAGCCGCTGCTTCGAGCGAAGAAGGTCAATACGCTCTCTGTGGCTTCGTCTGCCGTAGTTCCCGCAGTTAGTGGCACTCGCAGGTAATCGCGAACTGATGAGCCGGACAGGCTGTTGTAGTAGGCTACGTCGCGAGTTCTGTCGAACGTCGGCACGCTTACTGGCGAGCCAGGACTGGCTACATTCTCGAACTCCAGATAAAGTCCACCAATTCGGTAACGAGAATCTCCAGCTGTTAGCAGTTTTCCTACAATCTGACTCCATTGGTACAGCACAAGGTTCTTACTGAACTCAGTTTTTGGCGTCCAGATCAGTGATTTGTCCGATTCGCCATGCACTAAATGGGCACGTACGCGACCTTGGATGCTATTCTTATCTATCTTATCCATGTTTTCCCTTAGATGCAGCGGCCACCAATGATTGATGACTTTATCTTTTCATCCGTGTATGTGGCTGCGTCGAGTGTTTCCGATATAGTCATCACCGGAAATCCGCTTAATTCCTCTACGTAGCCTGCAGCCATCTCTGTTCCAGCAGCCTCCATGATAACAGGAGAGTCGGTATAAGCCAATTCAACTATCAGCAACATAAGTGTGTTAGGCGGTTGAATTTTTCTAAGTTGATCCACGGGAACAAAGGCAAGTTGCCCTTCCAGTTGGCTGCCTGGCTTTACTTTAACAATGTATGCGTTGTTCCTTAGAAGATTGTCAGCTAAGAATTGAAACGGATTAATCTCTGTAGGCAGCGAAGCCGCCGTCGGTTGGTCTGTGGGGTTGGTACGTACGTCTAACAGCATCGCCAAAGTCTGACCTGCCAGCACTCCCTTTACGTGGGTGTCTGCCCAGAACTGCTCTACGTCTAACGGAAATCCACTCACTTCCCAAGAAATTTTTGTGTAGTCCAGTGTTTCGACACTCGGCGGCTCTACGACAGTAGGCACTGTCGAATTCTCAAAAGTAATCCCGCCCCAAAAACCAGGCGTTAGCGTACCCGAACCTAGTGTAAGTGCAGAAATATCGGCAGGAGAGATCTCTACCCCGCGACTTAGCTCAAACGTTTGAAACAAATCTGTCAGCGGATCGCCAGCGGCGACAACGTCTCCGACCGCCACGATTGCCGTGGTTCCCTTGGGAAATTCATAGACGTTTTGATCTGTGATTATGTTTAGCTTGTTCGCATCTTCTTTTATCAGCTCTACGGTCTCTGAGGCACCTCGTGTCACCGGTACACCGAAAGAGGCAGCTAGGGTCAACTGTTGGGTGCGTTCGCTAGTCCCTTGGGCAAGTGCGTCAAATATCGCGTTCACTACGTCGCGATAGCCTTCACTGGATTCCAGTTTAAGCTGCAACGCGTAACCAAATTGCTCGTAAACCAGATCCCAGTCCCACGATCCTCGGTATAACCATAATGTAATTTCTTTGTCCGAACTTGCTTCTCCGTTGTCGTCGAACAGAGTTCTTTGCGGTATGTTAGGGTTATCGAACGGATTCTGCCTGAAGGCAATAGTGGTGTCGGAAAGCCAGTAGTCGATGCCTCTAACTAGCTCTACCGTAGGGGAGGCAATTTGGTCAAAGATTAAACCAACATCTTTGAGCGTATTAGGCTTGCCGACAGAGTAAAACGATTGCGACTGGAGTTCGCCGTAATTAAGTGCGGTAGTCGCACTGTAATTAGCGGTCGGCGGTGTGACATATTTCTCTAGAAGCCCGTCGTCCGTATTTAGATCGGATTCCTTAAACGTCAAAGCGTACCAATTTTCCTTGTGGAATATTGGTACGCTGTACCGCGACACGCTGCTGACGAGTTCCAGAAGTTGGCGGTGGGTTTGCTGAGCCATTTGCCCAGTAACTCCCGTCAAGTCTTGGATAAGGTTGTTACCAAGGTAGGACGTCGCCCAGTAACTTCCAAGTAAGGAAAGAAGCTTGTCGGCACTATCAAAATCGTTTTGCGGATACTTAAAGTTAGCCACTAGTCTTCCTCTTTAGGGTACATTTGGTCTAGGAGCCACTCTACCGCCATCTTGAAAGCAGCAGACATTAGCATCGAGAGAATCATCGACCATGGGCTACCGTACTTTGCGCCACGCCTGTAAGCCTGTTTCTTGATGAAGTCCCTGCTCCCGTTGGGGTACTCCTTGTACGCGTCCTCTACCGCCAAAAAAGCTTTCGCGGCCTGCTCGCCTTTGCGGGTACCCCAAAACTTCTTGCCCCCTTTGCTTGCAGCGTAGGACTCAGTTTTTTCGTGAAAAAATCTTTTAGTCTCCGCCCGACGGCGAGGGTCGGGTAATCGTTTAAATTCCATTATCTAAAATCCCCAAACTCTTTTGGCTTTTTTTGGTTTCAATTCAATGTCTATTGGGCTTCGGTCAAGTTGAAGCTCAATACGTTTTTCCTTTGCGTCATGTAGTACGATTGAGCTAAGTGTCGTTTTAAGTCGAATTGGACCCACCTTGGCGGATACCTTTGCTGGTGGGTCCAAAATCAACTTATTGGCTGAGATAGTTATGGTCTGGACAGGGGAAAGGTCGATTGATTTACCATCTTTCTCCGCTTTGCCCGTTGCCAAGAGATCGGCCAACAACGCAAAAACATTTTCATCAATGTTTATGCTACGATCCATTTAACGACAGCTCCCACCCGCACATGAGCTGTACGATCGGTTACGCAAAAGACGGCCACTGAATAATCCACCACTACGGGTGCTGGAATATGTACGGTAGGTACCTCCCCCGCTGGCGTAGGAGCGAACAGCACCGCCGCCGTTGCTAGAGTAAGATCGAGTTACAGTACGTGACCTACCCCAACCACCCGCACTGCTGGAAGCGGCGACTCCGCCCATCGCAGAGTAGCCGTTGTGCAGATTGTCGTGGATAGTGTGCAATTCCTCTAACGTATACCCATCATCGGCAGTTACGCCGTGGCTAGACAGATGCGAAATCATTTCAGAGTAGGAAGGATTCCATGCCCCGTCTACACTCCAACGGGTAGTAGACATGCGGACGGGCGATTCGGATACCGGCTCGGTAGCGGGCTCAGTTTTAACGCTCTTGGCCGCCTCTTCAACGCTAAGTGCGGCGAGGTTATTCTCAATTCTAGAAAGAGAGTCGGCTTGTGAGTCCAAGGCCGACATAACCTCTAAATGCTTAGCGGCCAAATCTTTATCTAACTCGTTTTGAAAAACCAAAGTGTGTGCGTCACTCACAGACTCTTTAGCATTTGCGGAAGGTTCATTTCCAGAAAAAATTGCCAGTAAAGTCAGCACAAAAATACCTGCGAGGCAGGCAATAAGTGCGATAGGAAAATTTCTCATGTCGTATCCTTTATTTAAAGTAAGGGGAATTGTTGTACCAATCCACAGGCTCAGCTTCTGCGTTGCCCATCACACCGATTGCGGTTGTTCGTCGGTGATTTAACATTTGAGCCCAAGCTCTTTTGGTAATTAAATACTCGCCATCTCCGTGGGAGTTAACTGCTCGTAAAGTTCCGTCAGTGGTATAACCAAGCACAGCCATCGCGTGGCCGCCGTTGCCGGGAGAGAACTGACGAACAATGCGATCCCTTGGAATCGTGTTATTACCGTATGCGATTCCAAAGTTAATTCCACCGCCGCCTCCGATAAAATCCAGAGTCTCTTCGTGGTTTCCAGGAACTTTCCAAAGCGACTGGCATTTATATGCCTCCGCCGCTGCGTAGTTCTTTTTACTTAAGATTTTATCGCGTGCTGCTCGGTTCGGATAATTTCTTGGGTATCCAGTAAGCTCCTCTGGGCACACGCCAGTACCGTACGCAATTTTACATCCACCAGAGATCGTGGAGCCAGAATCCCGCCCCAGCAATCCATCTACCCGCTGAGTAGCCAGATAGGCAAAGATTTCTGAGAGCTGGATAATTTCTCCTTTAACCTTCATCAACCGCTCAAGGCAGCTAGAGATTGAGTGCCCTTGGCATGAACCAATCGGACCTTGGTTTTCTGTCCTATGCCAGTCTAGCTTAACCTCCGCCGGTCGGCGAAACGCTTCCCAGCTAGAAGATTTCATTGGCACCGCAGAGAGTCCGGCAACGAACAGATGATCTTCTCTTGTATAGTCGTAGTCATACAGAATCGTATTATCGCTCATCGGCATAGCTCCTTAAAATTTTTTCATGCAGTTCGGCAGACCACCCGTCATTCGAGTCAAATTGGTCTTGTTCGTACTTTGCTATATCCATAAAGGCTGCTTTACGTGCGGGAGCCTGTCCTGCCGCTAAGTAATTCCAGACCTCGGTATCTTCTGTAAATTCACCCGCAGCCAACTTGTCTGCTGCAGCCAGTGCGTGCGCACGCCACAATTTCTCATAGATATCAAAGCTGTTTGAAACTAACTGTGACTCCTTCGTGTCAGATACATCTGTATTCCCAGTTGGAATCAATAAGATTACAACAGCAACTACTCCGCAAAGTAAGCCTATCCAATTTCTCATTGGTTCGCCCCTTTCCTATCCTGTGGTGCCAGTTTAGCTTCGTCCATTGCAACCTGTGCTTGGGTTAGTGCCAGCTCTGCGTAGTCCCACCAAACTGCGTAGTCTGCATTAGGTGCTGTCTCTTTAATCATAGTTAGATACTGCTGGATTCCCTCGGGGGCTGGCTTGTCGCTACCGGTACCGCTGGAAGTGGGAATATTTGAATCCCCAGACGGGATCCATCCAGATACGCCGGAGAGCCAGTCGGGTAATTTTTTAAGCAATGGAATTGCAAAGCTAAAAATGCTAATTACAAACAGCCCGGTAACGAGCCAGATTTTTAAATCTGACAGGTCTAATACAAATTCTGCTAACACTGTAAATCTCCTTATTTACTGAACTACTAGTTACATGATTTAATTAAAATTGTCTCGCCTGCCTTGATCTCGATGATCTTATCCGGTGGCGTCATCAAGGACTCTGATTCACGTGGAAGTCCATACAGATTCTGTACCCGTGGAATATCATCACTTTGCTGCGGCGTAGACACGTACGGGTTGTAGTAAGGTGCCATCAAAGCACGTTTCCGCTGGGAGTGACGTAGGCCAAGCAAGTGCCCAATTTCGTGAGCAGCTACCGTGGCCAGCATAATGCCACGTTCTGTTGAGCTGTTTATCCATGTCTCAGCTAAGTCAAACCGCATACGGAGTTGCTTATCGCCGCGAGGCAAGTAAGCCCAGCCGAGGGTTCCACCCCTTCCGTCGAAATCGTGCTCCTTACCTTCGCCGACACCAATCAGTATATCAGGATTTAAAGCCTTCCTCGTTTCCTGCACTTGAATTCCACAGACAGAAGTCCAAAGTCCGAAGCAATCGCTGATTATTTTCCGTTGGGTTTTCTGGGGAAGTCCAGAAACAAAGCCGTCAATGTGGTACGTAAGCTCACGCTTCTCCCAGCGTTCTTGGTTTTCCTTGAGTGCTTCTTTAATGTTCAAATACTCAACGTGTTCTGGCTGATCTTTGTCTATTACGTCAGGGCAACCGCATCGCGGAGTCCCCATTGCTCGTTGTGTCTTAGGACCAATGACGCCGTCTTGTTTCAATCCGAACATTTTCTGAAACTTGCGTACCGAACTTCTTAGGTCATCAATACTTAAATTATTTAGTAGGTACATTCCAATGTACCCAAAAAAGGACAAGTAATTTACGGAGAAGTTTAATTGCTCTGGGGATACCCCAGACAAATGTGAATCACTTAAGTCCTTCTTAAGTAATCTAACTGCTTCCTTTTTCTCGCTCCTGTAAACTTTCACGGTAGTCTTCCCTAACTAGCAATTGGTATGTCAGATTTGACATCAATTGAGATGTCCGAAACTTCGGCAAAAAACTGTACCGTTTTTGCTGTCACCATGTTAATCGGATCTTCCCGTACGACAAGTGAGTCCGCATCTCGCAGGTAAATTGAGTCCCCATTAGGCTGACGGATTCTTCCCAGTAAGTCCAGATCAGTAATACTCACGTTGCCCTGTACGAAAGCGTGGGCTGCTTCAACTATTCTGGATCCGTCGAGTCTTCCAATAAATCCTGTCTGATTGACGATATCTACTACTGCAGACTTAATTGAGCTTACGTTTGGCTCGGGATCTCCGGATGCCTTATTAATGGTCATGGACACTTGTACGAAACAAGGTACAGGTGCCTTAATTAAAGCATCTGCCGCATAGCTGCGGTGCTCGCGGTTGGCGACAAGTGCCTGTATCTCGGAGATCAATGTGGTTCCCACCAGCTCGCAGGCGTAGCTTGCAGTAGATCCTATCGCAATTGAGGATACGTCGGTTACCGTATCAGAGAACCTTATCGTGGTTGTCTGATACGCGGTGTACGTGCCTTCCGCTACGGTCTGTATGTCAGGGACGAACTCAGAACCTGTCAGGTCGTTAACGCGTAGATCTTGCGTAACTTCAAATCCAGAATTTAAAGCAGAGTCCCCAGCTCTACGGATCTTTGTAATTTCATAGAAGGCGGGCAGCAACGTTTTGCTAACAGAGAATTGCCAAGTGCTGCTCGTAGCTTCCTTGGAAACTAGTGTGGCCAGCACCGTAGCGGACAACCGCTCTAGTTGTTGTTGTCCTCGAACATACCAGTCGACGCGTCCCCCGAAGCTCACAGGGAAAACCGTGTGCTGGTCTCTCAACATTTCGGCGTCGCCATAGCCTACAATAGACTGGTTGGTTACTGAGCTAAACTGCGGATACGAGCCTAGCCACGCCCGCATGTTGACTCGATTGGACAGCGTCTTGGCGGCGATGCCTTCTTGTAACGAAGTAATCAATTCCGCGTTTGTTTGTGTAGCTACTCCGTCAGAAAAGGTAGACGTGGCGTAACTCGTGGCGTAACTGGCAATGCTTCTATTAGGGATAATTAATTCATCCGCAGCTAACTTGTACTCCGGCCCAACCTCGGTGGCCTGTACTTCAATTACAAAAAGGTAATTACCGTTACTCAAAGGAGAAAGCAATCGGTCGTTTTCAGTAACTACCTGCGCTGCCGAGGTTCTTGCGGTAAAAGTAGCCGTAGCTGTGTACGACAGTCCGTTTGCCTCAAACACAGATCCTGAAGGCACTACAACCGTGCGGGAGGTAGTTAGCTCAATTGCAACACTGCCTTCGGCGAGTGTTCCCTCTCGTCGAGTGACGCCAAAGTTTGACAAAACTTCATCAACTACTGTGTCATCTGCAAGACTTGGATCTGCCTCAATTTGTTGGAGACTTCTAGCGGACTGATAGCGTTCCAAGTCAGTACGTATCGCGGTCTCTAAGATCGCGTGGTACATCGCCAGTGTGTCTTTAAAAACACCTCGCTTTAAATCAAGCGTAGGGTTTTGCTCCTGCAGCTGCGAGATTAGACGGGCGAGAACCTGATTAACGCTGTCAGAATCGAGCTGGTTTAGATCAGATATTTCAAAATCAGATATTGTCAAAGTCATTTTATGTCCTTAAATAACGGCGATTCTAAGTGGGAAAATTACCTCACGGTTTACGCCCGCCGCACTCTCTATACTGACAGTCAGTGTTGCTTCGTCGCCAAACAATGTGGAAGAGATAAGTGTTACATCAATAAATCTCTCATCTGGAGGATCCAAGGCAAAATCCTCTTCCCCCTGTAAGTTCACCCGCGTGTCTAATGCCGCCTCCGTGAATGCCGCAGCCAAATCCGCAGAAGTACGCACCATACCTGCCCGAACTTTGGTCATGAATTCCGTGCCCCTGCGGGGTAGGTACGTCAAAGAACCTTTTTCTGTCAAGAACTCTATGATAAATCGTTGAACTAGTTTCTCGATTCCAGTAATTAACGCACCGGATTTTTCCTGAAGCACTAACTTCTGGGTAAGTTGAGTGTCTCCGCTTACTTTCGCCCCGTCAAAAGCAAGCAGGTCTACTGTTCGTCCTACGTATTGTTGAACGCTACCTGACAATTCTGACATACTAGCTGCCACCCTTCTCGGCACCTTGCCTGATTATAGAAGAAAAATAAGAAACCGCCTGCTCTAGCGGGCTTCTGGCAAAGCCATGCCCAGTCTCCCTGCCCTTGAGGTGTGCGACAGATCGGGCGAACGAGCTGCAGGCACGTGCTCGATACGCCCGTTCCGCTTGCTGCGCATAATAAATCTGCAAAGGAAGTACAATTCCGTCAGACGAGTTGCCCGGACTGTTTAAATCAAATGCATCTTTGAGGCTAGAACGAGCTTCGTCCGTGTTAAACGCTTTGCTAATCTTTTTCAAATCGTCGGCTGACCGCAGACCCCCGTCCCACTCGGAATCCGCAAGGCTCGGGCGCAGCCACGGAACGCCGCCGCCGTTGTCTCCGCGAATAAGAGCCGAATCAAATTTACTTGACTTAAGCGAAAAAATTAGATTCTCTAAATTTTTATCTATTGCGTTGGTTTTTTGTGGCATAGCTTAACCTGCGAAAAACGGTGATAGATCTGACTCTTGGTCCAGAATCGTTTGTATTTTAATCTTACGCTGGCTGATTGCGCCGGGACTTCTATTAAGTTTTTTTGCAATCTCTTGGTTGCTCAGCTTTTTTCTTCCGTGGAGCCCCAGCGTGTACTCCATTATCTTTTGATCCAGCGGAGGTAGGTCATTGTAAACAATAGATACCCAAGCATCGGATGCGTCGTAATTGCCGGGCAAGTAACTTGCAACGCCGCCCTGCTCTGGGTCAATCGTAGCCGCTCGGCCTGTCGTCATGCCTGGTTGATAACTTCTTACCTGCCGAAGCCGATCTAGGGATACCCCGAGTTTGTCTGCCAGTTCCGCATCTGTAGGTTCTCGCCCCATCTCGTCCGTAATCTCTTGAGAGTAATTTTTTAATTTGTTGCTCTCAAGCAGTATACGCTCCGGCACTCGGATCACTTCCTGCTGTTTACGTGTCTGACGGCGGAGCCCTTGCATCTGCGTCAACAAGTGTGATTGTATTCTGGAACGTTTGGGATCATAAGATTTCATCGCGTCTAACGCCATGAGCTTTGCTCGGCTTTGCGAGTTTGGGCTGTCATCTCCGTACATCTTTGTTCCCTTACGGACAATCGGATCAATTGCCTTCAGGAATTCCGCGTTCCCTTCTGGTGTCTGATTTGACATCCAGCTGTCGTAAGCTGGGCGGTACTGCTCTTCCGTATAATTGCTCATGTCCATGAGAGTTACTCCTAATTTTTTTGCGGCTCTTTAAATTTGTCTACAAGGTAGCCGCCTTTGAAGTGTGTCGCAAAGAAAGGGTGGCGTGCCATAGAGAATCTATCGGTACTAGATTCATCGTCATTTTCTGATTTTGTGCGTAGGTGAGTCAACTCTAGAGTTGTGTTAGCGGAACCGGCCTCTGCATCAACATTGACGGTTACTCTGGATACAAAGCCAATAAGGGATTCGGCTAAAGTGTCAGTTCCTGGATTTATATCATCCGATTCCCCGTTTGCGGCTACCTCTAGCACAGTACCCGGCGATATGTCCAATCGGAACTTACCAGTTACCGAGCCTGCCCTGTCGCGTAACGCGTTAGCGCAGTAGATCCACTTTGCGTAACCCTCCATTGCGTTGTTAATTTGATCTACTTCTGCGTCAGGATCGCGGGAAGGTAGCGGTGCAGACGGAGATCCCGTCGTGCCCGAAGAAGGCTTTGTCAATAACGCAACGACGCTGGGATCGCCAGATCTAGTCTCTGGGTCGAAGTTGGTCCAATCGTCTAGCCAGCCCGGCGCGTTGACGAACATCCACATGCCTTCTCTAACCGAAGGTTCTCCTGTAAGAGCTCCGGATTGAATTTTAGGTACAAAATACGCTCCAACGCATTGTTTATTTTCACTGGTAGCAATCGTCGCCGTGCTGTAAGTGCCCATTACGCCTACGCCGTATAGCGGCTTAGTACTTGCGGCACTTATGCTAAAGTCTGCGTACTCGTTTGGGGTGATCCTGTACGTAGGGCTTTTAGACATTGGTAGGATAGGTACGATAGCGGCACTAGTTGCGAAAGGAATAACTGCCATCCCGAACTGCGGCAAAAGTCTGGCGATTAATATATCCCACATGCTAGATTCAGACATTGTAGTACTTAAAACCTGCCCCACATAATTCGCGACTTGTCCTTTATCCACACGAGTGCCGAACGGGTACGGTGATACCATTCCGGTAAGTGTTGGTCCAGCCGTTATTCCTTCTTCTGGTAACCCGTTGAAATTTGCCATGCCCTCCCAATAGCCGCTACCGCTAAACAATTGCAGAACAGCCTTATTGCTGTCTGGTGCGGATAAGTCGCCTGGCGGTGTCACCCCCTCGCACCAACCGCCCACACCTTCGCCAGGCTGGGTGCCGTGTACTTGTATTTGAGATTCATTTGCTAAAAATGCCAATACTTTAATTAGCCCGTTGCTAAAATCGGTATTCATATCTTTCGCTAACTCATCGGTAAACCTACCCGCAGCTGTTCCGGAAGACTTTGCCCCAGTTCCCCTTACCATAGTAGGGAGCATCAGCGAAGCTGGCGAACCCGGCAGCACATCTTTTGAACCAGAAGACGAGAGCGATAGATCAAACAGCTTACCTACGAAACTTAAAACTAGGGTGACACTTCCCTGAGTTCGGCGGTAGGCACTTCCAGACAGGTAACCTAAAAAGATAACCGTGTCCTCTGCCTCTTTGTATTGATTTTTTCCGCCCTTAGTTCCTCCGCCATCTGGTGACCAATCACCAAGCTCTCCATTTATCGTTACTCGTGCTTTAAGCATCTGTTTCAAGTCGGAAGCTATTAGCTCAATGTTGGATCGAATACCGGTTCTCGCGTTTCGGCCAAGTGCTATATTTGCCGACGCAGTCGGTATTGCATTCACCCCGTAAGTCATTGAAAACTGCGAGATAGGGATTGGAATATTAAAATCGCCAAGGTGCAAAGTTATTGCAGCACCGGAAGGCAGCCCCGCGAACGAAGTTCTGGCATATCTGGAAGAAGTATTTAAAACCATACTAGACCGAAGCCTCTCTTAGCTCAGCTGTCCTGTAGCTAACTGCCAGAACTAGGCCACCCATTCGGTAAGCAAAGTCTGGGTGGTTATTCCAACAGTTCTTAAAAGTAATGTAAGGTTCAACGTCGGCGACACCAAACAGCTGTAAAAGTATTGGCTCGCTGAGCGACTGCAACTCGGCTACCAAATCTGACAGGCTTACGCTTGGCCGAAAAAACCCAGAGATCCGCCAGCCCCCGCCTGCAAATGACGACGAGTTTACTCGAACAGAGTATCCCGAGCCCCCTAGCGGTATGACCTGACTAAGACCGCTAGTTAAAACAATTGCGGTGGAAACTGATGTACTTTTTCGTAAATCATTTACGATCAAATTACCGGCTACAATTGTAATATCATAATCGTATTCACAAATACCAGTCGCGTCCGGCGAGCTGCCAGAGCCTAAAATTGTTAGAATCTTAGAGCTGTCTGTAATTCCATACTGGCTGACAGTTGGACTAAATGTGGAGTCTGCGGCCAGCTGCAGAGGGTAGCTGCTGTATGTTATTCGACCGTCTTGTGCCGTGACGTACTCTTGCAATTGCGTTGATTCAACCAGAGTAAGCAACTGGGCGCACCTGTAGTTAAGCATCGCCCTGTCGGGAGTCGCTCCAAAAATAATGTCCCTAATTGTGTTTATGTAGCTGGGAAGTTGGAGTTTGGTATAGGTAGCGGGTATCAACTCATCCGCAGGTTGGTTGGCGTAGTAATCGTCTTCGCCTTCGATGTTCATCAATAGCGTTCTAGTGTAGTTGTACATTACGCCCGCCTCCCTGCTTCCGGCAATAGTGCAATTGTCATCTGGTACGATACGGTACGCTTCGCGGGATCGTCTACATTTCCTACCAAAGATGTGACAAATCCTTCAAAGGTATTTGACGTACCGATAGTGGTCTTTACGGGATCAGGATTCGCCGCGATTCGGTTAGTCTTATACCAACTATACAGTAACTCAAAACCGTGCTTGCTATTCTCGTTCGTGGGTATTTTAGTAGACGGGTTCGGCGACGGGCCGGTACCTAGGCACGTGTCGCCGCTTTGAAAAGATATACCGTGCAGTATTATCTCTCCCATGCGGTCGCCGAACACATATAGGTAAACGTCATTACCTAACGTATGCAGAAATTGAAAGTTACCTTGAGCAGATAATCCAATTTTTGTGATTATTGTTCGATGATTCCGATAGGTAATCGAATCCCCATTCACCCCGCTTATGTTTGCCATGGAAAAAGATCCCGCGGCTACGCTGTCTTCCAACGCGGTAACCCGACCGGTGTTTCCTGTGTAAAGTATTGGCATAGTTATATCCTGTTATAGTTGACCTAGGGCTCCGGCTTTGGCGGTCATCCCTTCGGTAGTTCCTTTTCCTACAAAGTCGCCCACTAGGTTTAAGGTTCCCGTCATTTCAAGCGTCCTGTCTTCTTCTTGGGCAACCTCTTGGCCAATGTCGCGGCCTTGATATTTCGATAATCTTTCTTTGAGGTGTTCTTGTTTTTCTAAATCTGAGGCGTCGTCATCCAACTCGCCGAGGTTTAAGAACTCGCTTTCGGAACCCATAGACTTTATCTGCGATTCGCTCATGCCTAACGTCTCCGATAACTCTGACAAATTGCCCGATTCCTTTGCCTGAGAGTATTGTTCTTGGAAACTTTTCAGTTTCTCTAGGCCGTCCTCACCCTCAAGTGAATCTATCTCCGACACTGTCGTCAAGTTCTCTGCTAGCATCTGTATGTTTGCGTCAGAGCCTTCACCGTCAATTGCGGTTTTAAATCCTTCACGAGCGGTTTGTCTTGCATCGTTCGTGTTGGCCTCAAGCCCAACGGCAGAGAGTACTGTGTCTACGGAATCGCCTAGGCTTAAACCCTGCAGCTCTTCCTGCTCGATCGCAGCTTGCTTATCCGATTCTTTTTTCAACCTTATCGCCTCTTCAATCTCCTCGGGAGACCTTCCTTGCGCAGTTAATTTCTTCTCCAGCTCCGCGTACTGCGACTTCTTTTTATCGAGTAATGCAAGGCTGCCTTGCCCGTCTAGCACGGTACTCATTTCTTTCTCTGACAAACCTCCCCGCAGCTCTTCGCGACGGCTGCTTGTTATGGCCTGCGCATCCCGCAGTCCGCCCAACTCTTCCTCTTTTTTATCTAATTCTTCTTGTGCATACGCTCGCGTAAGGTCTGGTAGGTCTTCGTTCTGTGCTCGGTCCTGTAACTCACTTAGCTCTGCTTCTTTTCTTTGTATGTTGCTTTGCTGGCTACGATACTGCTTTTCGACCGACCGAACCTCTTCCAGCCGCTCCGCACCGTCTTCGCCAGAAAACTTACGTAGTCGATCAACTGCCTCTACGTCTTCTCCTTTAATTGCTCGTTCGTAATCCTCTACGGACAAGCCCAACTTATCTGCTTGTTCCTGCGAACCGCTCCCTAAACGTACAAGTCGATCCATGTCCGATAGCTCTGACGAATCTGCGATTGAAAGAGTCTTTAAAGCCTTCGCATCCGCTACCAGCTTTTTTTGTTCGTCAGACATCCCACTGGTGTCTACGTCTTCGCCGCGATTTAATTGCGACACTACCGAAGCTATGTCCATTCCCTCGGATATCTTGTCGAAATCGCCGCCAGTCATGTCCGCAGCTGATTTTAATGTCTGCAAGCCTTGTCGCTGAATGTCCGTTGCGTCTTCGCCAAATAGGGATTCGGCTTGAGCGTTGGTATCTTCTGTTGCTTCCATTAACGACTGATAGCCTTTACCGATCGTTCCGCCAAGTTCCACGTTAGCTGCAGCAACTTGATCGACTAATTTATCTCGAGTTGTATCAAGATACTTGTAATAATCTCCAATGCCAATCTCCGCACCTTTCTCCTTACCTGCGGCCTTGCGTACTTCTTCCTGCTCTGCATTTGTCAGATTTTTAAACTCTTCCTGTGCTGCCTCTATGCCGTCTTCGGTCATACCCGCAGCGCCTGCCGTCAGCATGTCGCCGACGTCGCTTTGGAAATACTTACGTGCCATCACAGTCAATTCATCTTGAGCATTTTCACTGGTAGTGATTGCGTCTCTCGCAGCCTTGCCGCCCCTCGCCAGTGCGTCAGTGTCTGAAGTAAAGGTATCTCTGGCTTCGTACATTTTCTCCAATGCGTCGCTGGCCTCGTCACTACGCCGAATTCCATCGGCACTGGATATCTGAGATAACGCGGAGTTTCTTGTTTGCTCAAACGCCTCTCCGTAATACCCTTCGGATTGTCGCCTATTCATTTCTCCCCGCACTAGTCGGTCTTGCGCCGAGATATCCCCAGAAGCCACAGCCTCCCTTAGCTCGTTTACGTCTGACTCCTTCATTCCACCTAGCTGTAGCTGCTTAGCCGCCTCCGCAAATCCTTTTTTGTCGGAGAGAGTTCCTTCTTCTCCAAGTACCCCAATGCTGCGTAACCGACGCTCTGCAATTATTTGGCGTTGAGCGGACATCCGATTGTCGCGATCGTCTACGTCCAACCCTAGTTCTCGTGTTCGAGCATCTAGTTCTACCGCAGAAGGGGCCAGCTGTTCGTTTAACCCATCTACCGCCAGCCTGTCTGTTTGAGAAGATGCCGTTAAATGTTTCAGCTCCTCGTAAGCATCTTGAGACTTCTTCCTATTCTCTAGCCCAAATCCGTCGCCGTCTAAATTCAAACCAAGAACCTCGGCCTCGTCGCCCACTGCGGCAATTTGTGTCGTAATTTCTCCTTCAATATCCGTTAGCTTAGACTGCAGCTGCTGTACCTTCGCCGGATCGGTCTCCAAACGAAGTTCCGCCGACAGCCTATTGTGCTCAGCCTCTTTCTCGGAGATTGTGCTCATCATACCTGCCATCTTAGAACTGGCATCGCCTACGTCGGCACCTACCATATCGCCAAGTAACGTAATTAGGCTGGCGTCCTCGCCGCGGGCGGCTTGTTTCTGAACAGCGGTAAATGCTTTCTGCAGCATACTTCCCTTTGGGCCTAGGCCAGACATAGCCTGGTTCAAACCCGAGCGAGCCTTTGTTGATTTCTGCTCCTGCATTCTTGCTTCTCGCACCTCGTCTCCGTGGATTTGCTCGAAGCCCGTGTAGGTCTGGTTTATCATTGACTGGGTGACGTTCTCCGCCGAGCCAAAAGTCTGTGCAGCCTGATTTCGTGCCTCTGCGTCTGACATGTCTATTCCGCGATTCATGGCCTCCGCCTGTATCGCGTCAGCCATCGTCTGTGTCCTAAGCTCGTCGTCCTCTACTTCAGCAGCTGTAAGTCCCCGCAATGCAGCGTTACCTGCTTTTGATATAGCAGAAGCCGCGGCGGATTTATCCGATGCCGACAGTCCATCTAAGGCACTGGAATTAGCCAGTCGGTTCGTGTTGGCTTTCTCAATTTCACGATAGATCTCGTTGCCTTGCTGATTAAATGCGGCTTGCTGCAAACTGGGGTCGTCGTGAAGTAACCGTCGGTTACTGGTCCTGTCCCGTAACATCATGTTAAAATCACCAGCACCCATACCCTCAACGGCCCCTGCAGTGATTAAGCTACGGAACTCTTGCTCATGTGTAGGCACTTTACGCATCATACCGGTTCTCTCGTCGCGATATTCGGCATCTCCGCGACGTGCCGCATCAAGTGCGTTCTGCATTGACCGACCAGCTTCGTTGTCAGCAAAACCTCCCGCTTGTTCAATTCTTCCCATCGCCCCGAGTGCGTTTGCCGATTGCGACGCCATGCCTCGATTAAATAAGCTGCCAGATATTGACTCTGCCTCCATTCGACTAATTGCACCAAAGCCCTGAGCGCCTCCCCGCTGGGCAAATGCCATACCGGTGGTGGTGGCGACATTCATGGCAGTCCCGCCAAATGTCATGCCTAGTCCCATCGCATTACCTTGGTCGGCGAAGTTCGCCTGCATCGCGGTCAGCTGGTCTATGCTTTTTCCTGACGCTTGCGATAACGCTTGCACGTCTCGAACCATGGTGTTTAGACGACTCGAGTCAAATTTCTGAATTTCCCCTGAGGTCAGGGCTTGTAGTCCGCCAATAAGTTGCGACATAGGTGCGTTGGGGTTACCGTTTTCTCCAAACACTTCCCGTATTGCACTGAGCGAATCAACGTAAGTCGACATCTTAGTCGAAATTCGATCGGCATCCGATTTAGACAATGCTGCAGAGACGGTGTCCGTCGAGGCCAGCTTTTGGAGATCACGATTGCTCAGCGACTGTAGATTACTACCAACCGCAACGCCGGCATCCGCACCCAGCTCGCCCAAGTCGGTACCCGATCTGCGAAGCTCCTGAAGCGTATCAATCGTATTCTGTCTTCTACTAACTCCGCTACTCATTAAGCCTTGCTGGCTCAGCGAGGAATACAGCTCTCCCATCTCTCCTGCACGTAGTCCTTGCATTTTTGAGATGTTATCAGACGAATAAAGGTTGTCGAATACTCCAGAAATTAACGCAGCATTTTGCTCAGAACCGTAACCCATCTGGCCGGTCACTGGATCTATGTTGTAACGATTAGCTGCCATCATCTGGCCTGCCATGGCCTGTATACTACCCGAAGGGCCTGCCATCGCATCAAGGAGCTGCGGGGCAAACTGGCCGCCGTATTGAGCTATCGTACCGGAGAGGCTACGGGCAGCTTCTCTCTGCTCTCGATTCATCGAAACGCCTGCGAGCTGCGCACCGCCGCGAATGGTTTGGTAGATTTGTTCTGTGTCTTGCCCCCCAATTTGTCCGGAAACCTCGCCGACCATGTTCTGGTAATCAATTTGGCGACGAGCTTCCATGTAAGAGCCGGCATTGCCCATCGGCATAATACCGGCTGCCTGCATTTGAGGTCCCAAAAACATAGAGCCCGCCATACCAGCAAGCTGCCCTATGGGACCGTATTGTCCTAGATTAAGCGGAGCCAACGCAGACATGTCGACCATGGGGGCACCCGCTACGGGGTTGCCGTGTTGAGCAGCCAGTTCCGCCATTCGCTGAAAACTAGGCGGTTGTGCTACGGGAGCCAAGTGACTTGGCATTCCAAATTGATTCGCGATTGGTCCCATTTGTTGCATAAACGTGGGATGTAAATACGGATCCATTAGTTGCTTCCTTGCTGCCTAAACCGTTTATTCCTTACAGCAGCTCGTGCTTGTACGAAGCGATTCTCTGCTTCCGCAATCTCGAGCTGTTGTTCTTTAAATTTATCCTGACTTTCGTCCGCAGCGTTTGAGATGCTGTCTTCCCAGTCCTCCATCGCCTCTTCGTCGTCTGGACTAAAACCGTAGTAGTACTCCCATGCTGCCTTAAACTCGTCCACTTCTCCCTGCGAGCGTTCTTCCTTAGTGCGGAACCCGAGCCAAGGTCTAACGGCGTATTGGAGGTCCTCGAAGTTTTCTCTGGCGTCTCCTTGTACTTTCTTAAAATTATCTGCACCTAAGTTTCCGTGACCTACTAATGCTAGTTTAAATTCATAGCTATTTTTTAATAACATCAGATGGTCGTCTGATTGCATGCCTTTCGTTAACAATCGCCAGCGTCGCCACCATGTCGGATCTAAGATGTCCGCTTTAGTGTAATCGACAACTCCCCGAGAAGCTGATCTTAACGTTAAGACCGCTTCTCGGTTTTTTTCCAAAAATCCGAGTCATCTACTCTCGCCTCCAGCTTGGCCACCAGCCTATTAAAATCATTGCACTTATTTGTAACTGACCTTTGCAGCAACTCCGAACGCAATACATTATCTCTCAAGTATTTTCGAATCCGCTCGTGTAGCGTGTCCTGCTCCTGATAATTCTGTTCGTGGTCTGTTGCTTTCGTTTCCTTTAAAAAATCTTCCCAACCTGCAAGAGACTCTGGCAGATCGTGGTGCATTGCCGAACCGGTTGCTTCTAATTTACTTAATTGCAGGTTAAGCCTAAGCCTATTTAGGTACTCGTAGTAGTCTGTTGACGTCGCAACAACGCCCGCTTTCTGCGCCTTGAATGCTTCGGCGTATATCGAATCTAGCTCCCCAACAGTAAGCGTCCTAAATTGTACAATTAAGTTTTCGCCGAATAGCCGATATTTTTTTTGAAAGGTAGTTCCTCCAAGCAACGTGTGTAAAAATGCGATCTTTTCGTCGTCGTCAGGTTCGACCACGCTATCGCGTGCTTGATCCCAGCCGCATTGGCGACAAATAACTGGCCCCAACGTAGGTGATCCCACTACCGCAGGCTCCTCTATTCCCTCTGCTGGAGCTTCTGGTATGTCATCTAATGCTGGCGGCTCTGCCCCTACCGCCGGTGTTCCGTCAGTCTCTGCCCAGTGGGCGTGTCCGGTGTTTGGGTTGATATGCGATGGAGTCTCGGGCTCCAGCATCGTGTCAGCCTTAGCCTCGCCGGTACCAAGTACAACTACTTCGTCGGCTTGCGGCGTGGGCGGCGCAACTAGCATACCCAAGCTAGACATTATTTCCTCTTTAGTTTTTGACTGCTCCTTCGCCATCTTTAATATCAATTGCTGGTCGCCGTCGCCGAGACGATTAAAAGTTTCGTCAGAATTTTTCACAGTTCTTCCTTATAATGAGTAATTGCCATCAAGAGTTGTCTTAGACCAGTCCTGCCACGTAGGTTCTTCGTAACTTTGTTTGTCGTCTTCTCGGCTCTTGGCTGCCCCTGTCGCTGGATCTACCAGCAAAAAAGATTCATAAGAGAGCATCGTGTCGCTGTCTACCCAGTTGGCCTTACCTGGCCATGGGTAGGTTGAATTGCCTTGGTAGTCTACGGTGTTCTCGGTCCAAGTTGTAGGAGAGCCGCCTCCCGAAATTAAACCCGTGCGATCCAATTGCTGCCAACGAGTCTCTAGTAACGAAAACTTGCCGTCATCATAACCGTAAACAGCTCCACCAAAGGCAGAAGCATCCCTGAAAGAGAAGCCTATCTCACTATCCAGCAGCGTCGTGTTTCCTGTCCTAAACTCTGCCCAAACTCCGTCTGTGAATATTGGGGTAAACGAAGAGGCACCTTGATCGACAATAGTTTGGATACTATCGCAAGGCTTTGTCAAAAACTCCGTTACTTCCGCAACGAATTTAGACCAGCTTTCAGCTGGGATTCCCCCTGAAAACTGCTCCCTTGCAATTCCAGCTTTACAGCCTACTCGGTTTACCGCATAAATTGATCTGCCTGAGTAAATGCTACCGGATACGCCAAGGCTGCTGCTTTCGCAAATGCTAACATTCCCGTTAAGCAACAGAGGCCCGTTGATCGCAGATACGTTAGGTCCAAAGTAATGTGCCTTGTCAATGTTCGGTGTATCTTGCCCACGTGCCCCGTGCCAGATAAAAAGTCCGTCGTTATTGAAATAGCTATGCGAGGCTGCGTAGTTTGTGTACTGACCAAGGCCATTGGCACAATCAAGAACGATGCTACCATTTTCCTCTGCCGACGTCTTACCAACCCCGCTCCGCAGATAGAGGTCTTTGCCTACCGCACTAATCTCGCCGCCACGTGAAAGCAATGTAATTCCCGCAGCGTACACGCCAGACTCGGGGTTTTGGCCGTACATTTGAACCACGCCCGTACCTTTCGACTCGATTAACACACCCCCGAGATCGGCGTTTCCGCCCATCAGTTGCATGTTACGCTCTGCCTTAATCCTCACGTCATTATCTGTAGCGGATATATCTACGAAATCCTTGGCTTTAACGACAACGTCGTTAGCCATAGTCACAACGCGAGAACCGGACATGAACATTACATCGCCGCCCGCTTCTAGGCGTATCTGGCCGCCAGTCATTGTAATTTGAGAGCCATAGCCGTCGCCAATTACTATGCCGCCGTCGTCAGTCAGGTGGAAAAAGGATGCTGTGTTAAAGTACTCTACGTCTTCGTACCTTTCGTCAATTTCTATTTCGACGGAAGCGTCCTCTAACTCAACGTAAGCTTCGTTGTAATTTCCGCGAAAGTATTTGACAGAGCCTAGCTTTACGGAGTCAGATTCTTCAGGGTACCGATAGTCTTTTTTATGGTACGCAAACGGGTGAGTTACCTTCCAGTTGTAATGGTGTGCCATCATATCCAGAACGCCGGCTGCCCTAAGTAGCGGAGAGTATTCCTTAACTTGGCTATCATCAAAATCTTTTACTATGTGAGAGTCGCCCTCGCCCCATTTGCCGCTAAACTTATAGTCGTTCTCTTCGGACAAGTCGTCGCCCTTGGCGTCCTCAAGTTTACGGGTACGCCGCGGATTTGGAATGCACGGATACTTCGCGATGAAAATTCCTTTGGCGGAGCGGATCCCGTAACTGCCGTCAAGTGCTAGAAACTCGTTGAACAGACCTACGTCTTGGCTGGCATCGTAGAGCCTACGCTTACCGCTAGTTTGCGTGGGCACCATCAACGTACGGTTGAACCCTTGGCCAATGTATCCTGTGTAATCCGTAAGTCGAAATATCGGAGTCTGCGCAAAATCCTGTAGGTCTTCGTCCGCAAACGGAAAATTCCCGTCAGTCTGCACTTGAGCTTTGTCGTTACTTTGTGTGAACGCTTCTTCTGCGGAATACATACCAGTGGCTTCCCACGGATATGTACAATAACCACGCAAAGAAAAATTCTCACCCTCGTCGTAGACTTGAAAGACCTGCTCGCAATAAGATTGAATCTCGAGAGTTAGTCCAGCCAGCTTGGTGTAATTATCAAAGTAGTTTAACCATAGGCCACACGTCTCGTTTACTCGTAAGTAAGCTTGGAACGAATCTATCAGAATACCGATGCCTGTCTCGCTCATGCGGACAAACTCTCCAGATGTGCCGTCCATCGGCCTGCCTGATACTTGTGGGACCCAGCCCATAGCGTCGCTAACTGCATTGGGGATATTAGAAATTTCTGGGACTTCTTTTGGTCCGGAGTTGCCTCCCTGTTGGATAAAGTCAGATGAATCCAAACTGTCAGACATGGTCGGTACCGGTAAAACTCCTAATATGTAAGAGAGTGTGCCGGTACTCGGCTTCCAAACTATCACCGTAGAGCCCGGTGGAATTACATCTCCCGAGGTCACGCCAATGGGTGCCGTAGATGACTGCATAACCGATGTGGCGACTATTGGAGACTGTCTGCCACTAATCTGTACCTTATAGCAATGCACATAAGGCATAGCAAGTAAGACTCTGCCCACGCGTAACGGGGAATCTTCGGAAAAACTTGAAGATTGCGTGCTAGCGTTTAGGTTAGTATCACTTATCTGCGAACCTAGCGCACGCTGTATAGTCGCAGGCATGCCCTCCTGGAACCGTATCTGGCTATCCAGCAATATAGAATTACTAGCCGAAGTTCCAGTACTTCGCTCATTATAAACCGCGGGCTTACTATCAGCCCTGCTGCCTGCGTTGGTCATATTATTCTTTCACCTTACGGTGCGTTTGGAGCTGTTGCTCAAAAAGGCTGGTCCAACCAAGACACATGACATGATTGGACCAGCTACATCCGGTTAAATTCTAGAATCTAACACTAACTAACCCGTAATCTTATCGCACTCAAGATTTGCAAACATCAAGTCGATGTTCTCGTTAACGATCATGTCTTGAGCACCTACTGTAATTCCAAGGTTTGTCATCAACGCACCTTGAATACTATATTTTACAGCAGTTAATTGGGCGGTGCCAGCGGCATTGCCAAGGTCTGCAGTCTCCGTCCTTGCAGTATCGTTGTCGGTTGTAACCTGTGGGCTACAACCGCCACGAAAAGTAAAACTCAGATCCTGCGGAGAACATACGCTACCCATGGAGCGGTAGAACTCACACAGGGCACCGGACTGCGGTCCTAGTACCCTTGCGATTGAGCCTTGCCCGTTAGTACGACCACCGACATAGAAAACTGGGACGCCATTGCCAGATCCGTCAGATCCGCCTGGAATTGCTCCGCCGCCGTTTGACACGTCATAAATGCGTGCCACGCTTTGGGCATAAGACAACCGGACGTTCTGAACAATACCCAAAGGTAAGTCCCGTCGTCCTGCAATAGTTAAGGCAGCCAAGTCTGAAGCGAAAGATCCGCCGTAGACTGTCTGCTGTCGTGAATAAACTGCACTCATGTGAATCACTCCTTGATTCGAAATTAAGTCACGGAGCCTAGCCGTGACGTTTAGTCAAAATGAAAAACAAAATAGGGCTAAGGTTTGCTTAGCCCTATTTTGCGGGGCCTTATCAAACTACAAGATGCAATTCGATGTTATTCAATGCGTAAGGCACATCTACGGAGATGAACGCTACGTACCGATCCTTGAACACGGCAGAGACCGAGAACCGGTCTACAGTCGCACCAATAAGTTGTCCGCCAAGACCTGGAGTTGATCGCTCAACTTTCAAGACTCGGATTAAGTTTTCAACACCACCAAGAATGATGTCTTCCATACTTGGAGTCACATTAGTGACCCCGATAAACGGCTCAAAGTAATCTTTGAATCGGTAGCTGATGCTATCGAGGTTCCGTGTAATCATCTCTTCGCGATCGTTGATGTTCTCGTAATCGCCAGTTGTGACGGCATGTCGAGTGAAGATCTCGCCGTCAATTGCCTGCTGGACAATCCAAACACCCGAAAGTGCCATTGTATCTAGCTGCGGCTTGTTGAACTTGTCGTTCGTACGCTGCGTGCTACTGAAACCGGCAATTTGCACGTGCGTTAGACCTTGCTGCGGTAAGACAGCAGAAGCTAATCCGGCAAGTGCGGCGTTCAAATGGTAGCCCTCTTGTACGGTTCCGGCGGATTCAATTTGATCCGGCCATGTCGCACGGATACGCCGACTGTTAAAGGCACCTGCTGATTTTCCAACTTCAGCTGCCTCTTCGGTGGCACTTAGGTTACGCCAAATCTCAATCTTGGCGGGAACCGACTGCGGAGCACCTGGCCCAGTTTTCACTCGAAGCTGGTTGTTTGACTGAACAGAGTCTACAACAAATTCGCTGTAAGCTGCGTTACCAAATCCGTCTCCGGTGTAAAGGCCACGTACGATATCGCCAGCACGTACGCCATTGGTGTCGAACGCTGCGTTTGCGGCAGGTACTCGGCAGATGGTGTACTGGGTGCCAGAAGTCGAAGGATCGTCTTCAAATACCGCTAGGGCAGGATTACCGTCTGTGGTAGTTGCCGCTGTATGGTTAGGAATATCTGATCCTGCGGCTACGACAGGGATAGTTGGAACACCAGCAAGGTTGAACCAAGCAACTCGCCATAGACCTTCGTTCGCTGAAGACTGCGATCCGACGTGAGCTTGGTACAAGCCTTGAACCGTTGCATTTCGAGTCAGTGGCACCAAGTTGTATGCCTGATCCGTTGTCAACAAGATCTCAAATACTTCATCCCAATTGTCTGCGTCGTCAGGGCCGCAAACGCCTGTATAAAGTACGGGAGTTCCGTTCGCGTTGGTCAGCGCTTTGAATACGCCCCACTTAAGTGGGTTGTCCGGATCTAACGCACCTGAGATATCGTCAATGTTTCCAACATCGGAAATGCTTCCAATTTTGTTGCATAATCCAGACTCCCAAGCCCGGTACTGTACGAACATGGTACCGTAATCGAGGTCGGCGGATGACGATACAGGAAGTGCCATCGGTACGCCAGCGTTTGTCCACGAAGAATCATAGACAGTAATGCCTTGATTAACAGTAAACTCTGTCTCAGACTGCTCCCAGTTTGTGAGCGGGGCAAAGTCTGTGCGGTTTGCTGTGATCTCTAGCGAGGCTTTTCGGATGTAAAGCTCGATACCAACAGCATCGCCCAAGGCGTAGGTCTGGTCAAGGTTTTGCCCTAGTTCGACTGTTCGAACAGGTCCGTCAGATACACCAGTGATTTCTACATAGAAGCGGTCACCTTTGTTCAATTCGGCAGACGCACCGAATTGAATAGTGACAGCATCCGTGCCGATAGTTACATCAACTGCGGCACCAGAAACAACGTGCGGCCCGCTTTGATCTACTCCGTTGGTAGTTGTTGCAGTGATCTCAGGGCTTGCAGCAAATGCTCCACCTTTAGTGACTTCCACGATGTAAGTCGTAGAGCTGGCACTGGAGTAAGTTCCACCCGAAGTCGCAGTCGTTGCTGTGAACCCCTGTGCGACAACTGCGGTGAAAACTTGACCTGCGATTAGGTCGTTGTAGCTCACGCTGTCGTTGTCTGCAGACAGCGAGCAAGCCGCCGTGTCAATGTCAGAGAAAGTGACGGTAAGGCCACGAGTTCCAATTGCGGTAGGTGCGCCGGAGGCTGCTGGAGTTACCGAAGCAACATCGTCAGTCCCACTAGCGGAAGAAACTCGCAGGCGAGCAGTGGTAAAATCGCCAGCAGCTGAGCTATCTAACACGGTGATTGTGTAAGTCTCAGATGTGTGGCCATCCGGTGTGCCGTCGTAGGTAGACCCATCGACTGCAGCCGAAATGCAGTTCTCGTCACCGGCAGTCTGCGAGATAGACTCACTGAACGACTGGGTAGCTGCGTTGGAAGCATCTACAGAGGCGGCACCGACAGTTGCGGCAATCTCAGTAGCGACCAAGCCTTTTACGTAGGTCCAAAGTGTGACGGCATCGCCGGTCGCACCAGTTCCCGTCGGGACGCCGCGTACGCGGATAACGTCACCAACCTGCACGTCTCGATCGTAAAGATCTGCGTCGCGGGAGTAACCCACAGTTGAAGTGAAATTGATTGAATCCGACTTAATTGAGTTGGCGGACTCGACGTCGCAGATACTTCCAGAACTCAGAGGATCTGTGAAGTACTGGAGCAACGCATCATCAATAAACAATTTTGTGTACTCAGGGTCCACCATCGCACCGGCGGGCCGTTCTGGCCACAAGAATGCGTTGTCGGATGATTCGTCATACAGTCCCAAATCGCCTTTAACTTTCTCGTCTGCGTCAGAATAGCGTACAAGGAAAGCGTGGCCGCCTGCAATATGTGCAGACAGTGGGTTTGCCGCAACCGCGGGGGTCACGGTGAAGTCTTGGAACACCAAGACTTGTGGTAATACATAAGTCGCCATCTAATGGCCTCCTACTTTAATGATCAAATTTAAGGTCCTTGGTATTGCGATGACAGCGAAATGTTGTCATCCCCAAGGATGCTCGTCAGGTTTACCGCTTGTAAGGGCAGGCTCTGTTCTTTCAACTCCCAAGTGTGCTCATAGCCCCACCCGATAGTTATTGGAACAACGTAATTCTCGCTTGACTCTTCAATTTCTTGAATTGCCCCAACTTCCGTGACTGAGAATTGTCTCAGTCCTAAGTGCTGGCGGATCGGATGAAGACATGCCACTAAATGTGTCATGACTTCTGTTGCCAGCAATTCTGTTGAAGCACCCGTACCGTGGATGCAGAAAAGAGTGTGTGACCCTACAAATAGAGTCGTATGGCGACTAATCGCACCCTTTTCGTTTTCATATGCCACCATGCCCCCGCCCATGATTTGCCCACCGAATCCGGTCTGCATGTTCCTAAACGAGTTTCGTTTGATCATTATGGCTGGCCTCAACTGTACGAGGTCGGCCCTATAACGGTAAACGCTTTCAATTAATATACCGGAAGTGTCTCCCTCACTCCATAGATATTGTTTGTTCTCAGGGATCACAATATTCTGCGAGTTACTCCACTGCCTCACCAAGAGATCTCGAAGAAATCCTGTGATTAACAAAGGCTGCCAGCCGTTGTTACACAGATAGCTCGTGTCGATTAGGCTCTGCGTGCCGAAATCGTCTTTACTGGGCGGAGTGTCGGGAGTCGGACACCAATCCGGAATGCTCATCTGCCACCATTTCCTTGTCTAATAAGTGTTTCATAATTCGCATTGGGTCTACGTCCCAGTCTTTAAAGTTAACCTTGCCCACAAGGGGGTTGGCCTCCCTAGCCATTGGATTTGCTCGAGGAACTCTCGGTCCTTTAAAGCTTACGCTAGGTTTTGATCCGCTTGAGCTTTTAGGTTGCTGGGGCACCGAGTTTAAGTTAAAGCCAGACGTGGGTGCCAACTGGCGTGGGATATAAGCCATCGTGCCTCCTAGCAATGTTCTTGCAACCAAGCGTCTTGGTCTGGGATTGGGATAGAATAGATTACGTCAGTGAACGGTGCTGGGCGTAATTCTACGTTAGCTACCAACGGTACGCCTCTAATTTCTGCGACGTCCTGAATTTTGTGAATGAAATAGCGATCGTCTGTTTTCCTAGAAACCCATACGTCGTTTTCGTCAATCAAGGGCAGCATTAGCATGCGAGCGGGAACAATTATATCACTCACGGTGCCTCGGACACCCTGATCGTCCTGATGCATTCTCCGCGTCTTTGGGGACAGATCCGCCCAAATGCAGGCCATCGGGTAAAAGTAGCCACACTGCTTACCGGTTCCCCAGCACTGAGTACAATAAGGGTCAGTAACTTCGTTAGTTTGCAAATCCAGGCATCGGGTACAGTTCTCTCCGGATACTCTGCGTTTAAGCAAATAGCCGTCTTGAGAAGTATACTTGAACCTAAGCTTCTCTTTACGCACTATTTCTTTTGCGATTCGCCAATCCCTCGGTGCGAGAATACCAGTCTTAGCTGTGGGGTCAGAATAATGAACACCACGTGGTGTAGTCACTACAACTCGGTAGTGCGTGGACTGATTCTTACCAAACGAACGCTTACTCGGGTCAACCGCATAGCACGAATTCTCTGCAGGCAAACCAACGTTTGTCCAATCATCCGCGTTTTGATCTCCAGTTCCTCCAACCTGCAGCTGGAATGACCACGGCAGTGGATCAACAAAGCTGGGCAACATTTGCCACATAATGCGAGTACTGCCACGGATCAAATAAGAAACGTGAACCATTGCAAATGCGGAAGGACAAGCCGGCGGACAACTGTCAGACTCGCAGGAAATACCATAATTCGTGGAATTGGGAACACCTGTGTTTGTGTAGTTTGCCATTTCCTGCCTTAATAAAAGTAACCACTGTACTGCGAGCTAATACTTCCGCTGAACAAAGAGATGTTTATCTCGATCTTCTTAGCTCGACACATTTCAATGAACTGCTGTCTAAGGCGACCAGCGGCTGCAGAGTAAAACTGCTCTTTAGCCTTATCGGCTACAGCCACGCCACCTGCGTTGTACTGCAAATCGTTTCTTCGATAATTATTTGCGGCCATGTCCAACAAGTTGGCTTGAATTCCAAGTAACCACATTTCTCTAAAAGGAAATGTTTTTGTAGTCTGGATTGGCCGGAGGGGTGGCGGTGTCTCATTCCAATACTGTAGCGGACGCACTACGGCTTGGGCAATCTCAGCTGCATCAAACTCAACATCATCTAGTAGCGTGTTATCTGCAGGAGAGTTATCTCGCAATGAAAGACGTATCTCTTCGATACTTGGAGGCCCTAGATTCATTTTTGCCGGATCAGAGCTAAGCCCAAACAAGCCCCGACGAACAAAGGTGCAGCATTGATTGCTAAAAAGCATACGCTTATCTTCGGTAAATACGCCCCACTCTTCTATGTAAATTCCAGGCTCCCGTATGATCTTATCGGGAAGTGAGTGTGCCCTGACGTAACCTGTGCCAAAATTAATCACGTCCACGTCGATGCAGTGCAGCTTGTCTAAGCTCGGGTTGTATCCTGTGATTTCCCGCATCCGCAGCTCTACACCACAGGACGGCGTACCCGCAGCGTCAAATTTTTCCGAATCTGCGCTTCCAGTACTGCTGCAGCTTCCTATGCAGTCGTTTAAGTTTACCTCTTCGCCCGCGGGGTCCACCATGTTCCACAGCAAACGTGCGTCCTGTCCCATTTGCACCTCGTGGCACTTCAATTTAGGTAACACAGGACATCCGTCTACGACAGTCTGCGCCGCCGGCACCATGTTCTGGCCATCGCAGGTTACCTCTGTCGGCGGCGGAGTTATCGGTGTTCCATCAATAATGTTGCTCATAGTTTAGCCTTCCGTGACTACAATAGCGTATGGGTTGTTAAAATTGATACCTGATTGTTGTGCCCATGCGTAGTAAGTACCAGCCTCCAGCAGGAACGTGACCAAGCCAGCGGCGTCGGTATACAGAACACCGGCGACGGTATTGGTACCCGCCAAATCGGTTGTGATCCAAACGGCTGCGCCGTCGACTGGAGCACCCTGCTCGCGAATAGTCACTGGGGTGGCAATACCGCCAGGACCTACCGGAGTCCCGCCAGACAGGGCGTTTGCGTCAACTTGGTTAGTTACCGTAAAGCGGAACTGATCCGTAGTGGCTTGAATTGCGGCGAGATCTGCCTTGAACGCATCGGCACGGCTTAGGGCAGTGAAATAGTTATAATTATCCTCCGGACTACCACCAGTCGCTCCGGCGTCGCTTAATGCCTTACCGGTCGAACCAGGCGTCTGATGATCTAATTCAATGGCATCCCAAATGGCATCGGCTATTGCGACCGGTGAAGCACCCCCGGTAATCGCATTTGCATCTACCTGATTTGGTAAAGTAAAGACAAATTGATCAGTCTTTGCCTTGATTGCAGTAACATCAACTTGCGTTGCGAGGCCACTCACATCTGCCTTAAACAAATCTTCATTACTACCATCCGTAAACTTGTCAAACACTCCCTGAGAAATTTTTGTGATAGAGTGAATGTGCGCAGGTAAAATTACAAACTCGTCACTGGCTACCGGTGCTTGCGTCCAAGGTTCTTCAAACGTCATGACTCCTGTTGTTCCATTGTAGGTCAGCACTGGCCGCGACTCGCCCGATAGGACACCGCTTACAAACAAGACAAGTTCGCTATCAAAAGCTTCATCCGTATAGCCGGTTACATTTGTGTTAAGACTGGTAGCGGTAGAAGTGCCGTCTATCTCGCCATCAATCGCTTGGTTGGCCTTTCTCAGCTGATCCATTAATTTACCAAACGTACCAGCAATCTTGTGCGCCGAATAGGCTTCATCCCAAACTGCATCAGCAACCGCACTTGGTGAAGTACCTCCAGTCAGACTGTTAGCATCGACTTGATTGGCAACCGTGAACGCTAGTTGATCGGTCTTGGCTTTGATCGCACTCACATCTGCCGATGTAGCTACATCTCGGACAACAGAAGTCCAACGATTGTAATAGGTTACTCCAGAAATGATTGCAATTTCTTCGTAGTTTAAAAATGAATTGACCATGACGTTACCTAATCCCACAAGATTATGCGCTACGCGGTATAAACCAGTAGTCGCAGGTACTTTCGTGACCGTAATTCCAAAGGAGCTTACTGTCATACTGTTGCTGATTCTAAAACCCACTGTAATGTTAGAATCTGCATCAAGTGGCGTTCCATCAGCATCAACAATTGAGACGTACCAATACAGAGTTTGGTTATCTATTACAAATGTACCTGGTCTATTCATTTGATTATCCGAATGGTTTGTATTGCGTTACTGCACTGTTACCGCCTGCACCGTTTGCTTGCGCATCAATCCAAGCCTGCGACAAATCCATTGTGCCATTGATTGCATTTGATCCGCGTCTTGCCAACGATGGTCGCAAGTCACCGTTTGCTGCATCGACAACTCCGCTTGATGACAGAGTAACATTTCTTGCGGCATGGCGAATTGAAACATTGGCGTTTCGAGTCCAAGAAGGATCAACGCTTGTTGTGTAATTGCAATTGTAAAATGTATTGTCGTACATTTGGATTCCATTTGCCGAGCCAGTGCCACCGTTTGACAAATAGCCAATGACCTGATGCAAGTTTTCAAAGTGATTATTTTTATAAATACTTGCTTTCGCGTTAATCCAAAACTGCGAACCGAATTGGTAAACTTTTGAGTCGCCGACTACTGTATTGCCAATGACTTGGATTCCAGAGGCGTTGCATGACAAGAATCCTGCACCGCGTTTTAACCACACAAAATTTCCGATGAAACTGTTGCCAGAGTTTGCGCCCTGCAAATGGTTAGTTAGACCGCCGCCGCTTGTTGACGTGTCATCTATTTCGACAAAATTGTTTGAAATATTGCTTCCGGTAAAAACGCCAAGAATCGAACCGCCGCTTCCAGTTGATCGCAACGATTTGATGTAGCAACTATCAACTGTGAAGTAATTTCGACCGGCAAACAATTTTGGATTGTTGCCCTGCGCTGTCATGTCGCAGTAACAATTTTGAAATCGTGCGTATTGTCCAAGCGAAAACATGTAATTACCTGCAATGAAGCCGGTGCAAGTAAACCCGTCGATTGTTAGGTAGTTGGCAACCGTCGAGTTGATAATTCGCAAACTGCAATTTGCCTGCGACATTGTTGCTCTTGATGTTGGTGACGCAGTACCAAATGCAGTTGCACCGTCTGAAATTATCGTCACTCCAATACCGTTACCCGAAGTGTAGGTCACGACATTTGACGTAAGCGAATTGCACTCGGTATCATCCGGCGCATAAACGCCGATCATTTTTATTACATCGCCTGCTGGCGTTCCAATTCCATGCGTTACGTTTATATCGTCAAAGCAGTAAGCCAAATTCCGATACGCATTGGCGGTTGTCAGGCCGCCGCCGGCTGAATCGCTTGCGGTTCCAGTATGGTTTTCTGGATCAACATAATACGTTGCCACTAGTTGCCTCCAAATGGATTGTAGCCGTTTTTCTGCGGTGCGATTTGTTGCACCGCGCCTTGGCGTTGGATGCCGCCCCAAGTCTTTGACAATCGCGATGCAGCGTCTGGATTTGTAATTGACCAATCATTGTTTAATGGGTCGGCGTACATTGCTGACGTTAGTTCCGTAATTGCTGGAGTGACTGGCTGACGATTACCCGCATTGATTAAAGTCGTGCAATCGAAAGCGGTATTGTTTTGAATGAACCAACGATATGCACCGCCGTTTACAATCGCGTTCGCAAATCCTTGCATGTAATTGTCATAGCAAACCCAACTCTCACTTGCTAAATAAATTCCTTGGCTTGTCCCTCGGTTTCCAAGATTCAGACAAGTGTTTCCGAAAACCGGAACCCCTGCTGCTGCATAGATTTGACGACTTGTTGGATTTGCTGTTGGACAATTCCAAACGATGACATTGTTACTAATTTCGCCGCCGCGATAGCCGCCGATTTGAACAAACTTGTCATCGGTTGGATGAAAGTAGTTGTTTTGAAAATGGAATCCAATTGTGCCATTGATTGAATTAAATCCGCGAATGATTTGATTGCCGTACAAAACGCAGTTGTAATGCAATTGAAACGGCGATTGAATACCCGCCGCGTCTCGACCGTCAATCACGCAATTCATAATCGCGCAGTCCCGATCCATCTCAAACGCTTTTTGCGTTGTCGCAGAATTGTTCCAAGTGCAGTAAAATCCAAACCAGTGAATCCGGTCTTGCGTTGCTCCTGTCCATATTCCATCGGCAGCATTTATTTCGGTTCGCAAACCGTCATCAACTGCAACCTTGCCGCGAGCTACAAAATACACTCGCCGCGATAAACTTGGCAACGGCGAAAGCGTGGCCGAGTAAGCAGTCGAAGGCGTGAAGACACCCATGCAATTTATCGTGTCGCTCATGCTTGGGTCGGTCGTGGTGTCTCGCCCATGCGAATCCCAAAGGTCTTGCAATGCAAACGAAGGCGTTGCGTATGCGGTCGCCCAACTAGTTCCCTGTCCGGCGGTATCGGTTCCATTTGCGGCATCGACGTACAAATCCATTGTTACCCTTCAAGTTGGTCGGCAGTATCTCGCAGGGCAACAATCAACGCTGGCTTGTCGCCTTCGTAAAGTGCTTCCTCAACTCCGGCATCGTTTCGGGCTTGCTCGTATTCTGCGGTGAGTTCTGAACTTCGTTGCTGTCGTTCCTGTTCGGCTTGTTCCAACGCAATGCGTTCGGCTTCCAAGTCCTTTGCCTCTTGGACATTTGCCGCCGTGCAATTGGGAAACATCAAGCCACCGCCGAGCGCATAAAATTCTTCGCATTGCTCTTGCGTTGCGACACCGGCAAGAACCAACCCGCCCCATCCAGCAAACAAGCGACCAGCGATTTCGGTCGAGGTATAAGTTTGCAATTCGGTTGCCGATTGACCGAACAACGATGACCAGAGTTCGCCAAGCGGTTCAGCGAGTTCGGCAAGTGTTCCGTCATCAAGTCCGGTTTGAATTGAACCTGTCATGACGTTTGGTGCTGACCAATACCAGAGCAGTTCGTAACGCATCCACGTTGTTGCGTCCGGCACTTGAATGTTTGAAGCTGCGATTGCTTTCATCGCGTTCGCGGCATCTTCGTTTGGAATCTCTAGTAGATTCCTATCCGCAAGCTCGGTGTATAGGTCGTTATTCATAAAATATGCCTTTAAATGTGCTGGATGCCAGGATGCCGTTGGCCTTTTAGTGCTGCTAAATCAAACCTGAGATACTTAAATCCATTATCGCGATGCCAGTCCGACGGGTAAACCTCAGTTATTGCAACCTGCTGAAACCTGCATCTAATATTACCATTAGCCCTCGCCAAATTCTTGCGAGTATACGGACCCATACTCATTGCAGAAAAGTGAGATTGCCACTCAACATCGCCGTATCCCATGCCCGAGTGTACCTCAGGTACGGTAATTGACAAATACCCGCCGGCAACCAGAGCGTCGTAAGCAAAATTCATAAACTCTCTTACCTGCTTTCCTGTCATTTTCTGCAACTCACTATCTGCAACGACCGTGGCGTATTGGTCTTGCCCAAGCCCTTGCCGTAAGTGACGATCCGCGACCCACCCGTTAGACTTTAACTCGCTCAAGTTGAGCGTGGCCGCTGGCGACCTAGATGCCCATTCTGTAATTAACTTGGGCAGCGACTCTTGCTTGATCCGGCGGGTCTGCTTCTGGATTTCTTTATTTCTCTTGATCACCGTGTTACTATCAAACATTCGATACAAATAGTGGCAGCCACCAGTGTGCTCAAAATTAAAGCCAGCTAGGTATGTCTTAACCATAAGGTCATGGTCGTCGGCAACGGATAGGCTCGGGTCATGCCCTCCCGCAGAGTAGTAGGCTTTGCGAGACCAACATCTAACGTGGTCTGGACAATAATAAATTTCGCACAAGGATCTAGGCGATACCTCAAAAGCCCGCGTGGCTTTTAACTTTCTTCCGTAGACCTCAATGTCGTAATTTTCCCAACCGTGCTGGCCGCTGTAGCTGAACGCCGAATAGTACGGTGCTGCTCGTTTGTAGCGAAATACTGCTGCGTCCGAGAATACGAATCCGGCGTTGTTCCGACTAAAAGCATCTGCGATGGCACTAAGCGAGCAGGCGGGTGCCAGCATGTCATCGTGGTCTAACTCAATAAAGGCATCGCCAGAGGCTGCGTCGCAGGCAGCCCGCTTCAACGCACCGATATTGTGAAGGTTACGCTTGCCCTCAACCACCTTAACCTTGGGATCTGAAGCAATATTTTCTGGAACCTTTGTGCTGACCCCATTAGGCAAGATTACCCATTCCCAGTTCTCGTAGTTTTGCATACGTAGCGAAGCGTACGCATCTTGCAGATATTCGGGGTTATGTGTAGGCGTAAACAAGCTTAACTTCATGTGGTACCTCATAAAAAAAACTGACCGGCTACAGTGTAACCGATCAGTCTTTAAATTTTAATTGGCAACAAGTAAAACCTAAACCGAGCTGTACCAGCAAGGATCATTTGTTGTCAGAGTTCCGCTTGTTAGAATAAACATTTGCGGGTTACCGGTTACAGCATCCTTAATGATCTGCGCTGGAGTATTCAACAACTCCAACTTTCCCGATTCAATTGCAGCTTCAAAAGCAGTGTTATCCCGCCGATGAACGCTACGCTCTGAGCCGCGATTTCCACCAAGATTTTGACGAATATCACCAAATACTGTGAATTCCTCATTATTCTCTAGCTCGCGACCATGGGGTGGCAAAAATCCGAAGATCAATGTTCCCCCACTAATATTCTTTACTGTCGAATATAGACAGGTTGTGTCCATAGTAGCCATGGAAAGTATCCCCTTATTCGGCTCCGGCTAGAACAGCGGCTTCGTGTGCTTTCAACGAGATCACGGCATTGTAGATGCTAGGATCTTGTGCGAGCTGCGAAGCTGCTTGTTTAATAGCCTGCCCCTGTGCCTGATGGCGCTGGGCTGGAGTGGTTGGTTGAGTAGTAATGTTGTTGAGAGCTGCAGTAGCTCCCTCAAATCGGCTGCTCGCTGCTGCCTGCTTCTCAGCGCCATCGAATTCACGAAGGTCTGATGAAAGCTGAAGCAGGTCTGCGGCTTCTTTTTCCGTTGCAGCTTGGATGCCATAACTTGCAAGTTTGCCGAAGAATACTTCAGCATGCACGTTATGGAAAAGCTGGTTATAAGCATCTTGCGGGTTAGGCAAACTTGACATATCTGTAGCTCCAAATTCTGGATTTTAACTTCCGGAGTTAGCCAAGAATGACGAGACACCACCACCATTTGCATAGGGGTCGTAACTCGAAGATTCTGACACAGCACCAGGAAACGGTTTAGGATCGGCCTGTTGGGAAGTATAGTCTTGTGAGCGAGCCGGTGCCACCTGTCCTACAGTATACGCTCTGTTTGCCGATAAGTCCCTAGGGTTTGTTACCGGAGCTGGAGCAGCTGTCTGACTAAAAGGGGCACGAGTCGAAAGACTTGTATCCACGTACGGACCTGAAAATGCGACTGCCATTGATTGTTTTCCTTAAAGTAAGGGCAAAGAGTCCCTTCCGAAGAAGGGACCAATTACCGCAACCATGACAATTAAACGAAGTCTACCCGAGCCAAACCAGAGGTGTGGCCAATAGATCCGCCAAGTGACTCATACGCAAAGAACTCGATGAAGTAAGCTTCGCGACGAATGTACATCGTCGTGTCTTCCAACATGTAGCTCTTACCGATGAACTTAGGATCGGCGAAGTGGTAGAACGTGTTAGTCGGGACAAGTCCCTTCTTAATAGTGATGACCCACTTGACGCCCATGCACTCACTCAACGTCCAACCGTTACGCATAACCTCTTCAGAGAGGTCTCCGCCCATCTCGTTGCGGCTAAATTTAGCCACTTCTTTGATGGTGATGTTGTTGAGAAGAACACAATGAACTTCGAGATTCGAAGGAGTGTTCGGCATGATCTTGAGACTGTCCCAAAGAGTATCACGAGTGATACCACCAGCGATTTGCTGATACTGGACAGTTCCTGAGGTAGGAACAGTCAAGCCAGGGCCGACAAGAGCAGTGTTGACAGCAGAGATGAACTTGCCATCTTCTTCTGCCAGCATGTCTTTGATGGCATTGTCAGAGAGAACCTGACGAATGTCCATGTAGTAAGTTCGAAGCTCATCAACGTCTTTTGTGAACTTTGGAGTCACAATTCGATCGAAGTGAACTTTGTAACGATCGCCCCGAATGTACAAGTTAGTCGGGAGTGTTGCGAAAGGAATCGAGACAGCAGCAGGGCTATCTGGTTCCTTGTCAACAATCTTGACGGGCTTGTCGGTGTCGACCTGACGATCAAGATCGTCGTTGCTGATCGGAATAGGCGGCATGATCCGACGATAGAAACCGTCTTCACGCATCTTGGTCCGAGTAAAATCGTTGACTGCGTCTTCAGCTTGCTTCACGAGACTTGGCTCGTTTGAAGATAGTTTTTCGAAGATCGCTTGACTAAGAAGTTTGCTTTCTTCTTGCGTCATTGCTGAATTAGCCATGAGGAAACCTCCTGTTTATTGAATCTTTCCGTAATGGAAAGATAGATTGTTAAATTAGGTAGGGAACACAGGTGTAGGCCAGAATGCTACAGCATTCTTTCCATAACCGTTGTTTACGACACCGCGAGAAACAATTCCCACGACCATATCGGTGTACAAAGTACCGACCTTGAGTTTACCAGGCGCAGCACCACCGGACTTGTCCGAAGTAAGTGCGTCGTTAGGGGCGTAAGCACCTGCGACGAAAGCTGTACTTGTCAACTCATAAGCACCTACAGCAACCAAAGCCATAGCTTGCCCAGTTGGAGAAATCGCAACCCAGTTTCCTGCGTCAGTCGAAGCATCTCCGCCATCGTTTGTCACGTCCGGATCGTCCGAACTATTGAATAGGAACAGTGGCATTACTGCATCAGTACCTACTCCCAAGATAAATTTGCCAGCAGCATTTAACGATACTACCGAGCCTGCAAGAACAGGTAGATCGCCAGCAGGGATTCCGGAATCGAAAGCTGCGTGGTAATCAACCGCGTTCATCTGGGGCCAACCCTTTAACGCGTTAAGAGTGTTGGCTGTCATTTGCCGTGGAGCGGCCATAATAATCCTCCTTGAACCGATTAAGGCTCAGAGCCTTTTGTTTTTAGTAAAAAGTTAAGAACTAGGTGAGTTCAAAACTGCCAGAATCGCCAAGTCCGAAGCCTTCTTTTCAGAAGAGCGACGTCCTACGTAAGGACTGCTCAAACTGTCCTGCGGTTTAGATTTTGGATTAAATCCAGCTTCTTTCTCGCTAACAGCCTGCCCCAAGTCGGATGCACTCTTTTCAGACGCTTGCTTGTAGCTTTGCATCTTATTGATTGCATTGACGAGGAGATCCAAGCTTTGGCTGTGATTTCCCAACATCTCCGCAGCTGCCTGCTTCTGGTGAGGGGAAACACTGCCGGTAGACACCATCAAGTCTAGAACGCCTTGAAGCTTAGCTTCTGCAGCACTCTTTTCCGAACGGCTTTGCTGAACTTCGCCCATTAAGCGGTCGTTCAATGCCGAACTTGCGGCAACGAACTCAACTGTCTGAGCAGCAAGTTTAGTATTCATAACGGAATCCTCCGTAAATTTGTTAATAAAAGGTAATAGCGACTACTTACGCGATCGCTCCAAAACTTCTTGGATGTAATCGCGAGTAGTTTTTCCAGTTGAACCTTGCTTTGCAGCAGCCTCAACTTCCATGCCCGCAGCTTCATCTGCCATAGCTTCTTCGCCCATAGCTTCTTCGCCCATGGCCTCTTCGCCGCCTTCCGCAGCCATGGCTGCTTCTAGCTCTTCCGGAGTAATTCCAAGTTGCTCAAGCATTGCGGAGATCTCTTCTAACTCTCCAGCTTCGCCGCCAACTTCCTCTTCTCCGCCCATCATAGCTTCGGCCATCATTTCTTCATCACCAACGGGAGCAGCTTCACCTGCGCCAATCGCTTCTGGAGGAATGCCTTCAGGCATGTCGCCCATGGCTGCTTTAATGTTTTCGGTCTCTTGTGCGAAACTGACAAGGTACTCGGCCACCTTTTCGGCATCCGAGTTCGCTTGACCAATCACGCCCTCAAGTGTCTCTTCGACCAAAGCGTCTGCTGCTGCTTTGTCGAAATCGCCGCTAAGCAATCCGGCAAGTTCCCAGCCAGCCTGTCCAGCCAAGTCTGCAGCCTCTTTATCGCACTCAGAGTCCTCTTTGTCGTCCTTCTTTTTACGAAGGGCGGCTAAGTCAGATCCCTCAATTTTGCCATCGCCATCGGTGTCCAATTTATCTTGGTCACCTTTTAGCTCAGCTTTTTTTTGGAGGTGTGAAATTCCAACAAGAACTTGGTTTGCAAGATCACTAGCAACTTTCATGTGCTGATCTAGGCTAAGCTCTGCGTACTTGAATCCGTCAAGTTCGCTGTTGTTGGTACGAGCCGGGCTGGTGGAATGACCCATTTGACCGGCAGGAGCCGATGCTGGATCTTCTTTTTCCGCCTTGGCTGATCCTGTCTCTACAGAAGGATCTTGCCCTGTTGGCTCTTTCTTGGTTCCAATTTGAAGCTGATCACTGGCGGCAGATCCGGCTGGATTAATGTCACCAGATTCGGACTTACCACTCAGTGCCTCTGCTTTCTTGTCTGCAACACCTTCAGGGGTGTTGTCTACAGAAGCAGGACCTTGGTCGGCCTTCACGTCAGCATCATTTTCTGCTGAGCGAAATCCTTCCTTCGCTTCTTCTGTAAAATCATCAACCTGCTTCACAGGGTGTGTAGTCGGACCACCGACGCTACCGGGCTCAGTATGAGCTTCGGCGGCGGCTTTATTGAAGTCCCCTACTTCCTGCAAAAAGCGGCCAATTGATTGCAACGATTTGGTTGTCGTGCTTGCCTGTGGCATTTTGCACTCCTTGCTAAAAAACGGTTTAAAGTCCGTCAAAGTTTACTAATTAAACAAGACATTGATTTTGACGAAGACTTAGCCTAACTGTCAATGGAAAATCTACGTCCGACGCGGCTGTTCGCCACAAAGCTGCTAATTTATACATTGCGTAGTCCTTAGCAAGCTCTGTTGCAGCCTCGCCACACGAAGCTGATTTTTCAAACGGTAATGATTCGGGAGCACTATGCCCACGAATACAACTTAGAAAACTACGGTCGTCACAAGCTTGTTTACTCAAAGAATGTTCTGGGTAAATGTAAGCTGCAAGCATCCTAGCGTCTTCGTTTGCTGTTTTGTCTATGAAATCACAAGCCCCAGACTCTACTAAAAGGGGAAGTGACTCATCCTGTGTCATCCGACTGTAAATGGTCGGTAAAATTACCGACGCACTTTTTACTAAGTCCGCGTGACCAGATAGTGTAGCATAATTTTGTAATGACAAGATAATCTGCCGGTCAGCCATTGCACCCAGCTGTGCGTTGCACTTATCTGAGCCGAACGCTGCCATCTTTTCTACAGGAATTGGCTTGCCAATGAACGGTCGGTACTTGTTAACATCTCCCGACATTTCCTTACCTTCAAGCGAAGCCAACGCGTAGGCAAGTTTGATATAGGCCGTGTGTCGCTCCGACCAGTTACCGTGAGCCCCTGACTGGTAAAGAATAACATCTAACGGTGCCGTGGAGCTGGCGGATGCCTTAATGTATTCCTGAACACCCACGCAATTTGTGTCAGATGCCGCTTTTGTTAGGTAATCTGCTCGCCCGCCGTAAGCAATTCGGTCTGCCGGTCGGAACACTCGGCTAATATCAAACCACGTTGGATCTGGGTTATCTACGTGTAAGTGATGCAAATCATTACCGATCTTGACGAGCCTAGTCAGATTTGACTTACATCCGCCCGCAGCACACTTCTCTCGGGTACAGTACTCTCCGCGATGCTTTGCCGCGTGCTTGCAGAAAGAACAAGTGTCATGAGGGACACGGCAAGCCATACTGACAGGGAAATCTTCGCCTCTCGCAATCTTCTCTAGCTCAACGTCCGCTAACAGCCCACCGGTGCGGTCAGCCGCTGATTTCTCTGCGTTTAACGCACAAATTAACTCAACGCGACGCATATCCTCGTTGTAGGCAGAGGCTTTGACCGTACCGTAGTAAGGGTCACCACGCTCTGGCTTGTTCTTGTGGTTTCTAAAGAACTTGGCAAACTTAACGAAAGTTGGGTGATACTTGCGACAAGTCGCTTCTTTAAACCCGTCGCCGTTTCGATTAGGACCGTAAGCCTCGCTCGCCCCGAGAGCGATTAAGTGGACTGGCACCTCGTCTTTAGCGAACTTTATATTGTCTAGTTGGTTCACAAAAGAAGGACTAGCTATTTTTAGGAAGTCACTGCGGTCGTTACCGATCAAACCACGACTGCCGTACTTAACCGGAGTGATGATTTGCTGATCAAAATCCCAACCGCTGGGGGATACAAACTTTACATGTGCCATTACTAGAGACCTAACTTCTTTCGGATTTCTTCCAGACTGCGTTTAGCCGCGTCCCGTTCGTTACGTTGATTCAGGTAGCGGTTAAACGAGTACAAGCCACCTGCCGCACCGGCACCAAGAAGGCCACCGCCTCGGAGCAGCCGCATACCACGGGCTGGGTTTTTGAATACATTGCGAAGATCATCAGCCATACGGAGGCCGCCTTTGCTGGTAAAGTAGTCGTCAAACGCGGTACTTCCAACGTTTTTCAACCCCGACAATTCCTCAGCATACTGCCTTTGTGCCTCTGGCGACAAACCCTGGCTTGCCAAATATTTTGCGAAACTTTCCTCATCTGCGATATCTCCGGCTCCGCTCACTAGCTTTTTAGGATCAATGTTAGCCTCTGTGAAGAACTTATTGCGGTTAGCATCAGCCTTAAAATCTTCATACTTAAATTGTTCGTTACCTTTAAGACTCTTGTTTGTGTCAAAATCCTTTTTCCTTTGCGCCTGCTGGGCTGCATGGTCGGCCCTCTCTGTAGCCTCTTGTGTCGCTATTCGAAATAATGACTTATTGCTGGCCTCGGGGGAAGCAATTGGAGTCATCAAATCTTTAAGACCCTTGTTTGCGGCAAGTCCAGAACCGCCCGTAAGAATCAGGTACTCTGCCTCCGGCATGGCTGTGTCTGCCTTGCCACTAAGGTCGGCAAACTCCGATACGGCTTTAGCGGCATCTTCCGCACGTAAATCGGGAGAAACTGGATTAGATTTTGTGACCGCGTTGGTAACGGGATCTACCAACTTGTTTAGGCTTTTAGGGTTAGCATACAGACCTGCCGCGCCGCCTAACGCAGCCCCGCCGACTCCTCCCATCAACATGTTGCGACCCAAATGATCCTTCTCTTCTTCGTCTCCAGATAGATAGCTCTTACCTGCACCCAATGCCGCACCCAATCCTCCGCCAATTAACGTAGATTTAACTGCCGGATCAGCCAACATGGACTTGTAATCAAAACCTAACTTTTCGGAGTACGATCGACCGATATCCCGAAGCGGATAGGAATCGCACAGGACTTCTGGAGGAAGTTTTTCAGCGCTACCAGAGTCTAGGGCTTCTTTTCTAAGTGCGAGAAGCTTCAACCCTTGGGCGTAACTGATATTAGCTAATGATACTGGCTTCATTTCTCATCAAATCCGTTGGTGATTTTACGTTAGGAGATGCTTGTGTCTTACCTAAGCCCTCTTCCAATTTGAGCTGCTCTCCGACTTCAAATGGCTCAACATTACCCATGAGTTGCTTACGCAACAAAGGACCAACCGCTGCGGGCTGATCTGCGAGCCGCGGAGATAGCTGAACCATCTGATTGTAAGCAGCTAGAACTTCTTCGGGATCGTACTCGCTAAGCGGATCCTCTGGGTCACTCATTAAAGAAGTCAGCATCGTCTGTGCTTTAATCTTCCGGAGCTCATTTAAATGCTGAGGATCGTCTAATTCATTGATTTGCTTCTCCAGCTCCTTAGCCGGATCGCCGCCTAGGGATGCCAGACCCTTACCAGCACCTAGCCCGATTCCGCCCGCCAAGCCGGCCATAACGTTAGACCGCTTTTCCCCAGTCTCTTCAATTAACGATGGAGTCAGGATAGGCTGGCTCCCACTGTTGTCCGAGGACTGGGGTTGGGTAAAAGAAGCGTAATTCTCCTTCGCTTCTGCGAGCTTTTCTTCGGCTTCCGCCAACCAATAATTCATTTGGTTATGGACTTGAGCTTGCTTGATGCACTCAGCGATTAACGTGTAAGGCTCAGCGTCCCTGTCAACAGGCTGGCTGAAACCAGACCAAGTCGACTGGTGATCTGCTGCACGCTTCTCTGACGGGAACTTGCTGGCAACGTAGTCCATCAAAGCAGCGCCAGGTCTGCCGTAATAAACAGAAGCAGCCTTTTCGACTTGAGCAAGCGAAATTCGATCATAAGCAAACTTTTTAAAGTAGCTTTCAAGCAAATGAACCTTGAGGTTCAACTGGTCTTCTGCAGCCACCTTTAGTCGTCGAGACTCTTCAACTCCGCGGACTTCCCAGTTTACTTTGTTGTACGCAAGTTTGACGCGAATCTCACCTTCGTAATCTTGGACAAGCGGGCTCGGCTCTTCCGCGGACGCTGACTTACTCCAACCTGCTTGGTTGAGGTCTAATCGCAAAAGGGCTTCTTTTTCCTGAGCCTCGTAAGAGTCCCATTTAATTGGAGGGTTAAGGTACTTGGCCGAAACCTCGGCCCGTTTTTCCTCTTCACCGTTCCAGATAGCAGCATGTATTGCAGAATAATCAGCTAACGGGAAGCTGGCTAACTTATCTAGTATTGAATCGTTAGCCTCCCATTGAGCTGTTTGGCGTCCTGTGTTGAAAGCATTACACGCAGCTTTCAAGAAACCAGGCGAGTAGTTTAGCTCTTTAGCTACTTTCTCTAGAGCCTCATTCGGGGAAATCCCCCCACCATCTACCAAGTCAACTGCCTGCTTAACTCCGTCAAGCAATAAGTTTTCTTCTGATTTAGTTAGACTTTGCATTAGTATCCGGCTCCTTCCGGCTGGCGATTGTCAAATCAACCGCATCATTTATTCCGTCTGGCTCATGTCCCGCAGCGATTAGCAGTAACTCTTCGCCATCTAATTCTACCGCACTGTTATCAAATCTACCCAACGGGGTATCTTCGTATATTTTAGTTCCTCGTGCCCCTACTGACCATGGCAACTCAGTTAGCATCGCTCCAATCGACTTCTCGATGTCACTATGCTTATCTTCCGAACTTCCCGCACCGTTCTGCACCTCAATCAAACGAGAGTGAGTTGCGAACAACTCCATCACATTATACTGATTGATTTGGAACTGCCCTGCGGCCTGAGCACTTCTTTTCTGTATTTGACTAGTGAACTGCTCGTCGAAGAAATTTGGTATATCTTCAGGAGAAGTAATTTTATTGTTTCTTCTAAATCCACTAATCATTGTGTCGCAGATTAGCGGGCCGCCGAAGTACGCAAAAAACTTCAACGTCATATCTAAGTGTGGCTTTACTACCGAGGCAGCAGGCTTTGGAGTAAACGTTTGGTCATTGTTCTCATCGTCATCCTCTTCCTCGTCCGCCTCCGGTGCCGCAAACCGATCGGATGCCGGTATGAGTACATGTTTTACAATCCAATCATGGTGTGGCAGAAAGTCTGCTACGTTGAAAAACAGTTTCTCATAGTATTTCACGGTTTCCGGTATCGTCTTAGCCTCGTGGGCAATATCTTCAGCAGACTGCCCTGCCAGCAGCCGTGCCTCAATCATCAACCGCAGCTCAGGCTCTACGTGCATCTTGTCATGCAACAAGTACGCGAAAAACATACCAGGATTGTCGTGCAACAACTTGTCACGAGACCCTTCGTCCTTCCGCCATGCAAACAAAAATTTCTTGTAATCTCTGATCCATACATCATCGTAACGCTTACAACGCTCTGGCGGAACGCTGGCAAGCATAGAAATTACACGTTCGTGTCGCCAATATGGCCGCAAGAACGGGTCAGCTAATCTTACATCCCTGTAAGTCTTCAACAGACACTCCTTAAATAATGTTATCGGCTTCGCACGTCATTGCGATTTCATAGTCTGCGGTAGTTGCGGGAACGAACTCAGCCCACAGGGCGGTATTTCTAGTTCGCATTGTTTCGTATTGATTGTCGCGGTTCTCATATCCGCGGTCGATATCAAACGCTTGCAGCGACCCGCTACTCAGAGTACCTGAGAATATAAGGTGCGAGGCCGGTGCGTTTGTTGGGATAAACGGCGAAGTCTGCCAAAGACCGCCAGTTCCCGCGGAAGTATAAGAAATGTCGGTAATTACTACCACGTCGGATACAACCGCAGTAACTGTATGAGTTACGTTGTATGCAGAAACGCTGCACCCTTTAACCTCAAAGGCGTCCCCAACTTTAAGTAAATGATCGGCATCTGTGGTAACCAGAGCCGAGCCGCTGTCGTCCGCAACCGTCGAAATACCGCCCGAGCTTGCCACTTTAATGTCGTTGGCAGAGCTGCAAGCACCTTTTCGATTGTAGATGTTGATTGTACCCGCACCGGCAGACCCCGAAGTCTGAGTAACAATAAGTCTGTCTAGTGTACCTCGGGGAGGGGCTGGTAGCTCTACACACATTGACACAGACGCCGTACCTGAAACTTTCGTAACACGCTCGTATCCGCTTGCCATTGTCTTTTCCTTAAATTCTGGATTCTAAAATTAATTTGAAGCAACATCGTCAAGATCGACGTCGCCTTGCTCGAAAGGAGACTCAACAGTCTTTTCCTTAAGGAACAAGGTCAAATCACCGGCAGCCTCAAACGTGTTACGGATACTATCTTCTAGCTCGGGCATGTCTGCCTTGCCGTACCTGTCTTCAAACTCATCGGAATGCCAATAAAAATTCAAAAGAAGTCGACCAGTCGCGTCAACTCCCTCCAATAATGTACCAAGGTAACGCTCAACTAACGAATCGTCACGTACAGATTTTAGCATTCCTGCCATCATACTTACATCAAATACCTCTTTTTGGCCATCTTGTCCGGCCTGCTGAGCTACTTGCATGACGTTCTGGAAGTCTTCCGCCTGATAATTCTGGAAGTTGTCGTAAGTGTTTGGATCGGTCTGGTCGGCAGACATGCCGTCCACACGATAAGCGGCTTCGCCACCTTCCTGCGTCATCGCGGAAGTCCGAGGCCCGTAGTCTTCGCTGCTGTTAGGACTGAACTGATCTAGTTGAAGTGCAGCACTAGGGCCGCCCGCCAATGTACTCATGTTCGGTGCCGCGTTCTTCTCGGTACCGTACCCTGCCGCGTAGACAGCACGGTAAATAGCGTGCCCTTTTTGCTCAGAAACTTTGAGCATCTCTCGGGCAATCTTCTCCGTAAATCCGTGTTCGCCAACCAAACGGAACAATGCGGCCTTCTTGCTTAGTCGATCTGAGCCCAGTGGCGAAGAGATATGTACATCAGTCCCGTTGTTAAACAACTTGATTCGAGCGGTCTTCTCGGTGAATAACAACTGGATGTCGTCAATCTTTCCAAGATTGATCGGAGGATTGTCACTTCGGTCTTCCGAACAACAAGGAGGGAAACTCATGATAGAGTTTGGAGATTGTTTAGGCTCCGGCTTTTCTAGTGACATGAACTTAAAATTACTAGGTATGCGTAATTCACCGGCAATTGCCTTAATTCGTTTACCTTCTGCGCCTTCCTTATCTACGTAAAGCATAGCATTGTAAGTAGATGCTTGACCGTCGTAGGGTGGATTGCTGTAGTTATTCGAAATACGAGGCATTGTGACGGATCTTGTCTCGTTCCAATCAATGTTTGACTTAAAGTCTACTCGGTACCTGCCGTCGTCGTACGCCTCTAGCACGCGGAAAGGACAAGAACACGCACCACGCTGACCGACCGCTAAGTACAACCCGCCAGATTTTAACTTCTCGGAATCGGACAAGCCTTCGAACCACTCGTCCCACTCATCTCGTTCTGAAACTTGATCTGCAAATACGTTGGTCGGGTGAGTGTTTAACCATCGCTTGTTGCCCGAGTCGTCCAGTCGAATAACAGTTGCCATCGCCTCAGGGCCACGATTGGTGTAGCCGTTCATAGCAATCAGCATTTTGCTAAACTTGCCAGGTTTCTCAAGGACTCGATAAAGATCTGTCTCCGAGGGATTAGTCAGCTTTGCCTCTACTTGGGTATTGTAGGCAACACTCACTTCGTCGCCCGATCGCTCATCCTTGATGAGGACGGTATCTTTCTGCAACTGTTCCCGATCTTCAGAAGTAAGCTCAGGAGCTTTATTCACAATTACTTGCTCATAAACATACATCCGGAGCTTGCCTGATTTTTCGTGATCTACGGGTTCGGCGGGTGCCGCTAACGGTATCAAAAGACTGCCTGGCATGTAAGGCTTAGCCTTGGCCTGCTTGACTGGCATGATACTGTCAGCCCCAGATTTGACACTATCCTTAAGCTCGTTGCCCCAACGACTAAAACAATCGTCGCCGTAAAGGTTATGCACTGCTACCTTCATCATGGGGAAGCTTTCGCAAATACTGTAGGCTTGCTTCAGTAAAGCAAAACTCTGAGGAAGCACAACATTAAGATCTACTGTACCTGCGGTCTTAGCGTATGCCGCCTCAAACGGCGACTCTACTACACTTTCTTGGGCGAGCTTGGCAGTAGACTGGTGACCCCGGTAAAGTGAGTTCGCCGCCTTGACTTTGAACGCTGCAATCAAAGGAAGAACTCCTTTGACCCAATCGTTAGATGACGCCTGCTTGCCGCTACCAACGGACGGGGATATCGACAAAGAACGGATATCTGGGTAGACACCGCCCAGCTCGCTCAGGTTTTCTGCCGCTGTTTCTTCGCCGAGCACGTGCGGCTTGCGGCTCATAATGTAGTTAACCCAGTTCTCTTTCATCGGAACAAAGCTGTCATTACTTTTGATGTAAAGTAACTCATGACCCTTTAAGTCGCCGTTCAAGAAAAATACCGGAGCATAGAGCCACTGGTTACCAACTTTAAATCCAAAGACACCCATTGCTTTGGTGTTGTCATCGTTTCGATCAACTAGCTGAAAACCAACCATGTGATCTAGAAGCCGAGGAGCTTTGTCTCGCAAATAAGCGAACGCTAGACTAGAGAAAGCTTGCTCAAACTCAGTCTCGCCACCACCGCCGCCGAGGTTAGCAGACTTAGTGTTTAATAATTGATCGTTCATATCGAAATATCTGCCTTCTTTTTATTCGCTAATTGGCTGATTTAGCGGATTCCATCCGCCACCCAAATCGTGGTCTCGTAATTTTTGCAGCATCTCAGCTCGCTTCTCGGCAATCGCATCTACCAGCAACGCTTCTTTTACGCTAAGCCTCTTCTGCTTCTGCCTCTTCCGCTTCTTCTTCTTTTTTTCATCTTCTTCTTTTGGTGGAAGCAAGTAAGCTTCGGCAGCCTTTGCGTTAAAGCCACCAAGTGGTATAGGTACGTGCATGCTAAATTCCGTAATTAATCTTCAAGATTTATTTACTTAGTGTATCCGGTTTACTGTAAATATCGCAATACAACTCAAAAGGTATTTACCTACCTTGACGACTCCGCCCACCCTCGCAGCATCTGTAACCGCCGGTTGGCATACTGTAACTCCCGCTCTGCCTTCGCAGATTCCTCCGGACTCGCACGTATCGCAGGCTCCTCGAGCTGTCGAGTACGTTCCGCAATCATCCGTTTTGCACTTTGGACTCCGTTCCGAATCCGTCCGTTAAAGTCATCTTGACTGAAGTTATCGTTGTTATATTGACTGACATAGCCTTCTCCCTCGGCACGCAGTCCCTGCAAATCTTGCAGTTGCTGCTCTTGCGCTGCGGTTCGACTGTCTAATCCGGACAGCTCATCTATACTCTTACCGTACTGATCAACGGAACTGGATATAGCGTCCCTAAATTTATGGCCTTTGTCGCCAAAGACATGTTGATTTCCCAAGCTCCAGTCTGCTGTCTCGTCGGAGGCGGCCTCTGTCTTTAACTCGCCTTCTCGAATCTTTGCCTTCGCGACGCGTCGAGCATCCTCTACCCCGCGAATTTGAGCCGCAGACATGTGCGCAGTACCGTTAGCTAAAGTACTGTCTGCCGCTGCAATTTGTTGATTAAGACCTATCGCTCTTTGGGCGTAATGATCTTGAGTCTTCTTTGTTTCAGCCGACCGGTGTCGTGACGCTGCGGTAGTTCCGGTAACCCCATCGTAAATTTTTCCGGCACCTGCCGCGAATAACTCCGCTTGTCCCTTTTGTATCTCAGTAATAGCTTTAAGTGGATTCAACACGCCGGCCATTGAAAACTGACCAAAACGAGCGTCTCGAGTGCTTTGATCGAAACCTTTTTGGTCCCAGCCAACATTACCCATTCCAGTTCCGCCCGCCCACTGTGGAAGAAGACCTGCGGCATCCACTAACTCCGTAATTGCGTTTGTAGCTACAAAACCTCCGATTGCCGGAGCAATCGTAGTCGCTAAAGCACTACTACCGAACATCCCCGCACCGCCCGCCGCACTTCCCACAGCCGTACCCTCTAAGGCACCGGGAAGCCAACTTGCGCCATAACGAGCAACTCCCTTTGCCGCGCCCTTCGCTGTTGGATTTTTTATAAAACTTTTTGCTTTAGCTAGGCTGCCTGTAACTGCATCTTTTGACCCTTGAACTAATCCTGTGCCGGATCCTGATCCTGATCCCGTTACCAAAGACTTTACGCCTTGCTGAAAACCTGGATTTAATGCGGACGAAGCCGCCGTCTGTCGAGCAACGTAATTTCCCATTCCCATATTGTTACTAGCATTCCCTGCCGGTACGGCAGATGCCGCACTTGGATCACTATCGCCAGTCGAACCGGGTTGCTGCTGCGACGGAGTTGTCGTTGGATTTTGCTGTGGGACGCCAGGATAATAATTTGTCGGATTCATCGCAGTAGTGTTAGCGTGCGGGTAAGCTGCCGCGGTATCGTTAAATGCCGCCTGCTGTTGCGGCATTATCGACTGAGTTCCCGCATTACTCGTCCCCATATTTGCCGAGCGAGTGGTGGCCAGATTTGCGGGACCAGAAGAACTGCCAGCGTTAAACAACGTAGACACGTCACTGATCGCTGACTGAAAACCATTCGACGGGCTAGGGCTCGTCGTTTTTGGCATTATATTTGAATCCAAATTTGCAGAAGTCGTACCGCCGCTGGCAGGGTTACTATCAGACTTTGTAGTATCAACACCTGCTGGTTCCGCCGCAGATTTCACTGCGGAGGCAAACTTTCCACCAAAGAAAGGCGTAGCCGGAGGACTCGCAGGCTTAGGTAACTCCCGTACCTTCGGCGATACTTCGGGCAAGTCGTAGCCAGCTTGCGGTGCAATTACCGCACGATCCGCCACTTGCCCGAAGTCAGTACCTAGGGCAAGCGACGGCACAAAGCTGGTACCCCGTAGCTTACTGGTAGCTCCCCGAGCCGTGGACTCTAGTAAACTTTTCTTTAGCCCAGAGCCGTACATCTGCGTCATCCAGTCCGGATCGTGCTGCAGTTGGAACATTCCACGAACCATGTGCGGCTCAAACGGTGGGGGGTTCTTGTGTACTGGTATTTCTTTAACGCCAAATTCTTCAAAGTCTTTCAGCATCGAAGGGCGTACTTTTGTCCCGATCGTATAATGAAGAACGGGACGCTCTAAGAACTTCCCGACCGCCTTCTTCGGGCGGAGTACTTCATGCCCGTTACGAGGTTTATAAGTATGCTCAATAGTGCTATAAGGAATAATGTCGTCGGGAGCGTTATCATTTGTCTCTTCCGTGATTTTTACATGATTAATTAACCCGCGAGCAAGCAGCTCGATGTTACGCCGGTGCCCTCGCATTCCGCTAGAGCCCATGGCTTTCTTAAACTCAGTTACAAAATACCTGCGACCTTCGCCGACACCTTTGTATTTAGTAATAATTCCTGGATTTGGAATTCCGTCACTAAGTAAATCGCCTGCCTCTACTTTATCTCCCTTCTTTACCGAAGGAGTAAAACCCGAACCGACGTAATGCTTCTCGTCGTTGATCGTAACGTACTGGCCACCTGCAGGTCCGTCTTCAATCCGCTGCACTGTACCGTCTAAAGTAGAATGCGCCGCTCCGCCTTTCATGCTCTTAGGCGTCTGGATCAGCTGGTTGATGTACTCAAAACCTCCGACGGCTTTCTCTTGGCCGGCAACGCCGCCGGAGTGCTTCGCCGAAAGCTGACCCTGACTGATAGGCTCACTAAGTGCTTGAGCGGCCTGTAGACCAACTTGCTCTCCACGGCCAGGCAGTCGACCTGTCTCGCGAATGCCCACGTCCCTAGCGTAGACTCCACCTTCGGGCGATCCGCCAACCAGCGGCGACCGTATTAGGATTCTAGCTTTTCCTCGTCGCTTTAGATCTTTCAAAATCTTCGGCGTGAGTGGGGTGTTCCGCTTGTAGGGGCCTGTGTCTGTAGCCAACAAAGACCCCTCGTTATCCATGTCGTCCGTGTCGGCAATCATACCTCGGAGATAGGGACTCTTTTTCGACGCGTCCTCGTCTTCGCCCATTACCACCAAGCGATGTCCCGCCTGATTCAGCTGCTTAGATAGAAAGCCTGCATCTTGTGTTGCAAACTTAGTCGCGATGATTCCTCTGCGGGCACCGTAAGTTCCAGCCCAATACTCTTCCGGAGACAACCCTTCGCTGTAACTACGAAGGACTGGGATAGGAATAACCTCGTCTCGATGGTCAGAATAAAGCATGTCCGATCCCAGCAAACTAGCTAGGTTCATTGGCTTTCCGCGACTACCTGACAAAACCTGCATGGCCAACGGATTCTTGTTTGCGATCGCCTCTTCAAGAATTGCCGTTTGTTGTGCCTCACTCTCGCTACCTACTGCTCGGATAATCAGCTCTTTCCGCCGCTTAGGTGTCAGCGTGTCATCAGAAAGAATCTTTGCCAACTTGGCTCTAACCCTTTTGCGAACTACGTTTGCGGCCTTACTTCGACGTAAGTGCCGCATTCCAAAAGACATGCCGCCCTCTTCTTGCGAAGACTTTAAACCAATTTGGTTTAGCTTGTGAGACACGTCCTTGTACTTATCCGGATGCTTGCGTGCAACTTGCTCCAATAATTTCATAAGACCCTTCTTGTCCAATACGCGAGAGTAATCCCGCATATCTTCCGGAAGTGTCCTGTTAATTAAAAGTTGACCTAAAGTTGCAGTCTGCATAACAACTAGTCGTCCCCTTCGGAATCGTCCCCAATACCAAACGCATCGGCAATATCGGAGTTTGTGATGTCGTCACCCTTCCAGCCATTTTTAAGCACTTCGCTTTTCGTCTCAGAATCCGGCTCATCTACGGAGATGGCCTCAATCGTAGGCTCTTTCTTCTTAGACTTCTTACGGGTGGCCTTCTTCTTAGTAGCCTTTTTCTTCACGGGCTTTGCTGCAGTTTCCGGCTCTGCCTGTGCGGGGCGAACCTCAAAGCTAACCGAGTCCGCCTGTGCTCGTGTCAAATTCTGCTGGCCGACGGCTAACTCCACTACTACGCGTGCGTTTTCCAAATCGTCTTTGCCGACCAAGACATTAATGTCAGATGCACCGTCTTGGTACATTGAAATGATCTCAGAAAGTAGAGCTGAACCGTAATCAAGGTGGCCTACCTTCCTCTCCACGGATTTGGCAGCCGCTTGAGTGAGCGAAAGCTTTTCGGGATGTGCCGCCTCATCGCTTGGAATCGGAGTAGGCTTCGCCGCCTCGTAGTATTTGTTCGAGCTAACCACGCCGCCAGATTGTCCGCCCTGCCGGTAGGTCGGATGCTGCGGTGGGTTAGACCGACCTTCCTGTGTCCCTTGGATGTTGAGTGGAGTCTTTGAGCTATAGTACTTGTTCGACGAACCATTCGTGCTGTCCATTATTTAGCCTTCTTTTTATCTACAATTACAGTTTCGTTAATTTGCATCTTCTTAAGAACTTCGTTGAAATTTTTATCTACGCAATGAGCTACCTGCATTGACTCGCTCCCTGCGAACAGGGCTGCGACGCTTACAGGGGAGCCGTCCAGCCGGATGACGATCTGCGCGGCATCTACAACTAAGGGCTTTTTTCCAATTTGCTCGATAATCTCAACTTGAAACACATTAGCCCCTATTCTGCATTAAAATAGCTGTAGCCATCTCCGCAGTAGTTTTAAAATCCGGATTTGAAAGGGAAGAGCTAATTGATGGTACTTCGTCGTAGACTTCTCCGTGCTCCCACTCTGCAGCCTTCATCGGAGCCATCTCGCCAATCTGGCCCAAGGCACCACCGGCAGCAGGGCCTGCGGCCTCCGGAGCATTTTGCGTTGGTCCTGTCTCGCCAGCAGGTGGCTTTACAACGTCGCTCGGCGATAGCTGTACGCCCAAGGCATCTGCAATTTTTGCGATGTTCACGTCCATCGCATACATTCGACGGTCTAACTCCTCGGGGTCAAACTTCTTAGCCTTAGGTGCCCCTCCGCCTGCCGCAGCGCCGCCGCCAGCCATCGCAGCCTGAACTGCTTGATCAATCATAGGCTGAATCATAGCCATCGGATCTTGGGGCGGAGCACCTCCAGCCATTGCGGGGTCCATCGGCGCACCTCCCCCAGCCATCGCAGGGTCCATCGGTGCGGCACCTCCAGCCATCGCCGGATCCATAGGCGGTGCTCCGCCCGCCGCCGCAGCAGGGTCTCCGCCCATAGCAGGATCTCCTGCAGCGACAAAAGCTTGTTTCTCTACCGCCGCTCTGGCGTGTCTAAGCAACTCTTTATTAATTGTCATTGTTCATCCCTTAATACTGCAAAACAGTTATGATTCTAGAATTTGGATTGTGTCGTCCATAGCCACTTCGCCACGCTCGTAAGCTTTTTCCGCGTCGCCCAATGTCTTAAATATTTTTTTCGCTCGCTTGCTTTTTGACTGACTAGCTCGCCACAATCCGCCCACGTACTCGTTCGCAGGTGCGTGCATCACACTCTTAAAGTCTGACAAACTAAACAGATTTCTGCTAGGCAAAAGTCTCTCCATCGCCTCTTTTCGTGCTCCCTCTGTCGTTGGAACATGATAATTCATCGCATCGCCGTCAAAATCTGCATTAAATCCCTTTACAATCAAGGGACTAACTTCAAGTGTCTTATTCTTAGTCAGCCTCGGACGCATCGCCATGATTCCAAACTTATGTAACACCGGAGCACGACTAATATACACCGGACGGTGATCCATTTCCTCGATTAAAGCGTCTCTCGCCAACTTAGATTTGTCTTTAATTTCCAACCTCGCCGCCCGTACGGACATTCCCTGTCGAACTAGCCTTCGAGTAATAAACTTGTCGTAAGCCTTGAACGCCTGCTCTTCCGGCAGTCCCACCGAATCCATGTCTAAATCAGGATTCGGAGTGATGACAGCACGACCTACGTTGTCTACCGTCGTAGAGATCAACTTCCGCTGTAGCGTACCAAACTTTGGACTACTACCAAAAACTTCTTTCAAAATGCCTTTAACATTTTTGTCCTTAGTTTTCTTGTTGATTGGATCGCCAAGACCTGTCACCGCCTTGAATGCGTTGTATGTTGTCAGCCGCTCCACGCCGGAGGCCGCCGGACCCACTGCCGCCTGAATTTCCTGCAGGTTTTTGTTTGCTTGGAAAAGTTCCTTGTACAAGTGATTCGCATCGTTAATCAAGGGCATGCCGTTACCCATCAGGCTCACCGGTCGAAACATCGGGGGAAGTACTGGAACCTTCGACAAGATGTAGTCCTCGGGAGCTAAGCCCAGCTTCTTCGCCGACTTCAGATAACCCAACTTTTTGACCGCCGCATCTCGCTCAGACTTCCGACCTGCTTTGATTATGTTACGAGTTTTCGTCAGCTCGGCGTCCAAATTCATTGCAGATAATGCCTTCTGGAGGGCTTTTGTACCCGTACCAAACCGCGATAGCTGCTCGTCGCCTGCGATTACTGAATTAAACTGCTTTTTCGTTAAACCCAAAAGACGACGAATTGGCTCTTCCATCACAGGATTGGGCATAGGTTCGTGAAGTTCCATATACGACCAACGCTTACCGCCGTGCCCGCCGGTCTTAGCCTTATCGAACAGCCCGCCGGGTATTTCCTTCAGACTGTCATTCCAGTCCACGCCTGCGGCTGACTCTAGCTTACGATTGCCTGCGAGCTCCGCAGTATCTTTATCTGTCAGTGCCATGATGTTAGTCTGAGTTCCCTGCTTGACCACATTCACGCCAGCGGCTTTCAACTGGTTAACAAATTTCTGGTAAACCATTGGCACCTTTGGAGCCTGCGGATTATAGCCCGCCATGAACTGCATCCAGTATTCGTCGTTCTTCTGACCGCGAACTGTTCCAACATCCTCAAGAACTTGAGTCGCTCCGTGAGACAGTAAAGCGTTGGTGTCCAACATGCCGACTCGCTTGCTGCCCTCTTTGCCGCCCTTCGCGGGTGTCCCGTCCATGGTATAGGCACCACCGCCTCGGCCTTGTCCTTTACCCTCTGCAGTGTGGTGCAATTTCATAAAGAATCGACTGCCTGTCGCAATTCCAGAAATCTTCTTGTCTCGCGATGGGTCAATAATGTCTTCAAGGTCAGATAAACCTTCCCTCCCCAACTCCTCTAAAACCCATTCGGACATGTCCTTGCTGTCGTCAAAGTCCTGCACCTTAATCGGTTTTCCTGTCTTTTCCGCAATCTTGCCTAGAAGCAGCTCTGCGGTCTGCGCTGGATTTGTTCTAGTGATAATACCTAGCGGGTTAAGCAAGACTTCGAACGCCCGTCCAGCACTATCATGTGGCATTTCGGAATCTTTGATGATGTCTGCAATAACGCCTTTATCGCCATATCTTCCTGATAGCTTGTCTCCAACTTGCATTGGACTCGATGCCTTGACAACGACAGTCGGGCCGTCCTTCCCCATAACAATGTCGGTAACGAC